>Ga0208628_1001129_pt1 | contig 10117 bp, 4 predicted proteins | sample LakWasMet16_LOW5_2_FD_183864 | JGI IMG/M metagenome (GOLD analysis project Ga0208628, IMG submission 183864) | Freshwater sediment methanotrophic microbial communities from Lake Washington under simulated oxygen tension - Sediment Metagenome... | ecosystem: Environmental > Aquatic > Freshwater >... | reverse complement strand
CAGCGGCTTCTTTAATCGTTTTGACACTTAACTGATTGCCAAAGCGAATGTCATCCATGACGGTTTTGATTAAATTGCCGGCATGCTGATAGGTACGCGCCGATTGCTCAAACGAACTAGCAAAGCTGAGTTGTTTCTGGGGAGCTTCATTTTCAGTCGGCATGGCGTCATCAAATTCATTTTGCCGGTTGACATCAATGAATACATAATCGCAAACCGCTTGAATCGCTTGAATATCTGCTTGGGTTTTAATATCAAAGCGGTCGAATAAAAAAGGCGATTCTTTCTCAAGTATTTCCAGTCGGCAGACGCGCATACCTATGCGCAGCTCATAGACATGAATCCTGATTATTCCCTTTTCTTTATTTGGCATATTAATCTCCTCTCCTGCTTTATTATTTTTTTGTAAACCCGAATAATGTTAAAAAATACAGTTCCTTAAATCGAAACGTAAGTTTGACTTGCTGTTTAAATATTTGACACCGGTAGGGATAGGGAAGGCTTCTCTCTTACCTTCCTTCCGATCCGCGCGCACGGTTCGGAGGAAGGCTGGGGGGGAGAAGCCTTCCCTATCCCTATTAACGCATTGGAGTAATCATGTAGACAGGACAAAAGCCTGTCCATCCCTAGCTAAACCTTGAAAAAGATAAGCTCTAAATCGTTCAGAGTGTCTAATTAAAATGGCGGTTGAGCCTGTGGAGAGAGGGTGCCAGTCAAATATTGTTACAGCGGATTTAAAAGCCGAATATTACAAAAACCGACTGATGACAGGCCATCAGGCAATTGAAAAGAAGAAGGGCTAATCAACTATATTGCGCGAGCGTGAACGGGGCATTGGTGTTGCTGAGCTGAAGCTCATTGACTTCATGAGGGAATTGCTTTGCCTTAACACGATGACATAAGAATTTGTCACCATGCGGGATTTATAATCCGGCAGAGAATCAACGATCAGTGGAAATTTAACGCTGAATTATTGATGAAATGAGGAAAAGCTTGGTTGTATCAAGGCTCCCCGCGAATACTGATGTTTCCGCGAATATAACCAAGATAGCTAGGCTACACCAAATATGCACCATCCCATTGGTACCGATTACATCCTTGTGCCGACGCTGAAAACCGAACGGGGCTTACCGATTTAAAAACGACGCGCATAATTTAACAGGTATTTCCCACATAAGCAAATACTTACAGGGAGTTTCACCCCCCATTTTTAGATTCCGACAATCCCTGCCGGGATGACGCCCCATCGTATATTTGTAATGAAGCTACGGAATGTCGAATCTAGGCATCGTACTGATCGACTGGCAATGTAATCGTGAAAGTTGAGCCGCCCCCCGACGGTGCTGTTCACGTCAATAGTGCCGTGATGTTTAGCAATAATGCCCCAAGTAATCGAAAGGCCGAGACCGGTGCCTTGTCCCACAGGTTTTGTTGTAAAGAAAGGATCGAAAATCCGCTTGAGATTTTCCGGCGGGATACCTGCACCGGTGTCAGCAATCAAAACCTGGATCGCCGTGTTGTCGCTTGGGCATACGCGCGTAGTAATGGTAATTTCCCCTTTTCTTTCAATGGCGTGCCCTGCATTAACCAGCAAATTCATAAAAACCTGGTTGAGTTGCGAAGCAATGCAACGGATTTGGGGCAAATCATCGCTATAGTTCTTGGTCACTAAGCATTTATATTTAAGTTCGTTCCAAACAATATTCAGTGTTGATTCCAGTCCTTTTTGCAGGTCGGCTGATTGCCAATCCGGTTCTCCAACTCGAGAAAAATTCTTCAAGTCCTCTACGATTTTTCTCATCCGTGTAATGCCGTCTTTTGACTCCGCTATCAGCTCGAAAATATCGGACTTCAAATATTCAAAGTTCTTTTCTGCTTGCAGCGCGATAACATTCGCGCGGTCATCGTGATCGGCAACGGCTTGCCAAGCGGCGGCTACTGCTAAAATATCATTAACATAGCCTTCAAAAGCCCAAAGATTGGCATAAACGAAAGCGATAGGGTTGTTCAATTCGTGCGCAACGCCGGCAGTTAACTGACCAATCGTAGCCATCTTCTCCGATTGCAATAACTGCTCATTGGCTTCAGCTAACTGAAGAATGTTTTCTTCGTATTGTTTACGTTCAGCAATGTCTCGTACTGTTGCCAGAAGCACAACTTTTCCATCCAACTCCATGGCACTAAGCACAACATCAGCCGGAAAATTTTTACCGTTATCGGCCCGCCGATGTAGCCATTCGAAACTATAGTTTCCCCGTTCCAAGGCCTCGGCGATCATTTCTTGCGCGCAAACCAATGAATCTCTACCAGATGGCTGATTAAGGGGGGAAAAGTCACTCGGTTGCTTGGCATAAAATTCCTCTTTGGTTTCGCAACCGAACATAGCTAAGGTTGCATCATTGCAGTCAAAAAAACCTTGCTCATCCAATAACATGACAGCTTCACTTGTGGAGACATAAAGCGTGCGAAACTTTATTTCGGATTTGGCAAGTATGTCTTCCGCCCTTTTACGCTCCGTAATATCCCGCAGGGCGACGGCGATTAATAATTCCTTGGACGTATTGATAGGACTTAGGCTAACTTCGACAGCAATTTCTCGACCGTCTTTGGTTTTAACAAAAAATTCCTGCTGCTTGCTACCCGATCCAACTGGGGTATTACCCATGTGATTTTCACTCAACTTACCGTGCATGTAATGCAGGCCGTCCATTAATAAAATATCAACGGATCGACCTACCAGCTCGTCTTTAGCATATCCAAACAAATCGACGGCTTGATGACTTACCATACTGATCAAGCCACTACTATTTACGATTACCATGGGATCCGGTGTCGATTCAAGTAATGCGCGAAATTGCTGCACACGCTCTTGCAGCTCAGCCTCGTCTTCTATGCGTTTGCTAATGTCACTGAACAAAGCGAAGTAGTACAGTACCTCGCAGCTATCGTCGGCGACTGAATTACAGTCAATCAAACACGGCAATACGCTCCCGTCGGCGCGCTTCAATCTTGCTTCCCCATGATAATCACCCGGAATCGCACAACTGTTATCCAAGATAATTAGGTCCTCGTAAAACCTGCCGACTAACGACTGATTATCAATGCCCATCAAAACCAACATGGCTTGGTTACATTCAGTGATAATACCAAGTCGATTCATCCTCAAAAAACCCTGGCTGGTTGAAGCAAGAATGGCATTAATACGGACCCGGATATGAGCGATTTTTGTACCTAAATAGGTAAACATTAAACCACTGAGAATCAGTAAAATAGAGACAAGAGCAACAACAACGGCAAGAACAGTAATGTTAGTTGCAACAATGACATGCTCATCGCCGGCAGCATGGGAATGAAAGAACACAGCGGCGTCCATAGCTATATAGTGCATGCTTGAAATTGCCCCTCCCAGTACGCTGCCTCCAAGCAACGAAGGAACCAGCGAATTTTTGCTTCCCGATACTCCAGCCAGAAAAGTCTTGATCCACAACGCAGCGATTGCTAAACCAACAGCGGCAATAAGAGACAAAATGAATAGCTTTGGATTGTAACGCAAGACTCCATCCAAGTGGATTGCCGCCATGCCGGAGTAATGCATTAAACCGATACCAGCCGCCATAACTATGCCGCTCAGCACCAATTTGTTTAAAGTGACAGTGTTGCTGATAACACTATTTAAAGCCACGGCGGCGGCAAACATGCCTGGCAATATGGATAAACCGGTAAGCCATGGATCATAAGTCATCTCGCAGTTCAACCGAAAAGCCAGCATACCGATAAAATGCATTGCCCACACACCCCCGCCAAGAATAGCAGCACCGACTGACAACCATAGATAACGCTGTTCGCCACGCGCTAACCGTTCAACCATTTCAAGCGCACAGAAACACGCAAAAACGGCAATGAGTACGGAAATAATCACCAGCGGTATGTCATAGCTCCTGCTATATGCAAGAGCCATATCATTCAGTGAATTTAGAAAAAACATATCGAGCAAGCACCCTCCTTTAGCATAAGCATCTATACAGGTTATATTAAAAAATTCGGCTACCGACTTAAGCCGGAACACAGTCTGGAGTTCAACCCTACACGGGTTGCCAAGCTCCGGCTTGGGAACCCGGAAGGCGAAGCTCCAGCTTCGCGAGACGGGAAGCTGGAGCTTCCAAGACTGCGTTCCCAATCTGGAGATTGGGAACGAGCGCAAAATCTGGAGATTGGGAACAAGCGCAAAATACGCCCGTTTGTATACCTATCTAAAAACACCCCCTCTCAGCGGATGCCCAAAATATCACGCAACGCCTCGCCCGTAGAATACATCTCTGCCAACCCGCCGGTCATACGCATCACTCCACACCCATTTCCCGGCTCAACACATAGCTCATATCGAGCACCATGCCGACATCCCCGCTACCGAGCAAGGCACACCCCGTCACCCCGCGAATACCGGACAAATACCCATGCAACGGACGGATCAACACCTGCTGCTGACCAATCAGCTCATCCACTGAGAGCGCCGTCCGTTGTCCATTTTTACCCACCACCACAAACAGATGCTTGAGTTCATCGTCATTACTGCCTGAATCCTGCTCCAAAGCCGTCAAGCGAGACGCTCCCGCGCCGCCTTCCGATTGCCCGTTACGGCTCAGGAACTGGATCGACAGCACATCATCGGCTGCCAGACGCAGCATGTAGCGCCCCCGATCGGCCGATACCTGCATCAACTCGTCTGCGCCTGAACGCACAATACGCTGAATAGCATCAATAGGCACCACATACTGTACCTCACCCACGCGCACCGCCATGCCTTCCAACACCACCATCGCCAACGGCATAGTCAAGAAAAAGCGCGTACCGCCGGACGGCAAATTGCTTACCCGCAAATCGCCGCCAAGATGACGCAGCTGGCTGCGGGTAGTCGCAAGATCGACACCTCCGGCATCCCTGCCGTCGTCGCCATCGCCGCTCGACACCTCACCGAAACCATCGCGCAAAGCAAGTTCAACATCAGGACGCTCCCCCGTCCAGCCAAGCTGACGACTCCGTTGCATAACCCACTGAAGATCAATGCCTTGGCCATCATCCTCCACCGTGATAGCCACATGGTCCTCATGCTTGACCAACAACATTCGACAAGTCCCTCGTCCGTCCTTGCCTGCGCCTATACGGCGCTCCGGAGTTTCAATGCTCTGACTCACACAAAAGGTCACCAGTGTACGCAGCGACGACTTGAGACTATCGATCATACTGAAGTCGAGTTCTATTTCATCGCCAACAGTCACCAGCGATACCTGACGGGCATGCTGCCGCGCTAGTCCACTGACGAACGGCGCCAAGGGTTTAAGCAACAAAGCGGCCGGACGCACACGCACAGCAAGCGCCTCTTCCTGCAAGCGGTTCAGCAACGCAGTGTTTTGCGATTCGAGCTGAATGAGCTTTTCCACGCTTTCCAGCCAATTTTCCAGCGTCTCCCGCACCCCGCCGCGTGCCGCCTGCCAGTTATCCCCGGCGCCGGCCATTTTCGACTCGACAGTGCGCACCAGATCGGACTCAAACAAACGAGTCAGCAAGTGATGTACCATGGCCTGCCCGGTGACCAGTTCGCCGATAGATTCGAGCATATCACCCGACATCGTTCCTTGCATCGCCATGGCGCGGGTAACGTCCTCCTCGGCGGCAGTTGCGGCCTGATCGCCCTTGTCGCTCGCATGATCTCCCGCCTTGCGATCCACCAGCGCAACTTCCACGTGCAGACACTGGCCTTTCGGGTCCAGCACGATCAACGCCTCATTGAAACCCACCTCGTCAAGGGGACTGGAAACCAGGAAATCGAATAGCGAACGGTTGCCCTCGAATACTGTCACATTACTGATAACCTGAGCAGCGCCCGAACTCATCCAACTCAGAAAGTTCGCCGCCAACTCTTCATCGTTGTTGAGATCGGAACGTACAATGTAAAAGTGATGACCGTCTTCCAGACCGGACAATGCAGTCTGTACATTCTCCGGTGTCAGCACCTTGTGGAAAGCTTTCGGCAAGCCCAGGCGCGCCTCTATCTGCGAGGAAGATACCGTGCCGTTAGCGGCAAAGGTTGCCTCGGACGCTTCCTGCAACAGCTTTTCAATCTGCGCCATATCGGGTGTCTCGCCCAGCTCGGCGACATCCAGGATAATTTCAATATCGCCGATAAACGATTTGGCGATATGCAACAGCACCACATCCGGGGCCGTCTCGCCAATCTCCGCGCGCGCGAACAAATCCACTATCGACATACTCAAATGCGCCGCCGTTTCCATGCCATAGAACAAACAGGCGTGATAAACCTGGCGCATCAACTCGATCATGCGCGTACACTGCAAGCGCACATCCTCCTGACGTTTGATGCGCTCTATCACGTTGCGCATATCAAGCAGGCTCTCAAACACATGATTCGCACACCAGGCGCGTAAGGTGGTTCGAGGATCGGCAGACAATCCGAAGCGATCTTCAAGCATCACCTCGGCCACTGAGGCGAGCTCCTCATAAAGCAGGAATTCAAGGCGGGCGAAATGGGCGTTCAGGGATTCAATTCCGGTGCGGGCATCGGCGATTACCCTGTCCAGCACATCCATCACCCGCACGAAACCATGCGCCTCGGCAAGCTCCCGCACCTCTCCCGCCGCAGCCACAATAGCCTCCAGCGACAGCTCTTTGTCTGCTGATATATGATTGCCCAGTTGCGACAATCTACCGAGAGGCTGTTCCAGCGCATCGAAAAAACGGCGCACCGGATCGTCAGAGGCAATGACCTCACTGCTAATATTGGACTCCTGTGTACCGAAATTCCGGTCATAAAGCGCTTGCAGGCGGGACAGCAGAGCCTCGGCCTGACCTCGTGTAGCCCCCACGATCCCCAGAAAATCCTGCAACACCAGCAGCCATTCGAGCATGCCGATCTGCTCCGCCGCATGGCACAAGCGCTCGGCTTCCTCGATAACGACATTTAACGCTCCGCCGGAATCACCCTCCAGGACCGAGCGCATCTCATGCAACACATCATGTGCCATACCGAAAAATATCTCGCGATATACCGGGTCGTTGGCCAGAGAAGCCGTGTCTAGCGGCTCGAACACAATCGACTGCGGGGCCTCAGAACCTTGTTCAGACTCGGCGGCAACGTCGTCCATGTCGTCGGCAACGGTTCCTGCTTTTAGGTGCTCTTCCTCCTGCATCCATTCAGTTATTACGTCACGGACGGCTGTAAACTTTTCCTTCATGCGCACCTTAAGATCGCCCGCCATCGCAGAGGGTGCATCCTGATGCGTGGATACCGACGTTTCCAGCATACCGCGCAAAATATCCGTCGCCTCCAGCAGTAAGTCGACGATTTCCCCGTCCAGCGCTACCCCCTCGTCGCGCACCAAACCGATCATATCCTCCGCCAGATGCGCCACCGATTCGATCACCGACAATCCCAGCATACGGGCATTGCCTTTATAAGTATGCATCGCGCGGAACAGACGCGCCACCGCTTCAGTATTCGACGGCTCGTCCTGCAAGCCCGTCTTGAGCAAAGCCGAAAGAATCAGCAGGCATTCTTCGACTTCATCGAGAGAGCACCCGCCTTCTTCAGCATACAAGCCCCAAACTTCATTTATATCCAACTCATCGGACATTCCACAACCCTCAGTCAATTTTTACGTTTCGCTGGTTCCCAAGCTCCAGCTTGGAAACCCAATTCTTGGAAGCTCTAGCTTCCCGAAATCCGCGTTGGACAGGAAGCTGGAGCTTCCAAAACCGCATTCCCAAGCTGGAGCTTGGGAACGAGCTAAAAAAACTGCCACATTTATTCCTCTTTATGTTTAAGCTAATTTACCTCAACCCCACCAATTGCCTCATCACTTGACTCAACTCACCGCCGCGCTTATCGACCAAATCGAGAGACACCGCCCCAGAAGGCTTGGTAACAATGGCGTCCGCCCCCAGCTCGCGCGCCTTGGCCGCATAAGGCGAACCGGAAAGCGCCACCGACGACAGAATCACAATCTTGGCCTTGCTCTTGAGCTTGGCGTAACGCAAAAATTCCAAGCCGTCCATTTCCGGCATTTCAATGTCCAGTAGAATCAGCGACAGATCTTTATGATTGTCCAATTCTTCCAGCGCCTTCTTACCGTTTTCGGCAAAGGCCACCGCCTTAAATTCCGGCATCTTGGTAACGAAACCGCGAATTACCGTGCGCATCATTACCGAATCGTCCACTATCAAAACCTTGTGTTCCATATTGACTCCTTATTTCTTACAGTTAAAAAATGGGTCTCCTTCCCACGTAAAAGCTCCCTCTCCTGCTGGAGAGGGTTGGGGTGAGGAGAATAAAAAGTATCGTAGGTCGGGTTAGGCTATCGCTAACCCGACCTACCCGGCTCATTCCCACGTACTACGTCACGCCATTAAGTTAAGAGATACGCTGGTTCCCAAGCTCCCGCTTGGGAACCCAGTGAGCAAAGCTCCAGCTTTGCGAGCCGGGAAGCTAGAGCTTCCCGTACTGAGTTCCCAAGCAGGAGCTTGGGAACTAGCGCGCAGAAGAGGGAGCTTTTTTCTTAACTTAATGGCAGTGACGTACTACGTGGAAACGAGAAAAAAATCGTATAGCTTCGCGGGTTTGGTCATGTTCCCGCACGCCGACCAACGGGAGTGCAAGCTTTGCTTGCGCTTGCAGGCGAAGCCTGCACTCCGGCTATTGGCGTGGGAACGATGCCCCCCGTCGCCCCATTAAAAGCCGCTAAACCCCCGCTCATCGGCATCCAAAGGCAACACCGACTTAGGCGACTTGGCGCGTGCCGGGGCTGCCGCTTTCGGCGCTACACCTTGACCAGCCTGTTCTGCCCTCATCATCGCCATAATTTGACGGATCATCTCCGGCGATATATTTTCCAACCCCACGCCGCTCGCCTGATGCTGGCGCTCGCGCAGCTTGAAACGGCTGATTTCCACGCGCATCTGGTTCGCGACATTGGTCAGCTCGCCGGAAGACGAAGCGAGTTCCTCCGCTTGCTGGCTACCTTCCTGTGCAGCCTTGGACACCTGGTTCATCGCCACGTTAATCTGCGACACGCCGCGCGACTGTTCGGTGCTGGCGGTGGCAATCTCGGCCACCAAATCCTTGACCTTGACCACATTGCCGACAATCTGGTCGAGCGCCTCGCGGGTTTCATTGGCGATCCCTACCCCTTCCGTCACCCGCTTGGATGAATCCTCGATCAAATCGGCAGTCTCGCGCGCCGCCTTGGCGCTACGCCCCGCCAAGTTGCGCACTTCCTGCGCCACTACGGCAAAACCGCGCCCATGCTGACCGGCGCGCGCCGCTTCCACCGCCGCGTTAAGCGCCAGCAGATTGGTCTGGAAAGCGATCTCGTCAATCACCTTGATGATCTTGGCAATATCCTGCGATGACTGGTTGATCGCGTCCATCGCTCCAATCATGCCGGCCATCTTCACCTGCCCCTGATTAGCCGCCTGCGAGGTATCCATCACCAATTGGTTGGCGGCATTGGCATTGTCGGTGTTGGCCTTAACCTGACTATCGGTTTCCTCCAAGCTGGAAGTCACCTCTTCCACCGAAGACGATTGCTCTTCCGAATTCGCAGCCATGTTCTGCGAAGCGGCATTCAACTGTTCGGCGGACTGGCCGACCTGCTCAACCGTATCGTTAAGCTGGTAAAAGGTATTATTTAGGCCGACGAGAGCATTTTCAAATGCGGCAATAATCTTTGCGTAATCACCTTGGTGGCGTGAAGCATCGACCTTGGTATTGAGTTGACCATCAACGATAGCTTGGGAAAGGATGCCTGCATCATCAATAATCCTGTTGAGAGCGACAAAGGCCTCCGTAAACGGGGCAATAATCTTTGCGTAATCACCTTGGTGGCGTGAAGCATCGACCTTGGTATTGAGTTGACCATCAACGATAGCTTGGGAAAGGATGCCCATATCCATCACAATAGAACGGAGGTTGCCGCGCACCAGCTCAATGGTGTCGTTGATAAAGGCTTTTTTGCCGGGGAACTGCTCCAATTCGGCGTTGAAATCGCCCTCTCCAAACGCTTTGATACAGGCCATCGCTTTTTTCTTCACCGCAATGTGGCCT
>Ga0208628_1001128_pt1 | contig 10119 bp, 16 predicted proteins | sample LakWasMet16_LOW5_2_FD_183864 | JGI IMG/M metagenome (GOLD analysis project Ga0208628, IMG submission 183864) | Freshwater sediment methanotrophic microbial communities from Lake Washington under simulated oxygen tension - Sediment Metagenome... | ecosystem: Environmental > Aquatic > Freshwater >... | reverse complement strand
AAGTGCTATTTTTGCATCGCTGCTCGAGTATTCCTCTGCATGCTCAGCCATAAATCGTAAGAAGGCAACCACAGCTGCCCGTTGAGACGTGCTCAGTAAGCTGTACTGTTTAGCCGTGTATGAAGCAAGCTCTTTGCTTGGTGTTAGCCCAAATACAACGAAGCCAGGGACTCCGTTATTAACGATTGAATCCTGCGCATGACTCAACGAATAGAGCATGTAAGCGGGAAGGTAGTAACGAAAATCCTCGGCCTGCATGTGGGCAAGCTGACATTCGCAGTGCTCGATCTCGAGCTCCGATATGTCCTGCCATTTCGCATCGGTCCTGGTAACACCGGCCAAGCGCCATTCGTCGTCAGTTATGGTGCCAGCCATGCCTTTCTTGTCCACCAGCACGAACTGCCGAAGTGAGGTCTTCGGTCGCGGCACTCCATCGAATGCAGATTCTATAATTTTACGAACTTCTTGTTTAATAGAATCCATAAGCGCCTAACAACCAAAATAAGGGACCGACGCGCCGGATGATAACTCGCTTGAATGCCATGTTTCCACGGAGGTCCCCTTGATTGCGTAGTTAGACCGATCTACCAATTGATTGGCTTGCCATTTAATGCAATGCGACCAAGAATAACTAATAGGCACGCAAATGCAAAATTGAAGATCAGCGCGGCAATTAATACTTCTCCATGACCATAAGAGACTGTGGCACCAAATTGTCGAAAGAGCTTAACCAAGCCTGGAAGTACAAGGCCACCGCAAACTAAACCAGAGAATAAAGTGCCGGCTGTGAATACCGTGGAACTGGCAAACTTCGCCTTAACTCTGCGGCGCGCCAATAGGAAAAAGCAAATTGCCGAAAATAGCGTGAATGCAAAGGATGAGTAGAAAGCAAAGTTTGTCATTAAGTGCTTTTAGGTCTAACAACCAAAATAAGGGACCGACGCATGGACGCCGGTTGCTTCTGATTTGAATGCCATGTCCATGCGGAGGTCCCCTTGATTGCGTAGTTAGCCGCCGACGTTACTTCGAGACGGATGAGGATTTTTTAGTGCCTTTTGGCACAGGCTTACAGCCATCTGCAAAATTTTGCACAGAGATGCCGCCCGTGTAGTGGTCAAGTTGAGCCGATTTCTCAACGGTGATTAAAACGAATGGGGCTGATGGCTCGTCTGGTTGGTCGCACGTTTGATCGTTAACTCCAACCCGCACATTAACAATTAAACCCTCGCCGTGCTTAGTTACCTCTGGCACCTCGATGTTGCCGGTGTTTGATTCGCGGCTCCCGACTGCTACTGCAATCAACACGACGCGGGAGAAATCTACTTTTAACAATAATGCGGGCGCTTCGTCGGCTAAAGCAGACATTATCCAAGAAGACTCGAATTCCTCACGCGACTGGATCACAGATCGCTCAAGTGTCGTCGGCCCATTAAACCCAATATGTAACTGTTCAAAGTGCACAGATTCTTGCGCAAGAGCCTTGCTACTGAATACTAGTAAGGCTGCGATAATTAATATTCGAAGAGTCATAGGGTAATGTTGAACTATATGTTGGCGGCTAACAACCAAGATAAGGGACCGACGCGCCGGATGACCGTTCGGATGAATCTACTATTTCCACGGAGGTCCCCTTGATTGCGTAGTTAGGCCATTATTGATGCAGCTCGCCAGCCCTCTCTGGTTGATAGATAACTTCTCTAAGTTTTACTTTAAAAAAGCCACCACCTGGTTTCGGCCATTCGATTTCATCTCCTTGAGATAAGCCAAGCAGCGCGCTACCTACTGGCGCCAAGATTGATATTTTTCCCCCACTAGAATCAATATCTTTTGGGTATACAAGTGTTAATTCAAATTCTTCTTTGGTAGATTCGATGACAAATTTAACCTTAGAATTCATAGTAACTATTGTCGGCAGAATTAATTCTGGAGCCACGACATTTGCTCGTGCAAGTTCCGACTCAAGCTCAGCTTTTCCAGCAAAGCTATTTTTTGGCAAGGATTCAATTAAATTATTTAGTCTATCCGCATCTAATGAAGTGATAGTTATTTCTGGTCTTACGTTCATTTCGACTCTCTATATATTGTAAATAAATATGCACAAGGAATGATTGTAGCCTAACAACCAAAATAAGGGACCGACGCGCCGGATGATAACTCGCTTGAATCTAGTGTTTCCACGGAGGTCCCCTTGATTGCGTAGTTAGATCTATTCAGTTGAATCCAGCTGTTTGTGGTGAACATAGCAATTGGTATCACCGAATTGGCGGTTCTCGATGCCATACTTTTTGCCAGATTCACCAGGACAGTAAAGAGTAGCAGGAGGAACATATTCTTTAATCCAATAATCTGTGCCATACAACTTACGCTTTTCTTCGCTCTCAATTCTGGAAAGCACAAAGAGGGCTAGTTGTTTGTGTGCATTTACATATTTGGTATGCTGAATCATTGTAGCCTTGACAGTTTTCGCGGGAAGCTTCCCAGAAAGAACTTGATCTACCCGAATTGTCCAAACATAGAATACGTCAGAGCAAATATGATTTTCTGGACAGTTTTGTTCCACTCCTGGCAGGTAGCGTTGAGATGTACCCTTGCCGAATAGAGCTACGTAATCCTTTGCACTCACAGTAGTTGCAAAGAATACAGTTAGGAGAAAAAGGAATAGATGTTTCATAAGATCTAACAACCAAGATAAGGGACCGACGCGCCGGATGACGGTTCGGATGAATCTAGTGTTTCCACGGAGGTCCCCTTGATTGCGTAGTTAGAGGCCATTACGCGGCTGTGAGTTTGGGCGACAAAGGCCAGCTGAAAACTGCGAGAAACAAAAGTAAGCATATGAAAATAGAGATACCTGTTGCTAATGCCAGAGTGCCTGCACGCCCACGCCATTTTGGCATAAACCATGTTGCGAGAATAAACACCGGGAAAAAATAAAGTATTGGATGGTAGGCAATTAAGAATTGTTTATAAGCTGGAAGTGCAGAAGGTAAGGCTGTGGAAATATTAGAAAAAGCCAAGATAGCTCGATGGATTTGAAAGCATGATGCTATTGAAAGCAGCAGCCCAACGATAAGCTTTACGTGCTCTGCTCTAGTAACCACTAAATGGCCTCTAACAACCAAAATTAGGGACCGCCGCAGCGGATGTGTGATTTGAGTTTTGCAGTTTCACGGCGGTCCCCTTGATTGCGTAGTTAGACGCCGCTCGGGAATTGATGTTCGTAAGCAGCAACATGCTCAGGAAAAAGCGATTCATAAGGCGGGAAGATAATTCCGAATACAGAAATCTCGATACCATCCTGGCCAAGGTCCGGCGAGTAGTCAAGCAACTCTATAGCAGAACTAGACTTCAAAACGGTGCCATCTGCTTGGCGGACCGTTAACGAGTGATATTGCTCATTCTTCTCAGTCGCTGAAATAACTAGAGGCTGTATTTCTGAGTAGCTCGGGGAAGCTATGAACTTGCCCATTGCAACGCCCATAGGTGGATCACCAACTTCTAAATTGGTCCATCCGATTAGCGTGTTTTCAAAATATACGTGAAAGCGATACATAGATTTTTTCGGCGCCTAACAACCAAGATAAGGGACCGACGCGCCGGATGATAACTCGCTTGAATCTAATGTTTCCACGGAGGTCCCCTTGATTGCGTAGTTAGGTGTCACTGCGATGGGGCACCGGTTTGGAAAAGTCAGCGCCACAATTAGGACAGAATTTTACCTTCGAATCACTACCGAGAAATTGAATAGGTCCCGCCCCTGCAGTTGATAGACGAAAACGACAAAATGGGCAGAGTAAAAGGCGCACACCGATGACCAAGGCCAAAAAATAAGCGAAGCTACCGACTACAAGCATTATCCACCAGTAGGCAGTGCAGAATTGAACAAAATTGTTTGTTGGATCCGTCCAGGGTAGAGCGACAGCTAAGGCAATAAATCCAGGCAATAAAGGGAGGTGTGGAATTGCGTACGCAACCCGAGCTCTTTTCTGTAAATACTTAAAACCTGTCATCTGACACCTAACAACCAAGATAAGGGACCGACGCGCCGGATGATAACTCGCTTGAATCTAATGTTTCCACGGAGGTCCCCTTGATTGCGTAGTTAGGCATTACGGCGTCGCGACTATGGCAAGCGAAATAAAGAAAGCAACCATGAACATTGGGAAAAGCAGACCCGCAATTCGTGTCAGCCAAAATATGGAATGAACAAAACTGGATTGCTCTGCCATTGTTGCTGGAGCAGCCACCCAAGGCAAGAAATACTTCAGTTTGAATAGTCGAGCCGCAGAGCTGCTTGAAAAAGCGGTGCGCGGTATGGCGAATAGCTCCATTGCCAATGGACTATTCCACTTAACCAGAATGCGAAGTAATTGCGACAGAAGGATGTGCGCCATGAGGCAGGCGCCACTGACAATAAAAAATAAGTGAACTAAACCCGGAGTCATTTTTAATGCCTAACAACCAAAATAAGGGACCGCCGCAGCGGATGATTCACATGAATGTTGGAGTTTCACGGCGGTCCCCTTGATTGCGTAGTTAGAACATAGCCCGATAAGTAAGCCGGAGACTGAGGATGACCGGCTCGCCAACTTTCACTGCCCGAAAGCATAACGCAGGTGATGCCTGGGCCGCGACTGCCAAACGAAGCTTGCGGCCAAGTGAAGAGAAAGAAACACCTGAACAAAGAGCCGCCGATACGCACACCCGAATTCAACGGAGGAACAAAATTGCAAACCGGCACAGGCGGCGAGTAGTTGACGGGTTGTTGAAGAAAAGACAGAAATTAAAGGCAAGTGCGGAATACGGAATGCCCGACTAAAAAGCTCTTACCCGTCTAACAACCAAGATAAGGGACCGACGCGCCGGATGACGGTTCGGATGAATCTACTATTTCCACGGAGGTCCCCTTGATTGCGTCGTTAGAACATAGCCCGATAAGTGAGCCGGAGAAAGAAGATGACCGGCACGCCAACTGGCTTGGATTGAAAGCATAGCGCAGGTAGTGCCTGTGCCGCGACTGCTGAAAAACAAGGCGGCTTACCTGATGGCAGGAAATGGAAAGAACTTTAGGCCGCGCCTGGATAACGGGATGTTGAAAAGCAGAACTAGAAACGCCGGATGCAAAACCGGCACAGGCAGCGGTTAGTTGACGGGTAGCAGATGAAGAACAGAAATTAAAAGCAAACGCAAAATGTGGAATGCCTGATTAAAAAGCTCTAGCCCGTCTAACAACCAAAATAAGGGGCCGACGCACCGGATGATAGCTTGAATGCAATGTTCATACGGAGGTCCCGCTTGATTGCGTAGTTAGGGCCGATTGCAAGGCGCGAAATTTGAGCCCTGCCAGTTGCGTAAAGCCTAATGAGGTAATGCTAAAGAATAGTGAGAAAGCTGATGCAATACGAAGATTGATTGCTGAGCCGAAGTCGGCACCATAAGGATAATGAATTGATGTGCCAAAGAAGACTAATAGAAAATAAACTAAACAGCAGCCAAATAACTGCCAATAGATAATAGGCAAGGAAATTTTAGGAAAAAGAGACTTGTCGTGTCTCCGCATGATTAAATGAAATCCAATCGTGGACATGAATCCCATAGCCCAGCTGACCACTCCAGTGAGCAGCGCACAGAGCGTGAAATAGTTGGGATACGTTGACATTGGGAGCCAAGCATAAAAACCAAAGAATATGCTTAAAACTGCCATCACGGCACAAAGCCATGCAGGTCCAGTTAGTGTTCTTAGAAATCCGATAATCTTTTGCATTGTTTCTAAGGCCCTAACAACCAAAATAAGGGACCGCCGCAGCGGATGCAAAGCTTGAATGTTGGATTTTCACGGCGGTCCCCTTGATTGCGTAGTTAGAGGCCACTTGCGTCGATCTCAAATTGGCTGTCTTGAATAATAATACCGAGCTTGTCATGACCGGGTAAGTTGGTGAGCTTTACTCGCCAAGGCTCCAAGTCTTTAAACCGGTAAATTGGTTTGTTTTCCTTACCGATGCGAACAAGTTGTTGAACATCAGCTGATGGGACATCGTACAGGTCGCGAATTGTAAATGAGCTTGTAAGCAAGACTACCAGCAGTCGATCAAATAGTTCTGGTTTTGTGGTGAGATAGTTCCATTGATTCTTTGGGTCAAATGTCTGTGTTTTTACCTGTAGCCTTGAGCCAGTTGATCTCTCAAGAACATCCCAACCTTTCTGCACTTGGCTTTCTGGGAGTTCACCGTCATAAAGTGTGGCAACGTACCATTCGCCGAGGTCTCCAACTAGTCGAGTAGAGCGAATGACGCCAGATTGTCGAAGCACTGCGAAGGCTTCGGAGAGTGCGCAAATTGCCTGTACTGGAGTAATTATGTTTATGCGATTTCTCCTGTGGCCTCTAACAACCAAAATAAGGTGCCGACGCACCGGACGCAAAACTTGAAAGCAGATACTTCACGGAGGTCACCTTGATTGCGTAGTTAGGGCCAGCTTACAGCTCTCCCGCAGCATGAAGAAATTCATTGAGAGCGTCGAATTCTGGCGAACTACATGATTTAGGCCAAGATGCAATTGTGAAAAAGTATTTACCATTGTAATTACCCTCAATGAAGTAAAAAGCACCGCCATGTATGCCCGTGTCACAAATATAGGTATATTCCGAAAGCTTTGACAGAGAAGGTAAAAATTTCATCAGGTCGATTTTCGGGGCGGATGGGTCACTCTTAACAAGTTCAAGACGCCCGGATTTCTTATTGCTGTACCTAGCGACGACATTATCAGTAACAACTGTTCCTCGGACAGAACTGAGAAACTTTACCCAAATTCTAATCTCATTGGTTTTAGAATTTTCTAGCGGATTAAGATTCACTGACTTTGCAAATCGCGCTGGGTCTCTTTTAAAGTTATCTATCCAAGTCCCGCCGACAGCTTGGGATATTGGTAATAGCAGAAGAACTAGCAGAAAGATGCGCATAAGGCCCTAACAACCAAAATAAGGTGCCGACGCACCGGATGCAAAACTTGAAACCAATATTTTCACGGAGGTCACCTTGATTGCGTAGTTGGGCCCCAGATGGTAACTGTCTAGTAAAGCCGCCACAGTATTAAACCACCAAAAATAACAATTGCCCAAAAAATGCGTTGAATGTAATCAGGTGCAGGGCTTGGCGGTTTAATAGATTGATTCAATTGCTGCTTTGGTACGAAAGATACCCTTGCTGAAATTAGGTCCGATTCGGCATGGCCATGCTCATTGTCAAATTTTTCGGGTCCTAGCATCGCTTCTACGTGAAGCCAAATCGTTGACTCCTCTAGGTCAGTGTCTAACAGTTGTTGGAAGACTTTCTCAGGTAACCTCACGGTTAAGCCTACAAGTGCTCCCATCGACTTGCCATCAACAACCGGTCCGGAATAAGTACAAGAAATTTCTCCTACTGTTTTGTCGGGCTTACCTTCAAAAATATCAAGATAGTCAACGCCAACCCAAGTCCTGCCGTTGATGGAAGGATCTTTTTTAGGCTCGGCAGTAAAAGATACAGCTCGGATGCTTTTATTGTCAGCAACATTTGCATGGTATGAAGATTGTCTTTCGCTGAGCTCAAAAACTAGCCTGGTCATTTCAAATTCTTCTTATTGGTGATTATGAGGGGCCCAACAACCAAAATAAGGTGCCGACGCACCGGATGTGAAACTTGAAACCAGTATTTTCACGGAGGTCACCTTGATTGCGTAGTTAGGTGCTGCCTTCCGACAGCGTTGCGTAACCATATGTACCGTAATCATGGACTGCCAGTCTAGTAGGCACCGGGTAGGACCAACCGCCAGCTTTCCACCAGCACTCGGCGAACCATTTGGAAAGAAGCGGAGCGGCCAGATGCAACCCTGGAAAATCTTCTGGCTGGATGAAGTATTGCTCGTCAATCTCGTTCAATGATTCTAGGCCTAACGCAAGCTCCGTTGATTTGCCTGGAAAGATACTTGGGTCAGTCCCATCGACTTTATTGTTCTTCCCGCGGTGATAGATCCATGTGCTTGGAGCACTACCATACTCATCTAGAAAAATCTCCACATGAGCGTTATCAATACCGGGTCCAAGCGGAAGTGACAGGAAGCCACGAATTGTGGCAATTGCCTCTTTGGACGCACGGTCAAGGTGCTGCTGATACATAGCTACAAATTGCTCTTGATTGAGTCCATAAGGAACCATTTTAAGCACCTAACAACCAAGATAAGGGACCGACGCATGGACGCCGGTTGCTTCTGACTTGAATGCCATGTCCATGCGGCGGTCCCCTTGATTGCGTAGTTAGAAGGCAGCTACGGAAATGTTGCCGGCGTTGAAAAGTAATGCCTCCAGCGACGCTTCTCAACTTGCCTGATATTTGGCACTGAAGCTAAATGCTCGAGATAGACTGCAAGAAACCGCAACTCCTCGTCGGCAGGGTTGCCAAAGTATGGTTCGACTCGGACAAGATTGCCATAATTTTTCGTGTGTCTCTCGGGGCTGTCGTCTACGACTACGACATTTTCCAGGTCGTAGCCCCTTCGCTTCAGCTTGTTCAGATGTTTTGCACTAGACCAACTGTCTAGCTCGACATTTCTTTTTGGCGTGCAACGGTCACTTGCCCAAATAAAGGTAGGCTTGGACTGCCCAGTAAAAATGTGGCTACACACAGCCCGAGCATATGCTGGTGATGATGAAGTCCAAACAGCAAGCTCGAATAACTTAGAGACGTGAGCTAAAAAGGAGTCGAGATAAGGACGCCGATAAATATAGTAAGGCGCAACATGATGATCGTGCGGCCGATCAATCGGCTTTTCGTCAGCGAAGAGCAGAGTCTCATCTAGGTCGAGAACAAGAAGTTTTTGACGCTGCATTACCTAAACATGCCTTCTAACAACCAAAATAAGGGACCGACGCGCCGGATGGTAACTCGCTTGAATGCCATGTTTCCACGGAGGTCCCCTTGATTGCGTAGTTAGATGAAAGCTAAAAAACGACGGAACCTCAAGATACGTAGGTAACAATCTCGAAGATTATAATATCGCCGCGTGTTAGAACGTAGCCGCCTGTAATTGAATCCTCGCCATTCTCCATATTAGTGGAACTGGAAACCAGATAAATAATGTCTCCTGGCCTATACAGACTTTTTAGTTTTTCCCACTTGGCGTTTTCGTAGCCAAAAGGAGGCAAATCGGCGTGGCCCGTGGAGCGCAAGGATTTTAACTGTGACTCCTCGATTTCTTGAATTGTCATAGCGCTTGAAAATTCCCACCCCAGAATCTTTCGTTTTGAAACGCGATCAAATGCCCAGTAATAGCCTATAAGAATCAGCAAGATTGCGACAATAACGATAGATACTTTTTTAGTTTTCATCTAACAACCAAGATAAGGGACCGACGCGCCGAATGATAACTCGCTTGAATGCCACGTTTCCACGGAGGTCCCCTTGATTGCGTAGTTAGAGCGCCGCATTGGGTGCTACGCCAAATAGCCACTTGCCCATTTTAGGAACTCTAATTTCGCGGTATTCCCACTCTCTGGAGCGGCCTTCACGGTCACGAGATACTAAAACCCTGCGAAGAAATAACTCCTCAGGTTCGTATTGATTAACAGACACATTGTACTCAAGCGTTCTTTTTGCAGTAACAATATGCATCTTAGCTTCAAGAATTGGTCCGCTGTGTCCCGAAATGCCAATTTCATCAACGAATTTTGTCCCGGCCAAAAATTTCTTTATCTCGTCTTTTTCTAGAGTTAATTCAAAAGGCTGCTTGCAACTAGAGACGGAGGATATATTAATGGTAACAATGCCCTCTGCTAATGCAGATTTGAACTCAGTGATAGGATCAAGGTCAGGTTTATCACGCACGTCGAAGTAGTGGCCGATAAGTTGAGAGCCCATAATAAAAAGCACAAAGACAGCGATTAGGGATCTAACTAGTATATTTTCTTTCATATTTTGATTTACTTTCTCGGCGCTCTAACAACCAAAATAAGGGACCGACGCATGAGCGCCGGAAGAAAATGATTTGGATGCAATGTCCATGCGGAGGTCCCCTTGATTGCGTCGTTAGGCCGTGCGGCCTGAAAGAAATGGAACCGCAACGGCTGCAACAAAAACCCAAAGAAAC
>Ga0208628_1001124_pt1 | contig 10132 bp, 10 predicted proteins | sample LakWasMet16_LOW5_2_FD_183864 | JGI IMG/M metagenome (GOLD analysis project Ga0208628, IMG submission 183864) | Freshwater sediment methanotrophic microbial communities from Lake Washington under simulated oxygen tension - Sediment Metagenome... | ecosystem: Environmental > Aquatic > Freshwater >... | reverse complement strand
GCATGTTTTTTTAAAGGCAAAGGGCAAAGGGCAAAGGGCAAAGGTGCAATATTCGAAAGTACCTACCTTTCGCCCTTCGTCTTTCATCTGATTACTTTAACACAACAAAGAAGCCTTCCTGTCCTCGTTGGACGTTAATCAATAACGGGCCATTCGGATTAACCACCTGTTTTAATTCTTCAATATTGCGAACGCGATAACGGTTTGCCGACACGATAACATCGCCGGGACGCAGGCCCGAGCGCCATGCATCCGACGCGGTGTCGATTTTTTCAATTAAAACGCCTTCAATCTGGTTTCTCTGCGAGGTGCTTAGTAGCGCGCCTTGTAGCGAGTGGTGCAGCTGACTTCCTGCCAGTCTTGGCAGCTCCTGTTTGCCGACTGTCGCGGTAACCTGTCTCTTCTCGTTGCCGCGGAAATATTCCAGGTCAACTTTATCGCCGATTTGCATCATGCCTATGATGTTGCGTATGTCATGGCTGTTTTTAATGGGGTGGCCGTTAGCCGAAACGATAATGTCGCCAGGCTCCAATCCGGCTTTAGCTGCAGGTGAGTTGGCTTCAACCCGGCTGATCGCCGCGCCTTGTATGTTTTTTAAATTAAAGGCTTTAACCAGTTCAGGTGTCAGATCCTGGGTCGTTACGCCCAATAAGCCGCGCCGGACCTCTCCGTGCTTGACCAATGATTCCTTGATGGTCATGATCATATTGGAGGGTATCGCAAAACCGATGCCGACGTTGCCGCCGGTGGGGGCCAGGATTGCGGTATTCATACCGACAAGTTCGCCGCGTAGGTTAACCAGAGCACCGCCTGAATTGCCGGGATTAATCGATGCGTCGGTCTGGATAAAATCCTCGTAGCCTTCTATGCCAAGGCCGGAACGGCCCAAGGCGCTGACTATGCCGGAGGTTACGGTTTGGCCCAAGCCGAACGGATTGCCGATCGCGACCACAAAATCGCCGACTTTAAGTTGGCTGGAATCGGCAATGGGCAGCATGGTTAAGTTATCGCTAGGAATCTGAATCACGGCTACATCGGCTTCAGGGTCGGTGCCGATTAATTTGGCGGCAAGCTGGCGGCCATCATTCAAGGTCACTGTGATGGTGTCTGCTTTGTCGATAACGTGGTTGTTGGTTAGAACCAGTCCTTGGCTGCTGTCGATAATAACGCCGGAGCCCAAACTGTTTTTTTGTTGCCGCCGCAGTGGCTGGTCAGGAATGTTAAAAAATTGGCGAAAGACCGGGTCCTGCATGAGCGGATTTTCACTGATCGTGATATTGGTCGAGGTTGAGATATTGACTACCGCCGGCATGCTGCGCTCAAGCATGGGGGCCAGAGACGGTAATGCCTGGCCTTCTGCATAAGCCGGCAAAGCTGCCGTTGCTGTCGTGGATATACAAATGGATAAAAAAGATATAAATAACAGCTGCTTTGCAGTTTTACTATTCATTATATTTTCCCGGCGTTTGTGAACATACATGATCTACAATATATGTGTGAAAATGTTTAATACAAGGTGTGTTAAAGTAGTTTTTTAAAGATCAATACTGTCATTTGGCTATTATCTTGCTTAAAATATTTAAATGGCTATAGACGGCAATTCTGAAGATGGGCTGGTTATTCGTAAGCTAATCCCGCTTGCAACGTTGCCGGTCGCCCGGTTTAGTGCGTTATGCGCTGAAATAACGGTTGAAGAGATACAAGACGACTTTTTGTTCAAAAAAGGCGATACATCCCCCGAACTTGTTTATCTGATAAATGGAGAGGTTACTCTTCAGGCGGCCGGATTGGTTGTTGAGGTTATTGCTGCAAACAGTGATTCTGCCAAATTTGCGCTGGCGCATCAAATCCCGAGAAAAATTGACGCCGTCGCTAACGGAAGGGTACGTTTTTTGCGACTGAATGCCGATATTGTTAATAATCCACTTTCCCTTGCTTATAAAGAGGACAACAGTTACATGGTCATTGACGAAACTGAAGGAGATTCAAATGACTGGATGGCCGCATTATTGCGGTCGCCAATTTTTCAGCGTCTTCCTCCCGCTAATTTACAAAAAATCTTAATGAGTCTGGCGGCTATTCATTTTGATGCAGGTGAAATCATAATCGAACAAGGTAGCGCGGGAGATTATTATTATCTGATTAAAAGTGGGCAATGCCTGTTAACGCGTAAACCAACGCCCAATGCAAAAGAAATTAAATTAGCTCAGCTGTCAAACGGCGACACCTTTGGCGAAGATGCACTGATTTCCGGCGCGCCCAGAAACGTAACTATTACGGCGCTTACGGATATTGTTTTATTACGTTTGGATAAACAACAATTTGTCTCTTTGATAAAAGAGCCTTCTTTAAAGTTTGTTGATTATGAAGGTGTGCAGGAAGCATTACAAAAAGGGGCGGTTTTATTGGATGTGCGTTCGCCCGACGATTATGAAAAGCACCATCTTGATGGCAGCATGAATGCGCCTTTCTTCTCGTTAAGAATGCAGCTTAAGACCTTAAGTCAGGAAAAGCCTGTTATTGTTGTTTGTCAGGATGGCAAGGTCAGTGAAGCGGCTGCATTTTTATTGCTCAGGAATAAAATTGACGCAATGATTTTGAGAAACGGCATGGAAAGTCTTGCGCCAAGGTCGAATATTGCGCCTGAGTCGGAAAATGAAGCCTCCTTTTCCGGTAGTGCGTCTGGCGCTGCCAATATAAACACCAGTCTATTGGAAGATCAGTTAAGAGTCCTTAAACTTGAAAATGAGGCTCTAAAGAATACCAATCAACAGCTCAACGATAAGTGCATGAAGCTGGAATTTGACAAACAACATGCAGAAAAGCAATGCCGCATACTGCACAAGCAGATGGAGAAGCTAACCCAGGTACTGGATAAGTTAAAAGGGGATAAATTCGAGTGACCCGCAGGCCATAAAAGCGGAGTTGTAACCCGGCAGTCAGATTACGGATGCCGGGTTACGATATGCTGGGTTTGTGTCCATGGGGCGGTTGCCGAGAGCGCCGAAAACAGGCGCTTTAGGTACACAAACCGAAAAGAGGCTCAAGAATTACTTGATTTTCGCTTCTTTGTAAATGACGTGTTTACGAACAACAGGATCAAATTTTTTGATCTCCATTTTTTCAGGCATCGTCCGTTTGTTTTTTGTTGTCGTATAAAAGTGACCGGTTCCTTCGGTTGAAATCAATTTAATTTTATCGCGCATTTATTTATCCTCTTAAGAGATGTCGCCGGCTTTACGCAAATCGGCAAGAACGGCATCGATGCCTTTCTTGTCAATGATACGCATGCCTTTGGTAGAAATTCTGAGGCGAACCCAGCGGTTTTCGCTTTCAACCCAGAATCTGTGGTGTTGCAGATTCGGACAAAAGCGTCTTTTGGTTTTGTTGTTAGCGTGTGAAACGTTGTTACCTGTAACCGGGCGTTTGCCTGTTACTTGACATACTCTGGACATGATTAACCCCTAATGCGTGCCTAAATTCAAAAGTTAGCCGAGCTTTATACCAAAAAATCTTTTCAAGGTAAATAACAAACTATAAAATAAGATAAAAGACTAAGGGCGAAGGGCAAAAGGCGCAAGGGGATTTTAACCTTTCGCCTTTCGCCTTCCGCCTTCCGCCTTCCGTCTACCGTAATCATCAGGAAAGAAATAATGCCCATTAAGCTCGGCATGGTCATGGATTCCATCGATCATATCAACATAAAGAAAGACACCAGTTTTGCAATGTTACTTGAAGCGCAGGCCAGAGGTTGGGAGCTGCATTATATGGAGCTCAATGATTTGTTTCTGAGAAATGGCAGAGCCTATGCCAGAACGCGGACCATTAAAGTTCAGCGGGATGAAAAAAAATGGCACGAGTTTATGGCAGAGCAGGATATTCCTCTGGATCAGCTGGATGTGATCATGATGCGCAAGGATCCGCCCTTCGACCAGGAATATATTTACGCAACCTATTTATTGGAACGTGCGGAAAGTATGGGGGCTTACGTCATCAATAAGCCGCAATCATTACGGGACGCCAATGAAAAGCTGTTTACCGCGTGGTTTCCGCAATGCTGCGCCGAAACCTTGGTGGCCCGCGAGCCTGCCAGAATCAGGAGTTTTTTGATTGAGCAAGGTGAAATCATTTTAAAACCGCTGGACGGCATGGGCGGCACCTCTATTTTCCGTTTGCGTCACGGCGACCCCAACCTTAGTGTGATTCTGGAAACCATGACCGAATACAACACTCGCTATGTGATGGCGCAAAAGTATTTGCCGCAAATTGTAGATGGCGACAAACGTATTTTGCTGGTTAATGGCGAGGTCATACCTTATGCGCTGGCGCGTATCCCCGCCCAAGGCGAAACTCGCGGCAATCTGGCGGCGGGCGGTCGGGCCGAAGGCCGGCCATTAACCGAACGGGACCGCTGGATTGCTAGTCAAGTCGGGCCGACATTGAAGGAAAAAGGCCTGGTTTTTGTCGGCATTGATGTGATCGGCGATACGCTAACCGAGATTAATGTCACCAGTCCCACTTGCGTTCAGGAATTGGATCGCCAGTTTGGCTTGAATATTTGCGGCCAATTAATGGATCATATTGAAACGACCCTTGCCGAATCTGCTCCCGGCAGGTCCGCTGCATACACACCATCCATGGCATAAATGAGAACAAATCAGCTAATGTTTGATCCGCCTGCGCCGCTGTCCAGTAACGATTCGTTATTGATCGCCTTGTTTTTCGCGGCTGTCATTCATGTTGTCATTGGCCTGGGGATTAATTTCACTGCGCCGCAACCGGCGCAAGTCAGCCGGTCTATCGATATCACTTTGGTCAATATGCCGGCCCAAAAAGCGCCTGAAAAGGCGCAGTTTTTGGCCCAGGAAAACCAGATTGATGCCGGCGAGCAAAGCGTAAAGCCGGAACCGCCTCCGCAACAACTGCCCAGCCAAGGTAAGAGCGAGGCCAAGCCGATAAAAAAAAGCGCTCCCGAACAAAGTGAGCCCAAAGCGGCGAAAAAGCCGATTACCCAGAAAAAGGCAGAGAAAAAGATCGTTACCGCAACCAAACCTGATACCAAACAGCATACTGAAAAACGTCCGCAACTGACGGCGGAGATGCTACAGCAGCAAATTGCGCAATTGGGTACCGAAATCAGGCTCAACCAGCAAACTGCCGAGCAGAGCAAGATAAAATTTGTTGATTCGGTGAGCGCCCATAAATACGTCGCCGCTCAATATATGAAAGATTGGGAAGATAAAGTGGAGCGCACCGGTAATCTTAATTATCCGGAAGTTGCGGCTAAGAAAAACTTTTCCGGCACCTTAACCATGGACGTCGGGATTAAGTCAGACGGCAGTATCTACAGCATACGCATCAACCAGTCTTCTGGAAACCCGGCATTAGATGAGGCAGCTAAGAGAATTGTCCGTATGAGCGCGCCGTTTGCGCCGCTGCCGCTAGAGTTGCTGAAAGAGCTGGATGTCCTGGTGATTACCCGGGTTTGGAAGTTTTCTGATGAGTCCGGCATGACTGCTCGATAATCGTAGACCGGGATAAGCTGATTCGGGCAATGGCGAGAACAGCCGTTTGCCAAGGCTTGAGAATTTCTGGTTGAATCGATCATGGCCTCGCGATAAACAGTTGCTTAAGTCATCATAAACTTTGATACTAATATCTATGAACCAAGCTACTTACTTAACCAACCAGTTTATTATCGCCATGCCCAATTTGGCGGATCCTAACTTTTTTCATACCGTTGCCTTTTTGTGTCAGCACAATGAAGACGGCGCATTAGGCATTGTCATCAACAGGCCGACGGACATGAAATTGGGCGAAATTTTCAAGCAGATGGATATTAACGTCACAGCACCTGCTACAGCTGAAATTCCCGTTTTTGCCGGCGGTCCGGTGCAACAGGAACGCGGCTTCGTAGTGCATACTGGTGGCGGAGACTGGAATGCAACTATGGCTGTCTCGGAAACTATTTCCCTGACGACTTCCCGGGATGTGCTTGAAGCCATTGCCGCTGGCGAAGGGCCGGAGCAATATCTGATCGCTTTGGGTTATGCCGGCTGGGGAGCGGGACAATTGGAAAAGGAAATCATGGATAACGCCTGGCTTAATACGCCTTGCGGCCAACAGGTTTTGTTTGATACGCCGGTTAACTTGCGCTGGAGTGCGGCAGCCGACCAGATCGGCATAGATATTAGTCAGTTGACTGCTCCGGCAGGGCATGGCTGACCTCCAGGCATTCATTTTTGAATACGAACCGGACGCCAAACCAGCTCCCGGCAGGTTTGCGGCATACAACAGCATCCCTGGCAATCGCCGCACTTGTTCCAGACAAGTCTGCGGCATATACACCATCCCTGGCGATATAAATTATGCAAGACCCATTACTAGCCAAAGCCAATGCCGATACCTATCTGGGTTTTGATTTCGGCGTCAAGAAGATAGGCGTGGCCGTAGGACAGACGACAACAGCGACGGCCAGCCCGTTGCAGACCATTCGCTCGATCAATCAAAACCCGAACTGGGAAATAATCGGCAAATTGATACAGGAATGGCGCCCGGCCGGTTTAGTGGTCGGCATATCAAAGCAGGCCGACGGCTCAGACAATCTTGTAACTCCCCGTATGTTAAAATTTTGCAGGCAGCTGGAAGGACGCTATCAATTGCCGGTTTTTCAGCAGGACGAGACCCTGTCGACGTTCGAGGCTAAACAAATGTTGTTCGATGAAGTCAGCGTCAGCGCAAGCAAGCTTTGGGAAGTACAAGACCAACTCGCTGCCCAGCTTATCTTGCAAACCTGGCTCAACGATCGTAAAAGAAAGGACCATTAAGTGTTAAAGATTCCCGAATTATTAGATAACCTGGAAGCCGAGCTAAAGCGCATTATCGGCGAGAGACAGCTGGTTGACCCATTGATGATAGGCATTCGTACCGGCGGCGTCTGGATTGCCGAGCAAATGCACCAGCGCTTAAATATCAGCGAGCCTTTGGGCCTGTTGGATATTTCATTCTACCGGGACGACTTTTCGCAAATCGGCGTCAATCCCAATGTAAAGCCCAGCCAATTGCCGACTCACATTGAGGGGCGCGATATCATCCTGATCGATGATGTGTTTTACACCGGCAGAACGATACGCGCAGCAATGAATGAAATTTTCGACTTTGGCAGGCCGAATCAGATCGTTTTGGCGGTTTTGATAGAGCGCGACGGCAGGCAAATCCCACTAAGCCCCGATTGTGTCGGCGCGAGGATTACCTTGAATGCCAATCAGCGCATTAAACTGACCGGGCCGGAACCTTTGGCCGTTCACCTGGAAACTATTGATACGGCGGCATAAGCAATGACTGATAACCTGCAATTAAATGCGGAAGGCAAGCTTAAACACTTTCTGACCATCGAAGGCCTGAGCAAGAGCTTATTGACGGAAATTCTCGATACCGCCGAGTCATTTGTCGGCATGTCCGAGCATCAAGTTAAAAAAGTTCCGTTGTTGCGCGGCAAGACCATCGTCAACCTGTTTTTTGAAAACAGCACCCGCACCCGGACGACTTTCGAGCTGGCCGCCACGCGTCTGTCTGCCGATGTGATTAACATGAATATCGCGACCTCGGCCACGTCAAAAGGCGAAAGCCTGCTCGACACCATACGCAACCTGGAAGCGATGTTTGTCGACATGTTCGTCGTGCGCCATGCGCTCAGCGGTGCAGCGCATTTTATCGCCCAGCAGACCGCGCCGCATATCAGCGTCATCAATGCCGGCGACGGACAGCACGCCCATCCGACTCAGGCCATGCTGGACATGTTCACGATACGCCAACTCAAGCCGGATTTTTCCAACCTGAGAGTCGCTATCATCGGCGACATCTTGCATTCCAGGGTGGCGCGTTCGGAGATCCACGCTTTAAATACTCTGGGCGCGGCCGAAGTCAGAGTGATTGCGCCTAAAACTTTGTTGCCTGCGCATGTGGAAAACTTGGGCGTGAGCGTTTCGCATAATCTGACCGAAGGGCTTAAAGACATTGATGTCGTCATGATGCTGCGCTTGCAAAAAGAACGCATGAGTTCAGCGCTATTGCCCAGCGAGAGCGAATATTTCAAATGCTTCGGGCTGACCGAAGAAAAACTGAAAATTGCCAAACCCGATGCCATCGTCATGCATCCCGGCCCTATCAACCGGGGCGTTGAAATCGACTCCAAAGTCGCAGACGGTCCGCAGTCGGTGATACTCAAACAAGTCAGCAACGGCGTCGCCGTGCGCATGGCGGTCATGGCGATGGCCATGCAAGCGCAGCCGTCTGTTTCTGGCAGATCCGCGGTACACACGCCAGCCATGGCGACAACAGAGGGGATGTCATGAACCGGATACGAATAGACCACGGAAGAATCATTGATCCGGCCAATAATATAGACCGCGTCGGTTCCGTTTACATTGAAGACGGCAAGATAGTGTCGGTGCTTGATGAACCGGCCGGTTTCAAGCCGGATACTGTCATCGATGCCGAAAATCAAATCGTTTGTCCCGGCTTTATCGATTTAAGCACCCGCTTGCGGGATATGGGGCACAGCCGCAAAGCGACATTTAAAAGCGAAGTGATTGCCGCCGCCGCCGCGGGTATCACCACCTTATGCCTGCAACCGGACACCGTTCCGGTCATCGACACGGCCGCGGTCGCCGAACTGGTCAAGGATCTGGCGGAAAAAGCCGATTATCCGCAAATTTATGCGGTCGGTGCGCTGACCCAGAAACTGGAAGGCATAGAACTGAGTTCCATGCTGTCGCTTAAACAGGCAGGCTGTATCGCCGTCGGTAATGCCAATCAACCGGTGAAAAATCTGTTGATATTAAGACGGGCTATGGAATATGCCGCCAGTCATGACTTATTGATGATGTTCCGCCCCAATGATTTCTGGCTGAACAATAACGGTTGCGCTCATGAAGGTGCTGTCGCCACCCGTTATGGCTTGCCCAGTACGCCGGAAGCGGCCGAAACCATAGCCCTGGCGCAATGCCTGGAGCTGGCCGAGCTGACCGGTTGCCGGGTGCATTTTGGCCAGTTAAGCTGCAAGCGTTCGGTAATCAAAATACACCAGGCCAAAAAATACGGCTTGAAGGTCAGCGCCGATGTTGCGATTCATCAGTTGCATTTGACTGAAAATGACATGATGCCTTTTGACAGCGCTTATCATGTCATGCCGCCGTTTCGTACCGAAGCGGACAAACAATATTTAAGAAAAGGCTTGGCCGCCAGCACAATTAACAGCATTTGTTCCGATCATCAGCCGCATGACCTGGACGCCAAGTTGGGCGCGTTCCCTGAGACGGAACCGGGAATATCCTCGTTGGAGACTTTATTGCCGTTGATGCTTAGTCTGGTTGCGCAAAATGCGATAACGTTGGAGCAGGGCATTGCCTGCTTAAGCGCAAACCCGGCGCGGGTTCTGCGCTTAAACAGCGGTGCACTGACGCCGGGTTTTTCAGCCGATGTCTGTATTTTCGACCCGGAACTCGACTGGCAGGTGAATTCGGAAAACTGGAAAAGCCAGGGCGCTAACACGCCATTTTGGGGGCAAACCCTGAAAGGTCGGGTAACTCATACCTTGCAGTCAGGCAAGGTTATTTACCGACTGTAGAAATTTTTTTATCCACGAAAAGCACGAAACACACGAAAATATTGCGTCGTTCCCACGATGCCCAACGTTATGCCTATTAAGTAGACTTGTTTCGTTCGCCCTGAGCTTGTCGAAGCCTGTCATGAGCTTGTCGAATGGGGCTCGCCATGAAGCCGGAGCGTAAGGACAATAACGATATCTACAGCGCATCCCTTTTAGACGTTTTCATGCCTTTCGTGCTTTTCGTGGACAATACATAAAATCAATTAATAACGGAAACCTACAAACATGATGCAAAAAAGAACAGCTCACCAGATCGCCGATGTGCTGATTGAGGCTCTGCCCTATATCCAGCGCTTTAAAGGCAAAACCATCGTGGTTAAATTCGGCGGCAACGCCATGGTCGATGAAGAGCTTAAACACAGCTTCGCGCGAGACATTGTGCTGATGAAACTGGTCGGCTTGAACCCGATTGTGGTGCACGGCGGCGGGCCGCAAATCGGCCAATTATTGGGAAAACTGGGC
>Ga0208628_1001116_pt1 | contig 10156 bp, 7 predicted proteins | sample LakWasMet16_LOW5_2_FD_183864 | JGI IMG/M metagenome (GOLD analysis project Ga0208628, IMG submission 183864) | Freshwater sediment methanotrophic microbial communities from Lake Washington under simulated oxygen tension - Sediment Metagenome... | ecosystem: Environmental > Aquatic > Freshwater >... | reverse complement strand
CGATGTTGAGCAGCCCCTCGCTGCCGGCAAAGGTGCGCGCCGTGATGCGCACCGGAAAGCCAAAACGGTAGTCCCCCAGGTCGATCTGCGTCAGGCCGTTGAGCTGGCCCAGCTTCTCGCCGCGCAAGCTCATCAGGCGGTCGCCGTCGGTGATGGTCTCCTGCAGGCGCTGGTCCGGGTAGTCGTGGCGCTGCTTGCGCGCCAGCAGCGCGGCCTCGATGTCGGCGGCCTCCACCAGCGCACCGGAGCGGCCGCGGCACAGGGCGGCACTCTCCATCACCAGCGCCTCGGTGCGGTCGAAGATGGCGCTCTGGCGGGTCTGGTCATCCACCTCGCGGTGTGAATCCTCCAGCAGGCAGGCCACCGCGGCGGCGGAAAAGTGCGGCAGGCCCAGCCGCTTGCAGACGTGCGCCACGAACACCGCCGAGGCGCCGTAGGTCTGCTCGGTGGCGGTGAAGCTCTCGGCAAAGTCCACCTTGACGCGAAAGCGCCGCGCGAACTCGGGGTCGGCCTCCTGCAGCTCGTAATACTGCTCGGTGGAGCCCACCAGCACAATCTTGACCTCCAGGTCCACCGCCTCGGGCTCCAGCGTGACGGTGGCGATCGGCGCGACCACCGGACCCGGCTCCTCGATCTGCAAGCGCCCGTTGCGCAAGAAGCGCCGCAGCTTCTCCCACACCACCTCGTCGGTCAGCAAGTCTCGCAGATGCAGCATCAGAAAACCGCCGTGCGCATTGATCAGGCTGCCGGCGCGGATGCGCGAGAAGTCGGTGACCAGCGCATCCTCTTCGGGCTGGTACTCGATGCTGCCAAACAGCGTGCGAAACGACGGGTTGTTCTCGACAATCACCGGAGCGCCCTGCATCGCGCCGTTGTCCACCAGCAGGTTGACGCGGTAGCGCGACAGCACGCTGACCAGTGCCGCCTGGCGCGCCTCGTCGTCGCCATCGGAAACGCCGAACCATTCCAGGTTGTCCAGCACATCGTGCTGGACCTGCTCCAGGTAGTTGCCCAGCTTCACCGAGTCCTTGATCTGCTTCTTGAGACCGACGCGGATCGCCTGAAGCTCGCGCTCCAGCACCGGCTTGACCACCTGGCGGCGCAGCGTGGCCAGGCCCTCGTTCATGACGCGCTCCATCGGCCGGGTCTTGTCCAGGAAACGGGCAATCTCCTCACGCAGTTCCTGCTCCGCCTGGTCGATCTGGACGCGGCGGTCCTTGGGCAGCGAGCGCGCCTCGGCCTCCGTCAGGGCATTGCCCTTCTCGCCCAACAGGGTGAACACCAGGTGGCCGTTCTCGCGGTACAGCGCAAAGCTGCGCGCGTCGGCGTAGGCATCGAGCTCGGCGTAGGCCTTGGCCTCCTCCAGCTTGTAGGCCTTCTCGATGCGCTCGCTCTCGGTCTTGAACTCCTGGCCGCCCAGCCGCTCGGGGATGTCCTTCTGCAGCGTCCTGCACATCTGTGCCATCAGCTGGCGCAACTGCCGGCCCTGTCCCGGCGGCATGCGCAGCGCGCGGGGCTTCTCGGGCACGTCGAAGTTGTGCAGGTAGCACAGGTCCGGCGGCACCGCCTTGGTGGCGGCCACGGCGCGCATCTCCTGCTGCAGCAAGGAAGAACGGCCGCTGCCCACCTCGCCCAGCACGAACAGGTTGTAGTCCGGCTGCTCCATGCCCAGCCCGAAGCGCGCGGCGGTCTGGGCGCGCTCCTGGCCGATCCAGGGCAGGGCTTGCTGCACCAGCTCGGAGGTATCGGAAAAGCCCAGCGAGGGCGGGTGGATGGTGACGCGCAGATCGCTGGGAGCGAGGCTGGAAATGGACATTGGCAAGTACCTCTCTGTCGGCCCCTGTCGAAGCCCGCGCGGCGCGCGCCAGGGCGCTGGCCCGGCGGCTCGCAGGCTCGTTGTGCATGAGCCCATTGTGGCCGAAAACCACCACGCCACAAACGAGGCGGCGCCGTGCTTGTGATTGGCCGCAACGCCCCCATCTGGAGCGGATGATTCCATTCTCGGTACTCGACCTCTCCCCGATTGCGCAAGGCAGCGATGCCGCGCAGTCGTTTCGCAACACGTTGGACCTGGCACGGCACGCCGAGCGCTGGGGTTTCAGGCGCTACTGGCTGGCCGAGCACCACGGCATGCCGGGCATTGCCAGCGCCGCCACGGCGGTGCTGATCGCCCATGTGGCCGGGGGCACTTCGACGATCCGGGTCGGTGCGGGCGGCATCATGCTGCCCAACCATTCGCCACTGGTGATTGCCGAGCAATTCGGTACGCTGGAGTCGCTCTACCCGGGGCGCATCGATCTCGGGCTGGGGCGCGCGCCGGGCTCCGACCCGGTCACGGCACGCGCGCTGCGCCGCAACCTGGCGTCGGACGCGGACGAGTTCCCGCGCGATGTGGTCGAGCTGATGGACTACTTCTCGGCCAACTCCAAGGCGGCGGTGCACGCGGTGCCGGGCCAGGGCTTGAATTTGCCGATCTGGATCCTGGGCTCCAGCCTGTTTGGCGCACAACTTGCCGCCGCGCTGGGGCTGCCCTATGCCTTTGCCTCGCACTTCGCGCCGCAGCAGATGATGCAGGCCGTGGCGCTGTACCGCGCCAACTTCCGACCCTCGGCGCAACTGGCCAAGCCCTATGTGATGCTGGGCTTCAATGTGTTCGCGGCCGATAGCGACGAGCAGGCTGCCCTGCTGGCCACGTCCATGCAGCAGGCCTTTGTCAACCTGCGCAGCGGCCGCCCGGCGCGCCTGCCGCCGCCGCTGGCCGACTACCCCAAGCAGATTGGCCCGTCCGAGCGCGCCTTGCTCGACAGCGTGTTGTCCTGCGCCGCGATCGGTTCGCCCGACACGGTGCGCGCCAGCCTGCAGGCCTTCGTGCAGCGCACCGGCGCGGACGAGCTGATGATCACCTCGCAGATCTTCGACCACGCCGCCCGGCTGCGCTCCTACGAGATCACCGCCAGCCTGTGGCCGGCGGCCTGATCAGCCGCCAGCGCGCTTGACCACGTGCCCCTGGGCCTTGAGCAGTTCGATCAGGCGATCGCAATGGTCACCCTGCACCTCGATCACACCATCCTTCACGGTACCGCCTGAGCCGCAGGCCGTCTTGAGCTGCTTGCCCAATTGCTGCAGGGCGACGGCGTCCAGCGCCACACCCTTGACCAGCGTCACCGCCTTGCCGCCACGCCCCTTGCTCTCCCGCGACACGCGCACCACACCGTCACCGGCCGGCGGCGCCTGCTTGGCGCCGCATTGGCATTGGGCCAGCGGCTGCCGGCAGCCTGGGCACATGCGCCCGGAATCGGTGGAATAGACCAGGCCACCACTGAGTTTGTTAGGCTTCATCGTCAATCAGTTGAGGACAGAGCAAAGTTCACTGCGTGCAACTTTGGTCTGTCCCGCAAGAACACCCTCAATTAGTTGAGGACAGAGCAAAGTTCACTGCGTGTAACTTTGGTCTGTCCCGCAAAGTTTCACTCAGGTTTGAATTCGGCCTCGAACTTGGCCGCGTCGGCCGCCAGCTCGAAGGTCACCAGTTGCCCCATCTTGCGGTCGGCCAGGCGGTGCGCGGCGAACAGGCTGTACTTGCCCTTCAGGTAGAAGCAGGGCAGGTCAATCAGGGCATAGGGATAGGGCACGAACACCTGGTACTCGAAGATCTCGCGGTGCACATTCTTGGGCGACGGGAACAAGGTGTAGAGGTCAGTATGGATGGAGCGTTCGGACATGGTGGAGAGCACGCTAAAGTGGTGGCTGCCGGAACCAGATTGAATCACGGTTTTGCAGACCCCCCGCACCAGCGCCAAAGCGCTGTCCCGCAACGTATCAGGAGGCCCACCCATGACCCGCCACAACGACCCCTCACGACCAGAATGGGCCACCAAGGTGCTGACGCTGATCCGCGGCGGCAACCTCGACGCCGCGCTGGCCCAGATCAAGGTTGCGCCCAGCGTGAAGGACCTCAAACAATTGCAGACCACGCTGCTTGCCGCCAGACTCAAGCCGCAGCCGGTGGTGGACGTGGCGATCGCCGACCAGATCGACGCCTTGCTCGGCTCAAGGCTTCATCGCTCACCCTAAACTGGGTCAGTTGGACGCCACATGCACATTGCCAGGACCATGGGAACTGCTTCTTGCCTGCCGGGACACGCCTTGATGCAACGCTGCTGCCGGCTGGCCGGCCGGTGGCTGGGCGGCGCCGTGTTGTGGGCGCTGCTGGCCGCCGGCTCGGCCGTGGCCGCGTCAGCCCCGGTGCACGGGCCGATTCAGGTGGATGGCACCAGCACCGCCATGGACCTTTGGCCCGGGGTGCAGGTGCTGGCCGACCCCGGCAAGACCATGACGCTTGACGCGGTGCTGAAGTCGGTCGATCGCTTTGCGCGCCCGACCACTGCCCCGTCCACGCTGGGCATGCGCACCGAAGCAGTGTGGCTGCGCGTGCCGCTGCAGGTGGCGCCTTCCGGGGCCGACGACTGGGTCCTGGAGATCAACTACGCCGTACTCAACCGGATCGAGGTCTACCTGATCGCGGATCAGCAGGTGCAGCATCGGGCCCTGCTGGGCAACCTGCAGCCGCCCATCAACGGCGCGCGCAACGCGCGCGCGCCGGCCACGATGCTGCGGCTCAAGCCCGACACCGCCTATGACCTGGTGCTGCGCATCGAGAACACCGGCGCCATGATCACGCCCATCACCCTGAGCCGGCCCGGCGCTTACCACGCGCGCGCGCTCGACGAGCAGATGCTGCAGGGCCTGCTGTTGGGCGCCGGGCTGTGCATGCTGCTGTACAGCCTGGTCCAGTGGGCCGGCACACGCGAGCGCTTGTTCTCCAAGTACGCGCTGCTGATCTCGGGCAGCCTGCTGTTCTCTATCCTGCAGTTCGGCATCGGCGCGCAATACGTCTGGCCCGGCAACCATTGGATGGAGCTGCACATGGGCGGCCTGTCGGCGCTGATGGCCGCATCGGGCTCCTTCCTGTTCATGGAGCAGGTGCTGGCCGGACCGCGGCGCAGTCGCCACTTCAGCCGGATCATGAAGGGCGGAGCGGCCTTGCTGCTGCTGGGCGCGCTGGCCTACGCGCTGGGACTGATCAACGTGCACGTGGTGACCGCCCTGGTCAGCACGGTGGGACTGCTGCCTCCGGTGATGGGCATCCCCGGCGCCCTGCAGCGCCTGCGCGCCGGCGACCGCATCGGCGCCTACCTGCTATCGGCCTGGCTGGTCTACTTCGTCACCACGGCGATGGCCATCAGCGTGATCCTCGGCAAGCTGCCAGCCAACTTCTGGACACTGCACGCGTTCCAGTTCGGCGCCACGTTCGACATGATCATGTTCCTGCTGGTGCTGGCCAACCGCGCCAACGCGATCCATGCCGCCGCGCGGCAGGCCGGACAGGAGCGCGATGCCATGCGCTCGCTGGCGCACTCCGACCCGCTGACCGGCGTGCTCAATCGTCGCGCGCTGTATTCGGCCCTGGCGGCCGCGCTGCCGGCCTGCACGCCCACCAGACTGCTGGCGGTCTACTTCCTGGACCTCGATGGCTTCAAGCAGGTCAATGACGAGTTCGGCCACGACGTCGGCGACGAACTGCTGGTGGCCATCGCGCGGCGCCTGCAGACCACTCTGCGCGATGACGACATGGTGGCGCGCCTGGGTGGCGATGAGTTCGTCATCGTCGCCAGCGGCTTGCACAGCGAGGCCGAGGCGGCCGAACTAGGCGGCGTGCTGCTGGCCTCGTTTGCAGCGCCCTTCGCCCTGAGCCAGCGCCGCTGCCAGGTTGGCGTGACGGTCGGCTACGCGCTGGCGCCGCTGGACGCGGCGGACGTGGACAACATCATCCAGCGTGCCGACGCCGCCATGTATGTGGGCAAGCAGGGCGGCAAGAACTGCGTGCGCCGCTTCGGCGCCGCGCCGCACGCGCATCCGTCCGTGGCGGGATGATTGCCGCGCTGGTCAGCCCGGGCCGAGCGCCTGGCCGCCCTACTTCATCAACCGCCCTGAGCCGCCAATCACGGTCACCTCCACCGAGCGTGAACCGATGCGGTTGCTGGCCGAATAGGCGACCGTGGTGCCGCCCAGGTCCAGGCGCTCCAGCGATTCCAGCGCCTTGAGAACCTTGGCGCGTGTCGGATTGGGACCGGCACGACGCAGCCCCTCCACCAGCACCTTGGCACCCAAGAACTCCTCGAAACTGGTGTAGTTGACCGACTCCTGCGGCGCATACTTCTTCAGGGCCGCCTGGTACTCGCGCACCACCGCCAGATTGGGCGAATAAGGATAGGGAACCACCTGGCTGATGCCCAGGCCGTGTACGTTCTGCAGACCGGCGAGCTTGACCAGCTCCGCCGGGTCCACCACCGAGATGTTGTAGAGCTGGGCACCGCCGCCGGCCTCGCGGTAGCGCTTGGCGAAGGCCGCCGTCGAGCGGTTCACCGAAATCATGATCACCGCCTGCGCATCGGACGCATTGATCAGACGCACCGCCTCGTCGACTTTGTCGGTATTGCGCTCGTAGGGCGCGGCCACCGCCAACTTGAGCTGGCGCGACGCCAGCGCCGCCTCGACACCGGCCAGCCCGGCCTTGCCAAAGGCGTCGTCCTGGTACATCACGGCGACCCGCTTCATGCCCAGGGTCGTGACCTGCTTGACCATGTGCTCGGCCTCGTCGGCGTAGCCGGCCCGCACGTGGAAGATCCAGGGATTGAAGGGGCTGCGCAGCACCTCGCCGCCGGTGTAGGGCGCCACCAGGGCGATGCCGCCCGCATCGAGCACCCCATCGCTGAGCAGCTTGCCAACGTTGGCGGTGCCGGCGAATCCAAACAGCGCCACCACATCGCCGCGCCCCAGTACTTCCTGGGTCAAACGCACCGTCTCGTCGACCTTGTAGCTATCGTCCAGCACCACGTGCTTGATCCTGGCGCCGTGCACGCCGCCCTTGGCATTGACCGAATCGAAGTAGATCTGACCGCCCAGCACCATCTGTTTGCCGGTGCTCGCCAGCACCCCCGACAGCGGCGCGATCTGCGCCACCACCAGCTCCGCCGCCAGCAGCGGAGCACACCACGTGCCCAGCGAACCGAGCAACACCAGGGCAGCACCAAGGTGCAGCCGCTTCCAACGACCTGTACGCATGTATTTCTCCTGCAATCAACCAACGACTCCCTGCCACAAGCCCGACCGGCGCCCGCTCACTTGGGCGGGCTTCGCCGGCGCTCAGGACACGCCTGCGCGCGCCGCATCGATGAAGGTGCTCACGAGCTCCAGTTGATCCGGCACGTTGAGCGCCGGTGCGTGGCCGCAGCCAGCGATCTCCAGCACCTGTGCGAGGCCTTTGGCACCAGGCCCGCGGCGCAGCATCTCGTCGGTGGTCTCGCGCAGCACCAGATCGGACTGCGCGCCACGCAGGCACAGCACCGGAATGGCCAGCGCGTCGTAGTGATCCCAGATCAGGTAGTCGTCGGGATGGTCGATGAACTGGCGCACCATCGCCGGGTCGTAGTGCGGCGTCACGCGACCATTGGGCAGGCGCCGTGTCGAGGTCTCGGTCAGGCGGCGCCACTGCGCGTCACTCAACCAGCCATAGGGCGCGTAGACCTGGCGAAAGTAGGCCTCCAGCTCGCGCACCGTGTCAAAGGCCGGTGGCTCGCCGGCGTAGGCGCGAATGCGCGCCAGCGCGGCGTCGGCCAGCTTGGGCGCGTTGTCGTTGAGCACCAGACTCAGGATGCGCCCCTTCAGGGCGGGCTGCATCAGTCCTGCCGCGCACACGGTGCCGATCGCGCCGCCCATCGAGGTGCCGACCCAATGCGCCGTGGCTATGCGCAACTGCTCAAACAGCTCGGCGGCAATGCGCGCATAGAAGCTCAGGCAGTACTCCTGCACCGGTTGCGTGCTCCACTGGCTCAAGCCCCGGCCGATGGTGTCCGGGCAGATCACCCGGTAGCGCTCGCTCAGATGCTCGGCCAGTTCGTCCATGTCACGCCCGGTGCGCGCCAGACCGTGCCAGGCGATCACGGTGTCGGCGTGCTGCGCGCCCCACTGTGTGTAGTGGATCTCTCGTCCGGCGCAAGTCAGGTAATGCGATGTGAATGCCATGGCTGGGTCTCTCATGCTGTGTGTCTGGACGGCGGTGCGCGCGGGTGAACTCCGCTTGCACCGCCTGGCCTGTCACGCCACTAGTTGGGTACGGCGATGGATGTTCCGTCGAAGCCGATCTGCTGTGCCGCTGCCGGCGCGCCGCTGATGGCCGGCAGCTGCGCAGCGGTGATCGCCGGCGCGGCGCCTGGCACGCCACCGCGCGCCGTGGTGCGCACCACCTGGCTGACCGGCAGGGCCGCGCCCGACTTGAGATGGGCGTACATCGCATTCATGGCCTGCGTGAAATAGGCATGCAGCGGCACGAAACGACTGTCAAAACCGGAGAAAGGAATGAACGAGTCGAAGTGCTGCGCGTTGGTGACTTCGATGTAACGCAGCTTGCTGGCGGCACCCTCCACCAGCCGGTTGTAGGCGGTGTAGGCGCGTGCCGAATTGTTCACCGGCAGCAGCGCGTCGCTGCGGCCCGCCACCACCATCACCGGCTTGGCACGCAGGTTGCCACTGAGCAGCACCTCGGCCAGACCAGCGCGAACCGCGTCACTCTGCGCCTTGGTCGGCACCGTGGCGGCGCCCAGCGCTGCCTGCGTGACCGTGTCGACGCCGGTCACCAGCGCACGCTGGCACAGGGCGGCATCGAGCGACAGGTCGGCCAGGCCATTGGATGGCGAGACCCCCAGCGCCCAGGACTTGGCGCCCCCGACGGAGTCGTTGTAGACCACGGTGGCAGGGATGCCGTTGACGGTGCCGTTGCCCGTGGCATAGCTGCCCGCCCTGGCGTTGACGCTGATGGCCACCGGGGCGCCGGTGGCGTCGACCGCCGCCGCGCTCATGCCACAGACGTTGTCCGCCACCGAGAAGCGACCGTAGGCATTGGTGTACATCATGCCGATGATGGGCGCGTTGCCCAGCGCATAGTGGGCGTTGTGCATCTGGTCCTGGTCTGCGTTCCAGCCATAGGCGCGCAGCTTGGCCAGGGCATCGGCCGCCTGTTCCGCCGTGGTGGCGCCCGTCACCAGCCCCTTGGCTGCTAGCGCGGCGCAGCGGTTGGTGGCACGCGGATTCATGCCGGTGAGCGACATGTAGTTGAACACCGACACTTCGGTCATCACCGCCGGACTGGCCAGCGCGGCGCAGGGTTGGTACAGATTGGCCAGCGTGAAGTAATCCAGCAAGGACTTGCCGTAGCCGCCCACGGCCGCGCCGGCAAAGCGTACGCCGTAGCCCGCGGTGCTGGCGGGCTGGGCACTGGGCTCGAAGGCAACCACGCCGTCGAGCAGACCGTCGCTGTCCTGCTCGGCCGCGCGCAGCACCGCGGTGCCGCCGTTGGACACCGCCGCGGCAATGATCATGGTATTGGCGGCGGTGAAGCGCACACCCTTGCCGGAGCCGACCGCATCGGCGTACTCCTGGTTGAGCGCGTACAGCGCGTAGTTGGCGGCCACCAGCGTGTCGCTGCCCCAGTCCTTCTCGGGGTTCTTCTGCGAGTGGGCGTGCTTGAGCGCCAGGCGATTCGGAAAGGCCGCGTTGAACGCGGCGCGCGCGGCCTCCGTCAGGCTGGCGGCAAAGTGGGCCAAGGTGCCGGCGGCTGTGCGCGTGGCGCGGGTGCCGTCGATCTTGTGCACGCTGTCGTCGGCCAGGTCATACAGGCCCATACCCTTGCCGGCGTCGGTCAAGGCCACGGCGCAGCCACGCTTGAGGCCCCACTCGCCTGCGGCGATGGCGCCGTAGACGCCGCGCGAACCCGACGAGGGGCTGACCACGATGCAGGGCGCATTGACGTCGAAGCTGTCCGGAATCTGAACCGCCATGGTGACGTTCTTCCTGGTCGAGCCATCATCGAGCACACCGAGGTACTCCAGGCCGGGCACCAGGCCCTCGCCCAGGGTGTCTGCGCCGTTGAGGTCGATGTTGGGGCCGTACAGCACGCCAAAGCCGCCCTTGACGGTGTTGTCCACCAGGCCCCGGTAGTTGGAGATCAGCGCATTGCGGCGCAGCTCGTCGGCGGTCGGCGCGGCCGGGTCGGCATAGGCTGGCGCCGCCGCCGTGCTGACGATGCCACTCTTGCCGA
>Ga0208628_1001115_pt1 | contig 10161 bp, 7 predicted proteins | sample LakWasMet16_LOW5_2_FD_183864 | JGI IMG/M metagenome (GOLD analysis project Ga0208628, IMG submission 183864) | Freshwater sediment methanotrophic microbial communities from Lake Washington under simulated oxygen tension - Sediment Metagenome... | ecosystem: Environmental > Aquatic > Freshwater >... | reverse complement strand
CGTACGGTCTTGCATGGTTCTAGGGTATAATTTCGCGCTTCCCAAGCTCGAGAGCCGCACATGCTGCGTATTCAGGCCGAAGCCTTAACTTTTGACGATGTATCGCTGGTTCCAGCCCATTCCATTGTCTTGCCGAAAGACGTCAGTCTTTCCACCCAGCTCACCAAAAACATCACCTTGAACCTGCCGATCGTGTCCGCTGCCATGGATACGGTCACCGAAGCCCGTCTCGCCATCGCGATGGCCCAGCTCGGCGGTATCGGTATTTTGCACAAGAACATGAGCCTGCAGCAGCAAGCAGCCCATGTTGCGAAGGTCAAAAATTTCGAAGCCGGCGTGATCCGCGAACCCTTTACTGTCGGTCCTGAAACAACCATCGGCGAAGTCTTGAAACTGACCCGCGCCAGAAATATTTCAGGTGTACCGGTGGTGGATGGCGGTTTGCTGGTTGGTATCGTCACCGGACGCGATATGCGTTTCGAGAAAAAACTCGACGATCCGGTTCGCCACATCATGACCAAGAAAGAACGCCTGGTCACCGTGAAAGAAGGTGCCAGCGAAGAAGAAGTCATCGCCTTGTTGCACAAGCATCGCATCGAAAAAGTGCTGGTCGTCAATGACGAGTTCCAGCTACGCGGTTTGATCACGGTAAAGGATATCCAGAAAGCCCGCGACAATCCGAACGCCGCCAAAGACAGATCCGAACAATTATTGGTAGGTGCTGCAGTCGGTGTTGGCGGTGATACTGAAGCGCGTATTGAAGCACTGGTTCACGCCGGCGTAGATGTCGTCGTGGTCGATACCGCTCACGGCCATTCGCAAGGTGTGCTGGATCGCGTCTCATGGGTGAAAAAGAATTTTCCTAACGTACAAGTGATCGGCGGCAATATCGTGACCGGTGATGCCGCGTTGGCATTGATGGATCATGGTGCCGATGCAGTGAAAGTTGGCGTCGGTCCGGGTTCCATCTGCACCACGCGCATCGTTGCCGGTGTCGGCGTACCGCAAATCACCGCGATCGGCATGGTGGCCGATGTACTGAAAGGCAAGATTCCGTTGATCGCCGATGGTGGCATCCGATATTCCGGCGATATCGCAAAAGCGCTTGTTGCAGGCGCCAGCACCGTGATGATCGGCGGCTTGTTTGCCGGTACCGAAGAAGCCCCCGGCGATGTCGAACTGTTCCAGGGCCGCAGCTACAAGAGTTATCGCGGCATGGGTAGCCTCGGCGCGATGGAGCTCGGCAGCAAAGACCGTTATTTTCAGGACGCAAGCGACGCCGACAAGCTGGTGCCGGAAGGTATCGAAGGTCGCGTTCCTTATCGCGGCTTGCTCGGCAGCATCGTGCATCAACTTGCCGGCGGCGTTCGCGCCTCCATGGGTTATGTCGGTTGCGCCACGATTGAAGAGATGCGTACGCGTCCGAAATTTGTCCGAGTCACATCGGCCGGTACCCGCGAAAGCCATGTACACGATGTCCAAATCACCAAAGAACCGCCGAACTACCGAGCGTCGTAACGTAAAACTTGGCAATAAATCTACCGAGATAAAAAATGTCAGCCCAGCCAGCACCAATTTCAAAGTCCCAGGATATCCATAACGACAAGATACTTATCCTTGATTTTGGTGCGCAATACACGCAGCTGATTGCCCGCCGAATTCGCGAATTCGGGGTGTATTGCGAAATCTGGGCCTGGGATCATGATCCGGCTGAAATCGCGAAATTCAATCCGAAAGGCATCATCCTCTCGGGCGGTCCGGAATCCACGGTCGAAGAAAATTCGCCGCGTGCACCACAGGAAGTATTCGACAGCGGTTTGCCGATTCTGGGCATTTGCTACGGCATGCAGACCATGGCGATGCAGCTCGGCGGGCAGGTGGAAGCTGGGCATCATCGCGAATTTGGTTATGCCGAAGTTGAAGTAACTTCCCCATGTGCATTGCTGGATGACTTGAAAGACCATCCCGGCTCGCCGCCTCGTCTGGACGTCTGGATGAGTCATGGCGACCGCGTTACCCAGATTCCGGAAGGCTTCGAAATAACTGCCCGAACCGGCAATGTGCCGATCATCGGCATGAGTGACGAAACCAGAAAATGGTATGGCGTGCAATTCCATCCGGAAGTGACCCACACCAAGTCCGGCGAAGCGATGCTGCGCCGGTTTGCCGTCGATATCTGTGGTTGCGAAACCTTGTGGACTGCCGCAAATATTATCGAAGACCAAATCGCACGAGTTCATGCGCAAGTGGGCGATGACCACGTCTTGCTCGGCTTGTCGGGTGGCGTGGATTCTTCCGTTGTGGCTGCACTACTGCATAAAGCACTTGGTGATCGGCTGACCTGCGTATTCGTGGACACAGGCTTGCTACGCCTTGAAGAAGGCGACCAGGTCATGAACATGATGGCGCAGAACATGGGCGTCAAGGTGATTCGCGTGAATGCCGCCGAGCGCTATTTTTCGGCCTTGAAAGGCGTGAATGACCCCGAAGCCAAACGAAAGATTATCGGCAAGCTTTTCATCGATATTTTCGACGAGGAATCAGCCAAGTTGCACAACGTGAAATGGCTGGCACAAGGCACGATCTACCCTGACGTGATCGAGTCGGCCGGCAGCAAGACCGGCAAGGCGCACGTAATCAAGAGCCATCACAACGTTGGTGGCCTGCCTGAATACATGAAGCTCGGGTTAGTCGAGCCACTTCGCGAATTGTTCAAGGACGAAGTTCGCCGTATCGGTGTCGAACTTGGTTTGTCGAAAGAAATGGTTTATCGCCATCCGTTTCCAGGTCCGGGCCTGGGCGTTCGAATTCTGGGTGAAGTAAAAGCCGAGTATGCCGAATTGCTAGCAAAGGCCGATGCCATCTTCATCGAAGAACTGAGGAATTCGGGCTGGTATGACAAGACAAGTCAGGCCTTTGCCGTGTTTTTGCCGGTGAAATCTGTCGGCGTAGTTGGTGATGCCCGTGCCTACGAGTGGGTGATTGCCTTGCGTGCCGTCGAGACGGTGGACTTCATGACCGCGCATTGGGCGCATCTGCCGTACGAGCTTTTGGGTACGGTATCCAATAGAATTATCAATGAGTTACGCGGTATTTCTCGTGTAGTTTATGATATCAGCGGCAAGCCTCCAGCTACGATTGAATGGGAATAAATGGCTGCGACTGACCAAGACTGGATGCAGCGTGCGCTCGATCTGGCGGATCGGGCCGAGCGTGAGGATGACGAGGTGCCGGTCGGTGCCTTGATCATTGATGAAGCGGGCGAACTGATTGCCGAAGCGTGGAACCGCAATATCAGTCAACACGACCCCAGCGCGCATGCCGAGATTCTGGTCATGCGATTGGCCGGCGAAAAATTGCAGAATCACCGTTTGATTGGCTGCACTTTGTACATCACGCTCGAACCCTGTGCCATGTGCGCGATGGCGATGGTCCATGCCCGCATCAAGCGGGTGGTCTTCGGTGCCTATGATGCAAAGACAGGAGCGGCGGGCTCGGTGTTTGATTTATTGCAGGACCCGCGCCACAACCATCGTGTCGAAGTGCAGGGCGGTGTACTGGCGGATGTCGCCGGTAAAAAGCTGTCGGATTATTTTCGCGCCAAACGCCAAAAAACTAATCCATCTCTTCCTTGATCTCGTCGTCAAAACTTTTGACGGCCGCGAATACTTCACGTCCGAGATAGAAGACGGCGCCCAGCAAAAAACACATGCCGACAATGCCTATGATAGTCGGCAGCATCGAAAGGCGATTGCCGCTCAAGGTGTCCACGGCGAGTGCCAGGCTTGTGCCGATAAACGAACCCAAAGCGAAATACAAATACAGGCATGCTCGCAGCAAATAGGTGCTGCGCTTCCGGTGCCTTTGAATCTGCAGTTCCCTTGCCGGTTGGTCGCGCGCCCCGGCTTTCCAGTTCGTCATCAAAACCCGTAAGCGATCAACCACCCTCGCCAGGCGATTGTTGGCGGACAACAGAAGCGAACCGGTCGCCGCCATCAGAATTGCCGGTGCCAACAGGGAGGTCAGAATGTGATAGCTGTTGTTCAAAGTCATGTCCACACGCTGTCGTCGTCTAATTTGTTACAGTAAAACATATTCAAGGGAAAATCATGATGACGACCGACGACGAAAGCCAACGCCTGATCTGGATTGATCTCGAAATGACCGGGCTCGATCCCGATACCGACTTCATTATCGAAATTGCCACTTTGATCACCGACAAGGATCTGAATATTCTGGCCGAAGGCCCGGAATTGGCGATCAAGCAATCACTCGAAACCCTTGAAGCGATGGACGACTGGAATCGTGGAACACATCAAAGATCCGGACTATGGCAACGCGTGCTGGATAGCGAGATCGATGCAGCCCATGCCGAAGTCATCACCATTGAATTTTTGTCGAAATGGGTGGGTGCCAACAAATCACCGATTTGCGGGAACTCGATTTGCCAGGACCGGCGTTTTCTGGTTCGCCGAATGCCCAGGCTCGAACGTTATTTTCATTACCGCAACCTCGATGTTTCTACATTGAAGGAGCTCAGTCGCCGCTGGTCCCCGAATCTGCTGGAAGGGCTCGTGAAAGTCGGTGCCCATACTGCCTTGTCCGATATTCGCGAGTCGGTAAAAGAACTCGCCTTTTACCGACAATACATGGGTAAACTTGGCGGGCAGGAATAACCGCTAGAGTGCAGGGGACACGAATGCGTTGTTTTAGAGTTTTGATCGCCTTGGCACTGGTTCTGATATCGCTGCCGGCATTTGCACTGGATAAAAAACCGCTCGCAGCCTATTCGCGTGAAGCCTGGACGACGCGTGACGGTCTCCCGCATAACCAGGTCAACTCGATCACGCAAACGCCTGAAGGTTATCTGTGGTTCGCCACCTGGGAAGGCCTGGTCCGTTACAACGGACAGGATTTCCGTATTTTCACTCCCCAGAACGTGCCTGCCTTGCAGGATCATGGCATCCGTCACGTCAGCGTTGGCGGCAATGGCCGGCTGATCGTCGCTACTTCGCGCGGAGGCGTGTCGGTTCTGCAAAAGGATTTATGGCGCACCTATAGCCAATCCGAGGGTCTGCCGCAAAATGAAACCATGTCGGCGATTGAAGATAGCCAGGGCGCCATCTGGGTCGCGCATGAAAGCAAGGGTATTTCCCGTATCGATGCACAAGGAAAAGTGACCGCGTACGGCACTCGCCAAGGGCTACCGTCGGAACGCATGTACGCGATTTTCCTGGATGGCAATAAAGTCATCTGGGGCGGTACTTCGAATGGTCTGGTGCGGATCGAAAATAATCGCGTACAAAGTTTCGGTGTAGCGGATGGCCTGCCTGCAGGAGCAATTTACGCCATGTTGGCAGCCCCCGAAGGCGGATTATATTTAGGCACGCATCACGGTTTGTATTTGGGCCGCAACGGCAAGTTCACGAAAGTAACGACCGACTTTCCGGATGAGGCCGTGATCAGCCTGGATCTCGATAGCGAATCCAATTTATGGATGGGTACCGTCAATCGCGGCATTTTGCGCTTTGGTCGCCGTGGCCTGGAAAGTCTGGACGCCACCCAGGGACTTCCCAATAACCGCGTTGGTGCTTTGTATAATGATCGGGAAGGCAATGTTTGGGCCGGCACCAATGCAGGCCTGGTGCGTTTTGCCGACACACCTTTTGTTACCTACGACAATTACCAGGGTCTTAGCGACAACTATGTTCGAGCCTTGGCGCAGACGGCCGACGGCAGCGTGATGGTGGGAACCTCGCGTGGTCTGAACCGCTACTTCGAAGAAAAAATTACCGCCATCAAGGATGATCCGAGCCTGAGTAACGATGCCATCCTGAGCCTGGCGCCGGCCAAAGACGGCAGCCTGTGGGTCGGCATGTATTCGACCGGATTGATCAATTGGAAAAATGGCGTTGTTCGCGAAAGTATCAATCAGAACAGCCCGCTTTTCGGATCTCAGATACGTGCATTGCACGAAGACCGCAATGGTTATTTATGGGTCGCTACATCGCGCGGTCTTTATCGTAAAAAAGGCAGCGAGCTGAAGCATTACGGCATGGCGGAAGGATTGCCGCGCGACTTCATCATGAGTATCCATGAAGCCAAAAATGGCCGCATCTGGATCGGCACCGCCAATGGTCTCGGGTTTATTGATGGTGAAAAAGCCGGCTCGCTGGATATTTCCGCTTATCTGGCTTCGCAGGATGTTTTCGGTTTCAGTGAAGATGCTGATGGCACGCTGTGGATTGCGACCGATCGCGCCGTATTGCGATTGCGCAACGGAAAAATCTCCGCCGTCGGAACCAAAAACGGTTTGCCGGTGGCCACCATTTTCCAGATCGTCGCCGACACCTATGGCAATTTCTGGCTGACATCTAATCGCGGCGTTATCTACGTAAAGCGTAATGAAATGGAAGCCGTAGCCGACGGCAAATCGGAAAGGGTGAATACCGTCAGTTTCGCCGAGGCCGACGGCATGGCCAGCGCCCAGTGCAACGGTGGTGCCGGTCCCGCCGCGATACGAGCGAAAGACGGCAGTATCTGGGTAGCGACCGCGAAAGGTCTATCGGTCGTGCAGCCGGATGAACTGGCGCGTTATCAACTCGCTCCGCCGCCGGTGGTGATTGAAAACGTGATGGTCAACGACCAAATCGCCGATGCCGATGGAGATTTGATTCTGCCTTCTGACACCAAGAAACTCGAAATGGCCTACGTCAGTTTGAGTTATCGCACACCGGAACAAATTCGTTATCGCTATCGTCTCGAAGGTTTTGACGAGGACTGGATCGAACGTGAGCAATTGCGCAACGTGCAATTCACAAATCTGCCCCCAGGCCGTTACACGTTCAAGGTAAGTGCCGCACAACGCGGTGGACCGTGGAGCCCGGAAAGCGCCAGTCTGAAATTTGAAATCAAGCCGCGACTCTATCAACGGCCGTGGTTTATTCCACTTGTCGTTATTATGCTGGCTTTATTTTTGTATGCTTTGTATCGCGCTCGAGTGCGTCAGCTTGAAGCGCGTGAACTGGAACTCAGCGGTATCGTCGAAGAACGTACGCGTGCCTTGAGTGACAAGAACGTTGAACTTGAAATGCTGAACTTGCGCATCAGCCAGCAATCCGAGGCATTCGAACAGCAGGCGCGCACCGATTCACTGACCGGCTTGCCAAATCGCCGCAGCATGGATGAAAAATTGCAGGAAGCTTTCAAGACGGCGGTTGCCAGTGAAAAGCCGCTTTGCTTCGGCCTGCTGGATGTCGATCATTTCAAACAGGTTAACGATGGCTACTCACACGAAGTCGGTGATCAGGCGCTGAAAGTGATTGCGGAAACCATGAGGCGGGTAATGGATGCCGAACACATGGGCAAGTGGTCGGGCTTGCGTGGTGATGAGCTTACCGCGCGCTGGGGCGGTGAAGAATTTGCATTGTTGTTCCCGGATCAGGATCTGGAAACTGCCCGTGCGAAATGCGAAAAAATCCGGCTCGCGATCCAGGCTATCGATTGCAATTTCTTTGCGCCTGGTCTGAAGCTTGCGGTGAGTATCGGCATCAGCGAACGCACCGGGCTTTCACATCATGAAAAACTTGCATCCAAGGCAGACGTGAAGTTGTACGAAGCCAAGCGCAACGGCAGGAATCAGGTAATCGGCTAAGCCAGAGCCTGCTTTACGGTTTGCGGATGTGCGGTTTTGAAGCCGTGGTCGCTTAATTGCTGCCAGCATTGTTCGAGCAGATAGGCTTTCAGCGATCCGAGATCGGTGGCGGCCAGCCAAACACGAAGCTGCAATTCAACATGGTTGTCCGCCAGCTGGGCCACCACAACTTCTGGCGGTGGCTCGGACAAGACCTGGGCATGGTTTTTGGCGATATCGAGCAGCACCTTTCTCGCCAACGCCATATCATCGCCGTAACTGATCCTGACCGATACATCCAGTCGGCGAACGCCACGCACGGTAAAATTGATAATGGGCACCGCAGTGATCTGGCTATTAGGCAGAATGATTTGCCGATTGTCCTGTGTGTGCAAAAAAGTCTGGAAAATACGCACGCTGTCGACAATGCCTTCCACGCCGGCAACTTGTACATAGTCACCGCTATGAAATGGTCGCAGTACGATCAGCATCACGCCAGAGGCGATGTTCGACAGCGAATCTTTCATCGCCAGGCCGATGGCCAAACCCGCCGTACCGAGAACAGCCAGCAAGGAGGTGGTCGGAACGCCGGCAAAATCCAGTGCCGCGATGCAGGCGACGATGACGCAAATCGCGTAAACCAGATTGCGCAGGAAACTGCGCAAAATAATTTCGACGTCGAAGCGCTGCAGGACTCGCTCGAGTGCGCGCGCAACCCAGCGTGCCAGCCAAATGCCGACCACGGCAATGGTGATCGCGATCAATCCGCGCACCAGCCATTGGTGCTGTCCCAATTCCGCCAATACCGCATCAATTGCTTTCATGCTTGCTTATGATGCCTTGAGTTTTGCGAGACGCAGCCAGGTATCGACGACGGTATCGGGATTAAGCGAAACCGATTCGATACCCTGCTGCATTAACCAATCCGCCAGATCCGGATGATCGCTCGGACCCTGTCCACAAATACCGATGTATTTGCCTTTGGCTCGTGCCGCGCTGATGGCCATCGACAAGAGCTTTTTCACGGCCGGATTTCGTTCGTCGAATAAATTCGCCACGATCGCCGAGTCGCGATCCAGGCCAAGGGTAAGCTGGGTCAGATCATTCGAACCGATCGAGAAGCCGTCGAAAATTTCCAGGAATTCATCGGCGAGCAATGCGTTCGAAGGCAACTCGCACATCATGATGACTTTCAGGCCGTTCTCGCCGCGGCGTAAACCGTTTTGGGCCAGTACATCGATAACTTTTTGGCCTTCTTCCAATGTGCGGACGAAGGGAATCATCACCCAGGCATTGCTCAGACCCATGGTGTCGCGCACGCGTTTGAAGGCTTCGCATTCCATCGCGAAACATTCCGCGAAGCTCGGATCGACGTAACGCGATGCACCACGGAAACCGATCATCGGGTTTTCTTCATGCGGTTCGTAGTTTTTGCCGCCGATCAAATTGGCGTATTCGTTCGATTTGAAATCGGACAAACGCACGATGACTGGATTCGGCGCGAATGCCGCCGTAATGGTCGCGATGCCTTCGGCAAGACGATCAACATAGAAAGAACGCGGGCTGTCGTAGCCGGCCATTTTTTCCCTGATGCGTTGTTTGGTGCTGGCATCCTGTTTGTCGAATTCGAGCAAGGCTTTCGGATGCACGCCGATATTGCTGTTGATGATCATTTCCAGGCGTGCCAAGCCGACACCGGCATTGGGCAGCATTGCGAAATCGAATGCGCGCTCCGGATTGGCGACGTTCATCATGATTTTCATCGGGGCAGGCGGCATTTGTGCCAGATCGGTCGTGATACGTTCGAATGCCAATGAGCCGTCATAAATAAAACCGGTGTCGCCTTGTGCGCAGGACACGGTGACGGTTTGGCCGTCGAGAATTTTTTCCACCGCGTTGCCGGTACCAACGACGGCAGGTACACCAAGTTCACGCGCAATGATGGCGGCGTGGCAGGTGCGGCCACCGCGATTGGTCACGATGGCAGAAGCGCGCTTCATTACCGGTTCCCAATCGGGATCGGTCATGTCGGCGACCAGTACATCACCGGGTTGTACGCGATTCATGTCCGCCAGCGAACGCACGACACGGGCAACACCCGAACCGATCTTGTGGCCGATGGAACGGCCTTCGCATACGACTTTGCCATTCTCGTTGAGTGTGTAGCGTTCTATCTGTGTCGCCTTGCCGCGCGACTTCACGGTTTCAGGACGGGCTTGTACGATATAGATCTTGCCGGTGTTGCCGTCCTTGGCCCATTCGATATCCATCGGGCGGCCATAATGTTTTTCAATCACGAGCGATTGTCTTGATAGTTCCTCGACATCGGCATCGCTGATCGAAAATCTGCTTTGCAGCTCTAGCGGAGTCGGTTCGGTACGCACACGTTCGCCGGGCGCATCGGAATAGACCATGCGAATTTGTTTGGAACCCAGCGTGCGGCGAAGGATGGCCGGTTTGCCGGAATTAAGGCTTGGCTTGTAGGCATAAAACTCATCCGGATTCACTGCGCCTTGCACAACCATTTC
>Ga0208628_1001110_pt1 | contig 10203 bp, 7 predicted proteins | sample LakWasMet16_LOW5_2_FD_183864 | JGI IMG/M metagenome (GOLD analysis project Ga0208628, IMG submission 183864) | Freshwater sediment methanotrophic microbial communities from Lake Washington under simulated oxygen tension - Sediment Metagenome... | ecosystem: Environmental > Aquatic > Freshwater >... | reverse complement strand
GACTGCACCAGGCCAGAATCGGCTCGGCAAAAATCCCCATTACCAGCAAAGCCAGGGCATTGACCGTAAACGCGATACGCAGATGCATATCGGAATGAAGACGCGGCGCTTCGCCTTTTGGTTCTTCGAAGAACATTGCACGGATAATCCGCAGGTAATAGAACGCACCCACAACCGCCGCGACAACGCTGAGAATGGCAAGCCAGGTATAGCCACTGACCACGGCAGCCTTGATCACCTGCAATTTCGCCCAGAAGCCGAGGAATGGCGGCACACCAGCAAGCGAGGCCATCACGAACAAGACCATCAAGGCATGGAAAGGGTTGTGTTGCCACAGACCACGGAAATCGGAAACTTCTTCGGCTTCGAAACCTTTGCGCGACAGGGTAATGATCGCGGCAAACGCGGCAGCCGACATAAGCGAATAGGAAATCGCGTAGAACATCGCTGCGGTGTAACCGGTGTTGTCCGCGCACACCAGACCCATGAACAGGAAGCCGACATGCGAAATGGTGGAATATGCCAACAGCCGTTTCAGGTTCGTTTGCACCAAAGCAACCAGATTGCCGATCACGAGCGAAATCGCTGCGAGATAAGCCACCATATCGCCCCATTGCACATCCGCGGTACCCAGGCCCATTTCCAGCAAGCGATAAGCCATACCGAACGCCGCCAATTTCGGTGCGGCGGCAATCAATAGTGTGACAGCGGTAGGCGCGCCTTGGTAAACATCGGGCAACCACATATGGAAAGGCGCTGCACCGAACTTGAATGCGATGCCGACCAGCATGAAAACAACGCCCAGCATCAACATATTCTGATTATTGGAAATGCCGGAAGCGGCATAAATCTCGCCGAGTTGCAGACTGCCGGTCGCGCCATAAACCATCGACATGCCGTACAGCAACAAGCCCGAAGCCATCGCACCGAGCACGAAATATTTCATTGCCGCCTCGGAGGCCAGACGATTATCGCGATCCATCGCCACCAACCCGTACGAACTCAGCGCCAGCAATTCCAGACCGAGATACAAGGTCACCATGCTGCCGGCCGAGATCATCAACATCATGCCCAGCACCGAGAACAGCGCCAGCGCATAAAACTCGCCTTTGAACAAATCACGATCAATCAGATAAGGCTTGGCGTAGATAAGGCTGAATGCCGACACCAGATACAAGGTCATTTTCAAAACATCGCTGGCGATATCACGCACAAACATATTGCTGAATGCAAAAACCTGTTCGGTTGCCATATCGCGTGCAGTTAATACCGCTGCCGCAACCAGCACCAGAATCGACAGAAAATGGATTAGCCCGCGACGCTGTGGCGAGATGAACAAATCGAGCATCAATAATGCAAACGCCGCCCCGCACATGAAAAGTTCCGGGGTGACGGTTTGCAAATCAGCCATGACGAATGTGGAGGGAAGCATGTAGGTGTCCTTACAGTTTGGTCGCACTCAACTGGGTAACCAGTTGGGTAACCGAACTATCCATTAAATCGGTAAGTGGTTTGGGGTACACGCCAAGTGCCAGAACACCGGCTGCGAACAATAGCAACATCAATGCTTCGCGCCCGTTGATGTCTTTCAGTTCGGCGACATGGTGATTGGCGACTTCGCCGAAAATCACGCGCTTGACCATCCACAAGGTATAGGCGGCACCCAGAATCAGTGTCATTGCAGCAAAGAAAGCGGTAACCGGCGATTGCTGGAACGCGGCCAGAATAACCATGAACTCGCCCACGAAACCGGAAGTGCCAGGCAAGCCGGCATTCGACATCGCGAAGAAAACAAACAAGCCCGCAAACCACGGCATGGTGTTAATCACGCCGCCGTAATCCTTGATCATGCGGCTATGCATGCGATCGTAAAGCACGCCGACGCAACTGAACATGGCGCCCGAAATGAAACCATGCGAAATCATTTGCACCATCGCGCCTTGCAAGCCAAGTTCGGCTGCATCGGTATTGCCGCTGTCTTTTACCAGACTGAATGCAATGAAAGTACCTAGAGTTACGAAACCCATGTGCGCAATCGAGGAATAGGCGATCAGCTTTTTCATATCCTGCTGCACCAGTGCAACCAGACCGATATACACGACCGCAATCAGCGACAGCAAAATTATCAGCCAGGCATATTCATGACCTGCATCGGGCAAGATCGGCAAGGTGAAACGGATGAACCCGTAACCACCGATTTTCAGCATGATCGCTGCCAGCACCACGGAACCGGCGGTCGGCGCTTCCACGTGGGCATCCGGCAACCAGGTGTGGACCGGGAACATCGGAATTTTGACGGCGAATGCGGCCAGGAAAGCAAAGAACAACCACATTTGCTCTTCTGCGGACAATTGCAGTTCATACCAGGCCGACAATTGGAAACTATCGGATTTGAGATACATGTAAACCATGCCGACCAGCATGAACACCGACCCCAAAAAGGTGAACAGGAAAAATTTGATGCTGGCATACACACGGCGCGGACCGCCCCAGACACCGATGATGATGAACATCGGGATCAGCATACCTTCGAAGAACACATAGAACAGCACGGCGTCCATCGCGCAGAACACGCCGACCATCAAACCTTCCAGAATCAGGAAGGCGGCGAAATATTGCGGCACGCGTTTTTCAATCGAATTCCATGCGCCGATCAACACCAGCACGGAAGTGAATGTCGTCAGCAGGATCAACGCAATCGAAATGCCGTCCGCACCCAGATTGTAGAAAATATCGAAACTGGGAATCCATGGATGCGTTTCAACAAACTGCATGCCCGGCGTAACCAGATCGAAGCTTTGATAAAGCGGAACACCCAAACCCAGGGTAACCAGCGCTACCAGCAATGCGAACCATTTGGCCTGAGTAGCGTTTTTATCACTGAAAAACAGCGTCAGCCCGCCGCCAATGATAGGCAGCCAGATCAAAAGGCTTAGCAGCGGCAATTTAAAATCCATCCGAACTTCCCCAGTGCTTACACGCCAAGATTTCTGGCCAACAACGCCAACAAGGCGATGAGACCCAAAATCATTGCGAAGGCATAAATATACAAACGGCCGCTTTGGATTTGGCGCACCAAACCTGCGGTTCTATCAATCAACACGGCAGTACCGTCAACAAACAGTCCGTCGATAATTTTGGTATCAATCCATTTCGCGGCAAGCTTGCCAAGCGCAATACCGCCACCGGCAAAGCCCTTGATCCACAAATCGTCGAAACCGTATTTGTTTTCAAGAATGCGAATAGGCAATGCGAAAATCTTCTGGCATTTTTTCGCGACTTCGATATTGAACAGATATATATAGGTCGCCAGCGCAAAGCCCGAGAAGGCCAGCCAGAATGCCGGTGCCTTGAAGAAATGCAGGCCCATGTGCAGCGCGATGCCGTCAGCACCGCCGAATTCCTCGGCAATCTTCGCGAACCAGTGATGTTCACCGGTAACGGTAATCGGACCGGTGAAGAAATCGCCGAACAACATCGGCCCCACGGTCAGGAACCCGATAACGACCGAAGGAATCGCCAGCAGTATCAGCGGAATCGTCACGACCAACGGTGATTCATGCGGAATATGCGGACCGTGATGATGATGATCGTCGTGCGCGTGGTCATCATGTGCATGTTCATCGTGGGCGACTTCAGCATGGGCAGATTTTAGATCGGCATGTGCTTCATCGGAATGAGCATTGTCGCGGAAGCGCTCTTCGCCATGGAATGTCAGATAGAACAAACGGAAGCTGTAGAAGCTGGTGATGAACACGCCGAGCAATACCGACCAATATGCATATTGATTCACCCAACCACCCTCTTCTGCCGCAAGGTGGGTGGCATCGATGATCATGTCTTTGGAATAGTAGCCAGCGAAGAACGGGAAGCCAGTCAATGCCAGCGTGCCAATCAAACTGGTCCAGTAGGTAATCGGCATGTATTTTTTCAGTCCGCCCATTTTCCGCATGTCCTGCTCGTGGTGCATGCCGATAATGACCGAACCGGCAGCCAGGAACAGCAAGGCTTTGAAGAATGCATGCGTCATCAAATGGAATACTGCGCCGCTGTAAGCCGACACACCCAATGCAACCGTCATGTAACCCAATTGCGAAAGCGTCGAATACGCCACCACGCGCTTGATATCGTTTTGCACGATACCCATCAGGCCGGTGAAGAAAGCGGTCGTCGCACCGATGAACAATACGAATTGCAATGCCGTTTCGCTGAGTTCGAACATCGGCGACATGCGGGCCACCATGAAGATACCGGCAGTCACCATCGTTGCGGCATGGATCAGGGCTGAAATCGGGGTCGGGCCTTCCATCGAATCCGGCAACCAGACGTGCAACGGTACTTGTGCCGATTTACCCATGGCGCCAATGAACAGGCAGATACAGATAAACGTGATGACGGTGGTGCTGTTGCCATCAAGAACATTGAAGGTGGTGCCAAAGATGGTGGGATGCCATTGCGGAATATAAGTAAAAACCGCTTGCGCGTTGCTGCTTAATTTCGAAAAGACATCGGCGTAGTCCAAGGTGCCATAGGCATAGAGAATGGCGGCAATGCCAAGCAGGAAACCGAAATCGCCAACGCGATTGACCAGGAAGGCCTTCAGGTTCGCAAAAATGGCAGTCGGCCGCTTGTACCAGAAACCAATAAGCAAATAGGACACCAGGCCTACCGCTTCCCAACCGAAGAACAGTTGCAGAAAGTTGTTGCTCATCACGAGCATCAACATTGAAAAGGTAAACAGCGAGATGTAACTGAAGAAGCGCTGGTAACCAGGATCTTCATCCATGTAGCCGATGGTGTAGACATGCACCAGCAAGGAAACGAAGGTCACTACGACCATCATCATGGCAGTCAGGTTATCAATCATGAAGCCGATATGCGCCGAGTAATGCCCGATTTCGTAGAACGTGTAAATGTTCTGGTTAAACGGGTCGGCCTGCCCGATGTAGAGTTGATACAAGACCTGACATGAAAGCGCGCAGCTCACTGCAACGCCGATAATGGTAACGGCATGCGCACCGGTGCGACCAATCTGTTTGCCGAAAAGCCCTGCAATGGCTGCGCCAGCGAGTGGCGCAAAGGCAATAATCAACAAAAACAAAATGGAGAGTTGCGAGGAATCCATCAGCATCAGCCCTTCAGAGAATCCAACTCGGCCACATTGATCGTGCGGCGATTACGGAACAAAGTGACCAGGATTGCCAGGCCGATTGCAGCTTCGGCGGCAGCCACGGTAAGAATGAAAAATACGAATACCTGACCCGAGACTTCCGCGTTGAAACGCGAGAAGGCTATGAAGTTCACGTTCACGGCCAGCAACATGAGTTCAATGCACATCAGCAGAACGATCACATTTTTACGATTGATGATGATGCCGGCGATACTCAGGCTGAAAAGAACCGCACCCAACAATAAATAATGGTTCAGGCCAATCATGGCGTCGACTCCTGTTTGGATTCCGCTTTCATCTTGATCAGGCGCACGCGGTCTTCGCGGCGAACCATGACTTGCTTGGACGGATCCTGCGTTTTGGTGCCGGTACGGCGACGCAAGGTCAACAAGACCGCTACCACGATCGCAACGGTCAGGATGACGGCGGCAATTTCAAACGGCAGCATGAAGCGGGTAAACAAGGCTTCGCCTATCCATTCGATATTGCTTTTGCCGAGTGCCGATGCAGGATCGGTTTCCGACAATGTTGGCCATGCGTCCGTCTGTTTCAGGCCGAGCAATGCGAGAATTTCGACCAACATTACGCCGGCAACCAGCATGCCGACCGGGAAATATTTGGCGAAGCCTTCGCGCAAGGGCGTAGTGTTGATATCGAGCATCATCACCACGAACAGGAACAACACCATCACGGCACCGACATAAACAAGGATCAGGGTGATGCCGAGGAATTCGGCTTGCAGCAGCAACCAAAGACAGGCGGTGGTAAAAAAAGTCAGAACCAGGCTCAACGCAGCATGCACGGGATTTTTCAGGCTGATTACGCCGACCGCGGCAAGCACGGTAACGGTGAAAAAGGCCCAGAAGGCAATTAATTCAGGAGTCATCTCGTTCATCCTCAGCGATAAGCCGCATCGGCAGCGCGACGCGCAGCGATTTCGGATTCAAAGCGATCACCAATGGCCAGCAACTTGTCCTTGGTAACGATATTTTCGCCGCGTTTTTCGAAATGATATTCGTGGATATGGGTTTCCACGATTGAATCTACCGGACAGCTTTCTTCGCAGAAGCCGCAGTAAATGCACTTGAACAAATCGATTTCGTAGCGGGTGGTACGGCGTTGTCCGTCGGCACGAGGTTCCGAATCGATCGTGATCGCCAATGCCGGGCAAACCGCCTCGCATAGCTTGCAGGCGATACAGCGCTCTTCACCGTTCGGGTAGCGGCGCAAGGCATGCAAGCCACGGAAGCGCGGCGACTGCGGGAATTTCTCGAACGGGTAATTCACCGTATAGGTCGGCTTGAACATGTACTTCAAGGTCAGCCACATGCCTTTGATGAACTCAATCAGCAACAGGCTTTTGAGGTAGCTAATGATGCGAGACATTGCCTTAGCTCCCAATCACGAAAATATTGTTATAGGCCATCAGTGCCGTCACGAAAATCCAGAAGATCGTCAGCGGAATGAATACTTTCCAGCCCAGACGCATGATTTGGTCGTAGCGATAGCGCGGAAAACTGGCGCGGAACCAGACGAAAGAAAATGCGAACAGGAAAGCCTTGATGAACAGCCAGCCGAACCAAGGATGACTGAGCCAACCCATCGAACTCGGGAACGGCGACAACCAACCGCCAAGGAACAGCAGCGAGGCCAGAAAGCTGACCAGAATCATGTTGGCATATTCGGCGAGGAAGAAAATCGCGAATGCCGAACCGGAATATTCAACGTGGAAACCGGCAACGATTTCCGATTCGCCTTCGGCGACGTCGAATGGTGCGCGATTGGTTTCGGCGACACCGGAAATAAAATAGATCAGGAACAAGGGAAACAGCGGCCACATGAACCATTCAAAGATTCCGGCATCGCCTTGTTGCGCATTCACGATATCGGTCAGGTTCATGCTGCCGGCGGCGACCAGTACACCGACCAGGGCAAAGCCCATCGCAATTTCATAACTGACGACCTGTGCCGCCGAACGCAATGCGCCAAGCATCGCGTATTTCGAGTTGGACGCCCAGCCGGCCAGAATGATGCCGTATACGCTCATCGAAGTGAGAGCCAGCAACATCAGCAAACCGGCATTGACGTTCGCAAGCACGACGCCATCGCTAAATGGAATGACTGCCCAAGCCGCAAATGCCGGAGCAAGTGCAATCAGTGGCGCCAAACGATACAGGAATGGACTCGCACTACTCGGCAGAATCAATTCCTTGAACAGCATCTTGAATACGTCGGCGAAGGCCTGGATAAAACCAATGCCAAATATGCCGCCGATGAACTGCGGCCCCTGACGAACATGCATCCAGCCGATCACTTTGCGTTCAAGCAAGGTATAGAAGGCAACCGACAAAATCAGCGGCAAGGTGATGACGATGATTTTGACCAAGGTCCAGACCACCAGGCCAAGCGAACCGAAAGTCAGGAAGAATTCGCGAATCATTGCAATAAGTTCTAGCACGTTTATGCCCTCACCAATGCAAGACCGGTAGTCACGGACAGCGGTGCGGTAGCTTCGTAACCCGATTCAACCCAGACGGCACCTGCCGGAACGCGGGTTGATACCTTGACCGGCAATGCAGCGGAACCGACACCATCGCTTAATTTGACGACCGCGCCTTCCGATACACCGCGAGCGAGCGCCTCTTCCGGATGCAACACGGCAAATGCGCCCAGCGTCAATGTGTGTTCGTTCAATGCCTTCGCACGACGCAATACGGCATCGCCGCGATAAATCGGCGTACTGGCAATACGTTCCAATTCACCCGATTTCGGTTCTGCCGCTTGTGCGGAAACACCCGTACCGGATTGACGTATCTGCGGTTTAAGTTGTGCGCGCAGACCCGACAAGTCAGTGTAATCAAATCCTTTCAGATTCATTTTCTCCGCAAGCGCGCGCAGCACGCGCCAGCCGGCGCGTGCTTCACCCGGCAATTTGCCGGCGGCAGAAGTGTAATGCGTAGCACCGTCAAGATTCGTGATTGAAGCTTCCAATTCAGGCAACAGGCCAATCGGCAAAATGACCTGTGCGAGCGATTTCAAATGCTCCGAAGCGAAGGCCGAGAAAGCAATGACTTTAGAATTCGACAATGCTTTCAATGCCTGCGCATTATTGGCGAAATCGTATTGCGGCTCGACGCCGTACAAGACGTAAGCCGACATGGCATTTGCGAGCATGGCCGAGGCATTTTTCGCACCGGATGCAGGCAATACGCCATGCTGCGACAAACCAAGCGCGTTCGCGCCTTGCGGGATGCGATTGATTTTTGCACCGGTCGCAGCAGCTAAATCACGAACCGCTGCATGGATTTGCGAAGCCTGCGCGTGATTTTCGGCCAGTTCGCCGAGCAGGATAACGGCATTGCCTTCGGCGGCTTTCAGCGCATCCAGTAAAGCGGCGTTATCTTTTGCAATGTTATTCACTGTTTTCGCAAGCTGCGATGGCTTGACGATTTGCTTGCCAGCCAAGGCAAAAGTAAATTCGAAATCAACGGGGTTGATGGCGAAAACTTTCTGGCCGCGCTTGTTCGCCTTGTGCAAGCGCTGATGCAACAACGGAATTTCGTGGCGGATATTGCTACCGACAAGCAAAACAACTTTCGCTTTTTCGATATCGGCAACCGACATCTGGAATTTTTCGGCGACGGCATCATCGGCGAAATCGAGTTGTTTCAAACGATGATCGATATTGGCAAACCCCAAAGCAGCAAGGCTGGCGCCCTCTTCGTTCGAAGTCGCCGGATGCACCAGTACGCCAACATCATTGGCTGGCGTTGCTTTCAGGAATTCTAGCGCTGCGTTCAGGGCTTCGTCCCAGGTTGCTGTACGCCATTCATCACCGTCACGCAGCATTGGCTGCGTCGCGCGATCAGCCGCATACAAACCTTCATGCGAATACCGATCACGATCCGACAACCAGCATTCATTCACGGCTTCGTTGTCGCGCGGCACGCCACGAACAACCTCATTGCGATGAACATGCAGGAACATATTCGAACCCAGCGCATCGTGGTAACCGACGCTGTCACGTGCGGTCAATTCCCAGGCGCGGGCTTTGTAGCGGTATACCTTGTTGGTCAATGCCCCGACCGGGCAGACGTCAATCACGTTGCCGGACAATTCGGTCATCAACGGCTTGCCATCGTAGGTACCGATCTCAAGACGCTCGCCGCGATTCATGCCACCCAATTCATAGGTGCCGGCAATATCGGCGGTAAAACGGACGCAACGCGTGCACTGGATGCAGCGCGTCATGTCGGTAGCGACCAACGGACCCATGTCTTCATCGCTGACGACACGTTTGCGATCGACATAGCGCGAAACCGATCGACCATAGCCCATCGATACGTCTTGCAGTTCGCACTCACCGCCCTGATCGCAAATCGGGCAATCGAGTGGATGGTTGATCAGCAAAAATTCCATCACGTTGCGCTGTGCATCGAGCGCACGTTTGGTTTGCGTATAAACCTTCATTCCTTCCATTACCGGTGTGGCGCAGGCCGGTGCCGGTTTCGGCATTTTTTCGACATCGACCAGACACATGCGGCAGTTTGCTGCGATTGGCAATTTTTCGTGATAGCAGAAACGCGGAATCGCCATACCGGCCTTGTCGGCGGCGTGGATAATCATCGAACCTTTCGGCGCCAACATCGGCACGCCGTTGATTTCGATGTTTACGCTATCGGGCGGCGTGTTCGGAATGGTGGGTTGCGCGCTCATGCTGCTTTCTCCACAACACCGGCTTGTTCGTCATCGACAAGGAAACGCTTGTTGACGATCGCGTATTCGAATTCATTCCAGTAATGACGCAAAAAGCCTTGCACTGGCCAGGCAGCTGCTTCACCGAATGCACAAATCGTGTGACCTTCGATTTGTCCGGCGGCACCTTTCAGCATATGCAGATCTTCCATCGTGGCCTTGCCTTCGACGATGCGGGTCAGGATGCGATACATCCAGCCGGTACCTTCGCGGCATGGCGTGCATTGACCGCAACTTTCCTTGTAATAAAAACGTGCGATGCGTTGGCAGGCGCGCAC
>Ga0208628_1001102_pt1 | contig 10256 bp, 23 predicted proteins | sample LakWasMet16_LOW5_2_FD_183864 | JGI IMG/M metagenome (GOLD analysis project Ga0208628, IMG submission 183864) | Freshwater sediment methanotrophic microbial communities from Lake Washington under simulated oxygen tension - Sediment Metagenome... | ecosystem: Environmental > Aquatic > Freshwater >... | reverse complement strand
TTTATAGGTTTTTGAATTTGGTTTTAAGGTGGCGGGGCTTTGCCCCGTTACCTCCTCGGACTTGTGTAAATAACTGTACGCGACCACAAAAAAAATGATTCTGCTAGCATTTGGCCTTCGATAAGTTTTACTTATCAATAACCAAATTTAGAGAGGTTTTTATTATGGACTTACCTGTAACAGTTACCGAGCAACAACCAGCACATACAGATACAGAGCAAGCGTCTTTGTATGCAAAGTTGCAATCACTAGACGTAGCCTTAAGCAATCTTAAAGCGGCTGGGATTATGAACAAGGCAGAAAAGGCCGAAATTGTAATCACAGAAACACGCGATACGCTGGGCGCTTTGGCTTTAAGCGTTCATGCGCTCATGAACGAAAACAACCGCCTACGCGCCGATTTAGAATACTTCAATAGATACGGCTTTCAGGGCTAATCATGGCGAATGAAAAAACCATTCACGGGCGCATTGATTGCCCATGTTGCGGCGCTCATGAAGGCGTAAGAGTTACCACGGACAAAAACGGGCAACCGTTCGGCTTTTGTGATGCTAAATGCGGGTTGCAACTACGCATTGGCGGTGATGCTTACCGCGTTAATGAGTTTTACAAACGCCATCCCAAAATCGCGGCAGATATGCGCGGCGAACCTGTAACCGTATCAGAGCCAGCACAGGCACAAACACCGCAAAAACCAACAGAGAAAACAGGCTTTAGCCTTGAGGACTTATAAAAATGAGCAACGAAAACCAAGCAACAAAAACAGAAGAGCAAATGCAAGCAGAAGCACAACTGGATTTTGCCATACCAGATGAAACGCAAGCCCAGGCCGAAGTTATCATCAATAAAGCGCCAATTTACGACAATGACGCGGCGCAAACTGGTTTGTATGGTTTATTGAGCCTTTTGCCTATCGGTTTAAATATAATCGGTTTACCGCGCACGGCGCACGTTTGGAGTGATAACAATTGCAAGGCAGTAAGCACAGCATTTGTGCCAGTGCTTAGAAAATACGTGTGGGGGCAAAAAGTCATTGAGTTTTTAGAAACAGGCGGCGGCATGGAAGAGATTGCACTGGTAGCAACTTTAGCGCCTTTAGCCATTATTACTTATAACGAATACAGGCAAGAGACGGCAAACCATAAAGAGGCAGAGAAAGACGCTAAAAATGACGCGGATAATGACGGTGTGCAATCAGCAGACACGCCACTAGGCAGCACGTTTAAATTTGAGAGTGAAAAATGACGCTTAAAACGCAAGATGGCAAGCTGTGCGTTATAAGCGGGTCTAGTCGTTGCGGTAAAACAACAAAAACGGTGCAATTGGTCGCAAAATTTAAAACCGTTTTTGTGTGGGATATTGAGGCGCAATGGTGCAACTTACGCGGCTATAAAAAAGTTTCAACAATGGCAGAGCTTAAGCGCATTGTGAAAGCTGGAACGGCTGGCAAGTGGGCATTTGTCAGTAACGGCAACATAAAAGCAGAGTTCGAACTTTTCTGCAAATGCGTTTATCACTACGGCTTATATTTTGGTGAATGTGCGGTAATTGCCGAAGAGTTGGCAGACGTAACAACCACCGCAAAAGCGCCTGAAAGCTGGGGGATTTTGTGCCGCCGTGGACTTAAACGCGGTATTAGCATTTATCCTATTTCGCAACGCTGGGCAGAGGCAGACAAAACCGCACTGGGCAACGCCACGGACTTTTATTTATTCCGTATGAGTTCGGGGGATGATATACGCTATATGAGCAAAAAAACGCGGGCAAGCATTGAGCAATTAGAGGCGCTTGAAAGCTTCGAATTTATCCATTACGAGGTGATAACCAAAAAAGCAACGCTACAAAAGCTTAAATTTTAAAATATTTTTAACATTTTTTAACGCCGTTTACCTGTAACGGGAACGGGAACAGTTACCGCCTATATTTGGCGGTTTTTTTTTGCCGTTTAATGAGGCCTTCGATTAGTAATACTTATCAATCATCAAGGATTCATTAAAAAATGGACAAACAAACAGTAACCAATTTAATTGGTATCGCGGCTTTAATCGCGGCAGTTCGCTTCGCCCCTAAATCAATGCCGCTAGTTAAAGCTGGCTTGGCTGGCGTGTTAGCGGTAAAAGTGGCGGCTTATGTGCCATACGTTAACGGTAACGCGGTAGGCGGTGCTTAATCATGGCTAAAAAAATCATTCTTTTACCGTCTATTAGCCGTGTGGGTCCTAACAACACCGCAATTTTAGAGCTACCGATTAACCCTACTTATCATCATGTGCAATTTGTGGCATCAGGTACGGCACTTGCAATTTCAATGTTTAAGCGGATTCGCGTGATTGTTGACGGTGAAACCGTGCAGGAATACAAAGACTTGCAACGATTGATTGACAGAAACGCATATCACAACCTAAGCACAGACACGGCTGGCAATTTCATCTTGCATTTTAAAGATGATGACTTTAACGACTTAGCAAGCAAACGCACGCCAGCATTTGGCACGGATGGTTTACGCACGTTCAACATTGAAATTGAACTAGATGCAACATTCAGTGCAGACGGCAAACTAACAGCTTATGCTTATGTGGACACTAAAAAGCAACCGCTGGGCGTGTTTACACGTATCCGTGAAACATCAATCAATAGCGCAGTATCGGGCGTGATCGAGTATGACAAACTCGCTAAAAATGGCGCGGTTTACAAACAAATCCACTTTTACAAATCAGACATTTCAAAAATTGAAATGGAGGCAGACGGCAACAAGCTAATTGATGCCACAAAAGCAGTATTAGAGCGTGAACAAAAGAACGTGCGCCCAGTTGCGCGAGTGCCAATCACAGCAAAGGCAACACATTTGGACTTCTTGCTTGAGGGTGATGATGGCGACTTGTTGAATACGCAAGGCATGCAAGATTTGCGCGTTCGCATGACGTTTGACACAGCGGGCGTTTGTGAGATTGTCACAGAGCAATTAGACGTTTTCTATACTCAAAAATAAGGCGGGAATATGGGTCTGTTAAGTGATTTTCTTGGAACGGCGCAGGAGGTTATCGGCGTAAAAGACGCGTTTAGTCTTTACAAAGAGATTAATCAAGCCAATCTAAGCAAGAGCTTTAACAATTCTCAAAATACTATTAACGAGTTGCAAGCAAGCGTAGAACTTTTACGCTTGCAAAACCAAGCGGCACAGCAAGCCGTCATGAATACAACGCAAACGGCAGACTATAAAAAATATTTAGGCTATGGCGCGTTATTCGTGGCGGCGGGCGTAGCCGTTTATTTGCTGGTTAAGAAGTAATGGGATTGTTTGGCGGTAGTAGCAAACAAAGTGCAGCATCTAGCACAGCGATCAGCGGGGTCGGGGGCTTTGCCCCTGTCAACGATTTAAGCATTAGTCGCAAAATCATCAATTTTAATAAACCTTTTGAGGTTTTAGCATTTGGCGCGGTGATAGCGCTGGGCTTTTACGCATGGCGAAGGTTTAAATAATGGCGGGCGTAGAATTAAAAGGGGTTGATCCATGGGCGGGAATTAACGCAGGTGGGGCGGCAACAGGAGCGGCAGGAGCGGCGGCGGCAATGAGCAACCCTTTCACCGCTGGCTTGCAAATTATGAGCATGCTTGGCGGGCTGGGTGGTCAGAGCGTGAATATTTCCAAAGCGGGCGCAAACACACAAAGCGGACTTGGCTTTTTTGGTTCTGAAACATCAGGCGGCATAGAAAGCGGCTTTAGTTTTGGCAATCCGTACCATGTAGCAGTCGCGGCGGTGGCGGTAGTATTAGGCGTTTACGCCATTAAAAAATTTAAAAGGGGCTAAACGTGGGTAGTTGGTCAAACAGTACAAGCACAACAAATTATTCAAATTTGCCGATAACGCAAAGCGATTTAACTAATCCGATCACAACCGCAAACACTAGCGGAACGCAAGCGGGCGGCGTGGGTAATGTAAACGGCAGTATGTCACGCAATGACAGCTTAAACTTAAGCGGTAACGCACAATTTAACTCGCTAGATGGCGGATCAATTAATGCCGCTTTTAACTTTGCAAATAACGCACTGTTAACGCTGGCAAGCCAGACAAAGGCATTTAACGAACAAACAAGCGCGGTAAACAATGCCGCGCTAGGGTTAAGTGGGCAAACCTTAACCAATACGGCGGCAGCAACAACGCAAGCGGCAGAAACAACAACGCAAGCAAATAAAAATTATTTATTAATCGGGTTAGCAGTTTTGGCGGCTGGCTATTTTATTTTAAAGGCTAATAAATGAGCGCATTTTTACGCGAGTATAAGTTCACCATTCAACCGAATGAGAAACTAGAATTTGGCGTTCGTGGTAACACGTTGCGCGTCATTTCATCCAGTGCAAAACTGTTTTTTGAAACAAAAGACGGTAACAGCTCGTTTTCATTGGTAGAGGGTGAACAGGCAGTTTTTAACGGTGAGCCTTTTTATGCAATTGATATATTTCATGAACAAGGTGCGCCAGTTGCGGTCGTTTTAGCATTAAGCGAAAACGCAAATATTGGCAGTGCAAAAATCAGCGGCATTGTCACCATTTCATCATTGCCAGCCAATAACGGAGCGGCAACACAAAACCGCGTGAGCTTAACAAACGTTAATCAACAAATAATTGCAGCAAAGGCAACACGAAAATACTTGATGATTCAAAACAATGATACAAGCGCAGTCATGCGGGTAACGATTGACGGAAACGCGGCAACAGCGGCGCAAGGGTTCAAAATTCCAGCGGGCGGCACATTTGAGTTTGAGAACTTCAATGTAACAGGTGCAATAAATGCCATGATGGAAACGGCAACGGGCGCAGTTGGCAATGTTGAATTTGCAGAGGCTTAAACATGGGCATTAGTGCAAAATCAAGCGGGGCAGATGTAGGCGATATTAAAGCCAATGCAAACGCGGCAATCCCTGCGGGATGGCTGGCGTGTGGTGGTCAAGCGGTGAGCCGTAGCACCTACGCGGCTTTATTCTTGGCAATCGGTACGCTTTACGGTGCTGGTAATGGGTCAACAACATTTAATGTGCCTGATTTACGTGGGCGGGCTTTGTTCGGTAAAGACAACATGGGCGGGTCAGCGGCTAATCGTTTAACCACAGCGAATGGCGGCTTGGATGGCGTGACGCTGGGTGCAGTAGGTGGCGGCGAAAGTGTAACGTTAACAAGTGGCGAATTGCCTAGTCATGCACACCAAATATCGCAAAAAACATCAGGGTCGGGTGGTACGGACAGGATTGTAACAACAGGCGCTTATTCGGCAGGGGTTGCGATTATTGCAACATCGGATGCGGTTGGCACAGGCGGCGCACACAAAAACATACCGCCCGCAATGGTAACAAACTTTATTATTAAGGCTTAAAAAATGAATCTATCGGTAATAGTTCCAGATAAAACAATCATCTTAGACGGTGAGGCTTTGCAGTTTGATTTTGCATACACGCCTCGCAGTTTGCACGCTATTCAGTGGAACGGCGCAAACGGAACTATGGAGTTTAAAACAGGTGCAAATCAATGGTTTGACAATGCGGCGTTAATTGATGACTACGTTTTACAGTTCAATGAAGAAAAAGCCAGACTAGCGGCAGAGGCGGCGACAGTTGCTTAAGCGAATATTAGCGGCGGCGGGGCTGGGCTTTGCTGGGTATGTGGCCTATGAAGCCTACACACAAAAAACAGGCATCAGTACTAACGAAAACGAAAGCGGCTTTTTAAACGCGGCTTTAGGTGAATTACAGGGCGGATTTATGAAGGTTTCAAATTTTACAGGCGGTCTAAATATGGGTGTTTCAATGGCTGGACTTGCCCACATTAAAGGCTGGGAGGGATTCCGCGCCAATGTTTACTTGGATTCAGCGGGCAAGCCTACAATCGGATATGGTCACTTGCTTTTGCCTACTGAAAACTATAAAAAGATTACAGTTGAAGAGGCCACAAATCTACTGATTAAAGACTTAAGCAACGCCGAAGATGCGGTTAACTCACTGGTTAAGGTGAGGCTGTCACAATTACAATATGATGCGCTAGTGAGCTTTGTCTTTAACGTAGGGCGGGGCGCATTTGCACGATCAACGCTACTTAAGAAAGTAAACGCGGGATTATTCACGGAGGCAAAGGCAGAGTTTTTAAAATGGGTTAATTCGGGCGGTAAGTTCGTGCAAGGCTTATACAATCGAAGAGTAGCAGACGCGGAACTATTCGCGGCAGGAAGGGCAGCAGCATGAAACTAACATTTGAAAACATCGCTATTTTATTGGGCGCGGTAGCCGTGGCCTACGCGGTAAATAAAGTGGTAAAAAGCAAAGCGGCGCTAGAAAGCGTGAGTGAAGTGCAATATTCACCATCATGGGACGACAATATCACAGGCAATAAAGCGGAAGGCGTGGCGGGGACATGGGTTTAAATCTGCAAATGGGCAAGATTAACCCTAATCTAATCATCGGCGGCGTGGTGGTGGCCTTTGTGCTTTACAAGGTTTATCAATACTTAAAACCCAGTGATGAAACGATAGACACGCTAGGCGAGGGCTTATCGCACCCACTCACGGCGCTGGGCGCTTTGGTCACTAACGCGGTAGGCGGTGAAGTCACCGTAAACGGAGGCACAAAGCTAACCGACAATTACAAGTATTACATCGAGTTAAACGGCGGCATTGACAAATACATCAAAGACCAACAAAACGGCGCATTCAAAGGCGCACCGTATAACGCAAGCACAGATTACAAAGCACTTTATGCAAAAAGTAATAAATGGTTAAGTGTATTTTCTAATTTATAAACAAGGGGCGGCACATGAAAGACAAATTAAGAGCGTTATTTGATAACAGATTAACATGGACAGCCATTGGCACGGTGGCAGGGGTTGTGTTTAGTCCTGAAATTGCCAGCAAAGTAAACGCGCTTGGCGTGTTTGTAATGGCGGTGCTTTAATGGATGAATTGGTAACAGTTGCAAATCTGTTTAATGCATTGTTTGCCGTTATTTGCTGGTCTATACGTAATGAGTTGCATCATATACGGCATGAGCTGGGCGAGGCTAAGGGGCTAGGCAAAAGGGCGCATGAACGAATTGACGAACATATTTCTATGAAACATTAAAAAAGCCCGCAATTGCGGGCTTTTTGCTAATCATTCGCCAGGTTAAAACCTGAAATTCGCGGCGATTTCATTATCATAAGTAAAACTGCAATTTGCACTTGATAACATACCGTTAACGGTTGACCCGTTGCAATTAGCACCGACTTTATGCCCGTTGTAAGGTTCGCACATAAACTGGCTAGGGGATTCTTTAGAGCCTAAAGAGCCTATTTTCTCATTGCATGACAATGAACCATTGCCGGCATTATCTAGCTGAAAATATAAATGGGTTTTGTCATTGATTACAAACATGACTGCATAATCATCGGTTAATAGGTTTTTCTTATGAGTTAGTGCTGCATCTAGTTTAATCGTGTTGGTTTCACCTTGTGGGCGGTAGTTTTGTGAGGTGGATTTATGAAAGCTAGGATTAGCGGCACATCCTGCAAAGCTGATACAAGCTAAAGCAATCAATAGTTTTTTCATGGTGTAAGCCTTTTATTCTTGGTTGTTAGATAGGTTTTTTGGTTTTTTCACATAATAGCGCCGATTACGTGCGCGGCGCAAAATTAACTTTCTAAACACGCAACTTGTTAGATCACAATAGCATTTAAATTTATTACAAGGTGGCAACGGTTCAGGCTGGTCGCACTTGTATCTAGTTTGGAATGCGCTGAAGGTTTCGGGGGGTGAATCTTGGGGATTGATAAGTTTTTTAAATGAACCATTAAGTTTTGATATCTTTATTTTATTGGACACGTCGTAAACTTTCACATAATAATCCTTTCTTTGGTTTGATAGATGCGGGTTATTGCAGTCAAGCCACAAATTTACATCGTCATGAGTTATCGGAACGTCGTTAAATAAATCTAAATTACTCGGCATTTTTTCACCTCTTTTTATTAGTAGAATGTTGAAAAATGCGTCTTATAATTTTACATAATATACATTGCATGTTAATTTTAAGACGGTAAGGGAATCATAGACCTATTTTAAGACGTTTCATAGCTCCATTTGGAGTGATTGAAATGTTAAGTAATGCCAGAAAAAAGTCCACTTTCTCAGTTATAAAAATCGGTTCTATAGTCCGCGTCACCTTGCCAATCTACGAAGGCAAAATGGCGCTTGGCGTTGTTTCTGAATTTCAAGTCGTATATGCCGCAGATAAGATTCACCTATTAATTTGGGTGGAAATGATACTGGACGGCGTGAATAGGCCATTCGAGCCTGAAAATTTAGAGTTTGTCCCACGTATAAAAAACGGCTTTGACCAGGCCTTTGTTGCCGAACTCTTGAAAGAGGCGGCCTAACATGGCAGGCCATATATCACAGCTTTTAAAACGCGAAAGCAAAGTTCAAGCGTTTAGATTAGATAGCGAAAATTACGAAACCAGCTTAATGAATAGGCTGGACTTAATAGACGACAACATAGGCGAGCTAGGCGAACATTCAAGCGATGAAGATATCAAGCAGATAGCGGAAAAGCTAGCGCGGCGCATTGAATTTGACTTAGGCATGGTTCATAAAGTTGGTGTGCCTATCTTTATCAGCGTAATGAAACATTACTGCAACCAATACAGCGTTCGCTACCCTGAAGAGCATCAGCTAGAGAGCATAGTAGCGCGTTTAATTGACCGTGATTGGTGGGTTAGAAAGTTGCGTGTTTCGCATTTGCGGGCTTGCGAGTTCAACAGTTTGGCAGATGGGAAAATACATAAAGGCGCCGCTATGTATTGCAGCAATGAAACGCTAGAAAAGCGCCGCGAACAATCGAAACGGAATAAAGAGATTTTAGACAAGGTTAGTATCATGAATGAAAGCGGCTACAAAATGACGCTTTCAGAGGCCGCCGCCGTTGGCATGGCTAACCCATTTAACAGGGTAGCAGAACTTATCACACGAACCAAAGGGTTTGGGGAGCTTGCCGACAAATACGGGCATATTTGCATATTCCTAACCATTACCGCGCCTTCACGATTCCATGCTGTTCACCATGATGGAAAAGTAAATAAAAAATACAACAACGCAACACCAGCGGATACGCAAAAATACCTAACTAGCCAGTGGGCTAAATGTCGCGCACGTTTGGCGCGTGAAGGCGTTAAATTCTACGGATTAAGGGTTGTAGAGCCTCACCATGACGCAACACCGCATTGGCACGCTTCAATATGGATAAAAGACGAAAGCGACTTTAGAAAGCTTCGCAGGGCGGTAAAAGACTATTTTCACAGGGCGAAACAGTGTGATTACCTTGAGAAAGGCGCGTTAAAAAATAGGCTTAAGTTTAAACGCTGTGACAGTCGCGGCGCGGTGGGTTACATGCTTAAGTACATATTAAAAAACATGCGTGCACATGGCATTGAGGGCGAACAATCAGACGAAGGCAATATAAGAAGTGACGACAGCGCGGAACGTGTAGAGGCGTGGGCAACGGCTTGGGGTATTAGACAGTTTCAACAGGTGGGCGGGCATTCTGTAACGGTATGGCGTGAGATGCGGCGTGTAGATGAAGTGGAGATACAAGCGCGCCAGTTTGAAACGCAGGATAAGCTGGAAGTGCTAATGAGGGCATGGAAGGCGGCGCAAAAGATAGGCGATAAAAAAGCGAACTATGCGGAATTTGTAGAGGCGATGGGCGGGCTTGAAACAAAGCCACGTGACAGCTTGGTGAAGTTGCAGGATGAATATCTAGTAAGCGAGGGTAAATATGGGGAATCAATTAAGCACGTGATAAACGGGCTTATTGATATGACTGTTAACTTTGCCGTTAAAAACAACAGACAGCAATGGGTGAGGGTTTAAAGATGGGCGTTAATTTAGAGCGTAGGCGGGCTTTTTTGGAGTGGCTGGAATTAAGGAAGGGGGCAACAAATCAGCGGTTTTTAAAAATATCTGAGCATTGGTTAAAAGAGCATTTGTATTTTATGGATGGATTGGCGGGGGTGTGGTGATGTGGCAATGGGGAAAGTTTTTTAGCAATACTATGTGGTGCGGGCGGTGCAAATTAGCTGTTAAATTTGGGGTACGTTGCCCGCGTTGCAATAAGGTTTTATAGGTTTTTGAATTTGGTTTTAAGGTGGCGGGGCTTTGCCCCGTTACCTCCTCGGACTTGTGTAAATAACTGTACGCGACCACAAAAAAAATGATTCTGCTAGCATTTGGCCTTCGATAAGTT
>Ga0208628_1001090_pt1 | contig 10354 bp, 6 predicted proteins | sample LakWasMet16_LOW5_2_FD_183864 | JGI IMG/M metagenome (GOLD analysis project Ga0208628, IMG submission 183864) | Freshwater sediment methanotrophic microbial communities from Lake Washington under simulated oxygen tension - Sediment Metagenome... | ecosystem: Environmental > Aquatic > Freshwater >... | reverse complement strand
AGGCCAGCAACGCGTAGTAGCCGCCCAGCAAGAGGCCCTGGACGATCTGATTGAGAAGGTTCATGCGGCCTCCTTGTGGGCGGGGTGGACGTGGCTCGCGTGGTTGGCAGCTTCGCCGTCGGCACTGCCCGTGGTGTGGCTGACGGGCGCAGCCTCAGGCCGCTGCGCGCCAAAGTAAAACGCGGTGATCTGCGCACGGGTGAGCTGGTCGGCGGGCGCATCGGCCACCACGCTGCCTTCCAGCATGCACACGATGCGGCTGGCCACGGCCTGCACGCGCTCGGACGGCACGTCGGAAGTCTCGAAGATGTTGTCCGAGCCCCGCACGGCGATGTAGGCCTGCATGTGTTTCATGCGGGCGAGCTCGACCTCGGAGGTCGTGGCGTATTGCTCGACCGAGGCGCCCTTTAGCAGCTCGCGGGTGATGCGCGCCCGCTGGACGTTCACGTAGGGCAGCGCCCCGCGCGCCTGGGCGGCGCGGACGAGCTCGATCGTGAAGGCGTCGGGCACATCGAAGGCATCGATGAGCACGCGCTCGCCTTTCTTCAGTTCGGTGGAGAAACCGGTCAGCACCTCGGCCAGCCGGGCAAAACGGGGATCACTCATGACGCTACGCTCATGGTTGGCCGGGGCGCATTCAATCCCAAAGGCGTTTGGCAGGTAGGGGCCGCTGCCCTCAACGGCCCGGGCGCTTGGGGCAAGCGCCCCTACCCGGCCCGGCGACAAGCGCCGGCCCTGCATTTCGATTCTACACCGGCGGATTCGTGGCCACCATAGGCTCGCCCCGCGGGAAGCAGATCTTGCCGACCGCCTCCTGGAAATCCGCCGCGCCGCGCAGGATCTCGATCTCCAGCCGCAGGTAATAACACGGCATGGGGAACTTCTCCGTCGCCTCGATGCGCACGGCGTCCTTCTCCGTGGTGACCATGATCTCGACGCCGGCCTCCTCAGCCTCGTCAAACACCGAGGCCAGGTCGTCGTGCGTGAACCGGTAATGATCGAGGAACCGGCGCGTGTAGATCAGCTTGGCGCCCGTCTCCCGCAGGAACGCCTCGAAGCTTTCCGGCGCCGCGATGCCGCTGAGCGCGCCGATTTTCCGACCCGCCAGCGCCGTGAGCGGCAGGCGCTCGCCGGTGTCGATGCGCTGGAGATACTGCGGCTTGTGCGCGCACTCGATGATCTCCGCCGTGGGATTGAACTTCTGGATCATCGCCTCGAGCTCCTCGTCGCGCACGCCCTTGGACTTGGTCAGGAAGACGTAGGAGGCGCGCGACAGGTGCTTCACCGGCTCGCGCAGGATGCCGCGCGGCAGCAGGTGGCCGTTGCCGAAGGGGTTGGTCTTGTCGACCAGCAGCAGGTTGAGCCGGCCCTTGAGCGGCAGGTATTGAAACCCGTCGTCGAGCACCAGCGTGTCGCAGCCGAAGCGCTTGATCGCGAAGGCGCCCGCCTTCACGCGGTCCTTGTCGACGAGCACGACGACCCCCGGCAGGTTGCGCGCGAGCATGAAGGGTTCGTCGCCGGCCATCTCCGAGTCCAGCAGCACCTGCTGGCCGTCGCTGACGATGCGGGGCGGTTCCGGCTCGGTGTGATTGAGGGCGAACCACCACTTCTTCCAGAACGGCGGGGCCTTGCTCTTGTAGCCGCGGGAGAGGATGGCGACCTTTCGGCCGCGGTCGCGCAGGGCCTTGGCGAACATCTCGACGACGGGTGTCTTGCCCGTGCCGCCGACGGTCAGGTTGCCGACCACCACGACAAGGCAGCCGAGCGGCTGGTCGCGCAGGATGCGGTTGCGGTAGAGCCAGAGTCGCAGCTGCACAATGCCGCTGAAGAGATACGAGCACAGCTGCAGGAACGCCCCGAAAAGCGCCGCCAGCGTCCCCTCGCGCCGCCCCATGATGACATCGATCGCGAACTGCTCGAATTCATCGGCTTTATGACGGAACCAGCGGTTGGGCATGAGCAAATTGGCTTTGACGCTACGGAGGTGGCGGTTGTGAGTCATTGCTAGCCATTGGTTTTGCCACATGCAACACCGGCTTCATCACCCGACATGAGCTACAAACTTTTCATCCCCGGCCCGATCGCCGTCTCTGAGAAAACCCTGCGCGCCATTGCGCAGCCCATGATCGGCCACCGCAGCACGGATTTCGTGGCGCTCTACCAGTCGATCACGCCGGAGCTGCAGGCCCTCTTTTATACCAAGGATCCGGTCTACCTCAGCACCAGCAGCGCCTGGGGCGTGATGGAGGGCTCCCTCCGGAACGTCGTGAAGAAAAAGGTGCTCTGCTGCATGAACGGCGCCTTCTCCGACAAGTGGCTCGACGTCGCCCAACGCTGCGGCCTGGCCGCCGGGGCCCTCAAGGCCGAGTGGGGCCAGCCCGTCGACCCGGTCGCCCTGCGCGCCGCACTGGCCACCGGCGAATACGATGCCGTCACCCTCATCCACAACGAGACCTCCTGCGGCTGCATGAGCGACCTGCCCGCGCTCATGGCGGTCCTGCGCGACTTCCCGGACGTCACCAGCATCGTCGACACCATCAGCTCCTGCAGCGCCCTGCCGATCAAAAAGGACGAGCTCGGCATCGACGTCATGATCACCGGTTCGCAGAAGGCCTTCGCCATGCCGCCGGGCCTGTCGATCTTCTCGGTCTCCAAGCGTGCCCTCGACAAGGCCGCCACCATCACCGGCCGCGGCTATTATTTCGACTTCCTCGAGTTCCAGAAGAACCACGAGGGCGGCATGACGCCCAGCACGCCGGTCATCCCGCTCATCTACGCGCTCAAGTCCAAGCTCGAGGACTTCGCCGCCGAGGGCCTGGAGAACCGCTACGCCCGCCACGCCCGCCTGAACCAGACGGTCCGCGACTGGGCGTTCGCCAAGGGCTTCAAGCTGTTCCCCAAGGAGGGCTACGGCTCGGTGACGCTCAACTGCTTCGCCAACACGCTGAACGTCGACCTCGCCGCGCTGAACAAGATCCTGAAGTCCAAGCACGGCCTCGTGATCGACGGCGGCTACGGCAAACTCAAGGGGAAGGCGTTTCGCATCTCGAACATGGGCGACGAAACCGACGAGACCATTGCAGCGCTGATCAAGGCGCTCGACTCCGCCCTCGCTGAGCTGGGCGTGAAATAATCCGTATTTCTCCTCTGGAAACGGCCCGCCGCGGCGACCCGTCAAAAAAAGTATTGCTTGAAATTCTCCGGGGGGCGGCTAACGGCTCGTCCCCCGCATGAAGTGTCTCATCATTGCCGAGAAGCCCTCCGTCGCCGCCGATCTGGCGCGCGCGCTCGGCAAAATTCCCAAGAAAACCGACCACTACGAGAATGACGAATACGTCATCTCGTCGGCCGTCGGCCACCTGGTGGGACTCCAGATGCCCGAGGATATCGACAAGAAGAAATACGGTTTCTGGCGCCTCGAGACTCTCCCGATCATCCCCGATGAGTTCCAGCTCCAGCCCCTGCCCGAGGGCAAGGACCGCTTCGGCCAGCTCAAGAAGCTTCTCGCCCGCAAGGACGTGACCAGCGTCATCAACGCCTGCGACGCCGGCCGCGAGGGCGAGCTGATCTTCACTTATATATACCAGCTCACGAAGTGCAAAAAGCCCTTCAAGCGCCTGTGGATGTCCTCGATGACCAACGAGGGCATCACCGAGGCCTTCAAGCACCTCCGCAGCGCCGAGCAGATGCAGGGCCTGGCCGACGCCGCCCGCTGCCGCAGCGAGAGCGACTGGCTCATCGGCATCAACGGCACCCGCGCCCTGACCAAGCGCATGTTCGGCTCCCGCGCGGGCAATGTCGCCTCTGTCGGCCGCGTCCAGACCCCCACCCTCGCCATCGTCTACAACCGCGAGCTGGAGATCCGCAATTTCAAGCCCCGCGGCTACTGGCGCCTGACCGCGAAGTTCGGCGTCGCGAAGGGCGACTACGAGGGCAACTACCAGCGGCCGGATTACAATAAGAGCGACGACGAGCACGACCGCATCGACCGCATTTGGGACAAGGCGAAGGCCGAGGCCATCCTCGCCGCCTGCTCGGGCCAGCCTGTCGCCTCCGTCACCGAGGAAAAGAAGGCCAGCACCTCCGCCCCGCCGCGCCTCTACGACCTGACCACTTTGCAGCGCGAGGCGAACAGCCGCTTCGGCTTTCCGGCCAAGCGGACGCTCCAGATCGCCCAGGCCCTCTACGAGCGCCACAAGATGATCACCTACCCCCGCACGGACTCGCGCGCCCTGCCGGAGGATTACATCCCGCTGGTCCGCCAGACCCTCGGCAACCTGCACGGCGACCTCAAGCAGCACGCCGAACGCGTCCTCGAGTCCGGCTGGGTGCAGCCGAACAAGCGCATCTTCAACAACGCGCAGGTCTCGGACCACTTCGCCATCATCCCGACCCAGCACGAGGCCAAGAACCTCGACGAGGCCGAGGCCAAGCTGTTCGACATGATCGCCCGGCGCTTCGTCGCCACGTTCCATCCGGTCGCCGAGTTCGACATCACCACCCGCATCAGCACGGTCGCCACCCACGCCTTCAAGACCGAGGGCAAGGTCCTCACGGCCCCCGGCTGGCTCGCGGTCTACGGCAAGAGCACCGTGGACGACGACTCGCCGGACTCGAAGGCCCTGCCCGCCCTCTCCCCCGAGGACAAGGCGAAGGCGAAAACCCTCGAGGCCAGGCTCCACGAGGAAAGCACCCGGCCGCCGCCGCGCTACACCGAGTCCACGCTCCTCTCCGCCATGGAAGGCGCCGGCAAGCTCGTCGACGACGAGGAACTGGCCGAGGCCATGAAGGAACGCGGCCTGGGCACGCCCGCCACGCGCGCCGACACCATCGAGGGCCTGATCAACCAGAAATACATCGACCGCGCCCAGCGCGAACTCGTGCCCACCACCAAGGCCGAGCAGCTCTTCCAGTTCCTCGGCGCCGTCAAGATCGACAACCTCACCAGCCCGACGATGACCGGCGAGTGGGAGTTCCACCTCCGCGAGATGGAGCACGGCAAATTCTCCCGCGAGAAGTTCATGGCCGAGATCGTCAGTGAGACGAAGGGGATCGTGGAACGCGTGAAGGGCTTCGAGGAGGACGACTCCGTCGCCCGCACCACCGACATCATCTCCCCGACCGACGGCAAGCCGATGAAGGAGACCCTCCGCGGCTACAAGTCCCAGGATGGCGAGCTGATGGTCTACAAGATCGTCGGCGGCCGCCGCATGGAGGAGCCCGAGGTCAAGCAGCTCGTCGAGACCAAGCAGGTCGGCCCGCTCGACGGTTTCATCTCCAACAAGACGCGCAACCGCTTCTCCGCCGTGCTCAAGCTGGAAATCGTCGAGGAGACGAAGAAGGACAAGGCGACCAAGGAGAACGTCACCACCAGGAAGTGGAAGACCGCCTTCGACTTCGGCGACAAGGTGGACATCGGCACGCTCACCCCCTTCTGGACCGACCCGAAGACCGGCGCCGAGATTTGCGAGAGCGGCAGCAGCTACATCGTCCGCGAGAAGAAGCCCGACGGCACCTGGGAGCAGACCTTCCGCGTCGGCCGCATCATGTGCCAGAAGCAGATCCCGGCCGAGCAGGCCATCAAGCTCATCGGCGAGGGCAAGACGGACCTGATCGAGAATTTCATCTCCAAGAAGGGCCGGCCGTTCAGCGCATTCCTGAAGCGCGACGGCGGCAAGTTCTCCTGGGAGTTCCCGCCGCGCGCGCCAAAGCTCGACAAGGACGGCAACCCGATCGTCCGCAAGCCGAAGGCCAAGGCCGACCTCTCCAAGGCCACCGTGATCGGCGAAAGCAAGATCCACCCGGGCGGCCAGCTCGTCGAGCTCGGCGACTCCTACTACGTCCGCAAGCCGGACCAGGACAACCGCCAGGTCTTCAAGCTCTCCAGGAAACTGTGCGAGATCGAGCTGCCCGCCGAGCAGGTGCAGAAGCTCCTGACCGACGGCCGCAGCGACCTGATCGAGGGTTTCGTCTCCAAGCGCGGCAACAAGTTCAGCGCCTACCTCGTCATGTCGCAAAAGCAGGACAAGGCGGACTTTGAGTTTCCTCCTCGCTGAGGCTATTGGAGGCGGGACCATCAGTCCCGCGATCCGTCGCCTCGGGTCGCCTGCCGTGCGGGACTGATGGTCCCGCCTCCATCCCCGTCGCAGGCCAATCCATGCACGGTTTTTGACACGAATAGACCGGGGAATTGGCTTGTGGCACCTGTGGGCCGGGAATTGAATTCGCGACGCCATGATCGTCACAACCGCGCAGCTCTTCAAACACGCTTACGGGAAATACGCCGTCGGCGCCTACAATATCAACAACGCCGAGCAGGCCATGGGCCTGTTCAAGGGTGCCATCGCCTCCAAGGCCCCCTTCATCATCCAGATCTCCAAGGGTGCCCGGAAATACACCGACAAGAAGATGCTCGAGGCCATCATCCGTTCCGCGGGTGAGATCTTCCCCGAGGCGATCTTCGCCGTGCACTTGGACCATGGTGACGAGGAGACCTGCTATGACTGCATCAACTCGGGCTTCTACAGCTCGGTGATGATCGACGCCTCGCACGATCCCTTCGACAAGAACGTCGCCATCACCAAGCGCGTCGTGGACGCGGCCCACGCCAAGGGCATCTCCGTCGAGGCCGAGCTCGGCATGCTCGGCGGCGTCGAGGAGGACATCAAGGTCGAGGAAGGCCACGCCATGCTGACCAACCCGGCCGAGGCCGAGGACTTCGTCAAGAAGACCGGCTGCGATTCGCTCGCCTGCGCCATCGGCACCTCCCACGGCGCCTTCAAGTTCAAGGGCAAGCAGTCCCTCCACTTCGACGTGCTCACCAAGATCCAGAGCCGCCTGCCCAATTTCCCGCTGGTCATGCACGGTTCCTCCTCCGTCCCGCAGGACGAGGTCGCCCGCATCAACGCCGCCGGCGGCACGATCGCCGGCTCGATGGGCGTCGACGTCAACGAATACCTGCCCGCCGCCAAGCTCGGCGTCACCAAGATCAACATCGACACCGACGGCCGCCTGGTCTGGACCCGCGTGCACCGCGAGTTCTTCCGCGACAATCCCAAGGAGTTCGACTTCCGCCCGCCGGGCAAGGTGTTCATCGAGGAATACGCGAAGTTCATCGCCAGCCGCAACGTGCTGCTGGGCTCCGCCAACCAGCTCGACGACCTCCGCAAATCGCTCGGCAAATAACCGGCTCGCGCCTTCCTCTTTCAGCCGGCGAGCGCAGTGCGCCGCCGGTTTTTTTATGCACCTGCTTTTCCTCCATGGCCCCGCTGCCGCCGGCAAATACACGGTGGCGAAGGAGCTCGCCGCCCTGACCGGCTTCGAGCTCTACCACAACCACCTCGTCGTGGATGAGGTGCTGAAGTCGCATGCCTTCGGCACGCCGGGTTTCGTGGCCGAGCGCGACCGCCTGTGGCGCGAGTTCTTCGCCCGGTTCCCCTCTCCCGGCCGCGCAAACATCATCTTCACCTTCAATCCGGAGAACACCGTCCCGCAGGTCTTCATCGACTGGCTGTTCGCCGAACCCGTCCGTCGCGGCGTGAAATTCATCTCGGTCGAAATCACGGCGGCTGAGGCCGTGATCGAAAGCCGCATCGCCTCAAAGCAGCGACAGCAGTTCAAGAAACTTACCGACGTTGCACTTTACCGGCGGCTGCGGAACAGCGGCGTCTTCGCCACACCACTGATCCCGCGCACCGACCTGCGCATCGACACCGGGAAAACAGCTCCGGCTGAGGCCGCCGCGCACATCACCCGGCAGTTCAGCCTGTAAACTGGAGGGCCCGCGTTCCTGCGGGCCGCTCCCTACTTCACCGCCTTCAGGTGCTTCTCCATGAACTGCAGGAACACCTCCCAGTCAGACGGGACAGTGCCGTGCCCGCCGTTGTGCATGTAGTAGCCGAGCGTGCCACCAACGAGCTGCCCCGCCTGCGGCATCTGCTCGGTTTCCAGGCCCTCGCGGCCAAACAGCTGGTAGACCGGCGTGGCCGAGATCGCTGACACAAACTCACCCGTCGGGTCCGACCAGATGTCGGTGTTGCCGGTCTGGAGCAACAGCGGGCGCGGCGCCATGAGTGCGACCAGCAGGTTGGCCTCCACCGGCCATTCCGCTGGGTTGGCGGCCCATTTGCCGTAGTTGGCGGCGAACTGATATTGGTAGCGCGTCGGATGGCTCATATGCGCGAGGGTCTCGCCGTAGTTGCGCCGGGCCACGGCCGCCCCGCCCTCGCCCGAGCAGCTGGCAATGACCAACGCGAAGCGCGGGTCGCGGGCACCGGTCCAAAGCACGGTCTTGCCAAGGCGCGATCCACCCAGCAGCGCGACGCGCTTTGCATCCACGGCCGGATCGGTTTCAAAATAATCCAGGATCCGGCTTAAACCCCAGCTCCACGCCGCGATGGTGCCCCACTCGTCGGGTGCCGGTTCGGTCTGGCCGGGCTTTAGGAAGATCTGGCGCACGCCGTAGGCCACGGCCCCGGGCGCATCGGGGTCGATATCCGTATAATTGACGGTCGCGATGCCGAAGCCGCGCGCAATCGTAGGCAGCACGTTGAGGCGGCCGAATCTGCGCCCGACCCCGGCCGCCTCGCGCCGGTTCTGCTGGGCGTTCCACGCCCGCCCGGTCTTCACGCCGGCATCCTCGACCATCAGGTTGTTCGCGGAGAAGCTGGCATTGAGCAACACGGGCACCGGCTGCCTGGCGGAGGCGGGCACGTAAAGCAGCACATCGGCCCGGGGCCCTTCCTTGTCCTTGGTGAAATAGACCGTGATCTGCTTCCGCAGCGCCTTGCCGTCGAAGGCCGGCGTGCCCTGGTCGAACACCTCGAACGTCATGTCCGCCGGGCGGCCCGGCACCTTGCCGAACTGGTTTTCCTCGATCAGGCGCAGGAGCTCGGGCCGGCGCTTCTCGGTCCAGGTCTTGGCGTCCTTCACCGGCTTGCCATTCGCGAGCTTGAGCGGATCGGGCAGCGTGAAGCTGCCGACCTTCGCCTCGGTGTAGTTCACCGGAATGTCGGCCACCTTGCCGTCGGGCGAGTCCGCGACGCGCAACACGGGCCTGCTTAACAACGTGACGGGCCCCAGGAGGCCGGACTCGGGCAACGGCGGCGGCGGACGATTGCCGCCACCCCCGAAGGCCGGACCCGGGTCGCCGAGTATTTTTTTGTCCGCCGGCAGCTCACGATCGCCGGCGAGCCGGTTGGTCCACTGGTTGGTGACCTTGATTTCGAGCGTGTTCTCGCCCGGCTTGAGCGCACCGGTGACATCGATCTGCCACGGCGCCTTCCAGAGCTGGCCAAGCTTTCGGCCGTTCACCGTGATCTCAGCGATATCGCCCACGCGCCCCAGATCGAGGAAGAGGCCGGTGCCGGCCTTGAACCATTCGCGCGGGGCCTGGATCGTCTTGGTGTAAATGGCCGTGCCGGAGAAGAATTTCACGCCGGCGTCCGCGTTGGCCGTCCAGGATTCGAGTTTGGTCAGTTGGATCTTGGGCGGCGCCCCAAGATTTTCTTGGAAGCCCACGTCCCACGGGCCTTCCATGGTCGCGAGCGTGGTGACTGTGTCAGTCGTCTGCGCGGGTGACACTCCGGCATGAGCCTTGCGGAAGACGACGAATACCGATTCCCGTTCCGCCAGCCGCAGCGGCACGGTGGTCCTGTCGCCATCAATGCGGTAGGCTGTGCGCTCGATCAGGCCGGTATCAGGATGCCAGAGCTCGGCTTCCTTGCCGGCGATGCGGAACCGGGCGTCGAACTCGCGGGCTTGGTCGCTTGAGTTGACCACATAATAGATGTCAGCCGCCGGCGCGCGGCGGTGCAGCCAGGCGACCTGCGCATCCAAATCTTTGGCATAGTCGAAGTCCTTCACCACGCCGATGCTGGCCAGCGTTTCGGCCAGTGGCCGACCCCAGACGACGCGGCCCTTGCCGAAAAATCGGATCGTGCGGCTGAAGCCGTCGAGGTCGCCCCAGAGTTCGGCGGCCAGCGCCTCGACCTCCGCATCCGCCGCGGGATAATTGGCCAGACTCGGTGAACGCAGCGGACGGCGGCCCGTGATAGTCGCTCCGCCCGCGACGAGATCGCGCAGCTTCCTGAGCAGTTCCGGGCGCATCCGGTCCGTCTCGGGCAGGACCAGCAGGCGGTAGCTCATGCCATCCGGCAGCACCAGCCGGCCGTCCGCGGCGACCGACAGGCGGTTGAGCAGCACGTCGGCGTTGATGAAGTCGTAGTCATGGCCCTCGGGCGGCGTGGGCTGCGTGCCGGCACCCCAGATGGGCGGGGTCGAAGGCGCGCCCTCGTTCAACAGGTAGGCCAGGTCGGCTACGAACAGGCCCTGCTGCAGCAGGTGGCTGCTGCGG
>Ga0208628_1001088_pt1 | contig 10356 bp, 7 predicted proteins | sample LakWasMet16_LOW5_2_FD_183864 | JGI IMG/M metagenome (GOLD analysis project Ga0208628, IMG submission 183864) | Freshwater sediment methanotrophic microbial communities from Lake Washington under simulated oxygen tension - Sediment Metagenome... | ecosystem: Environmental > Aquatic > Freshwater >... | reverse complement strand
ATTGATGCCCGCGATCGTCAACTGCTTGAACACATTCAACTGGGGCTACCGGTTTGCGCTCGGCCTTACCTGGAAATCGGCCGGCTCTGCGACATGCCCGAAGCCGAAGTAATTGAACGCCTGACCCGGCTAAAACAACATGGCCTGATCAAACGCATGGGCGTTATCGTCAAACACCGGCAACTCGGCTACCGCGCCAATGCGATGGTGGTTTGGAATGTACCGGATGATCTTGTTAAACAACTGGGCGGGCATATCAGCCGGTTTCCGTTTGTGACGCTTTGCTATCAGCGCCCCAGATATCCGGAATGGCCGTATAACCTGTATTGCATGATTCACGGCAAAGACAGGGCCACCGTTTTAAAGCAACTGGATCAACTCATCGACGCTTGCAGCTTAAGCAGTTTCGACAAAGATATCCTGTTCAGCCGCCGCTGTTTCAAGCAACGCGGCGCCATTTATCAAAAACCAACCCCGGCTCTAGCTGATGGATGACATAGACAAACGCATTATTAATGCGCTGCAGGACGGCTTTCCGATCTGCGATGCCCCTTATCTAAAAGTCGCCGCAGAGCTTGGGCTGACCGACCAGGATCTAATCACTCGATTGAAAACACTGCTGGATAACGGCGTCCTAACCCGATTCGGCCCCTTATATAATGCCGAGCAAATGGGCGGCGCTTTAACTCTGGCGGCCGTTAAAGCGCCAATAGAGCGTTACGATGAAATCACCGAAATCATCAACACTTTTCCCGAAGTCGCTCACAATTACGCGCGCAACCATGAGTTGAATATGTGGTTTGTGATAGCGACGGAAACGCCGGAACAAATCCAGCAAACCATCGAAGCAATCGAGCGGCAAACCGGCCTGAACGTCTACAACATGCCGAAAAAAAAAGAATATTTCGTCAACCTGAAACTGGAAGCTTAAACATGCTTGATGAAATAGACCGTCAAATCATCCAAGCCACCCAAGCCGGCTTGCCGTTAACGCCTGAGCCTTACCAAGCCATCGCGGAACAACTAGGTTTGACAACGGATGATGTGATGCAGCGTCTGTCGGCGATGCAAGACAGCGGCATCATCCGCCGCATCGGCGCGGTGCCGAATCACTATAAACTGGGCTATCGCTTTAACGGCATGACGGTCTGGAATGTGCCCGATGAAGTCATTGATGAATTGGGGCAAAAAGTCGGACAGCTGGAATTTGTCAGCCATTGTTACCATCGCCCCAGTCATACTCCCGAATGGCCCTACAACCTGTTTGCGATGGTGCATGGCAAAAGCCAGGCAGAAGTCGATCAACAGATTCAGCAGATTAAGGATTTGTTGGGCGGCAATAACTTAGGCTGCGATGTTTTATACAGCACCAAGATCCTGAAAAAAACCGGCTTTCGCACAGCTAGCCAGCCGCTCTCTACGCAATAACCGCTAGACAGCTCTCCAAATGTTGAATCCAGGGTTGCAAACCCCATCCCGCTTGAGTAGCATCAGACAACCCAACGACAATCAACCCGTTACTGATTAGGATACTGACTATGTTTAGACTAAGCCACTACATGCGGGAACTGATAGACCCGACCCCTTTAAAACCGACGCGCAAGCCTGCTGCGCCGGTAGTTATCTGGAATTTAATCCGCCGCTGCAACCTCACCTGCAAGCATTGCTACACGACCTCCACCGATATCAATTTCCCGAACGAATTGAGTACTCCGGAAATTTATGCGGTCATGGATGACCTGAAAGCTTTTAAAGTGCCGGTATTGATTTTATCCGGCGGAGAGCCATTGCTGCATCCCGACATTTTCGCTATTTCCCGCCGCGCCAAAGATATGGGTTTTTATGTCGCCCTGTCGACCAACGGCACCAAAATATCCGAACAAAACATCGATGAAATCGCCGACATCAATTATCAATACATCGGCGTCAGCCTGGACGGCATAAAAGATACCCATGACCAGTTCCGGCGAGTAAAAGGCTCTTTCGATCAGGCTTTGCACGGCATCCACCTGTGCCTGGAAAAAGGCATCAAAGTCGGCCTGCGTTTTACCTTAACACAGGATAACAATGCGGATTTCCCGGCCTTGTTACAGCTAATGGATGATAACAACATCGACAAATTCTATTTGTCGCATTTGAATTACGGCGGTCGCGGCAACAAAAACCGCAAAGATGACGCGCATTTTGCGATGACACGCACTGCGATGGACCTAATGTTTGAAACCAGCTATGACTGGCTACAAGCAGGTAAAGACCGGGAATTCGTCACCGGCAATAACGACGCCGATGCGGTTTATTTCCTGCATTGGGTAAACAAGCGTTTCCCTGATAAAGTCGCACACATCAAAGCCAAACTGGAACAATGGGGCGGCAATGCCTCCGGCGTCAATGTCGCCAATATCGATAATCTCGGCAATGTTCACCCGGATACGTTCTGGTGGCATTATGAGTTGGGCAATGTCAAAGAGCGGCCTTTCTCGGAAATCTGGATGGACACCAGCGATCCTTTGATGGCAGGCCTTAAGCAACAGCCAAGGCCGCTCGAAGGACGCTGCGCAAGGTGTCGGTATCAGGCAATTTGCAACGGCAATACCCGCGTCAGGGCCGAGCAAACGACAGGCAATTTTTGGGCTGAAGATCCAGGCTGCTATCTGACGGATGCTGAAATTGCATAATTAAGCTTACCCAACATCCTGGATTCATTTTCGAACTTAGCCATGTAAACTGGTATCAACAACCGGTCGACAAAAGCCACTCATAACTTGGCAAACACCTCATTCATAACTCCAGCTTAGTCCAAATCAAGAAGGGCGTTCTATACTCACGCGTCACCAAGTAAGTGTTTATACCCGTTGTAATAATCGGCAAACTATTGAATAGTAATCGACACAAACCCTACGTAAGGTCGAGACGGGCAAAGTGCGAATCTCATAAGGAAAGCCGAACTAAGCCAGTGTAATTTACAACTTTGCTCATTATGACCCATGCAGCTAGTTCGGCCTTTTTTCACGACAATGAAGAGAAATGCTGATGAAAACGCTTGTGATGTTAATTTTATTAGGCAGCCTGTTTGTTGCGCCGACTGCATTCGCGGATATTGAGCAGTTATTTTTTGCAGATATTTTTTTACCGACTTTTTCGGACGGCTCCATCAAGCGTCTGAAACCTAACGGCACTGACTCCAAATCGCTTGTATCAACCGGAAGCGGCATTCGTGGTATCGCAGTTGATCCCGTTAACGGCGAAATCTTTTGGTCAGATGTTGATCGCCACGTAATCAGCAAAACTGATTTTAACGGCAAGAATCAAAAAGACATTGTAACGGCGAAACTGCATTTTCCATCCGATGTAGATATCGATGTCGAGCATAAAAAGATTTATTGGAGTGATCAATCACAAAATCAAATTGGCCGCGCCAATTTAGACGGCACCGAGCAAACTGTCATTATTCCTTCACCGTGCCTGCGCAATGCCGGCTTTTCTTGCACTGCCGGAGGAAATCTTGCCATCGACCCCGTAAAGAAAAAACTATATTGGACGACGGCATACTGTTCGGACAGCTCATGTTCAAGCCCTTCAACTTACCTCGGGGACATACTCAGGTCCGACTTGGACGGATCGAATATTGAAATCGTCGTCAAAGCGATTGGCCGGCCTTCATCGATACAAGTCGATCCGGATGGAAAAAAGGTATATTGGACTGATTACGTGAACGACGTCGTGCGCCGGTCCAACTTGGACGGCACACAGGTTGATGACTTGTTTGTTGTCGGAAAAAACAACAACCCGAATGGCTTAACGCTCGATCTGAAGAGCGGCTATATCTATTGGAATCAAGATGGCGACACTCCGGATTGGACTTGTATCAAGCGAATGCATTTAAAGAGTAAAAAGCCCAAAAACATAAAATGCGGATTCGGCAACGTACCCGATATCGAGTTTGTATCGACAAGCGGTATTCAATACCCTTCCAGCAATCGCTCAGCGGATTGAAGCGGCAAGGTTGTCAGGAGCATTGCTCCTACCAACTAGTGCCATTGATATTAATCCGCTTTCAAAGACAACAAACTAACTATCTCGCTATCTTCTCTTGCAGGATCAATCGCCGTATCCAGTATAAATATTCGCTCGTTAGCTATGCCGCCTTTTTGTACGATATAGCTGGCAATCGCTTGCGCCCTTTCTGCGGCCAGGCCTTTTAGCCTTTGCTCTTCGGGTTTAATGATGGCTGACAGCTTCTCCTTGGCGATGGCATAAAACTCGTGCGTATTAGTATCAGCCTTGCTGCCTACTATGCGCAATCTACCCAGCAATGTTTTTTCCACCATCGCCGGAAATTTTTCAGCAAACAACTGCTCCATCAGGCGCCGATAGTCCTGATCGGAAATGACAACATGCTCCGCGCGTATTTTTCTGCCACCCTGCTTATTAATCTCGGCGGCTTTTATTTTTTTAAGCTGATCGTATAAAGCGTCGTCGCTGACCGCAGGCCAATCCTGCTCCTGAAAAGCCGCGCCTTTAATTTCCAGCTTTAAAACCGCGCGTGTTTTTAACGCCTTGGCCAAATCGTCCAGCTTGCCGGTTTGCTTTTTATCTAATTCCGCGCTACCCGCTGGAAAGCTGATAGTGCTTAGATCCGCTTCGCTGCCGACCAAAGAGGCTAAAGCGCGAAATGGCGAGGTAACCACTTTACTGAGCGCATTAACCAATGCATCCACGATAAGATGTGTTACGCTGAATTTGGGATCTTCCAGACTGCCGGTAATGGGGATGTTCAATCTTATTTTACCATCAGTATCCTTCATCAGCGCTACGGCCAACTCCAGCGGCAAAGACACGGCATTCGGATTTTCAACTTTCTCACCCAGCTCAAGCCGGTCAATCAGGACATTATTGGATGCAGTCAACTCCTTGTTGGAAACTTTATAATTCAGTTCCAGCGACATTTTGCCTTTTTCAACTTTATAACCGGCAAATTGCACCATATACGATGAAATCAACGGCATCGGCATGCCGGTAAAATTAATGGACACATCGTAATCACCCGTATAAGGAGTGATCTCACCCTTGACATCGACCGGCGCCAGATCATAGGCCGTCCCCTTTAAATTAACCTTAATCGTAGCCTTTCGGTCTGAGGAAATATTACTTGCACCGCCGCCCAAGCTTTTGATCTGCGCAGCGAACGGCAAAATCAGGGAAAGATCGGAAAAATCGGAAGAGCCGTCAATGACTTGAACCTTACCCAGTTTATATTCAGTCTTTTTAACTTCTGGCTGAGTGTTTTTAGCAGCTTTAACGGTAGCCTTCCGCTCACCTTTCTCAACATTTTTATCCGCAATGATGATGTCATTAAAATTATTGGTCCTATCTTTTTTAATGACGACTCTGACATAGGGTTTATCAATGATCAGCGTTTCAGCGCTGTATCGACTGGCCGGCAAATCAGCATCAATGCCTTTCAGCTTTAAACTCTCCCACTTTATAAAGTCCTTGTTTTTCAGCTGATCGCGGGTAATTAAATCGACCACTTCGGTATTGCCGGCAAACTTGATCTCCAGTTTGTCCTGCGCTGATTTGGCGATAAATACCTTGCCGTCAACGGCCAGCTTTCCGTCGATGACATCCAGCCGGACAAATTGATCGACATAAGACTGAAATTTTTCCAAGCCAATATCTTTGGCATCAACGGCTATCTGCGCGGATAAAGGTTCGATAACGGTGTTGCCGTCAAGCTTCATCAAACCGGTTTCATTAAGCCCGGCGCTAAGCTGAAAAGGCAGGCTCGCACCGGCGTCATTGCTGAAATTGGTCAGTTGAAAATTGATAGGCTTGGCGATAATGGTGACAGGTCTTTTTAAGGTCCGATCCTCAAAGGTAAGCCCGCAGTTGTTCAGCCCGATATGATTGACCTTGATACTCCACGGTGTTTTATCCGCCGGCTCAGTGGAGGGTTCTTCAGCTTTTACATCCGGCAATAAGGATTGATAACTTAAATCGCCTTCCGGGTTCATCCATGCAGTAAAATCAGCATCATTTGCAGAAACAGATTCAACCGTTAGTTCATTTTTTTTAAGATCAAAGCCGATTCCTTGCACCGAAAAGCTAGCCATTTTAGCCATTGGTTTGTCATGCGCGGTTGCTGAAACCTGAAAATCGTGTAGTTCAAGCTTGCTTTGATTAAGGCTAACGTTAAATTTATCGTCAACATAATCGGCCTTGTAATCGGCCTCGAGCAGTTCATAGCCCTGTAAATCCAGTTGCGCAAAATCTTGCAAGGCCAGAGCCTGGATTCTCGGCAATTGAACTTTCTCCAGTTTGACATGTCCGGATGAAGACAGCGGGTTAAGGCTAATGGCGCCTTGCCAATCCAGCCTGCCGCCTGAACTTAATTCCAGCGATAACCCTAAGTTGGCTTGCTTTTCCGCTTGGGTCGTGAAGTTTTCAATAGAGAGATTGATCGGATAAGCAGTCTCCTTTTCGGGACTGTTAAAATGCGCATCTTCCCAGTCCAGTTTGCCTTCGGCTATCGACAGCTTGGCGATGTTTACCGGAAAAACTTTATCGTCATCCTGCTTGGCTTCGCTGCTCTCTTTGAGCAGGTCTTTGAAGTTGAATTGCCCCTCTTTATCTCTGGCGATACGGACAGCGGGCTTGCTCAATGACATCTTGTCAACAACCAATGCTCTCTGACCGATGGATTCCAGCCCATTGATGTCGATAAAAAGTTCATCAAGACCAACAAACTGTTGGCCGTTCGGGTCTTGTAGCGCAAATCCCTGCAAACTCAACAGTAACGAAAAAGGGTCGAACCGGACTGTTGCAACAGATGCTTTCCTGCCGGTTTGCTGCTGAATAATGGTCGGCAGTTTCGACTTTACCAGCATCGGCAACAAGTAAAAGCCCAGCAGGATATAGATACCCAGAAGACTACCCGCTATCAAAACAGCTAATTTTATTTTAGTGGGTATGCGTCGAATTTTCATAAACCCCTGTCACCTAATCCGCTTTAACTTGTCGCTATTATATACTTACCGTACCTTAAAACTCGGCACCTTTATCTCTTCGCCCTGCGAGTAAAATCGCTACAAGTGTAGTTGCTTTTATCAACAGAGAGGACCAAACCGGATGTATGCAATCACGACAAACAAAAAAAGGCGGCTCCTCAGAGACTGAGGAGCCGCCTTTTTATCAAATGCTAACAACCGATACTACAAATCAAGATAACCGGTTTCTTCATGCAGAACGGTATCCAGACCTTGTACTTCTTCATCCTGAGTCACCCGCAGGCCTATCCACGTATCCAGTAACTTTAAAATCAGATAACTGAAAAATGCGCTCCACGCCGCAGTAACTACAATCGCCAACGCCTGAACGCTGACCTGATTCATGATTGAAACGCCTTCAGCCAAACCGAGACCGCCCAAGCCGCTTGCTGCAAAAACGCCGGTTAACAATGAACCGGTTACGCCGCCTACGCCATGAACGGAAAACACATCTAAAGAATCATCGATTTTTAGGGTGCGTTTTACGTATTGAGTAGCGTAAAAACATACGATACCGGCGGTAATACCAATTACCAGCGCGCCGAAAGGACCGACAAAGCCGGAAGCGGGTGTGATAGTGCCCAAACCTGCAACCATGCCCGTAACAATACCTAAAACGCTGGGTTTGCTAAAACGCTTCCATTCTATAAACATCCAGGTTAAAGCACCTGAAGCCGCACCGATATGCGTCACCAGCATTGCCATTCCGGCACGACCGTCTGAAGTCAATGCGCTACCGGCATTAAACCCAAACCAGCCAACCCACAACATGCCGGCGCCGGTCACCACCATAGTCATGTTATGCGGCGGCATAGCTGTATTGGGAAAGCCTTTCCGTTTGCCCAATACCAACGCCGCTACCAGAGCCGCAACACCGGCATTAACGTGGATGACGATACCGCCGGCAAAATCCATTGCGCCAAAATCAGCCAGCCAGCCGCCGCCCCACATCCAGTGGCAGACAGGCAGATAAACAACAATCAGCCATAAACCGCTAAACCACAGCATCGCCGAAAACTTCATCCGTTCGGCAAAACCGCCGACTATCAAGGCGGGCGTGATAATCGCAAAAGTCATCTGAAACATAAAGAAAACTGTTTCGGGAATATCGCCTTTCAATGACGCCACGTCTATATCTGGCAAGAATGCCTTGGAAGCTCCACCGATCAACTTTTGCCACTCTCCTCCGTCGGCAAATACGAAACTGTAGCCTCCCGCCAACCAAAGAATTGAAACCAGACAGGTAATCGCGAAGCACTGCATTAATACCGACAGCACATTCTTACTTCTAACTAAGCCTGCATAAAATAACGACAAACCGGGTATTGTCATAAACAAAACCAGGGCAGTCGACGTTAAAACCCAAGCCGTATTGGCTTGGTTTAATTGATCCGCAAAGGCAAGATCGGGTAACAGCAAGAGGCCTAAAACCAGCCTTCTATTTATTTTTGACAACATTTTTTTCCTTGCGCCTAAATGGCATCTTCGCCGGTCTCCCCCGTTCGAATACGGATAACCTGCTCTAAATTTGATACAAATATTTTGCCATCGCCGATTTTGCCGGTATTGGCCGCGTTAACGATCGTCTCGACGGCTTTATCCAGCACATCATCGGAAACGGCGATTTCCAGTTTAACTTTCGGTAAAAAGTCGACTACATATTCGGCACCTCTATACAACTCGGTGTGACCTTTTTGACGACCAAAGCCTTTTACTTCCGTTGCAGTAACACCAGCAACGCCAATTTCAGATAATGCTTCTCGGACATCATCCATTTTGAACGGTTTAATGATTGCTGTTATTAGTTTCATGTTTTCTCTCAGTTTGATTGCAAAAAATGTCGGTAATATCGGCTGCAATCATAGTGAATTATCTATCAACATACAATTAAGAGGCTGGTTAAAACACGAACTGATGTGTTCTGCATTATGGATTTTCTTCAAACGCAAAAAAGCGGACACGAAATAACGCGCCCGCTTTTTGCGAAAAGGCTTACCTTCGAGAAAAGTTCACCCTGATGAATTAAACATGATATGCGGTCTCGCCATGCTCGGAAACATCAAGCCCTGCGCGCTCGACCTCTTCGCTAACTCGAAGTCCTATCAGCATATCCACGATCTTGTAGGCAATAAAAGATACTGCACCGGACCAAATGATACAGGTCCCTACACCCCAAGCTTGACTGGTGATTTGAGCGACCATGTTGTATTCAGCCACACCATTGGCAACATAATCCCAAACGCCGGTGCCTCCGAGTGATGGGCTGGCGACGATACCGGTACCTAGTGCGCCGACAATTCCACCGATGCCATGAACACCAAAAGCATCTAAGGAATCGTCATAACCCAGGGCGCTTTTCAGCATGGTAACCGACCAGAAACAAATCGCGCCGGCAGCCAATCCCAAGAAAATAGCACCCATTGGACCGGCCCAACCACAGGCAGGCGTAATGGCAACAAGTCCTGCAACAGCGCCGGAAGCTCCACCTAACATGCTCGGTTTACCACGTAACAGCCATTCAGCCGCTACCCATGCAAGCGTAGCAGCCGCACTGGCCAGCAAGGTGTTTACAAAGACTAAAGTTGCTAAGCCGTTAGCTTCCAGGTTAGAGCCTACGTTAAAGCCAAACCAACCGACCCATAGCAAGGAAGCGCCAATCATGGTCATGGTCACGCTATGCGGCGCAAGCGACTCCTTTCTGTAACCGATACGCTTGCCTATCATTAAGCAGCCCACTAGACCAGCGATACCGGCATTGATGTGCACGACCGTACCGCCGGCAAAATCCAGAGCGCCTTTTTGGAATAAAAACCCAGCCGTAGCAGTCGCCGCTTCAGCAGCCGCCGCATCAGTATAAGCATCGGGACCAGTCCAATACCAAACCATATGCGCCATTGGCAAGTAAGAGAAAGTAAACCAGATGAACATAAACAACAGCACTGCGGAAAACTTAACCCGCTCGGCAAATGCACCGACGATCAATGCCGGAGTGATAGCGGCGAAAGTCAGCTGGAATGCGACATAAATATACTCAGGCACATAAACAGCTTTGCTGAACGTAGCGGCCAGAGAATCCGGTGTTATGCCTTTAAGGAACACCTTGTCAAATCCGCCAAAGAAAGCGTTGCCTTCGGTAAAAGCTATGCTGTAACCGTAAATTGCCCACAAAATAGCCATCACCGAGAAGATCACAAACACTTGCATTAGCATGGACAGCATATTTTTGGCGCGCACCATGCCGCCGTAAAACAAGGCCAATCCCGGAATGACCATCAGGATAACCAGCACAGTCGCGACGATCATCCAAGCG
>Ga0208628_1001084_pt1 | contig 10372 bp, 6 predicted proteins | sample LakWasMet16_LOW5_2_FD_183864 | JGI IMG/M metagenome (GOLD analysis project Ga0208628, IMG submission 183864) | Freshwater sediment methanotrophic microbial communities from Lake Washington under simulated oxygen tension - Sediment Metagenome... | ecosystem: Environmental > Aquatic > Freshwater >... | reverse complement strand
CCCAGCGCTACCTTGACCTGGTGGCCAAGGCCGCCGGGGGGCACGGCGTGGAGGTCGGCACGCGCATCGTGTTTCACGGCAACGCGGCGCAGGCGATCGTCGAGGCCGCCAAGGAGGAAAACTGCGGCCTGATCTTCATGGGCTCACACGGCCGTGGCGGCTGGTCCAGCGCCTTCCTGGGCAGCGTCACGCTCAAGGCGCTGACGCTGACCCAGGTGCCGATTCTGGTGGACCGGCCGAGCGCCGGCGAAATCAAGCATGCACAAGCGATGATGGAACACGGCTCAATTGAACCCTGACACAATCCGGATAACAAACGGAGGTTGCGTGGATTCGAACGAGACTGTGCCAGAGAGCGCGCCCTTTCCCATCGTCGGCGTCGGCGCCTCCGCCGGCGGGCTGGGGGCATTGCAGCAATTCCTGTCGCACGTACCGCCCGCCAGTGGCTTGGCGATCGTCATCGTCCAGCACCTCGACCCCGACCGCGAGGGCATGTTGGTCGAACTGCTGCAGCGCCACAGCGCGGTGCCGGTGGTGCAGGCGAGCGACCAGATGGTGGTGCAGCCCGACCATGTCTACGTGATTCCGCCCGGGCGCGACCTGTCCATCCTGAACGGCACGCTGCAACTGATGGAGCCGCCCGAGCCGCGCGGCCTGCGCCTGCCGATCGACACCTTCTTCAAGTCGCTGGCGCAGGACCGCCAGCAGCGCGCCATCGGCGTCATCCTCTCGGGCATGGGCTCGGACGGCACCCTGGGCCTGCGTGCCATCCGCCAGGCCGCCGGCGCCTGTTTTGTGCAGACACCGGCCACGGCCCAGTTCGACAGCATGCCGCGCAGTGCCGTCGACTCCGGCGTGGCCGATGTGGTCGCCCCGGTGGAAGAACTGCCGACCAAGATAATGGGCTTCATTGCCCACGCGCACCTGGTCGCCCCGGCCGACGAGCAGTCAGAGGAGCCGCTCGACCTCAAGGAGGCGGGTCTGCTCGACAAGATCGTCCTGCAGTTGCGCGCACAGACCGGCCATGATTTCTCGCAATACAAGAAGAGCACCATCGCCCGGCGCATCGAACGGCGCATGGGCCTGCACCAGTTGCCCCGGCTCAGCGACTACCTGCGCTACCTGCGCGAGAACCGGCAGGAAGGCGAACTGCTGTTCAACGAGCTGCTGATCGGGGTGACCAGCTTCTTTCGCGACCCCGTGGTGTGGGACGACATCAAGACCGACGTCATCCCGGCGCTGCTGGCGCGTTACCCCGACGGGGCGGCGCTGCGTGCCTGGACACCGGGCTGCTCCACCGGCGAGGAGGCCTATTCGCTGGCGATGGTGTTCAAGGAGGCGATCGAGGCGGTCCGGCCAACCCACCGCTACACACTGCAGATCTTTGCCTCCGACCTGGACAAGGAAGCCATTGCCACGGCGCGCGCCGGCATCTACCCGCGCTCCATCGCCGCCGACCTGAGCCCGCAACGGCTGAACCGTTTCTTCGTCGAGGACATCACCGGCTTTCGCGTGGTCAACGAGGTGCGCGAGATGGTGGTGTTTGCGCAGCAGAACATCATTGCCGACCCACCCTTCACCAAGCTCGACTTGCTGAGCTGCCGCAACCTGCTGATCTACCTGGAGGGCAGCCTGCAGTCCAAGCTGATCCAGCTGTTCCACTACAGCCTCAACCCCGGCGGCATGCTGGTGCTGGGCAGCGCCGAATCGGTCGGCAACGGCGCCGGGCTGTTCGCGCCCTTGCTCAGCAGGTCGCGGATCTTCCGCCGGCTCGACTCGATCGAGCGGATACTGCCGCCAGACTTTCCGGCCGCCTTTGGCAGCCACCTGGCCAAGTCCGGCGCCGGCAGCCAGCCGGCGCCGGGCGCCGTGCCGCCTCTGCCCAACCTGCAGGCCATGGTGGAGCGCACGCTGCTGCAGCACTACGCGCCGGCCGCGGTGCTGGTGGACGATGAGGGCGACCTGTTGTACGTCAGCGGCAGGACCGGCAAGTACCTGGAGCCCACCAGCGGGCGCGCCAGCCTGAACCTGTTTTCCATGGCCCGCGACGGGCTCAAGCAGGCCCTGAGCGAGACTTTCCACCGCGCCGTGCGCGAGCAGACGGTGGCCACGCTCAAGGGCGTGCGGCTCGATGGCGAGGGCCCGGCACAGCGGCTCGACGTGGTGGTGCAGCCGATGCTGCAAGCGGCCACGCAGCGCGGCCTGGCGCTGGTGGTATTCAGCGATGTGCCGGCGCCGCCACGCCGGCGCGGCCGAGCGGCCGAGCACGAACCGCCCGGCAGTGCCGAACGGCTGGAAGCGCTGGCCAAGGAGCTGCTGCAGGCACGCGAGGAGGCCAGGTCGACGCGCGAGGAAATGCAGACCTCGCAGGAGGAGCTCAAGTCCACCAACGAGGAGCTGCAATCCACCAACGAGGAGCTGCAGTCCACCAACGAGGAGCTGACCACCTCCAAGGAAGAGATGCAGTCCATGAACGAGGAACTGCAGACCGTCAACCACGAGTTGCAGGCCAAGCTGACCGAGCTGTCACGCGCCAGCAACGACATGAAGAACCTGCTCGACAGCACCGAGATCGCCACGCTGTTCCTGGACGACACGCTCAGGGTGCGCCGGTTCACCACCCAGACCACGCGCATCATCAAGCTGATTCCCAGCGATGCCGGCCGGCCGATCACCGACATCGCCACCGAGCTGAACTACCCCGAGATGAGCCAGGACGCACAGGAAGTGCTGCGCACGCTGGTGTTTCTGGAGCGCGACGTGCCGGCCACGCAGGACCGCTGGTTCAAGGTGCGCACCATGCCCTACCGCACGCAGGACAACCGGATCGACGGCGTGGTGATCATCTTCACCGATGTCACCGCCGGCAAGCGCATGGAGGCGCAACTGCGCGCCGCCCAGGCGCGGCTGGCCGAGCTCAGCGGCAACGCCCAACCCCAAGGTGCAGGGGATGGTCTTTCGTAGGAACCCCTCCAGCCTTGCCGAGCTTCGCAAGTTGGCGCAGCAGCGTTTTGCCGAGCGCACGGACAAGGCCGCGACCGCGCTGACGCTGCCTGAGGCGCAGCAGTTGTTCGAGGAGCTGGAGATCCACCAGATCGAGCTTGAGCTGCAGAACGAGCACCTGAATGCGGCGCGGGTGCAGCTCGAGTCCGCGCTGAACGAAAGCAGCGAACTCTATGATTTCTCGCCCGTGGGCAGCCTGCTGCTGGACCGCGAGGGCAACATCACCAAGCTCAATCTCTCGGCGGCGCGTCTGCTGGGCCGCGAGCGCGCCCGGCTGCTGGGCACCCGGCTGGCCCTGTACGTGGCCGAGGCCGACCGGCTCCTGTTTGCCGGCCTGCTGGAGCAGGCCGGCGGCACCGGCGAGGTCGAAGTCAGCGAGATGATGCTGGAGCGCAAGAAGGGCGCCCCGCCGTCGCACGTCGAGCTGCGCGTGGTGCAGTTGCCCGACGCCTCGGGCTCGCAGGTGACGCTGACCGACATCACCGAGCGCAAGCAGTTCGAGAGCAAGCTGCGCTCCTCCGAAGTACGCTGGAAGCTGGCGCTCGATGCCGCCGGCGATGGTGTCTGGGCCTGGAACGTGCAGACCGGCGAGGTCACCTTTTCCAGCCGGTTCGCCCAGCTGCTGGGTGGCACCCGTCGGGACATCGGGCGGCGCATGGAGGACTGGACGGAGCGCATGCACCCGCAGGACCGGGCCGGCGTGGTGGCCGCCTTTCAGGCCGTGCTCAGCGGCAAGAGCGCCGGTCTTTCCAACGAGCACCGCGCGCGCTGCCAGGACGGCAGCTACAAGTGGGTGCTGTCGCGCGGCACCATCGTCAGCCGCAGCGACGACGGCCGGCCGCTGCGCATGATAGGCACCTATGTCGACATCAGCGACCAGAAGCTGACCGAGCAGGCCCTGCGCGACTCGGCCCAGTTCCAGCAGGCGGTGTTCGACTCGCTGTCGGCCCAACTGGCGGTGCTGGACCGGCACGGCACCGTCATTCACACCAACGCCGCGTGGCGCGACTACGCGCGGCTCCATGGCTTTGGCGACCCGCCCGATTTCGTTGGCGGCAACTACCTGACGCTGCTGGGGCGCATGAGCGCGCAGGACCTGGCCACGGTCGAGGCGGCCGGGGCCGGCATTGCCGCGGTGGCGCGTGGCGAAGTGAACCAGTTCCAGTTGCCGCAACCTTTCCACGCGTCCGCCGGCGAGCGCTGGTTCAGCCTGAAGGTGACGCCGGTGCGCGACGCGCAGGAGCGCATCGTGGTCAGCCACGAGGATGTGACGGCGCTCAAGGCGGCCGAGCTGGCCAGCCTGACGCTGGCCAACACCGACGCCCTCACCGGCGCTTTGAGCCGGCGCAATTTCCTGACGCTGGCCGAGCAGGAGCTGGCACGCGCCAGCCGCTACCAGTTGCCGCTGATGGTGCTGATGCTGGACCTGGACCACTTCAAGAGAATCAACGACCACTACGGCCACGCAGCGGGCGATGCGGTGCTGCAAAGCTTCGTCAGCACCGTCGCCGCCGTGCTGCGCGAGTCCGACCTGATAGGCCGGCTCGGCGGCGAGGAGTTCGCCGTGCTGTTGCCCAGCACCAGCGCCGAAGGTGGCGCCGCGCTGGCGCAGCGGATCATTGACAGCGTGCGCGCCAGCCCGGTGGAGCTTGCTGGCGAGCAGATCGAATTCACGGTCAGCATCGGCGGCGGCTGCCTGGGCGCCGAGACCTCGTTCGCGGCCCTGCTCAACGTCGCCGACGCAGCCCTGTACCAGGCCAAGCACGCCGGTCGCGACCGGCTCGAGCTGGCCGTCGCGCTGCCACCGGCCGAGCCGTCCTGAACCCGGCGCCCGCGGCCTTTGGCCGCGTGGTTGCGTTTTCTCAAGCCGGCTGATCCGCCAGCACCTACGCTGGAGCCACGACAGATTCATAGAGGTGGCTTCCATGCAGATGGCTCCCTTCAGCGAGGCAATTTCCGAACACGTCTGGCACTCGCGGTACCAATGGTCGGACGATGGTCGCGCGCTCGAGCCCTCGATCGAGACCAGTTGGGACCGGGTCGCGCTGGCGGTGTCATCGGCCGAGACACACCACCGCCAGGAGTGGCGTGAGCGCTTCCGCGCCATTCTGGGCGACTTCCGCTTCCTGCCCAGCGGCCGGATTCTGGCTGGCGCCGGCACCGCGCGGCGCAGCACGCTGTTCAATTGCTTCGCGCAGGGCACCATCGACGACTCGGTGTCGGGCATCTTCGGCGCGCTGCGCGAATCCATGGTGACGCTGCAGGCCGGCGGCGGGCTGGGCATCGACTTCTCCACCCTGCGCCCGGCCGGCAGCAGCGCGGTGTCGAGCAACGGGGTGGCCTCCGGTCCGGTGTCCTACATGCAGGTGTGGGAGTCGGCCGTTTCGGTGCTGGAAACCGGCAACCTCAGGCGCGGCGCCATGATGGCCACGCTGCGTTGCGACCACCCGGACGTGGAGCGCTTCATCGAGAGCAAGCTCACGCCCGGCGCGCTGCCGCATTTCAACCTGTCGGTGCTGGTGACCGACGACTTGCTGCGCGCCATCGAGCAGGACGGCCCGTGGCCCCTGGTGTTTCCGCTGGGGGACCATGCGGTTCCGGTGGGCGGCGAGCTGTGCGAGCGGATCTGGCCCGGCAGCATCGCGCCGCAGCGCTGCCTGGTGCACCGCCGCATGCCGGCACGCCTGTTGTGGCAAAAGCTGTTGCTGGCGCAGCATGACAGCGCCGAGCCCGGCGTGCTGTTCATCGACCGGATCAACCGCGCCAACAACCTGTGGTACTGCGAGAACCTGTCCACCACCAACCCTTGCGGCGAGGTGCCGCTGCCGCCCAATGGCTGCTGCAACCTGGGATCGATCAACCTGACGCGCTTTGTCCAGCACCCCTTTTCGGAGCACCCCAGCGTCGACTTTGGCGGACTCAAGGCGGTGGCGGCGGTGGCGACGCGCTTCCTGGACAACATCCACGACGTGTCGCTGTTTCCACTGAAGGCACAGGAGAAAGTGGCCCACGCCAGCCGGCGCATCGGCCTGGGCGTGACCGGACTGGCCGACATGTTCGCGATGCTGGGTGTGCGCTATGGCTCGCCCTCCAGCATCGAGCTGACGCGCGCCATCCTGCGCGCGGTGCGCGACACCGCCTACCGCAGCTCGGTCGAGATCGCCCAGGAGAAGGGGGCGTTCCCGGCGTTCGACAAGGTTCGCTACGGCTCCAGCCCGTTCGTGCTGGACCTCTCGCACGAGCTGCAGGAAGCGGTCGCGCAGCACGGACTGCGCAACAGCCACCTGCTGGCGGTGGCGCCGGCCGGTTCGATCAGCCTGCTGGCCAACAACGTCTCCAGCGGCATCGAGCCGATCCTGGCGCTGCAGGGCAGCCGCCGCGTGCACGGGTCCGATGGCCAAACGGTGCTGTTCCCGGTTCAGGACCACGCCTGGCGCCAGTACCGGGCGCTGCGCGGCGCCAACGCGCCGCGGCCGGACTACTTTGTCGAGGCGACCGAAGTGGATGCCGACGACCAGTTGGCGGTGATGGCGGCGGCGCAATCGTATGTGGACAGCGCCATCTCCAAGACCTTGCATCTGCCCGAAGTGACCAGCGTGCAGGCGATCGAGCTGGACTTGCTGCGCGCCGAGGAACTCGGGCTCAAGGGCTGCGCGGTCTACCGCGAAGGCAGCATGGCCGGCGCCTCGGTGCTGACCGCCGGCGATGCCGGCGAGCTGCGCAGCGGCCCAGCCAGACGTGCGGCGGCGGGCGCCTATTTCGCCAGCAGCACCGGCACGGCTGACTGATGCACCACGCGCTGCGCCACCGATCCCAGGAGCAAGTTGCCCGCCGCGCCCATGCCACGCGTGCCCATGGCGATCTGGTCGACACGCTGGGCGACGGCGGCGCGGACGATTTCGTTGGCGATCACCCCATGCGCGCGCAGCGGCTCGCCGAGCCTGAGCCCGACTCGCGCGGCGTGCGCCGCAGCCTTCCCAAGGATGGTGTCCTGCTGCTTGCGCTGGTCCTGCTCGACCTGGTTGATCGTCTCCAGCGTGTAGCCGCCAAAGATGAGCGGTTCCGGGCTGACGCACAGCAGGCTGACCTGCAGGTCGACACCCGATCCGGCCATCTTCGCCACCGCCTCGATCGCCCGATCGGCGTGATCCGATCCGTCCACGGCTATCAGTATCTTCATCGCGGCTCCTTAATGTTGCGGCCGGTTCAGATGGTGCTCGAACCAGTGGCCGGCCAGGCTGACGGTGATGTCGGGCAGGTCGGAATCGTCCGGACCGGCCACGCCCGCGCTGGGCACGGTTTCGAGCCGTTTGTTGCAGGTCAGCACCGCCATGGCGGCGCGGTTGACCGACTCCAGGGTGGCATCGGCCTGGCTGCTCACCAGCAGCAGGGTCGGCGCGCGCACCCGCGGCAGGTATGCGTCGACGAAATCGGTGCGGCCATTGCTGCAGACCACCGCCGCCACCGACTGCGCCTGGCGCGCCGCCACCAGCAGCGCCGCGGCCGCGCCGGTGCCGACACCAAACAGGCCGACCGGAATGCCGCGCAAGCCGTCGCGCCGTTCCAGCCAGTCCAGCGCGTCGGCCAGGCGCGCGCCCAACAACGGGATTCCCAGCACCGCGCGACGGTCCTGCGCCTCCTGCTCGGTCAGCAGGTCCAGCAGCAGGGCACCCAGCCCGAACGAGCGCCAGACCTTGGCCCGCCCCGCGTTGAGCGTGCTGAGGTGGCTGCCGGCCACCTCGTTGGCAAACACCACGATGCCCAGCGGCTGCTCGGGCACCTCCAGGATCCCGGGCAGGGCCTGGCCACCGATGCGAACCATTTCCCTTTGCACGCCGGTGGCGCGGTGGCGAAGAGCGATGGGTGTGGAAGTCAATGCCGGCCTCACTGTCTGCAGCGTGGCGTCATCCTAGGTTTGCGAGACAACATGCGCGTTGATTTTTCGCAAGCCGGCACTGCCACCGCGTCCTAGCATCAAAGCTTCGTCACACGTCGCGGAGGATGGTATGACCAAGATCGCCCACACAGAACTGCCCAAACGGCCCGTCCTCTTGCGGAGGTGCGCATGACCAGCACCCTGAACGCCGGCGTGTGCTGGAGCACCTCGTCCTATGGCGGCATGGCGCAGGCCTCGGACATCGAGGCCGCCGCGCTGCACGAGCACCTGACCCTGTGCCGCAAGTCCGAGCGCCGGCTGTTCGCGCTGCAATGCGCGGCTGAGCGCATGCGCGGCTTTGTCGTGACGCGCTTCGTCACCACACTGATGCTGGTGGCTCTGGCCGTCGGCGTCGGCTCGCTGGTGTTGTAGCGCTTCGCCGCACCCGGAGCCCGGGCGCTGATCTGACGCCACCGCAGGCCATGGCGCACTCCGAGTTGCAGCGACTGGTTCCCGCTGCCTCGGCGGCGCTGTGCGCGATCCTGGACGGCGCGCGCGGCCCGGTGCAGACCCCCATCCGCTCGGAGATCTTCGGCCTGGAGCGGCTGGCGCAACACGGCCGCAGCCTGGGCGAGACCCATCGCGCCAGCGGAGCCGGCATTCGGCCGACCAGCTTCTTCCCGCGCCTGCGCAGCAACATCCGCACGCTGCGCGAGGCGCACCAGTACATCGCCACCCAGGCCACCACCGGCTACGACGTCAGTCCGGCCGGCGAGTGGCTGCTCGACAACTTCCATCTGATCGAGGCGCAGCTCGAGGAGGTGCACGCTGGCCTGCCGCGGCGCTACTTCCAGGCGCTGCCGGTGCTGCAGGAGGAACCGCTGGCCGGCTTGCCGCGCGTCTATGGCGTGGCCTGGGCCTTCGTGGCGCACACCGATGGCGCCTTCGACGAGCAGTTGCTGGTGCACTTCCTGCAGGCCTACCAGGAGACGCGGCCGCTGGACCTGCGCGAGATCTGGGCCCTGCCCACCACCTTGCGGGTGGTGCTGGTGGAGGGCCTGCGCCGGCTGGCCGAGCGGGTGGCCACCAACAAGGCCGCGCGCGAGATCGCCAACCTGTGCTGCGACCAGATCCAGACCTACACGCTCGGCGCGCTCGACCAGTTGCTGGGCCAGTTGAACCGGCGCGGCGTCGGTCGGGAATTCCTGGCGCAACTGGCGCGCCGCCTGCAGGACCATCCGGCCAGCGGCGAGACCAGCTACCAGATTGGCTACCACGACTGGCTGCGCGGGGAACTGCCGGATTTCGCCAAGGTGCAGACCCAGCAGAGCGCCGACCAGGCCGCCGACAACCTGAGCGTGAGCAACGCCGTCACCTCGCTGCGCACCATTGGCGATGCGGACTGGCCGGAGATGGTGGCCCAGACCAGCGCCCTGATGCGCGTGATGCTGGGCTCGGAGCTGTTCGCCGCCGAGCATCCGCGCACGCGCGACCAGACGCTGCACGGCGTGGAGTACCTGGCCCGGCGCTGCGAACGCAGCGAGGTGGCGGTGGCGCAGACCATGCTCGATCTGATGCAACGCAGCCAGGCGGACGCCTCGCCCGGGGTGGCCGCCAGCCACTGGTTGCGCGGCGCCGGTCGGCCCGTGCTGGTGCGCGCGTTGGGCCTGCGCGGGCACCGCGCCTGGCTGGCGGCGCTGGACTGGCGCAGCGCCGTGGCACCAGTGGCGCTGCCGCTGTACCTGGCCTGCCTGCTGCTGGGCACCGCCGCGCTGGCGAGCTGGCTGCTGCTGCGCCACAGTGCCGCGGTGGATGCCGGCGGCACGCTGCACTGGCTGGGCCTGCTGGCAGCGCTTGCGATGCTGCTGCCAGCCTCGGAGACGGTGGTGGCGGTGATCAACCGGCTCATCAGCGAGTCGGCGCGGCCGGACCATCTGCCACGGCTGGCGCTGGCCGAGGGCATCCCGCCGGAACACCGGGTGATGGTGGTGATACCGGGCATGCTCACCAGCGGTCCCGGCGTGGACCAGCTGGTGCACCGGCTGGCGCTGCACTACCTGGCCAACCCGGAGCCCGAGGCCCAGTTCGCGCTGCTGAGCGACTGGGCCGACGCCGACACCGCGCGCACCGGCGGCGACGCGGCGCTCCTGGAGAACGCCACGCGGCAGATCCAGGAACTCAACACCCGCTATCCCAAAGCGGGCGTGGGCGGCGATGCGGCGCCGCGCTTCATCCTGCTGCACCGCGAACGCCAGTTCTGCGAGACCGAGCAACGCTGGATCGGCTGGGAGCGCAAGCGCGGCAAGCTCGAACAACTGGTGGCGGCGCTGGCGCTGGGCCACAGCGAGGCCTTCATGGATCTGGGCGAGTGCTCGCGCATGGCCGCCAACACGCGCTACCTCGTCACGCTCGACAGCGACACGCAGTTGCCGCCCGAACGCCTGCGCGACCTGGTGGGCGTGGCCGCGCATCCGCACAACCAGCCGCAGCTCG
>Ga0208628_1001082_pt1 | contig 10387 bp, 8 predicted proteins | sample LakWasMet16_LOW5_2_FD_183864 | JGI IMG/M metagenome (GOLD analysis project Ga0208628, IMG submission 183864) | Freshwater sediment methanotrophic microbial communities from Lake Washington under simulated oxygen tension - Sediment Metagenome... | ecosystem: Environmental > Aquatic > Freshwater >... | reverse complement strand
ACGGCAAGACGCACGAAGCCGCTGATGGTGCGGCCCTCGTCGGTTAGCAGTCGGTAGTAAAAAGCATTCATGCCATCATCCCGGAAGGTCCGTCACCCACGACGCGCAGGATTTCTTCGGGCGTTGTCTGTCCTGCCGCAACCATCGCTTTTGCCATTTCCGCCATCGGTACATAACCGGTATCCACCGCAATGCGATGAAAGGCTTCACGACCCTTGTCATCGGCAATCGCATTGGCCAGGGCATCGTTGACGATCAATACTTCATACACCGGAACGCGACCAAGGTAGCCTGTTTGACGGCATTGTTCGCAACCTTCGCCACGCTTGCCGGGGCCGTCGTGGTGAATGCCGAGCCAGTGTTGTTCCGACTCGCTGAATGGCGTGCTGACGCTGCAGCGCGGACAGTTGCGTCGCACCAGCCGTTGGTTCACGACGGCAACCAGATTGTCGGCAATTTCCTGTGCGCCAAGGCCAAGCGGCCGTAAACGCGGCACGACGCCGAAAACATTCGAAACGTGCAAGGTGGACAACACCAGATGGCCGGTGGCAGCCGATTCCAGCGCCGCCTGTGCCGTTTCGCCGTCGCGGATTTCACCGATCAGCATGACATCGGGATCGTGGCGCAGAAAATGTCTCAGCGCGGTACCGAAGGTGTAACCGGCGCGTCGGTTGACCTCGGTTTGGCAGGCACCCGGCACGCGGTATTCGATGGGATCCTCGACCGTCAGCACGTTGCGTTCGATCAATGACTGCATGCGCAATGCGGCATGCAATGTCGTACTTTTACCCGAACCGGTAGGTCCCGTGATCAAGACCAGGCCAGCGGGCTTGTCGAAGATGCGTTGCAATACATCGACATCGCGTTCGCGGAAACCCAGCTGTGCCAGGCCCGTCAATTCGCCGCGCTCGGGCAACAGACGCAACACCATGCGTTCGCCATATTCGCTGGCCAGCGTCGAAACGCGGATCGTGTACGGCAGATCAATGACATTGACATGGAAACTGCCATCTTGTGGTCGGCGCTGTTCGGAAATATCCATTTCCGCCATCAACTTCACGTACACCATCAGACGATTTAACGAAGGCGGCAAGGCCAGCATCGGACGCAAGACGCCGTCGATACGAAGCAGCATATGCAAGCTTTCGGATGATGGCGCGATGTGAATATCGGTGGCGCGTTCGCGTACCGCCAGATGCAGCAGCAGGTCGATCAGGCGTTCCGGACTGAGTGCATGGTCGACGTCATCGGCCAGTTGCCGCATTTCCCGCGAGATCAAAAGTTCCAGCGGATTTTGCGAGAAGTAATAGCTTTTGCGAACCTGTTGCAACAACTTGGTGAATTCCGTTTGACGGAACACGCAGCTCAGGTCGCAACGACGATTGACGATCTGCGCCACTTCTTCGGGATCGCTATCGCCCAGAAGAATTTCAAGACCGCCGTCAATCCGGCGAAGCGGCAGAAAGCCGCGCGACAGGCAAAGTTCCTTGTTGAACAATCCGAGCACGGCAGGATCGGCATCCGGTTGCTCGTCGGCAGACACGAGCGGAATACCGCGTTGGTCGGCGAGAACTTTGGCGACATCGTATTCGAGTGCCAGACCGTAATTGACCATGATCTGGCCGATGCGCTTTTTCTCGATGACCTGTTTTTGTCGCGCGTATTCAAGCTGCGCCGTGCTGACGACGCCCCGCTCCACCAGCAATTCGCCCAGAAGGCGATCCATGGCGTCCGAGTGTTCGGAAGGCGTACGTACGATCGATGAAATTTTCGATGGCATCAACAATGCTCCTGCTATAACGATTCGGGGCTGGTTGCCCCGGCTTCTTGTTCTATGACGAAGCGAGTCAAGGTATCCGGATAACCGGTAGCCTCGATGCCGTGACTGCGCTGAAATTCGGCGATGGCGATCATGGTGTGCTGACCTGCCAATCCGTCGACATTGACCCGTTCGTGCCAATGCCTGCTGCAACTGCATGACCGGTTTCCCGCGAGTACCGAAGGCAAAGGTACCGAAGGCCGTCGCAGGCTGCCACAGCAATACCCGGGTTTGACCGGAGACGAGAACGCAGGCATTTGAGCGAGGGTTGCTGATTTTCATCGATGCAGGCAAAGCGGCAACCGAGAGACCTGGCTTTTGACGCAGAATTTCCGCACTCATGCTCGCCACATCGGCACCGCGCAGTGATGCCTCGATGCGATGACTCGCATCCTGCAAGCCAAAGCGCGCCAGACAGGCGGCGGCAGGGCTGGCGGCGACATTGAAGCCAGTCGTTGCAACGATCGGAGTTTCGCGCGCGGTGGCCACATTGGTAACGGCCACGCTGTCGTCTTCCTTCGTGTTGTAAACCGATGCCGCGACCACCGTCGCCAGCAACGCAAGTCCTGCCCCGGCGGCAAGCACGTTACGATGTTTGTTCGGGCGCGCAACAGCGGGCTGAATACCCGATTCGCTTGCCGCCCGGCGTACCAGTTCGGGCGTGATGGTGCGCGTGCGCAAGGCGACCAGACCATACATGCAGCGATCCATGATCAGATGCATGCGTCGTGGATTGCCTGCGGAGTTTTGATGCAGGATACGCAGCGCTTCCGGCGCCATCACTATGCGCCCGGAGGCACCTGCAGAGGTCAGACGGAAGTTGACGTAGTTGGCCGTTTCCGCCAGATCGAAAGGAAGCAATTGCACATGCTTGACGATGCGGCTGGTGAGTTGCCTTATCGCGTTGGCCGCCAGATTCTCGGTGAGCTCGGGCTGTCCGGCCAGCAAAATCTGTACCAGCTTTTCCTGGTTGGTTTCAAAGTTACTGAGCATGCGCAACAGCTCGAGACTTTCGACGCAAAGATTCTGTGCATCGTCGACAATAATCAACGCCGTGCCGCCACGCTTGTGTTGCTCGACCAAAAAGGTATTGAGACGCGAAACGTCATCGGCAAACGTCTTGCCGGGCTTGATGCCGAAATCCAGATTGATAGCCCGCAGCAGTTCTTCGCCGCGCAGGAAAGTATTCAGCACGAACGCCACCACGCAACCATTGGCGATGACGGTTTCCGTCAAACGTCTTACGAAAGTGCTTTTTCCCAGTCCGACTTCGCCGGTGATGAGTACGAAGCCCTTGCGCGACAAAACGCAATGCACCGCTTCACCCAGCTCCGCTTCAAGTTTGGGCGTATGGAAATAGCACGACGCATCGGGCGTCGTCGGAAAAGGAATACGATCCAGTCCGAGGACGTCGAGGTGAGAATTGCTTGCGTTCGGCAATGGCGCGTTCATTGCCGTTGGTCATGCATCGAGCGCCAGTTTTGGCTAACCAGCGCTGAATCGGGATACATCTGGTGCAGACGGTCAATCCTTGCCAGCGCAGCACTAAACCGTTTTGCACGCCAATCGATCAGGGCAATATTGACGCCGGCATTCTGGTCGTCGGGTACACGATCGAGAATGCGCAGGAAAAGCCCGCGGGCAGCTTCGTCGTCCGACGTGTCGACCGCATACCAAGCCTGCATGCGGAGCAAGGTAATGCTTTGTGCGGGCAGCTTTGCTTGCAGCTTCGACAGATGCGAACGCGCCTGCTCATGGTTGCCGGCCGACATTTCGCTGCTGAACAAATTGACCCAATGGCTGACATCCTGGTCTTTCGAACTATCGGCTTGCCTGCCGAGCTTGAAAGTGGTTTTGTCCAGATAGGATTTGTCAGGTGGCGTTCTGGGCGCCACTGGAGCCTGTGGTGCTGGCTCCGGCTCGGCCGGCGCCATGGCGACTTCATTCTGCGACATTGCATTGGCGGCATTGGACGCCTGTGTTGATTCTGCATTTTCTGCCACTTCGACCGAGGCAGGATTGGCCTGCGGAGCTGCGACAGTCTGCGCCGATGCATAGACAGGCGCTGCTTGTGCCATCGTTGCCGCAGGTGCCGCGAGGGATCCGTTGGTCGAGTACGTTACCGGCATCGTGCCGGATGACGAAAGCTCCGGCATGGTTTGAGTCTGTGATGCCTGCATGTAAGGGGCAAGCGATGCGGCCGAATCGGCAGTCGCTGGCTGCGCCGAGGTGCTTACCGACGAGCCGGTAGCGGCTGCTACTGGTTGAATCGCAATCGCCATCGCCGGTGTTGTAACCGGTGCTTCGACAACAGCCGACGGTGCAAATGCCTTGACTGCGATGAAAGCGCCTAATCCCAGCACACCCAACGCGCCAATCAAAATCGGCCATTGCTTGCGATCAGGCGAAAGTGGCTGCATGACCGGCATCGCTGCACGGCCAGACTTCCCTTCCTGAGCCTGCTTTTCCATTTCCGATAGGGCGGAAAAAATTAGACTCACAATACCTTGACCCGAATAACCATCACCAACTCGCGGCTCTTGTGGGAATCCTTGGTTTTATCGAACAGTTTGCCAAACAGGGGAATATCGGAAAGACCCGGCACGCCGTTATGGCTGGTGCCAACTTGCTGGTCGATCAAGCCGCCGATCATCACGGTGTCGCCGTCTTTTACATTCAGCGTCGTGGTCATGCCCTTGAAATTCGTGATAGGCAGGGTTACGCGACTACCGCCGCCTGCATCAATCAACTGCAGGCTATTGGGATCAACATCCGACTGCATCGGATGCACCAGCAATTCGACGGTATCGTCTTCGCGGATAAACGGAACCACGCCAACCACGATTCCCGAGAACAGTGAATCGGTTTCGGCATTAGAGGAGGTGGTGCTGGCACCGCCGCCAGGATTGCTGACCGTCGTGGTGGTATTGGAGATGTAGCGGATGTTGGTGCCGACCGACAACATGGCAGGCGAACCGTTACGTGCACGAATGGTTGGATTCGACAGCACTTTTACGTTGCCGAAACCGCGGAGCATGTTCACGGCAACCGAAAACGTATCCGTCGCATAACCCACGCCGATCGCACGGCCCGTATTGTTTCCTATCGTCTGGCCGGGGATGGTGACAGTCCGTGGCGGCATACCGCCGACGCCCGGCAAGGTACCTGCGGCCGAACCCAGCGCGATGGCGGCATCACCGATGATGCCGGTGAGATTGTCGCGAAGCACATTCCAATCCACGCCGAATTCGAAACCGTCGTTGAGTTGTACGTCGATCAACTGCGCGTCGATTTGCACCTGACGCCCGATAACGGAGCGATAGCGGTTCACCATTTTTTCAATCGATTTCATTTCCGACGGACGTGCACGTACGAACAGGGTGCCGGTGGTCGGATTCAATGTGTAGATGGTTTCGGGTTTGTCGGTGTCTCTGCGTTCGCTCTTGGCCTTGGTCTGGCCTTGCTCGCCCAGAATGCTTTTCAGCGACTTGTCCAATTGCTCGTAAACGCCGGTTTGCTCGGCCATGCCACCCGACAGGGAGAAGTCGCTACGCAGTGCATTGCCGCCACCGCCGCTTCCGCCACCGCCGCCGCCACTGCTTCCGCTACCACCGCCACCGCCGCCGCCCTGGCTGCTGCCGAAGACATTGCCGCCCGCGCTGATATCGACGTTCATGCGGGTATTGAGGAAATCAAGATCGAATACTTTTTCGCTCATCAAACTGACATACAGGGTTTTGCCGCGCACTTCGCCGTGAAGATCGAAGGCATTGAGAATATGGTCGAACACTTCGTGTGCCGTGACATTAGTCAGGTTGAGCGTTGCGCGTTGCTCGATGGCCTGAACTTTGGGATCCATGACCAGATTCATCTTGAGCTGGTCCGACATGGCCCAGAGCAGGTTGCCGACGTTGGCATCGAACATGTGCAGGGAAACGATTTCGTTTTCCATCGGGTCATAAACCGGCTGGGCAGGCGGCAAAGGGCGTGCTTCCTGTGCGCGCTCGATCTGTGCACGCAATCTGTCTTGCGTGGCAGCCAGCATTGCCGATTCGGCGGCAATTTGATCGGCTGTTCTGGGCAGCGTGGTTTCATCCACCTTGCTCAGATTCTTGGTGCTGTTTCGCGGAAGCATGTTGGCGCAACCGGCGACGAGCGTTGTCGTCAGACCAATAGCAAGCGCGCCGCGACTGAGTCGGAAAAGGCCGCGGGAGCTAATACGAGAAGTCGATTTCATTGTCATGTGAATGCCTTTTCAACCTGTAATGTCAGTCATGGCGCATCGGTGGAGATCAAACCGAGCAGCGTGGTAAAACCTGTGGAAACAACACGATCGTCAAAAATCGTGCTGGGAACGCGATCGGGAGAAGCGATGCACAGCCCCGCTCCCGGAAGTCCGACATGAATGCCGTCCAAATTATTGCCGTTGCCGTCCCTGTCGCTGCCAGGAACAACGACGACGAAAGCCGGATGAAACACTTGCACGGCGGCGCAATTTTCCGCACCGGTGGATGCGTTGTTGCCGGTGATAAATACATGGGTTGCCGTGGTAGCAGGCACCGATCCGGCAACAATGGCACGCTGGAAATTGGCACGCGTCAAACTGGCTGCCGGAACAACCAAATCCGCCGAAATCGCCGAATTTCTGTAAACACCGTAAACGCCACGCTCGACAGTGGGTGGATTATTCAAACCGATCGTCTCGTAGGGAATGAAGCCAACTTCGCGACCGGCCGGGCAAGCTCCGGCGGCATCTCCCTCACGTCCATCGCCATCCGTATCGGGACAGGGCAAACGATGATTGGAGCGTGCAAATGCCAGAATGGCGCCGGAAATGTTCTCGGCAAACGACGATGCCGTTTTCACCTCGCGGTTGCCCAAAGCCCCCGAATACGTGCCAATCGATACTGCCGCTATCAGGCCGATGACGGTGACCACAATGGCAATTTCCACCAGCGTGTATCCCGCCATCGAATGCATGGCCCTACGTCCCGAATTCGCAGGGATGCGGCTTTGCTTATGCGATAGACGGTAGGCAGGCATCGGTCTGTTTCTTACTTTTGTGGCACGACGGGTGCGGGCGCGGCGATGTCTGTCCGCATTTCTGCCTGCAGTTTCTGCAAGCGGTTCATGATGTCTTTCAGTTTTGCCGGATCGCCACCATTGGGCTTGGAGGATTCGTTTTTCATTTCCATGCCGAGCCGCTGCATTTCGTCGACCTTGGACAAATTGCTGCGAAGCGCGCCGACGTTGACGCCGCTGATGACGCTGGAACCTTCGACGCGTTCAAGCTCCGCCAACACGGTATTCATTTCCGCCGGTGTTGGTTGGCGGCCGTTCGCGGTGAGTGACAGAATTTTTGTACGGATGGCTTCGCGGGCCGCCTGCTTTTTCGGATCGGCATGCACGTTTCTGATGGCAGGCCCCAGGTCGGCTCCGGTCGGTGCCGTCGAAGTTTCCGCCCACGGCGGTGGCGCGCCGGTATTGCTTGGCGTGGCTACGGTTGCGGCACCCGTCGCTTGCATATCGGCTACCGGTGCAGGTGGAGCGGGTGGCGCAGGCCGGGCGAACCAGACAATACCGCCAACAACCAGGCCGCCCAGAGCGGCCGCAATAATCAGGGGAGCAGCGCGACTCATTTCATGTTTTCCTTCGCTACGGGTTTAGGCGCAGTGCGCGGATCCTGCACACGCAGAACCTTGCGACCTTCAGGTGTTTTAATCACGACGGTATCCCGCGTGATATTCAACACATGGGAACCATCCGGTAAATGAGCACCACGGCGGACATATTTGCCATCGACGACTGCACGGTTGAATCCCCTGCCGGAATACAGCAAGGACACTTCGCGTTTATAAAGCGGCTCATCCAGCAAAGGCTTGCCGTCAGGACCGAGCACATTGGCCATGGCGGATTTATCGACCGGCGCACCGCGTACAAAGGCAATCACCGGCGTATTCGGACGCGGCTCGAAGGCACGCGCGGCAATGGCCTCGAGCGATGCCGATAGCTGTTGTGTACGCGCGATGTCACGATCAATTGCGACGGTATTTGCGGACTGCTCCACCGGTTCAATGACTGTGGTCGACCTGCCCGGTGCCAGCATTTGCCAACCTACGATGCCGGTGACAAGCACGGCACCCAAACCCAGGATTCCATAATATTTCATCAACGTTTCTCCTGGCTCGAGGTGCCGATAGGTTGCAAGGCATAGGAGAAAAATTCGGCTGACTGCGTTCCCGGCGGCGGATCGACTGCCACGGGATCAAAACCGACGGAGCGCAAGTTGGCGATAAACAATGCGAGGTTTCTGGCACCGTCCGGGCCTTTGTCGATAGCGCCTTCAATATACAAGCGCTTATCGATTTCGCCCTTGCGCAGACGCAGGATACCGACCCAGTTCTGGGCTGCAAAACGCACTTTTTCCAGCGTAGCGCCCATATCCTGATCTTCACTTGCGATCGCGAGACGTTCGATGAATTGGCGCGAGCGTTCGGCTTCGCCATTGTCTTTTTTCAACTCGGCCAGAAGCGCCTGGGTTTCACCCGTCGTGCGATCGGCATCGGATCGCAATTGCTCGGCCTGTTTCAGCTGGTTGTTTGCCTGATTGTAGGAATATGCACCAAAGGCAAACAGACCGACGGCGAGAACGGCAGAAGCTGCTGCGGCCCAGGGAAGAAAACGTTCTGCGCGATAGAGCATGCTGCCAAAGCGCGAAGTCACCGCATCGGCGGTATCGATCGCTTCGAGTAAAGACGGCATTGCCGAACGTACCTCTCCACCCTCTGCCAGAGCGAGTGACTGGTGATTGGCCAGCTGTACGTCAAGACCCAGGGCCTTGCCGAAATCGGCAGCCATTTTCTGTTCGTCGTGTTCTGCGGCTGCATCGAGTGCATACCAAACGACCGAACGTGGCCGCGCACCCTTGACCAACAACGCCCGAACGCGATCAGCCAGTGCATTGACAGAGGCGGACGCGCCGTCGCTGTCGTTGCTGTAGGCCATCGTTTCGGCATAAAGAATATTGTCGCTTTGAATTCCCAGGAACGTAACCTGTTTTCCGTGGCGAATCACGACCGCCTGGCCAGGCTTTTGCAAACGCTTGGCGACGGACAAAAGCGGAACGACGATGCAATGTTCCTCGCAGCTTTCCGCCCAACTCAACATGCGCTGCCAGTTTGCCATTGGCACGGCGCTGTAAAGCGCCTGAAAACCGCGCCCGACCGAGATCGCATGGGCAACTTCGAGCCGGGTTTCTCCTTCCACCATGCCTTCTTTGCGCAGTCGGCGTTCAATCAACGGCGCTGCCATCGATGGGTTGGCTTCCATCGCCATGACACCGGTCAATACATTGTCGAAATCACTGACGACAACAACGGGCACATCAAGTTTGGGATAGGCCGGCATGGCGACCAATCGTGATCCATCAAGCGCGAGCCATCGACCGCCAAGATGGAACAGTGTCAGCGTGGACATCAGTAATTTCCTCGGGTTCCGAACAGGGCAGTGCCACGAAGTGTCAGACGCAAGGGCTGATTGACTTCGGTAGGCGCCACGAACAGATTTTCATCAGGACGAGTCACCGACAAATCGAAAGACTCGGTAAGAAACAGACGACCGTTACCACGGCTGGTACCCACGAGAATATCGTTGGCGACATCACGCGGAACCGTTTGTTGTTGCAGATTGATCTTTCGCTCGGACCATTGATTCACGCCCAGCCCCATCGATTCGGCGCGCTGCGCCAATTGCGCCGAGGCTTCCTGCAGCAATCGTTGCTTGTTAGCCACTTCCTGCTGCTGGCGGGCAAAGGTGACGGCAGCCTCTGCCTGACCAAGATCGCTATGTGCCTCGTCATTGCGTTTGTGCGCCCAGGCCGACAACGCCACTGCGATGATCAGCAGCAGCAAAGCCATCGTAAATATGACCAGCACCTTTCGGCGCTGGTCACGAATGCCCTGGGCACTGGCGAGGCTTATATTGTTCGCCTCACCGGAACTCATTGGTCCATTACCCAGTGTGCTGTCACCAGCGATACGCGGTCTTCGTCTTTATTGCGACCGGCGCCCTGGGCGGATGTCGCTCCGCTTTCGGTTTGGGCGAAGGTATTGTTCGAACCCCACTCCGAGCCTGGACGCTGGCTGCTGGCTTCGGTGTTGTTGTTGGCATTGTTTTGCTGGCGGAAGCGACCTTCCAGTGCGTCCGGCTTGCCATCGACCGATTGATCGAAAAGACGTGCCAGATCCGGCGTCAGGCCGCGAATGACCATGACATTGCCTGCACCGCTGATGGTGCCGGCAGGATTCCATTGGAAGCAGACTTGAATTTCGGTCGGGTTGCCGTTGCTGTCGTTATAGACATAACGGTCTTCGCGACCTTCGCCACGGCCCGGCGGCATACGCAGGCCGAGACGATCGAACAAATCATGCAAATCTACCTGAGCCAGACCCGGGTCGCCGGAACCTACCGAGTTGGCAGGAAACCCTTGACCATGGCAGATGCGAAGCCCTGTGTTGCTGAAGCTTTCCGGGATGCCGGGAAGCGCGCCATTGAGATTGCCGCCGGCAC
>Ga0208628_1001074_pt1 | contig 10431 bp, 8 predicted proteins | sample LakWasMet16_LOW5_2_FD_183864 | JGI IMG/M metagenome (GOLD analysis project Ga0208628, IMG submission 183864) | Freshwater sediment methanotrophic microbial communities from Lake Washington under simulated oxygen tension - Sediment Metagenome... | ecosystem: Environmental > Aquatic > Freshwater >... | reverse complement strand
ACCTTGCCGCTCTGTTTGAGTTGCTGCACCGCATTCATCGCCACTTCCATCGGAATGGCAAAACTGACCCCCATATAACCGCCGGAATTGCTGAATATTTGCGAGTTGATGCCGACCACTTCACCAGCCGTATTCAATAACGGGCCACCCGAATTACCCGGATTAATTGCCACGTCGGTCTGGATAAAAGGCACATAACGCTGACTGCCATCAATACTCGGACGGCCGAGGCCACTCACCACGCCAGCGGTGACCGAATGGTCAAAGCCGAATGGTGAGCCAATCGCTACCACCCATTGGCCAGGCTTTACCTTTTTCGAATCGGCAATCTGCAGCACGGGCAGATTGCTTGCTTCAACCTTGAGCAAGGCGACATCGGACATCTCGTCGCTGCCGATTACCTTCGCCTTGAGCTCGCGGCGATCCGCCAAGCGCACGATCACTTCATCGGAATCGGCGACCACATGGTGATTGGTCAGTACGTAACCATCGGATGAAATAATAAAACCGCTACCGAATGAAGTTCCGCTACGGGGCTGCGGTGGCATCGGCATTCCGGGTTGGCCGAAAAAACGCTTGAACAACTCCGGCATTTCTTCCGAACCGGGCGGCATTTCCGAAGGATCGGCAGCAGCATTTTGTCGCGCGGTTTTTTTGGTGCTTGCCTCGATATTCACCACGGCCGGACCGGCATGTTCCACCAGCATGGAAAAGTCCGGCAAGTTCACCAGCGGCAGTGCTGCGTTGCCGCCCGCCGTCTGCCCTGCGAAAGTTTCAGCGGTAGACGCGGCAACGGGTTGCTGAACCTGCGAAAAACAGGCGACCAATAATGCGCATGAAGAAAAGCCCAACACAAAACGGGATACAGGTTTCATAAATGATAGAACTCGTTTGTTTGTCATGATTGGAAAAAAAGACCGCCGATCAAACCCGGCATATCTCGATTGCTTAGATAACAAAAATCGTAAAAGTTCCTGCTCCGCGTCCGCTCGCCGTAAAGCGCAGGCGGCTGCTGAATTTACTTGGGTGGCGCAAGCACCTGTCCGAATTGCGCGACCGTCATTGCGGGCACTTTACCGATCACCGTCACGCGCCGACCGCCATTCCATTGGGCAAAAACATTGACGGCACCACGTTGCATTGCACTCTGACCCTTTTGCGGTTGCGGCGCACGTTCGATATACACCGAAACAAAAGCCAGCCCGTCGCTGTACAAAAGATGCACGGCATTGCCCGAGCTGCGCGCAGCCCTGAGTTCGAAACCTTCCGGCGGCGATTTCACGCGCCAGCCCGGGTCGACCTGGGCATTTGAAGCCATGCTTTGTACACGATGGAAATCGGTGTTTTTCGGGAACGCCAAATCGGATTCCTTCGGTACCTTCCCGAGCTGCAAATCGGTGAATGCCATTTTTTCCAGCGTTGCGCCATTTTCATCGAGCAAATCTATTCGCATCGGAAAACCACTGTTTTTTTCCAGCCAGAGCCGGTAGCCGTAACGCCATTTATCGCGGGCCCGGATTTCCACCACCTGCGTTTCAAAATTCGCTATGCGCTCGGTCTTTGCCAGTTTGGCTTCGTAACCATCCAGATTATCGGCCAAAGCGAATTGCTGGGTTGGATTCCAGCGATCGGCAGCGCCTGCCTCGTATCCAACCGAACCGTCTTTTGAGTTCGTACTGACGACGACCTTGTTGTCGCGAATCACCTCGCGTGGTGAACCGCTCAGCGCGACGATTCGCTCGCGTTCGCGGTCGTTCTTGAAAGCATGAAAAACCGCCATCGTTTCAATGCGGCCTTCCGCCACCATCACGAAAGTGCCTTGGTAGTTTTGCTTACGCAATGCAGGTCCGATGCGTTTCAGCCAGTCGCTGGCATCCTCGTGATTGAATTTTTCGCTGACCCAGGCTTTTGCCTGCCCCAACCAACCCGGTTTCTCGGTTTTGGCTGCAACGGATTGCGCCTGGGTATTCAACGCACAAAGCGATAAAAAAATGCTGATGAAAAATCTCAACATCACTTAGTGTCACCTGCGTTTTCAGATGTTTTTGCATCAATGGTTTTATCCGGCTGCCCGCCATCTTGTGCAACCACGTCAACGTAAGGAACAAAGCCACCCATGCCGTCTTGCGCCATCATCTGGTTATGCCGTACCAGATAGGCCTCAAGGGCCGGGTCGCTATTGGCATTCACCGGTGAACGCGGCCAGGCTTTCTTCTCGCTACTGACGTTCAGCGGAAAATCTTCGGGCGACATTACGCCTGCTACGGTTTCCGCGGACGAAGGATTAACTTTCGGAGTTGGCTGTACCGGTGACGTCGATGTACTTGCTACGAGCGACGTACTGACGGCATCCGGAGTATTTGCAATCAGATCGGCCGATGCAAAAGTGGCGGATGAAGCGGGTGTCGAAATGGCTTCGCGGTTATTTGCAAGATTGATGTCTTGCTTTGTCGTGCTTTGCATGATGCCTGGAATGAATACAACGGCGGCAAACGCCAGCGAAGCCGCTGCCGCCCACGCGAACAAAGGCCTGCGGGATTTTTTCGGCGATGCTTCTTCTTCAAGGGCAAGCCTGATGTTGTTACAGAGCGTATTGGGCATAAAGCGGGTCGATTGGCCTTTCATGCAGGAAGAGGCAATCTGCATGCGTGAATACATCGCCTGCAATGCTTCGTCATGCTGAAGGCGGCGTTCAAGGAACATCGCTTCCTCTCTGGATAATTCACCATCCATCCAGGCCGAAAGCTGTTCGCAGATTTTATCGTCTAATGCATTCATGGATTTCATGCTCATGGGCGTACTCTTTCACTGTCCATCAAGGGTCGCAGACGCAAATCTATCGCTTCGCGTGCACGGAATATTCGGGACCGCACCGTACCGATCGGGCAATCCATGGTTTCGGAAATTTCTTCGTAGGACAGGCCTTCCATTTCACGCAGCGTGATGGCCTGTCGTAATTCTTCGGGTAATTCGGCGACCACTTCGGAAACGGTACGGGCAATTTCTTCCCGCAACAATTCGTGTTCCGGCGTGTCGCTGTCATGCATTCGATAGGCGCCATCGAAATGTTCTGCATCATCGGCATCTACATCGGATGTCGGGGGGCGGCGCTTCATTGATACCAGGTGGTTCTTTGCAGTATTCACGGCGATCCTGTACAGCCAAGTGTAAAACTGGGCATCACCACGGAAATTATTCAGCGCACGGTAGGCGCGGATGAATGTTTCCTGTGCAATGTCCTGACTCTCGGCGTAGTCATGCACGAAGCGGCCAATAACGGCACCAATCCTGTGTTGATACTTGCGTACCAGAACATCGAAAGCCGTTTTGTCACCACTTTGCACACGCTTGACCAATTCCAGGTCCAGTTCGTTCTCACCCATTGAAACCGCTATCCCGTGCTTGCGGCCGTTGGGGCCGATTGAAAGACCTGCATTTATCGAGAAAGTTCATTCGTAGTCCGAATTCCCGGCATAAAAGATTGACCACTCTAAATCCACCCCCGATGATACGGGCTTAATCCTCAAATTGTTGGAGCCGCCATGTTCGACGGACTTCGCCTTACGCACTGGCAAGTTGAAAGCCGTGCCGATGGTGTTCTTGTGCTTTCCCTCAATCGCGCCGGCCAAAGCGTGAATGCCCTGAGTCAAGCCGTACTCGACCAGCTCGATTCCATGCTGGAGCGCCTGCCACTGGAAATGCCGAAAGGCCTGATCATCAAATCGGGCAAGCCAACCGGTTTTGCCCATGGTGCCGACATCAAGGAATTCGAAAGTTTCGATGCCAAAGGCACCGTGTATGAATCGATTCGTCGCGGCCAACTGATCTATCAACGTCTCGCCGAGCTACGCTGTCCTACCGTCGCCATTATCACCGGACCCTGCATGGGTGGCGGTACCGAGCTGGCACTCGCCTGTCGTTACCGGGTTGCCAGCAATGAAGAAAATACCCGCATCGGCTTGCCCGAAGTGAAACTCGGCATTTATCCCGGCTGGGGTGGCAGCGTTCGCTTGCCGCGCCTGGTCGGTGCCCCTGCGGCGATGGACATGATGCTGACTGGCCGCACGCTTTCGGGTTCGGCGGCAAAAGCGATTGGCCTGGTCGACAAAGTCACCGACCCATCGGGTTTACAGGAAGCGGCTTTGGGATTGATTCAACGCGGCACGAAACGTCCGTTCAAGCAGCGCCTTACCGTGTGGGCCAGCAACTCGTTTCTGGGCCGCAAATTGCTTGCCCCGCAAATGCTCAAGCAAGTCAGCCGCAAAGCTCGCAAGGAACACTACCCGGCTCCGTTTTCACTGATCAACACCTGGGCCCGCAGTGGCGGAATGCCGGTACGCGCTGCGCTGGTGCAGGAAGCAAAATCGGTCACCGCGCTGGCAAAAACGCCGACGGCGAAAAACCTGATTCGCGTTTTCTTCATGATGGATCGCCTGAAAGGTCTGGGTGGCAAGGATCACGGTATCCAGCATGTGCACGTTGTCGGCGCCGGCGTGATGGGTGGCGATATCGCGGCTTGGTGTGCGCTGCGTGGTTTCGATGTGACTTTGCAGGACCGCGAAATGCAGTACATCCAGCCGGCCATGGATCGCGCCGCGAAATTGTTCGAGAAAAAAGTAAAGAATCCGGAAAAACGTGCGGCCACCATCGCCCGTTTGAATGCCGATGTTGCCGGTGACGGCGTCGCAAAAGCCGATTTGATTATCGAGGCGATTTTCGAAAATCAGGAAGCCAAGCAAAACCTGTACGCCACGCTCGAACAAAAAATGAAACCGGGCGCCTTGCTGGTTACCAATACCAGTTCGATACCATTGGACAAACTGCGTACCAAACTTAAAAACCCCGCCGATTTCGCCGGCCTGCATTATTTCAACCCGGTCGCGTTGATGCCGCTGGTGGAAATAGTGCAACACGACCAAATGGCACCCGAAACCCAGCGTCGTCTTGCTGCTTTCTGCAAAGCGATAGACAAGCTTCCGGTACCTGTTGCTGGCACACCCGGCTTTTTGGTGAACCGCATTCTGGCGCCCTACATGCAGGAAGCGATTTTATGTTTCCACGAAGGCATCCCCGGCCCTGTCATCGATAAAGCCGCATTGAAATTCGGCATGCCGATGGGCCCGATTGAATTGGTCGACACAGTGGGTCTCGATGTAGCGGCAAGCGTCGGTAAAGTGATGGCCGATTTCCACGGTCAAACATTGCCGGACGCACTGAAAGTCGAGCCAAACAAGCGTGGCAAGAAAGACGGCCAGGGTTTGTACAAGTGGGAAAACGGTCGCGCGATTAAACCGGAAGTTCCTTCAAGCTACCAGACACCGGAAGATCTTGAAGATCGTCTGGTACTTTCGATGTTGAATGAAGCTGTTTCATGCCTGCATGACGGTGTGGTGGCCGATGCGGAGTTATTGGATGCCGGAGTTATCTTCGGCACTGGCTTCGCCCCGTTCCGCGGTGGCCCGATCGAACACATCAAGGCCGTCGGCGCCGCAAAATTAAAAGCGCGTCTTGAAGTATTGGCCAACCGTTATGGTGACCGCTTCAGTCCACGACCGGGCTGGGATGATCTGGCCTGATTCACGATTAAATAGCCATAAAAAAATCCCGGTTTTGCCGGGATTTTTTTATTTGATGAATCCGGTAACCGCCCGGTCATATTGAGCCGAATCCGAAAGGCTGTTGTGTCCCGCTCCTTCAAACACTATGACTTTCGGTTTTTGCCTGAAATGGCCGATTAAATTCATGGTATTGCGAAGCGGAATGATTTCATCGTTTCCTGCGATCATTATCAATACGTCAGAATCGATTTTCGGAGCGCGGCGCCATGATTCATAACGATCTTTCAATATCCAACTAGCCGGAAAGGCAGGGTATTGGTTCTGGGCGATGTTGATCATGCTGTCGTATGGGGTAACCAAAACCAGTTTATCGACTTTTCTTTGTGCGGCCAGATAAGTGGCAACCCCGGTTCCAAGGCTGCGCCCCATGACTGAAATGCGAACATGATTTTTCTTGACTTGATCATATAGATTCAGGGCATCACGATATAAGTTCGCTTCCGTCACTTCGCCGGGATTTCCGCCGTATGAGCGATATGGCAAAAGGTAGACAGTCACATTCGGCAATGTCCGCTTGAATAGATCGGCATTGTGTTCGACAGCTTCACCATTGCCGCCAAAGTAAATCAGCGCCTGTTGCTTGCCGGGATTAATAACAACGCCTTCAAGCTTTAAACCGTCGCTTTGCAATTCGAACTTCTGCGCCTGGATATCGGCGATTGCCGGTGTTGGAAAATACAACAGGGAACGTTGCTTTACATAGAGCCAGCTACACAACGCAATGTAGATAAAAGCCACAGATGCAAAAAGGCGCAGCAGTATTTTTTTGAAAATTGCGATAAAGAAATTTCCTTAACGTAGCACGGGTCACGCTCCATCGACCCGGGAATATCGAGGCGTATGAAAACCCGGGTCAGATAAAGCCATGACCCGGGCTACGTCAAACCAGTTTTATTTCGCGCAGACGCTCCATCAGGTACTCATGCGCGGTAATCGGTGTTGGATAACGATTCGGATTATCTGCACTCACGCAGGATGGCAGCGTTTCGATCAGAAAGTCCGGATTCGGATGCAGGAAGAAAGGTACCGAATAACGCGGATTGCGCGCAGCTTCGCCCGGAGGATTCACGACGCGATGCGTGGTCGATGGATACACATGGTTGGTCAGGCGCTGCAACATATCGCCGATATTCACGACAATCGTGTCGGCTTCGGCGGTAAACGGCACCCAATCGCCTTTATGCGACAGGACTTCCAGACCTGCTGCGCTAGCACCGACCAGCAGCGTGATGAAATTGATATCTTCGTGCGCACCGGCACGGACATTCGGAATATCCGGTGCCGTAATCGGCGGATAATGGATCGGACGCAGAATCGAGTTGCCGTTATTGGTTTTGTCGGCGAAAAAATTTTGCGGCAGATTGATATGCAAAGCCAGTGCCTGCAGAACCCGCGTACCCAAATCGTCAAGCGCCTGATACAAGCCGTAGCCATATTCGTGGAAGTTCGCCACTTCTTCCGGCCAGACATTGGGCGCCATCACGTCGGCATACCTGGAACCAGCCGGCAATTCACGGCCAATATGGAAAAATTCCTTCAAGTCCGGATATTTCGAATCCTTCGCGGTTTCAATACCGAAGGGCGTGTAGCCACGTGCGCCACCGGTACCTTTGAGGTGATATTTCAATTTCACCTCGGTCGGCAAGGCAAAGAATTGCTTGAATACATCGTAGGACTTGGCGAGAAAATCGGCACTGAGACCATGACCGCTGATGCCGCAAAAACCCCATTCGCGATACGCCGCGCCCAGTTCGGCGACAAACGCCTCTTTGTCGGTTTCAAAACGTCGAATATCGAGACTTGGAATCTTGCTCATGAACCTCTCTCCAATTTACTTAATCAAACTGCCGCGCGCACGGCATTCGCCAATTTATCCAATACCGATTGCATTAGTACCGCATCGGCTGCTTCAACGGTTACCCGGATCAAGGGCTCGGTGCCGGAAGCCCGCAATACCAGACGGCCTGCGCCTTGCAATGCAGCTTCTGCTTCCTTGCGGGCATTCTGCACATTCGCCGATTCCAGCGGTTTTGCACCTGCCGTAATCCGTACATTCACGGTTTTTTGCGGCAGTGGCTGGTAGGCACTCGTTGCATGCTTCAAGGAGATATTCCGCGCATTCAAGACTTCAAGCACCTGCAGCGCGGCAACAATCGCATCACCGGTGCCACTGCGGTCAAGACATAACAGATGACCCGAAGCTTCGCCACCGAGCACGCCACCGCCTTCATGCAAGGCCTGATGCACGAAACGGTCGCCAACTTTCGCACGCACGAAGGCAATGCCCGAATCGCCGAGGGATTTCTCCATCGCATAATTGGTCATCAAGGTACCGACCACCGGGCCATGCAGGCGTCCGATGCTTTTCCAGTAGTTGGCCAATATGAAAATGAGCGCATCGCCATCATGCAGATGGCCATCGCCATCGACCATCAATACTCGGTCACCGTCGCCATCGAAGGCGATACCGAGGTCGCATTTATTTTCAACGACCAGCTTTTGCAAACTTTCCGGATGCGTCGAACCGACCTGGTGATTGATATTCAGACCATTGGGTTGAATGCCGATCGCAACCACTTCGGCGCCCAGTTCCGAAAACACTTTCGGCCCCACGTGATAGGTAGCGCCATGGGCGCAATCCAGTGCAATTTTCATGCCCTGCAAACTGAAGGTATCCGGCACACTGGCTTTGCAAAACTCGGCGTAACGAGTCAGCGCATCGTTTACGCGTTGCGCCTTGCCCAGATGTTCGGAAGAGACGGTCGAAAAAGGTTTGTCGAGTTCCGCTTCGATCGCGAGCTCGACTTCATCGCTCAGTTTTTCGCCTTTCGCGGAAAAAAACTTGATGCCGTTATCTTCGTGCGGGTTATGCGACGCGGAAATCACGATGCCTGCATCGGCACGCAATGTTTTCGTCAGATGCGCGATACCGGGAGTCGGCATTGGGCCCAGCAAGCGCACGTCGGCGCCGGCGGCTACGAGCCCTGCTTCCAGTGCAGATTCAAACATATAGCCTGAAATACGCGTGTCTTTACCAATCACGATGGTCGCGTGTGGCTTTTGACCGGCCAGAACTCGACCGGCGGCATTTCCAAGACGCAACATGAAATCTGCGGAAATAACGCCTTCGCCAACGCGACCGCGAATACCATCGGTACCAAAGTATTTGCGCAACTCAGGCCTCTGCTTTTTCCGGCGCCGGGCGATTCATCATCAATGCCAGCAACTCGGCAATGCGATCCCGCATTTCGCGGCGATCGATAATCAGGTCAACGGTGCCGTGATCCAGCAAAAATTCGGAGCGCTGAAAACCTTCCGGCAATTTTTCGCGCACGGTTTGTTCAATCACGCGCGGGCCGGCAAAACCGATCAAGGCCTGCGGTTCGCCAATATTCAAATCACCGAGCATCGCCAGCGAAGCGGTAACGCCACCCGTGGTTGGATGCGTCAGCACCGATATAAACGGCAAGCCGGCCGCTTGCAAACGGCCAATCGCCGCCGAAGTCTTTGCCATCTGCATCAGGGAAAACAGACTTTCCTGCATGCGGGCGCCGCCAGAAGAAGCGAAGCAGACGAACGGACATTTTTCCTGCAATGCACGTTCGGCGGCGAGTGCGAATTTTTCGCCGACCACCGAACCCATCGAGCCGCCCATGAAACGGAATTCGAAAGCCGCCACGCAAATATCATGGCCTTTCAACAAACCCTTGACCGCTATCAGCGCATCTTTTTCGCCGGTGCTTTTTTGCGCGGCCTTGATGCGGTCGGAATATTTCTTCTGGTCCTTGAAATGCAGTGCATCGCGCGGGCCGAGATCGGGAGCGATTTCTTCGACAGGGGCTTCATCCAGGAACGAAGCCAGACGCTCGCGCGCCTCGATGCTCATATGGTGATTGCACTTCGGGCAGACCCGGATATTTTTTTCGAGCTCGGGGCCGTAAAGAGCGGCACCGCAGCTATCGCATTTTTCCCAAAGACCTTCGGGTACGCCACGCTTGCCACCACCTTCGGTGCGGATGCGTGCCGGCATTAATTTGGTCAACCAACTCATGTGTATCTCGTGTTGTTTGCTGAGGCGACAGTGTAGCGGGAAACTTGCCAAGGGTCAGCTAAGAACCCTTCAGAGACTGTCGAGAGCGTCTCGAATCGGCTTCAGAAAGGCTTCAGCGGTGGCGGCCGGGTCCGTGCTTGCGGCCAAAGCTTCGACCAGGGCGCTGCCGATCACGATGCCGTCAGCCGCCGGCGCCAGAGATTTTGCGGATGCAGCATCCTTGATTCCGAAGCCGATCAGGACCGGCACTTTGGATTGTTGGCGCAAGGCGCTGGCCTTGCTCAACACTTCTTCGATATTGATGCCGCTGGCGCCGGTCACACCGGCAAAGCTGACGTAATACAGATAGCCCTGCGATTCATTCGCTAATCGATGCAGGCGTTCAGGCGTTGTCGTTGGCGCCGCCAGCGAAATCAGTTTCAAGCCGTGTGCATTGAAAGCGACACGCATCGGGGCCGCTTCTTCCGGCGGCAGATCCACCAGCAACACGCCATCGACACCCGCTGCGATCGACTGTCTGGCATAAGTGTCCAGACCGCGCATTTCAATCGGATTCAGATACCCCATCAACACCACCGGCGTTTCATTATTTTTTTCGCGGAATGTCTTTACGCATTCGAAAACGAAATTGGTATTAACGCCGCGCTCCAGTGCACGTTCGGAACTGCGTTGAATCGTTGGGCCGTCTGCCATCGGATCGGAAAAAGGAACACCGAGTTCGATAATGTCGGCGCCGCCTTTTACCAGGGCATGCATGATTGC
>Ga0208628_1001068_pt1 | contig 10482 bp, 11 predicted proteins | sample LakWasMet16_LOW5_2_FD_183864 | JGI IMG/M metagenome (GOLD analysis project Ga0208628, IMG submission 183864) | Freshwater sediment methanotrophic microbial communities from Lake Washington under simulated oxygen tension - Sediment Metagenome... | ecosystem: Environmental > Aquatic > Freshwater >... | reverse complement strand
TCAGCCGCCGCTTGTGGATACTGGAGTACACCCATCGACACCTCCGCCACCCCGTCCTTTGAACAACAGCTGGTCGACTGCCGGGACTACCTGCTGCGCTTCGCGCGCCTGCAGCTGCGCAATGACGCCTGGGCAGAGGATGCCGTCTCGGAGACGGTGCTGGCGGCGTTAGCCAAGCCGCAGGGGTTCGCCAACCGCTCGCAGCTCAAGACCTGGCTGGTTGGCATTCTCAAACACAAGGTGATCGACGCCCTGCGCCACCACCGCCGCGAAGTCAGCGGCTTGTCCTGCGGCGACGACGAGGATGCCGATCCACTGGAGTACCTCGGCTTCAAGGCGGACGGGCACTTTCTGCAGGCGCCGGCCGATTGGGGCAATCCCGAGCAGCACATCAGCAGCCGCCAGTTCTTTGAAGTACTGGACGCTTGCACCGACAAGCTGCCGCCCGCGCAAGGACGCCTGTTTCTGATGCGCGAATGGCTGGAGCTCTCCAGCGAGGACATCTGTAAGGAGTTGAACCTGACGCCGACCAACCTTTACGTCCAGTTGCATCGTGCCCGCCTGCGCCTGCGCGAATGTCTGGAATTGAACTGGTTCGCCACACCCAAGGCCACCTGATGACGATTCGACGCACCTGCAAGGAAGCCGCCGCGCTGATGATTGCGCGCGAAGACCGGGTATTGCCGCTCGCCGACCGCCTGGCGCTGCGTGTGCACCTGGCGGTCTGTGCCGCCTGCCCGGCGTTCCAGCGTCAGATCCTGACCATGCGTAACGTCATGCAGCAGTGGCGCAATTACGAGACACCAGATCAGGCCGGCGCCACCGCAGATGTACAGCGGCAAGGCGATGGCGGGAAGCCGCGCTAGCACCAATCGGGACTGAATCCTGGCGCGGTTACAAAATATTTTGTGAAATTTCCGGAGTTGAAGCATAATGGTCCGGTACTGCCGAAAATTGGTGGTGCTAGTTTGCGGTGTTTAGTCAGTTTCGCGTCTGCTTTAAGTCTTCATTGGTTTGTTGATTGCGGGTTAATTGCGGTTATTGGACTCCATCGCGTTTCGAGTCTTTTTGAGGAGTCCTTTCATGGGCAACAAACTTTATGTGGGCAACCTGCCCTATTCCTTCCGTGACGAAGATCTGCAGCAGACGTTCGCTCCCCACGGTACCGTGACCAGCGCCAAGGTCATGATGGAACGCGACACCGGTCGCTCCAAGGGTTTCGGCTTTGTCGAAATGAGCAGCGATGCCGAAGCGCAAGCCGCTATCAACGGTGTCAATGGCCAACAATTCGGTGGCCGCGGTTTGGTCGTCAACGAAGCCCGCCCGATGGAAGCTCGTCCTCCCCGTAGCGGTGGCGGCTTTGGCGGCGGCGGCGGTGGTGGCGGCTTCGGCGGCGGTAGCCGCAGTGGCGGCGGCGGCGGTGGTGGCTACGGCGGTGGCGGCGGTAGCCGCAGCGGTGGCGGCGGCGGTGGTGGCTACGGCGGCGGCCGCAGCAGCTACTAAGCAACCAACTGGCGCAAGCCGATCCGACAAAAGGCTCCCTTGGGAGCCTTTTTTCATGGACCCGATGAAGTCGGCAGTAGTACGGCCTCGCTCAGGGGCCGGGGTTGCGCGGCTTTCTCGCGCGTCCCGCAAACGCCCGATCGAACGCCCAGTTCGGCAGTATCCGCAACAACCTTGCGATCCATCCCATTTGCCATGGTATGACGCGGTAGCTGACCTGACTCTCGATCGCCGCGAAGGCCTTGTCGGCAAAGCGCTCGGCGGGCATCAGAAAGGGCATGCGGTAAGCATTTCTGCGGGTCAGGGGCGTATCGATGTAGCCCGGTGAAATCGTCACCACCTTCACACCGCTGTCGCGCAGTTCCAGTCGAAGACACTCACAGTAACTGATCAGGGCCGCCTTGCTGGGGCAATTGGCGCCGTGCCCGGCGAATCCCCTCACGCCATTGACACTGCCAATGCCGACCAGTGTTCCGGAGCCGCGCTCACGCATCTTCGCGACAAAACCATGAAAGGTCGCGGCGGTCCCGATGTTGTTGGTGGCAAAGGTTTGCGCCATCACGTCCAGATCTGCCCGAACCTGGGTATCAACGCCAACGCTTATACCGGCACAGGCCAGCACCACGTCCGGCACACCTTGCTGACTTAGACAACTATGCGCTGCGGCCACCATGCTGTCGATCAGCGAGACGTCCGCTTGGTAGATGCGGTAGCGATCCGGCGCGAGCTGCCGCGACGCCGCCCATGCCGCTGTCGCGTCGGTCCTCCTGGCGACCAGGGCGAGGCTGTAGCCGGCCTGGTAGAAGCGCCATGCGAGGGCCTGCCCAAGCCCGCTCGAAGCACCGGTGATAAACAGCAGTCTGGCCATCCTGCGCCGGCCCACAGGCTAGGGCTTGCGGATGGCGGACAACACTCCGCGCACCCGACCCTTGAGCGTGATCACACGATCGAGGTTGTCGTAATCCATGGCGTCGGCCGTGAATCGATCCTTGCCAAAAGTAAGCTCAACGGGAAGGTGGGATTTGACGCGCTCGCTGTCCACGAAGGCATGCAGAAATTCGCCCTGGTAGGTCAATTGCGACAGCTCCCTGCCCGTGGCGTCCACTGCGGCCTCCTTGACCACCCGGGCGTGGCCCGACAACTGCACCTCGGACACGTCGCCGTTGGCCAGGGCACGTTCGGCGCTGGCCGTGGTCAATCGGCCGCTGACATCGAACGAGCGAATCCGCACCGCATCGATCTCCAACGTGTCGGAGTCGGGATAGTGGCGTGCCTCGCTTCCCAGCACTTGCGTCTTGAGACGCCCGGAGTCGTCGAAGGTCCGGATGGAAAACCTCTGCATGGCGTAATCGGGCTCATGCCGCGCCGGCCCGGGCGCCTGCGGCGGCACAAATACGGGCGTGCTGCGCACCAACCAGTAGGTGCTGAGCGCCAGCAGCCCCATCAAGACAACCGGCAGGTACAGCGACAGCCGCGCCCAGGCGGATCGCAGCACCAGGCTCACGAGCAGGCTTCCTCGAACAGGCCGGCATAGCGGCCGCTGGCGACCAGCAACAGATCGCAAAAGGCGCGAACCGCGCCGTGTCCGCCGCGCTCCAGCGTGACATGATCCGCATGTGCCTTGACTTCGATGTGGGCATTGGCTGGCGCGCAGGTGAAGGCACACCGACGCATCACCGCCAGATCAGGCCAATCGTCTCCCATGGCAGCTGCTTGGGACCAATTCAGACCGAGTTCCTGCAACGTCTGCTCGGCCGCCGGGCGTTTGTCCTCGGTTCCGAAGTGGGCATGCGCCACCCCCAGCGCGTGCAGTCGCTTGCGTAGCGCCGGGGAGTCTCGCCCGGTGATCACGGCCGGCACGATGCCGGCACGCTGCAGCAGCTTCAAGCCATGGCCATCGAGCGAATGAAAGCGTTTGAGCGTTTCACCCTGCTCAGAAAAGAACAACCCGCCATCAGTCAGCACGCCGTCCACATCGAAGAAAGCAATGCGAATTCCCTGCGCCTTGAGCAACAGTTCGGCGGGGTAAGCAAGCACTGGCTTCATCAGATGACCTTGGCTCGCATCAGATCGTTGATGCTGAGAGCCCCCCCGAGTCGGCCTTCAGCATCGAGCACCAGCACGCAATTGATGCGCTGGTGCTCCATCAGCTCTGCGGCCTCCACGGCCAGCGCGTGGGCCGCAATGGTGCGCGGCTGAGGGTGCATCACCTGGCGGGCCGTCTTGCCGCGAAGGTCGGCCCCCTGTTCGATCAGGCGCCGCAAGTCCCCGTCGGTGAAGATGCCGACAACGTTGGACTGCTGGTCAACGATGGCGGTGGCCCCCAGACCTTTGACGCTCATCTCGCGCATCAGGTCACTGAAACTCGCGTCCAAACCGACCTTCGGCACTGCGTCACCCACACGCATGACATCACTGACGTGGGTGAGCAGCTTGCGGCCCAAAGCGCCGCCAGGATGGGAACGGGCGAAGTCCTCAGCCCGAAAACCCCGCGCGTCGAGCAGCGCCACCGCCAGGGCGTCACCGAGCGCCAGCTGCGCGGTGGTACTGGCCGTTGGCGCCAGATTGAGCGGGCAGGCCTCCTTGTCGACGCTACAGTCCAGGAACACGTCGGCGTGGCGCGCCAGGGTCGAGTCCCGGTTGCCGGTCATGGCAACCAGGGGCGCGCCGAGACGCTTCAGAACCGGCAGTATGGAGGTTAGTTCATCGGTCTCGCCGCTGTTCGAGATCGCCAACACCACATCGACCGCGGTGATCATGCCCAAGTCACCGTGACTCGCTTCACCGGTGTTGACGAACATCGCCGGCGTGCCGGTGGAGGCCAGTGTGGCGGCAATCTTGCGTCCCACGTGACCGCTCTTGCCCATGCCCATCACTACCACCCGGCCCGTCACGCCGAGCACCATCGCCACCACCTTGGCGAAGGAGGCGCCCACGTGCTGCTTCAGGCCCAAGACCGCTGCCGCCTCGATGTCGAGGGTTTCGATCGCCAGGCGAACGGCCCGCTGCGCCGCCGGCGAGGGGCTGTCAACTTGTTCTGATTTCATCCGGGCATTTTATAGAGCGCGCAAGCAGTTGTTAGGATGCGGGTATGTCGCCACTCGAGCTCACCCTGCTTTATCTGCTGGCCGCCGTGCTGGGCGTGGTCGCCTGCCGCTATCTCAGGTTGCCGCCCATGCTGGGCTATCTGGCGGTGGGTGTGCTGATTGGCCCCAACGCGCTGGCGGTGGCCAAGGACGCGGAGGGCGTACGCCATCTGGGCGAGTTTGGCGTCGTGTTCCTGATGTTCGTGATCGGGCTGGAATTCAGCTTGCCCAAGCTGCGGGCAATGCGCCGCCACGTGTTCGGTCTCGGGCTGTTCCAGGTCACCGCGACCATGCTGGGGGCAAGCGCGATCATGCTGTTGATCGGGATGATCGATCCGCAGCGTTGGGGCCTGAGCTGGCAGACCGTGGTGGCGCTGTCCGGCGCCCTGGCGATGAGCAGCACCGCCATCGTGGTGAAATTGATGACCGAGCGGCTGGAGATCGAATCCGAACATGGCAAACGCGTGATGGGCGTGTTGTTGTTCCAGGACTTGGCCGTGGTTCCGCTGTTGGTACTGATCCCGGCGCTGGGAGCGTCCGCCGAACAGCTGATGTCCACGCTTGCAGTGGCCAGCTTGAAGGCGGCCCTGCTGATCTTCATCTTGCTGGCAGGCGGGCAGCGCATCATGCGCTGGTGGCTGACCCTGATCGCCCGACGCAAGAGCGAAGAATTGTTCGTGCTGAACCTGCTGCTGATCACACTGGGGCTGGCATGGCTGACCGAGTTGGCCGGGCTGAGTCTGGCGCTGGGCTCCTTCATTGCCGGGATGCTGATTTCCGAGACCGAGTACAAGCATCAGGTGGAGACCGACATCCGTCCCTTTCACGATGTGCTGTTGGGGCTGTTCTTCATCAGCATCGGGATGATGCTGGATTGGCGTCTGGTGCTGGAGCGCTGGCCATTGGTGTTGCTGCTGGTCACCCTGCCGGTCCTGTTCAAGGCCGCAGTGGTGGCCCTGCTGTCGCGGGGGCTGGGTGCGACGGCCGGCGTATCGCTGCGCACCGGTTTGTATCTGGCGCAGGCCGGTGAGTTCGGCTTCGTGCTGCTGACGCTGGCGCAGAAGAACGCACTGATCTCAGCCGAGTTGCTGAACCCGATTCTGGCGAGCATGGTGTTGTCCATGCTCAGCACGCCTTTCATCATCATGTACAGCAATACCGTCGTGATGAAGCTGGTTTCCAGCGAGTGGCTGCAGCAATCCCTGCAGATGACCACCATTGCGCGCAAGTCCATCAATGCCAACAAGCACGTGATCATCTGCGGCTATGGCCGCTGCGGACAGAACCTGGCACGCATGCTGGAGCGTGAAGGCATTCCCTACATGGCTCTGGATCTGGACCCCGACCGCGTGCGCCAGGCCGCCGCCGCCGGGGACTCGGTGGTGTTTGGCGACGCCGCGCGACTGCAGGCGCTGATGGCGGCCGGTCTGGCGCGTGCCAGCGCGGTCGTCATCACCTATCTGGAAGTGCCGGGCGCCATGAAGGTGCTGGCCAACACCCGCGCCCATGCACCGCAAGTGCCGGTCATCGTGCGCACGCAGGACGACCATGACCTCGACACCTTACGCAACGCCGGCGCCACCGAGGTGGTGCCGGAGGCGATCGAGGGTTCCCTGATGCTGGCCAGCCACGCGCTGGCCCTGGTCGGCGTGCCCATGCGCCGCGTGATTCGCATCGTGCAGGACCAACGCGACGCGCGCTACAACCTGCTACGCGGCTACTTCCACGGCGCCGACGACGACTCGGTCGATGAACGCAAGTTGGAGCGGCTCGGTACCGTCACGCTGCCGCTGGGCGCGGCGTCGATTGGCAAACCTCTGGGTCATCTGGCCCTGCACGCACTTCAGGTTCAGGTGATGAGCTTGCGCCGCAGCGCCGGCAAGGTCGTCGATCTGAGCCAGGATCCGACGCTGCAAGATGGCGACACCCTGGTGCTGTCTGGCAAGGCGGAGACTCTGGCCATCGCAGAGCAGAAGCTGCTCAGGGGATAAGCTGGCCCCAACGGGCGACGCATCGCGCATCGCCGTCGTGGGGAGGCACAATCTGCACATCACTTCATTTCGGGCAAGTCATGCAAGGTCACAGCATCAACCAGTATCTTCGGGACCATATTCGTACCGTGCCGGACTGGCCAGCGCCGGGGGTTCAGTTCCGGGACATCACCCCATTGCTGCAAGACGCCAAGGTATTTCGGGTTCTCATCGACGCCTTCGTGCACCGCTACATGGACTCGGCCATGCGTCCCGACGTGGTGGCCGGTCTGGACGCCCGCGGCTTCATTCTGGGTTCGGTGATCGCCTACGTCCTCAACGTCGGTTTCGTTCCCATCCGCAAGAAAGGCAAACTGCCGTTCACCACGGTGGAGGAAACCTATGAACTGGAGTACGGCAGCGCCACGGTGGAATTGCACACCGATGCGGTCAAGCCGGGCGACCGGGTGCTGCTGATCGACGACCTGATCGCCACCGGCGGAACCATGATGGCCGGCAAAAAGCTTCTCGAAAAGCTCGGAGCTCGGGTTATGGAGGGTGCCGCCATCGTCGATCTGCCCGAACTCGGCGGCTCGGCGAAGCTGCGCGCCTGCGGCTTGCCGCTATTCACCCTGCTGGACTTTGACGGCCATTGAACCTGCGCCGGGGCTGACGCCCGGGAGTGAAGCTAGTTCAGGTCCCCGTACTGGGTTCCGCTTAAGGGCGAGACGCGCTCTTCGCTGTCCACCAGTTCCGTGTCTTCAAACTGCACCGGCGGTGCGGGGTTGCGGCGCCCCGACTTCACCACGGTTCCGCTGGGCGCCAAGGGCGCCGGACGGGAAGCCGTGGACAGGGCGCGCTTGAATGCCTCCACTTCATCGGCCTGTAGCGGCTCAAACTGTGGGGTGCGCGGTGCGCCGGGTCTTGCGGCGGGGGCCGCAGCGGTAACTGGCGGCTTGAGCGGTACCACCCTGGCCGAGGCCGGCGCCGGCGCGCGCGGCTTGGTCAGACCGGTGGTAACGTGCTCATTGACACGCCAGTACACCGCAGTGACCTCGATGTTGTGCCGAGTCTTGGCGCCCTGCGCGATCAAGGCCTCAATTTCTGCCAAACGATTGGTGTCGCCGGCCGACTGGTTGGCCAGGTCCATCATGACCAGGTACTGCTGGCCACGTGGGTCCAGCGACAGCACCTTGAACTTGTAGCTCGCGGCCAGAACGCCGGCACGCGTCATCGACTCACGCACCACGCCGTACAGCAGTTCGCGACGCTCCAGTCTTTCGGTCTTGCGGTTGGCGGCGGTCGCGGCGGCACTTGGCGCCACCTTCATCTTCATCCTGGATGAAGGCATGATGGGAACGGTGGCGTCCACATGACCCAGGCCCGAGCTTTCCTCGGTCGACACGGCGACTTTGGATTCCTTCTTGGCAAACCAGCTAAACAGCGACATAGTGCACTTTCGAAATCAATCGCAGTAATTAGAGCGGTTTCCGGCCAGACTGGCGGTGACGAAGTGTAACTCCAGCGCCCGAAAGGGGGGCCGGTCGTCGTGCGCCCGCAACGCGCCGTGGCGGCCATGTTCCACTGCCGGGGCGCTCCCAAGGTGGAACGCGCCCCCTCGGGGGGCAGCGCAGCACGCGAAGCGGTAAGCGTGGGGTCTAGGTGACAGCGATGCGCTTGCGCCGGCTCAGCATGCGTTTGCTGACCAGTGCGCCCAGCGCCATGGCCAAGGCCAGTGCGCAGGCTGGCTGACGATTCGACAATTCGCCAAACCGCAGTGGCGTCAAACTCCACAGTTTGCAGTCGGTCGCCGCCTGGACCGTCGCATTGCGCGGCAGGTGCGAGAAGAAGCCGCCTTCGCCAAGCGCGGCACCGGCACCGACGATGGCGAGCCGGACCCGGTCATCGGCGTCCTGGAAATGCACGCTGAGGCTGCCGGACTCGACAAAGTAGAGGGTGCGATCCAGCGCGCCTTGCGAAATCAGGACCTGGCCCTGCGCCAGGGTGAAGTACTGCAGGAAGGGCGCCAGTGTGGCCCAGTTCGCCGGCGTCATTGACTGGCAGAAGGCGTCTTCGCCCTGGTTGTTCATACAAGCCGCAATCAGGCCCTTGACATCCTGCTTGGCTGGGACTTGAAGATTTGCACTCATGGTACGCGCACCTTAGCTATTATTCTGTGACAACGCAACGGGTGTTAATGCCTACTCACGTGCAGCAGCACACCCCTCACTTCCCTATGCAAAAGCGAGAAAAGATCACCCCAAGCAGATCGTCGGAAGTGAATTCGCCCGTGATTTCGCTGAGTGCATTTTGTCCCAGCCGCAATTCTTCTGCCAATAGCTCGATCGACGTGGCTTTTCCCAGCAGGTGAGACGAAGCCCCGCTCAGATGCAGTTGCACCCGGTCCAGGGCCTGCAGGTGGCGCTCGCGCGCCATGTACACACCTTCCGTGGCGCTCTGCCAGCCCGCCAGCGCCAGCAATTGCTGGCGCAGCGTCTGCATGCCCTGACCGGTCTTGGTGGACAGGGCCAGGCCTTGATCCGGCACATCGGCCTTACGAAGATCCGCCTTGCTCCAGACCTCGATGCGCGGCACCTCTGGCGGCAACTGTTCCGCCAAGGCGGCATCCTGCGTCGCATAGCCGGCATCGTCGCAGCGGGTCAGGTCGTGCATGAACAGGATCGCGTCGGCATCGGCGATCTCCTGCCAGGCGCGCCGCACTCCGATTTGCTCGATCTCGTCGTGGCTGTCCCGCAGACCTGCGGTGTCCACCACATGCACGGGCACCCCTTCGATCTGGATGGTTTGCTGAATCTTGTCCCGGGTGGTGCCGGCAATCGGCGTCACGATCGCCAGTTCGGCGCCCGCCAGCGCGTTGAGCAAGGAGGACTTGCCGGCATTGGGCTGGCCCGCGATGACCACCTTGATGCCCTCGCGCAGCAGCGAACCTTGTTGCGCTTTTTGCCGCACCGCCTGCGTGGCCTGCTGCAAGGCGGCCAGTTGGCCCTGCGCGTCGGCCTGACGCAAAAAGTCGATCTCCTCTTCGGGAAAGTCCAGCGTGGCCTCGACCAGCATGCGCAGCTGGATGAGACGATCGCGCAACGCGTGCACCTCACTGGAAAAAGCCCCCGACAGCGAGCGGCTGGCGCTGCGCGCCGCAGCCTCCGTGCTGGCGTCGATCAGGTCGGCGATGGCCTCGGCTTGCGGCAGGTCGATCTTGTTGTTCAGGAACGCACGCTGAGAAAATTCGCCTGGATCAGCAACCCGCAGCCCGGGGAGGATAGCCTGTCCATGCACCGGGTCCAACTCCGCGCCGGCCTCGATGCAGCGTGCCACCAGAAGTTGCAGCACCACCGGGCCTCCGTGGGCCTGCAGCTCCAGCACGTCCTCGCCGGTGAACGAGTGCGGTGCGGGAAAGTAGATCGCCAGGCCGTGATCGATCGGCGTGCCGGCGCGATCGAGAAACGGTCCGTAAGTGGCCTGCCGCGGCACCAGAGACCGCCCGCATAGCGCCTGCGCCAGCGGTGCCAATTGCCCGGCACTCAGGCGAACGATTCCCACGGCACCGCGGCCCGGCGCCGTCGCGACGGCCACGATGGGATCCCGGTGACGCGTCAGCACAGGCAAGGGACTCCGCCAGGCGCGATGGGAAGCCCGGCTCGCCTCAGAACTTGGGCAGGTTGAACTGCGGCGGCACGCCCATGCGCGTGTTGATGATCCATTGCTGGGCAATCGACAGCACGTTGTTGGTGATCCAGTACAGCACCAGACCCGCCGGGAAGAAGAAGAACATGACACTGAAGATCAACGGCATGAACCACATCATCTTGGCCTGCATCGGGTCCGGTGGCGCCGGGTTCAAGGCTGTCTGAAGCAGCGTCGTGGCCGTCATCACGACGGGCAGGATGTAGTAAGGGTCGGGT
>Ga0208628_1001067_pt1 | contig 10484 bp, 8 predicted proteins | sample LakWasMet16_LOW5_2_FD_183864 | JGI IMG/M metagenome (GOLD analysis project Ga0208628, IMG submission 183864) | Freshwater sediment methanotrophic microbial communities from Lake Washington under simulated oxygen tension - Sediment Metagenome... | ecosystem: Environmental > Aquatic > Freshwater >... | reverse complement strand
CGGCCCTGTTCGATAATTGCTACGCTCTGTAGCGGTTTAGGCTGATGATGAGCAAATAATTCAGGATCGCTATCGCCGTCCACAACGCTTTGGGTCATCCGGTCATGCAATAAGGCTTTTACGGAAACCGGCAACGGCTGATTAACATCCAGCGTGTATTCAATACCCCGTTCGATGCGATTAACCGCAGACAACCCGCAACGTTGGGCAATCTCGGTCGCCTTGCTGGACCACGGTGAAATCGTGCCCGAGCGCGGCACAACCAACAGACGCTGCCCCTGAACATCATCGCCTGATAGCCTGGAACCGTATGCCAGCAACTGCTTTAAAATTTCGGCTTGGCTATCATCCAAATTATTGTCAACATCCACAAAGTGAATGAACCGTGCCGAGACGGCCTTGATAGCGGGTTCTATAGTTTGAAGCTCAGCCAGCAGTTTGTTAATGCGAAAGACAGAAAGCGCGGAAGTTCCAGAGATTTTTAACATGTGAAAAAAGATATAAAAGGTACAGTATGCGAGGATGAGGTGCATATAACTTGCACCTTATTCCTCATGTATTATTTAGCCAAATCAGCCTTAATAGTGTCGTGCAAAAGCGTCAACAAACTCAAGCTGGCCTCGTCAGCTATCGGTTTTTGTTCCTTGTCCAGGATAACAACATCGGTCTGTTGGCTGTCGTTTTCTATCAATTTGAGAACATACTCTTGTTCATTGGCTTCAAATCCTTTGAAAAAAAACACGACCTCGTCCCAAATACCTCCATCTTCCACTTCCTTGCTGTTTGGATCATATAGAACATGAAACCGTCCTTCTTCCTGATTGCGACTAGTTACTTCCATAAACTGCCGGCTTAATGCTTTGCCAACCATTCGCCATGCTGTTAAAGGGGGGGCACTGATACGTAATCGCTTTGTTCCCTGATCAGCATTAACCAGTGCAACTTGAATTAATTTCCGTTCTACCGTCGGAGCCGGCTCAGCTGCCGGCTCAGCGGGGGCAGTATTTGCAGCTTCGGCAGCAGGAGCAGCGGGAGCGTTTGTGATTGAACCGCCTGCAAGATCGGGCGGAATCGTCAAGGGTGGAATTTCAGTCGTAAACTGATAATCTTTTTCTTTATCCGGGAATAAATTTTTTATATATGAGCAGGCCGATAAATTGGCCGAAGCAATAACGATAACAAGCGCCCTGACTGTAATTTTCATAATACGTATTAAATAACTTCGGCCTGACGCATGGCGTCACGAACCGCATCAAAGCAATCTTCGGTCAACCAGGTCAACGGTAAACGTATGCCCTTGCCCATCAAACCCATTTCAGCAACAGCCCATTTTACCGGAATCGGATTTGACTGAATAAACAGGTTCTTGTGCAACGCAGCTAATTTTTTGTCAATCTCTAACGAGGTTTCATCATGGCCTGTTATCGCCAGCATAATCATTTCATGCACCAGTTTTGGCGCGACATTGCCCGTTACCGTAATGCTTCCATTGCCGCCCAGCAGGCAGAACTCGCGACTGGTCGCATCGTCGCCGGTATAAATTGCAAAATCGTCACCCGTCAAATCACGAATGGTTTTAACTCTGGACAGGTCGCCGGTCGCCTCTTTAACGCCGACAATATTTTTCAAATGAGACAGACGGCCGACGGTTTCCGGCAGCATATCGCAAGCGGTGCGCCCCGGCACATTGTATAAAATCTGGGGAATGTCGACGGCCTCGCTAATGGCCTTGTAATGAAGATATAAGCCTTCCTGAGTAGGCTTATTGTAATAAGGCGTCACAATCAGGCAGGCATCAGCTCCAGCTTCTTTAGCTAAGCGAGTCAGATTGATCGCTTCGGTAGTCGAATTTGCACCGGTTCCGGCAATCACCGGTATTCTGCCGCCGACATATTCGACAACAGACTTGATAACATCGCAATGTTCATGCTCATCCAGCGTCGCCGACTCACCTGTAGTGCCGACCGCAACCAAAGCGTCCGTGCCTTCCGCTATATGAAATTCCACCAGCCTTTTCAAGCTTTCCTTATCCACCGCACCGCTTTCATCCATCGGTGTTACTAAAGCTACGATACTACCTTGAATCATGAAGTCTCTCGATCAGAATTAATACAGTTACAAAACTGGCGGCATTATAACAAGCAAACGATTAAAACTCAGCTTGATACGTAATTTTACTAATATTGTTAACAATTCATCCCAGCAGCAATCCAAAAAATAGGGATAAAGATTCCAAGTATTTTTTGCAACGGTTGAAGTCATTGAACTTCTGCTCTTGGATGAGTGGTTTCAAAGCGATTTTAAGTCAGATCACCGGGCAAAGCCGGAGTAACATAACCGTTTTTTTTCTCTTTTGAACCGATTGTTTTCAAAAAAACGGTCTCAAAATCGTCTTTAGGCTTCAATACCATACCCATCTGAAATGAAAATAATCTTTTCGATAGAGCAATCAACCATTTGTTTACTGTAAGAAGATGGCGACTCATCGAGTTGTCCCCAAATGCCAAAGGAAAAGGTACCGGAATACCATTTTGAGTTTCAATAACAAATCCGGATTGCTCCACTAATCGTCTTAAAGAGGAAAAGGTAAATAGTCGTTTGTGGGTTTTATCCAAAATACCATGACTGCCATATTCAAAATGGCCTAAAAATAACATTAAGCGCATAATAACAAAGGCGATATTAGGGGTTGTGATAATGATACGTGTATCAGTCCCTTTGACCTGCTGGAATATGTTTTCCATGAACTCCTCTGGATTGTCCAAATGCTCGACTATATCCAATAGTAAAATGGCATCACAATGAGTTTTGGGGCAGATTTTTTTCCATCCAATATCACGATTCAAATTTATCTGAGTAAAACTGGCAAACGGTGCTAAATCTGTAGGCGTGTAACTATCCACCCCATGCACCATACAGCCACGAGATTGTAATGTACGGGCTATATAACCTTCGCCGCAACCTACATCCAGTAGGGTCTCACCGTCTGAAACCAAGGATAATGCAAACGTGTGGCTGCTATCAAAAGAACTTTTATTCTGATAATGGACGTGCTTGTCTTTTTCCTCCTCATACGCAGATGATGATTCATAGTCAAACTTACGATGATAAAAAACCCCGTAACGCTGCATCCTGGACTGTAGACAGGATTTTAAAATAGCAACTCCATAACGAAAATTATCCACATGACAAATTTCATCGCCATAATAGGTCGGAATGGCTATTTCAGTAGTATTAATATTTTGATTAATTATCTGAATGATGATATCGGTATCAAAATCAAACCAATCTGAATTGTAAAGAAAAGGAATGCGCTTTAATGCAGAAACGGAATAAGCACGATAACCTGTATGAAACTCGCTAAATTGGCTACCGAGAATCGCATTTTGTATCGCAGTCAGCAAAATATTGGCCGTAAACTTGTAGGCGGGCATCCCCCCCGTAAGCGCGTTTTTCTTAATCGCCATTCTTGAGCCGAATACTACTTCAGCCTTTTGTTCTGCCAGCGGTTTTATCATCTGGAGAAGTAACTCTGGGGCATATTGTCCGTCCCCATGTAATAACACGACCGCATCATATTCATTTTTCAATGCATAGGTGTACCCTATTTTCTGATTGCCGCCGTATCCTTGATTAGATGGAGTTCGAAGTATAGTAATTTGCCGATTATTACGTTCGCAATAATCGTTGCAAACCTGCCATGTCGCATCGCTGGAAAAATCATCAATAACCAATATATCGCAATGATAGGGTTTCCCGTTCCAAATGGCTTCTGGAATGCGGTCTAATACAGTGGTAATATGCCGTTCCGCATTATAGGCAACGATTAAAATTAAAGTGCGATATTGAGTATCAGACATGAATTCTATTAGGCGATTAAAGATTAACGAACGTTTATTACCAAGTATTGCTCTGTTAAGTATATTTCTTGGCGGTTTATGGGTACGGGTAATGGGAGTTAACGAATATTATTATAACCCAGATGAAATGGAATTTTTGATTATCGCCAAGGGAGAAACATTAGGAGAAGTCTGGCGCCGAGGCCTGGCAGAATTACACCCACCGTTAGCGCATTTTATTCGTCATTATCTGTTAATGATTACATCTGATGCTTTCCATCAGAAGTTGTTTTCCGTTGCGGCGGGGATGGTGTCAATAATCGGCATGTATCGCATAGGACTTCAGTTGCGCGGAAGATTTTTGGGATTATTCTGTGCATCGTGCATAGCATTTTTACCAGTTGCCGTTTCTACTTCCATCACCATTCGAAACTACGCTTTTTTTATGGCGTTTTTATCATGGGCACTCTACTATTTCATACGCTATCAAACGCAGGAAAAACGTTCGGATTTACTCTATTTTAACTCGTTACTGTTTCTTGCCTCAGCGACACACTTTACCGGTTTTTTAGTGGCGGCAGCTTGCGGGATATCCGGAGGATTACGTTTGGCTTCAGCTAAATGCTGGAATCATCTTGCTTTGCTCTGCGTTTCTTTTCTGCCTTTGCTGCTGCTCGGACTCTTTCTTTATTTTCATTATCTTGCCCCTGGGACTGCCGGTCCGATGTGGAATCGCTTGATAATAGAAACCGTTCGAGCACCTAGTGATTTTTCAAGTAGGCTCCTTGCAACATCTATTGGAATATTTGGCTATTTTTCTCCATTATTGAAATTAGTTGAACAAAAATCCGATATTGATCAATTTATATTACTTTTCAGTACCTTGTTGCTTTTCGTTGTGTATATCAAAGGTTTACTTAGAATGCACTTGGAAAAGCCAGTCACCTATACTCTTATGCCAGTTATATGGGGAATAGCAATATTTGCTGCATTGGCAAATTTATATCCGTTTTTATCTGGTAGACATATGTATTATTTTCTACCCTTTTTTATTCTTCCGTTAGGCTATGAGTTGGAATATTTTTTTCGCAGCCTACCTTATCAGCGTTTTGCACAATATTGTGCGGTTACAGTAATTATTTTGACGGTACTTTTTTTTAAAAAACACGAGATTTATCTAAAATATTTTGAGGAGTTTCCCCTAAAACAAAATAATTTTAATGCTGGACAGCAATTCTTGGATCAACATTTACAACCTAACGACGTAATTGTTACCGAGCGTAATGCCGCTTATTTTTATTTTCCATACGCTAAAGATGCCGGAAAAACACCTTATGATAGTTACGCCGATGTGGCTTATCATCATAAAACAACAGTTCTTGCACCCTTTGACCCGCCATTTAAACCACATTCTAGCTGGGAGCCCTTCCGTGATAACTTAAAGTCGCGGCTTGACTCAGAAATCACATCGCCTGAAAGTAAAGTTTGGTTTGTGATGTATGGTTGGAAAAATACAGAAATAGATCACTTAATGACCTGTGCAGCTATTAGGCCGCAAATTCACGACTATTTTAGTCGTGATGGCGTCTTAATTTTCAGTATTCAAGTAAATGCGCTCTCTCATTTCTTGAAAGAAAATGCCGCCTGGGAGTTTTGTTATTCTGACTACAAACCCCTTATCAGCGCTGAAACATTTAAGGCATATCCATCAATCAATGAAGCAACCAACTAGCCATTATCATTAATTGTTATGCCCTATCTCAGTATCGACTCTCTTTACTGATTTTGTGTATCATTTGAGTACAAAAACCTCATAGCCTTCAAAATTGGCTTTCCGCTCATAGCTCTTAGTTATCTGATCGTATAACGGTTTTGCCCAATTGCGAAAACGCGATATTTCCGTTTGATTGATATCCCAGTCATCAATAATTATTATCCTCGGCTTTATGTCAATAATCTTTCTTCCCATGTCATCCATCCATTCAGGGCGCAGAATCAAAAAGGAATCATCGACATAAAGATACTTCTGAAAGGTTGGCCGATCCGCAAGAAAGTTGAATCCCGGACAATAAGGAAAACACAGAACGAATTCTCCAGGTTTAGATTCCTCTTTGACTATTGAGGTTAAATGCTCTACCAGCTGAAAATGCTGTTGAGGCAGGTACAAATCGACGCCCTTGTCCATCTTCAGCCGGACAATATCCTGTTGGAAAAATTTAGGACCATCCGGGTTGTAAATGAAAAAAACCATTATGTAGGTGCTATAAAAGGCGGCCAAAAACAAAGACGACCAATGCCTGATAACTTCGATATTTTTGTTTTGGCTAGTGTTCCTGGACAGGATAAAAAGAAAATAAGTCATCAGAACCAGAAAACCTGGCAGAAACCCAGCCAGATGCCAAATATCCGGGCGCCATACGAAAAATTGCGGAAAACTGGAAATAGCGCCAAGTAAAATCATTAAAAGATAAATGCGCTCGGATATGAAATCTCTAACCCTGTTTTTGGATTGTCGAGCAAAGAAATCAACAGCCATGAAGATGACAACTACCAGCAGCATAACAATAGGGGCGTAAGTCAGAAAAATCAGCCCTTTGTTAACCCATCCAACATGAAAAAAAGCAAGCAAACTGGGTCTGGGCAACAAGCTGCCTGCAACCGAGGCATCATCAGACGTTTCGAGAAAGAAGCGCTGCTGAATTTTCCCAACCAATTGCTCTGCAAACATGGTGTATTGATGTAAAAATTCCTCCCAATAGCCCTGGGTTTTCGCCTCTATTGCAAAAGGCAAAGCTACAATAGCAGCGACGACTACGGTACCGGCGATACGCGCCAGAAGCAACTGAAGCGTTTCTAGAATAGGCTCTCCCCGCATCATCGCCTGAAGAGCCAGCACTCCTTGATAGAACAAAAAGAGCAAAGTATAGGCAGTTGCGATATCCCCACGAATTAAATAGGCGACACCCAGATAAGCGCCATTAAAAATCAAAACCAACCAGGGATTTATCCTTGGCTTAAGAGTACCAGCATCGTATAAAAGGAGGACGTAAAGACCGGAGATAACCAGAAATGGAATGTAGGTTTGATAAATACACCCCGGAAACAACAATACAAGCAACGCAGATAAGAATGCCAGAAGGCGATTGGCGGTCAGACGCATCATTAGGGCATGCGCAAATAATGAGGATGCGAATCCAACCCCCAAAAAAAAGATTCTTACCAGGTAAAATTTGACCCCAAATACCTTAAACAGAAATACAATTGGCAGATACCAGAATATGCCGTAGCCAATCGCTACATCAATATAAGGTTTCTCGCCATTGAACATTTTCTCGGCTATTAAAGCAACCGAACCCTCGTCGCCCCAACTGAAACCATAGTTATAAAAGGAACCGTAGTAGATAATTCCGATAACGGTTAACGCTAAGAAGACCAGAAAAGAGCTATAACGTTGAATAAAGCGCTTACACTTCAAAAGTTTTAATGATTCCACCAGTGCCATTTAATATCCAGTATTTTTTGAACCTTGAAGATTTTGTCCTGTACTTAGTGGGTAGCCGCCTTAGACTGTCTCATTGTGTTGCTTAATAAAAACAAGCCGCCCGTTGACGTACAAAGCACAAGTAAGATGTTGTTTACAAAGTAAACAAGCAACGCAAATTCGGGTGATACGCCATAAAAAGAATATAAATAATAGCCGGCAGCTTCAGCAACTCCGAAGTTATTGATACTTATAGGCAATAACGCTGCGAGCATAACAAGTGGATTTAAATATAAAACCAAAAGCAATGATGGGTGAACGCCAAAGCACAAAAAGAGGAAATAACTCGCTAAGCCACTAAGCATCATTTGCATAACTGAAAAAACAATACACGCAAACAGTGTTTTAGTATTAGGAAATGATATGATTAAATGCATTAAACGGAAAATCTTACCAGCAATACCTACCCTCTCTACAAAAGCTGATAATTCCCAGCTACGTCCCACAAATACAACAACTGCTGTTAGGCCTAATCCGACGGTTATGTATGCGATCATGCTCCACCACCGGCCCAGCATGTTTTCATCAATCAAAGGGGCAAAAAAACACGCCACAATGAGGGCGGCCATTACGCCTAGTCCTCGCTCCCAAAGTATAGAGCTTAATAAAATCCCTTTATTTCCTGGAAATTCTAGATTAATCCTAAAGAACTTATAAGAATCTCCACCTATTGATGCAGGCAGGAAATTATTAAAAAAAGAACCTTCCCAGTACAAACGAAAAATCTTTATAAAAAGTACAGGAAGGCCATAAGCATTCAGTAACATTTTCCATCTAACACTAGAAAACATAAGGCTTATCGGATACACAGCAATAGGCAGCAACAAATATCGAACATCAGCAGAAGAAACAATCTGTTTAAACTTATAAATATCAACTTGCATAAGCAAATATGACAACAACGAAAAAGATATAACTATTTTAATGCCCAATAATAACTTATTTTTCATTCTCATATTTTTGTTTAGTTACTCCCATCTTAGCGATAAAACATACAATTCATAATAGCCAAGACCTTGTTATTATTGGTTTTATTAGCCATCTAAAATAAGCGTTTTTTCAACAAAATGGAAGTAATTAGTTAGAATCAAATAACATCAGTTTTATTGCAATATGTCATGTAAATTCTAAACATGACCACTATCTATGTATTTGCCGACTATCAAGCAGGATGGAAGAAGTGAAGATTTAGCAATAAACGCTTTTTTACCAAACAAAATATGAAAAAAACCAATTGCGAAAAAAAATCGAACAAAAAAGGTGATTATAGATACCATAAATCGACCTTTAAACAGAGAGGAATATACTGTACTGTATTTTATTTCTAGTTTTGCATCTATAAACATCTGCTCCAGTCTTCTTTGTGATGTGGGATAATCGTGCGTATAGTCTCCAACAAAAAAATCCTCTTTCCAATATTCAATATCAGGACAGGATATGACAAGTAGACCATCATTAAAGAGATGTTCTTTGCAAGAAATAATAAGCCTTTCGGCATGATTACGGCTTTCCATATGCTCAAACACCTGATCCATAAAAATCACATCATATTTATCTGAACCGGGAATAGGCGGTACAAAGCTATGATATACAGAAAAGCCTCTATTCTTTAAATCTTCGGCCATATTATGATTAGCTTCAACACAAAAATAGTCCAAACCAATGAGTTTATTACACTCATCTGCGAACAAACCAAGTCCCGGACCAACTTCCAAAAACTTAATATTCTGCTTTGTTAAATATCGCCGTATTACCTTTAGCAACCATTGACTCACTATCTTACTATAAAGTTTTCCGACCGCAGTAATTCCGGAGTCAGCACTTTTCGTGAAGTGATCGTAAAAATTTTTATTATTAGACATTATGATCACCAAGCTCTCTTAGCACTTCTAGGGTTTGCTTAGCTGTTTCTTCCCATGAAAACCGGGCAACGTTGGCATATCCCTTTGCTATCAACTCAGACTTTCTGTCAGGAGAATTAAGAAGTTTTTCAATCGTTATATAAATATTTTCTGTGTTTAAAGCATCTATATACTCTACTGCCTTCGCACCGACTTCCGGTAGGGAACTATTATTTGATGCTATGACAGGACAACCACAAGCTTGAGCTTCTAATATAGGAAGACCAAAACCTTCATAAAGTGAAGGATAAACATATACTTCTGCTAAGGAATATAAAATAGGTAATTCTTTGAAATGTATTTTACCTAATATTTTTATGCGATCATTGGATTTTATCTTTTCGAAAACTTTACTGCTGTTCCAAGTTGCATTTCCAGTTATAACAAGATTAATGTCTGTATATCTTTCACACAGCATATCAAAAGCATCAATAAGTCTTGAAAGATTTTTACGTGGTGTTATAGCGCCAGTAAACAATATAAATCTATTCGGCAAATAATATTTAATTTTAAATTCTCTAATTGTATCGGCCGATGTTATCCTAGAAAAACTACTATCCAATCCATGCAAAACAGCTTTAACTCTTAATGGGCTTATATTCAAGATATTTATAATATCTTTTCTGGTATTTTCAGAAACTGAAATAATCCTATCTGCCCTCTTAGCTGAACTCCAAATCATTATTTTCTGATATATACCATCAAAATACTTATAGGCTTTTAACTCTGGCATATAGTAGGCCATGTCATGCATGGTCACAGCTTTTTTACCAGTGATAAAAAATGGTATTACATTTCCGAGAAACAGTGTAACATCTGGACTGATTTTATTTATTATATTTGGCGCAATAAAGTAATCACAAAAGAGCCTGTTGCCACTGCTCATTCGTATCTCTTTATAGGTTATTGTTGACGGATGAAGTTCTTTGCTTTGATTGTGTATAACATAAAGCGTGTCATTATCTTTTATTAATCTACGCAAATTATCAATCAATGCAAGCATATATACAACAACATCCCCCGAACCGGCAGAAAGCCCACGAGCATATATTGCTATTTTCATTATTATCCTTCTAAGTTTTTCAATATATTCCGGATTTTTTTTAGCTTCGTTTATTATCCACAACATCTATATGGATAGATGAAATAATGGGATAACTTATAACTTAGTTGTGGCCTTTCCTTTCATAACGAAAACAAATT
>Ga0208628_1001063_pt1 | contig 10508 bp, 8 predicted proteins | sample LakWasMet16_LOW5_2_FD_183864 | JGI IMG/M metagenome (GOLD analysis project Ga0208628, IMG submission 183864) | Freshwater sediment methanotrophic microbial communities from Lake Washington under simulated oxygen tension - Sediment Metagenome... | ecosystem: Environmental > Aquatic > Freshwater >... | reverse complement strand
AAAACGACACGGACAGTTTCAGTTCCACCCAGCGGGTATTTCGCGGCGTGCCGGTCACAGGCGGTGCCGCGTTTACCAAGGACACCGTTTATTTGCATGGCTTGCTGTCGGTACATACGTTTTTCCGCTGGTGCCTGCGGCATAAACGCCTGCGCCTGACACGGTTATTGTTCGCCGGAAAAATGAGCCTGCAGGATGTGTTCGATCTGGAGCCGATGTTCGATGACGGCGTGCTTCGCGAAGCCTTGTATTTGCCGCCCTGGATTCAACGCGCCAATGGTCTGGCCGGCATGCTGGCGTTTTCCTTGTTCGCCAACAAGATCAAGCTCGATAATGTTGATGCCGATGATTTGGTGTTGGGTTTATAAGGTAGCCCGGGTCATGGCTCCATCTGACCCGGGTTTGCCGAAAAATACCGGGTAACTTGAAAATTTTTCGAATAGCAAAAGTCTAAACACTCGACTATTCCTGCGATGACATCGCAGACCTTCCCGGGTCAGATGGAGCCATGATCCGGGCTACGCGCTCCTACAAAGGTCACAAAACTTCGTTACACTGTCACATAGCCAAAAAAGTACCCGAACCATCATGTCAGATTCCGATAAAGACGCTTTCAAACAAGCCGCGCTTGAGTACCACACGCAAACCCCGGCCGGTAAAATCAAGGTGGTGCCGACCAAAGCGATGGTGACGCAGCGCGATTTGTCGCTTGCATATTCGCCTGGCGTTGCACATGCCTGCGAAGCGATTGTCGCCGACCCCAGCCAGGTATCCGCATTGACGGCACGCGGCAATCTGGTCGCGGTAATTACCAACGGTACCGCTGTACTCGGGCTGGGCAATATCGGTCCGCTGGCCGGCAAGCCAGTGATGGAAGGTAAAGCGGTTCTGTTCCAGAAATTCGCCGGTATCGACGTATTCGATCTGGAAATCAACGAAAACGATCCGGACAAACTGGTCGATATCATCGCCAGCCTGGAACCGACTTTCGGCGGCATCAATCTGGAAGACATCAAGGCACCGGAATGTTTCGAAGTCGAGCGCAAATTGCGCGAACGCATGAAGATTCCGGTATTTCATGATGACCAGCATGGCACCGCGATTATTGTCGGCGCCGCCATTCTGAATGCCTTGTTCGTAGTCGGTAAAAATATCGCCGAGGTAAAACTGGCGACCAGTGGTGCCGGTGCTGCCGGTATCGCCTGTCTGGATATGCTGGTATCGCTCGGCCTGAAGCCGGAAAATATTTTCGTGTCCGATGTCGAAGGTGTTTTGTATGAAGGTCGCCCGAATCTGAATCCGGAAATCGCGCGATACGCGCGCAACACTTCGGCGCGAAAATTGGCCGATATCGTGAAGGATGCCGATTTATTCCTCGGTTTGTCGGCAGGTGGTGTGCTGAAACCGGAAATGGTCGCGACGATGAAGGATCGCCCGATTATTTTTGCGTTGGCCAATCCGCATCCGGAAATCAATCCGGATGATGCCAAAGCCGTGCGTCCGGATGCGATTATCGCGACCGGCCGTTCGGATTATCCGAACCAGGTCAACAACGCCTTGTGCTTTCCGTATATTTTCCGTGGTGCATTGGATGTCGGCGCCACCACGATTAACGAAGAAATGAAACGCGCCTGTGTTTATGCGATCGCAGAGTTGGCACGCAGGGAAGCGACCGATCTTGGCAGCGCGTACAGCGGTGAAACGCCGCGCTTTGGCCCCGACTGCCTGATTCCGCGCCCATTCGATCCGCGTTTGCTGGTGTCATTGACACCGGCTGTTGCAAAAGCCGCGATGGATTCCGGCGTAGCAACACGTCCGATCGTCGATATGAATGCCTATCGCGACCAATTGAGCCAGTGGGTATTCCGCAGCGGCTTGCTGATGAAGCCGGTGTTCGACAAGGCACGCGCGCATAAACAACGCGTGGCCTATGCCGAAGGCGAAGAAGAAACCGTGTTGCGTGCCGTGCAAACCGTGGTTGACGAAGGCTTGGCATTTCCGATTCTGGTCGGCCGTCCGACCGTCATTGAACGCCGCATTGCACGTTTGGGTCTGCGCATCCGCAATGGCGTCGATATTCAGATTACCAATATCGACGACGATCCGCGCTTCAATGATTACTGGCAGCTTTATCATCAAATCATGGAGCGCAAGGGCATTACGCCGGCTGCCGCAAAAGCCGTGGTACGCGCCCGCGACACCGTGATTGCCGCGTTGATGGTCAGGCGCGGTGAAGCTGATGCGATGCTCTGCGGCGTCGTTGGCCGTTATGTCCGCAAACTGAAATACGTGAAAGAAATTCTTGGTGTGGAAGCCGGTGTCAAAGGCTTGTCTGCAATGTCGGCGGTATTGAACGACAAGGGCGTGTTCTTTTTCGTCGATACCCATGTGCAGGCCGATCCGAATGCCGAACAGATTGCCGAATCAGTGATGCAGGCGGCATATCGTTTGAACCTGTTCGGCATCAAGCCGAAAGCGGCCTTGATCAGTCATTCCAATTTCGGTTCCAGCGACACGCCGAGCGCGCAGAAAATGCGAGACGCGCTCGCTATCCTGCATCAAAAAGCACCGAAGCTCGAAGTCGAAGGCGAGATGCATATGGACGTCGCCTTGATGGAAGAAATGCGTTCGCGTATTTTCCCGAACTCGCGTTTGTCCGGCAGCGCCAATTTGCTGGTACTGCCGAATCTCGATGCCGCCAATGCGACCTATAATTTATTGCGTGCGATGACCGATGGCGTCGGCGTCGGTCCGATTTTGATGGGCTTGGCGAAACCTGCGCATGTATTGACCGCTTCCGCGACAGTGCGACGTGTAGTCAATATGACTGCTATTGCGGCCGTTGATGCGATCGTTCGCGACGAGCGCGGCGGATGATTCCTACCTCGCCATGCGATAAATCCTGACAGACACCTGACATTTTTGATTATATTCTGAACACCACTCGCGGAGTTTTTATGCCACGTATTGCCATTCATTCCGATCAGGCACCTTCGGCCATCGGCCCGTATTCACAAGCGGTTCGCATGGGCAGCACGGTATATTTTTCCGGCCAGGTGCCGCTCGATCCGGCGAAAGGCGAATTGGTGCAAGGCGATATCGCCACGCAAACGCGTCGTGTGTTCGATAATCTGAAGGCGGTTTGCACTGCAGCCGGTGGAAGTTTTGACGACATTGCCCGCGTTGGCATTTATCTGATTGACCTGAAAGACTTTGCCGAAGTAAATGCCGTGATGGCCGAATATTTCACGGCGCCTTATCCGGCTCGCTCCACGATTGAAGTAAAAGGCTTGCCGCGTGGCGCACAAGTCGAAATCGATGCCGTGATGGTTTTAGGCTGAGGTGCTTTTAATTAACGCATCCATCCATTCGTCATCCCCGCGCAGGCGGGGACCCAGTGTCGCTGCTTTAATGCACGAAGTCTCTGGGTCCCCGACAAAAGCATTCGGGGATGACGTTTCTTTTAAAGCAAGACAATAAAGATAGCCCTTCTTGGCGCGAACTTCATCCAGCACAGTAACCAAGCTCAGCTCAGCTGGTGAAGTGCGCTTGTCCACGCTGTCTGGCGTGGGCCCGAAAATCGCCGAAAAACTGACGCTGCGTGGTCTGGTGACCTTGCAGGATCTATGGCTGCATCTGCCCTTGCGCTATGAAGATCGTACGAAAATTTCCGAAATTCTGGATTTGATTCCCGGCGAGCCCGCACAGATTGAAGGCCGGGTGGAAGCGGTCGAACGTGGATTTCGTTATCGTCCGATTTTGCGGGTCGCGATTGGCGATGATTCACGTTCAACGCTCACCATACGATTTTTTCATTTCAGCGGCGCGCAGTCCCAGCAATTTATTGTCGGTCGTCGTATCCGTTGTTATGGCGAAGCAAGGCCAGGTGCGCATGGCCTGGAAATGGTACATCCGAGCTATCGCTTTTTACTCGATAGCGATGAAGCGCCATTGCAGGACAGGCTCGACCCGGTGTATCCGAGTATCGATGGTCTTGGTCCGCAAACGATTCGCAAGCTGGTCGATGAAGCGCTTCGGCGTTTGCCGCCAGCGCAGGAACTGGAATTGCTGCCAGGAAAAATTTGCGAAGAGTTGTCATTGCCGAGTTTGCGTGAAGCCTTGATTACTGCGCATCGGCCGCCGGCAGAAACCACCATTGACCATCTCCGTTCCGGGCAGCATCCCGCGATTCGGCGTCTGGCTCTGGAAGAAATGTTGGCGCACCATTTGAGCCTGCAACGTCAGCGTATCGCCTTGCGGTCACATGGCGCCTTGCCGATTAAAAGCAAAGGCGCATTTCAAAAGAAATTGCTTGCAGCCTTGCCGTATAAATTAACCGTTGCCCAGCAACGCGTGTTTGCCGAAGTCAGCAAAGACATGCAGGAATCGGTGCCGATGTTGCGTCTGGTACAAGGCGATGTGGGTAGCGGTAAAACCGTGGTCGCGGCCTTGTCTGCCCTGCGTGCGATTGAAGCCGGCAAACAAGTTGCCTTGATGGCACCAACGGAATTATTGGCGGAACAACACCTGGCCAATTTCCGTGCTTGGCTCGAGCCGCTCGGTATCAAAGTCATGTGGCTTGCCGGGAAAGTTACCGGCAAGGCACGCGCAGCAGCATTGGCGCAGTTGGCATCGGGCGAAGCGCAAATGATTGTCGGCACGCATGCCTTGATGCAGGAAAAAGTGATTTTTCATTCACTCGCATTGGTCATCGTCGATGAACAGCATCGTTTCGGCGTGCATCAAAGATTGGCATTGCGTGACAAAGGCACCGATGGCGAAAAAGTACCGCATCAATTGATCATGACCGCTACGCCAATCCCGCGTACCTTGGCGATGTCGGCCTATGCCGACCTGGATGTTTCGGTCATCGATGAAATGCCTCCTGGCCGCACACCGGTGCAGACGGTAGCCATCAGCGCCGAGCGACGCGATGAAGTCACCGAACGCATTCGTGGCGCCTGCAAGGAAGGCAAGCAGGTGTACTGGGTTTGCACGCTGATCGATGAAAGCGAAGAAGTGCAGGCGCAATCCGCCCAGTCCACCTTCGAGCAATTGCAATTGAATTTGCTCGGCATTCGCATCGCATTGCTGCATGGACGCATGAAGCCGGTCGACAAGCAAAGCGTGATGGCGAAATTCAAGGCCGGCGATCTGGATTTGCTGGTGGCGACAACCGTGATCGAAGTCGGCGTCGATGTACCTAATGCCAGCTTGATGGTGATCGAAAATGCCGAGCGTCTCGGGCTTGCGCAATTGCATCAACTGCGTGGCCGCGTTGGTCGGGGCGCGCAGGCATCAAGTTGCGTGTTGCTTTACAAATCTCCGTTGTCACAGATGGCCCGTGAACGGCTGGATGTGATGCGCAGAACTACCGATGGTTTCGTGATTGCCGAAAAGGACCTGGAACTGCGTGGCCCGGGCGAGTTATTGGGAACAAGACAAACCGGAATTGCAGGTTTTCGCATAGCCGATCTATGCCGTGATGCCGCCTTGTTGCCGACTGTGCATCGCGTGGCTGAAACCCTGTTGCGGGAAACCCCGGAACTGGCCGATAAAGTGGTCGAGCGCTGGGTTGGCAGTGCGGCGAAATTTGCGGGGGCGTAATGCCTTCTTTCCGATCAAGTGCCTATAATTCAACATGACTAAAAAAATCCCCTTACTCATTGATACCGATCCCGGCGTTGACGATGCGCTTGCCTTATTGATGGCATTCAATTCGCAGGATCATGAAATCAAGGCATTGACGATTGCCGCCGGCAATGTCGGTTTGCAGCACACGGTCGCGAACGCACTGAAACTTTGCGAAATCGCGAAAATAGATGTCCCGATCTACGCCGGTTGCCCGGTGCCATTGGTGCACGCGGCAGAGGATGCGGCTTACGTGCATGGTCTGGATGGTTTTGGCGACATTGGTTACGAGTCCGCAACTCAAAAGCCCGAAGCAGAGCATGCAGTCAGCGCGATCATCCGTCTTTCGAAAGAATATGCCGGCGAGCTAGTCCTGATCACGCTTGGGCCGCTGACCAATATCGCATTGGCTTTGCGGCTTGACCCGGAATTGCCGAAACGCATCAAGCGCGTCGTGGTGATGGGCGGCGCAGTCACCGGGCAGGGTAATACTTCGATTTCGGCCGAATTCAATATCGCCTTCGACCCGGAGGCGGCAAAAGTGACGTTTGAAGCCTTCCCCATGATGGATATCGTCGATTGGGAGGCCGTTTTGCGTCATGGCTTCCTGCATACCGATTTCGAGTCGTGGCTGACCGACGGCGATCACCGGGCGGCTTTCTATGACGCCATTTCACGCAAGACCCGGGCCTGGTCCGAAGGGAAGCGTGGCCTGCACTGGCACTCGGCCGACGCCTTGGCCATGGTCGCGGCGCTGTATCCGGAATCGATAGAAAAGACCGAAACCCGCTACATTACGGTCGAAACCGAGGGTCATTTGAGCCGGGGAGCAACCCCGGTGGATTGGGCCCAGCGCAGCGGAAAGCCCGCCAATGCACGCATTCTGATGACTTATCCACAGGCCCTGTTTGAGGCCAAAATCCGTGACGCGCTCGGGGTCTCCTGATTTTCAGCGGCTTTGACTTGCAGAAAGGTCGGCCGGCCGCTAAAATAGTCCTCTTTTCTCACGCGTTCGTTCACGGAATTCCCATGAAAGCAGATATCCATCCAAATTACCGCGCTGTTGTGTTCCAGGACACGGCTGCAGGCTTTTCGTTTCTGACCAAGTCCACCTTGGGCAGCAAAGAAACCATCAAATGGGAAGACGGCCAAGAATACCCGCTTATCAAAGTGGAAATTTCTTCGGCTTCGCACCCGTTCTATACCGGCAAGCAAAAAACCGTCGATACCGGTGGCCGCGTGGATAAATTCCGCAAGCGCTATGCCAAGGCAGAATCGGATACCGCAGCGCCCGCAGCAGAATAAGCTCGGCTCCAAGGTGTTCACCAACGGCTACCCCAGGGTAGCCGTTTGCATTTGTGCTCTGCGTCGCTGACCGTGAGATGGGCGTTGCATTTGCGGCACCGGAATATTGCACAAGTTCACAAGTTGATGACTGACGAATGTCGTGTGCCTATGAGATACTTCGCGTCTTGGCGCTTACGGGTGTAATGCGCTGTCATTCACAACAACAGCATAGAATTCCAGGAGCCTGCCGTGTCCGATTACAAGAGCGTCATCCTTAGCGCCGGCGATAAAAACGTCGAACTTCCCGTTCACTCCGGCACACTGGGTCCGGACTGCATTGATATCGGCAAGCTGTACAAAGAAACCGGCAACTTCACCTATGACCCGGGGTTCATGTCGACCGCCAGTTGCCGCAGCGCGATCACCTACATCGACGGCGATGCCGGCATCCTGATGTATCGCGGTTATCCGATCGAGCAATTGGCGAAACATTCGAATTTTTCGGAAGTGTCGTATTTGCTGATGAACGGACACTTGCCGAATGCGCAGCAATTTGCCGCTTTCGAACATGAAGTCACGCATCACACCATGATGCACGAGGCTTTCCGTACCTTCCTTTACGGCTTCCGTCACGATGCGCATCCAATGGCGATGATGACCGGTATGCTCGGTTCACTCGCCGCTTTCTATCACGGCGATCTGGATTTGGAAGATCCTGAGCAGCGCCGTCTGGCAGCGATTCGTTTGCTGGCCAAGGTGCCGACCATCGCGGCAGCGTGTCACCGCTATTCGATCGGCTGGCCTATTCGCTATCCACGCAACAATCTCGAATACGTCGATCGTTTCCTGCACATGATGTTCGAAGTGCCAAGCGAGCCTTTGGTGATGAAACCGATTGCTGCAAAAGCCCTCGACCTGCTTTTTATCCTGCATGCCGACCATGAACAGAATGCTTCTACTTCAACCGTCCGCTTGGTCGGTTCCACCGGCGCGAACCCATACGCTTGCGTGGCGGCGGGTATTGCCGCTTTGTGGGGCCCGGCCCATGGCGGTGCCAATGAAGCGGTGCTGGAAATGCTGACCGAAATCGGTCGTCCGGAAAACGTCAACAGCGCCATCGTCAAAGCGAAAGACAAAGAGTCCGGTTTCCGTCTGATGGGCTTTGGCCATCGCGTTTACAAAAACTTTGATCCGCGTGCAAAAATCATTCGTGAAATGTGCCACGAAGTATTGGCAGAACTAGGCGTTAACGACCCATTGCTCGAAGTAGCGATGCGTCTGGAAGAAGCGGCATTGAAAGACGAGTACTTCATTCAACGCAAGCTGTACCCGAATGTCGATTTCTATTCCGGCATCATCTACAAGGCGCTCGGTATTCCAACCGAAATGTTTACCGTGATGTTTGCTATTGCACGTACAGCCGGCTGGGTCTCGCATTGGCTGGAACAACAAACCGATCCGGAAAACAAGATTGGCCGTCCGCGCCAAATCTATACCGGTTCCGACACCCGCGATTACGTGCCGCTCGACAAGCGTTGATCCGCCAGTGCTTCAGCTTGAAAATGCCCCGGTCGTCCGGGGCTTTTTTATATCGGCAGAAATGACCAGACACGAGGCGGCAACTCCGATTTGAAATTCCGCTTGCCGAATCTTCGGATTCAAAGCAACATCCTTGCAGCCAACCCAATCAGGTGAATTGATATGCGTTTCATGACTGCCGCCCTATTTTGCCTCTTCGCCGTCAATCCTTCGTTCGCACAGCAAGGAGGCGAAGCCAAGGAAATGGAAAGTGTCGAAGTCACCGGAAGCCGCATTAGTTACGAGGATCTCGAAGGCACGCCGGCGATCTCGATCACCAAGCAAGGCGATTACCTGCTGCAAAAAATCACGCTGATCAACGACACTCGAAGCGAGGAAGGCAGAAAACAGGAAATCTACGCGACAATTGAAAAGATTCTTTCAAAGGCCGGCGGTCAATATCAATTATTGTCCGGCGAAGGTTACCGTGCCGTCCTCAATAAAAGTACTTACCGGGTCGATCTGAACAAGGATGGTTCCAGGCCGGATGTAAGTCGCGTCACTCTATACATTAGAACCACTATCACGGGCAGCACGGAGGATGGCGACAAGCTGGTCGCAAACCTTAGAAGTTTTGCGCGTGAATCGCAGAAGGTCGGTCGTACTGAAGTCGAGGTGGAAAAAGACACGGCGTTGGGAATGAGCAAGCCGGAGCGATATCGCTACGAAGTGATTGCGGCCATTTCGGAGGATGCGAAAAAAATCACCGCAAATCTGGGGGCCGGCTGTGAAATCAAACTGGGCCACCTCGATGGCCGAATCGAATGGGGCAGGGCGTCCGCAACCGAACTGCTGCTGTATATCCCCTATTCGATGGAAATTTCCGGTTGCACTGCCGGGGCAAAATAGCGATTACCGATCTCGATATTCAAAAAAGCCCCGATTATTCAGGGCTTTTTTTGTAAGCACTTATGTGGGAGCTGCTTTAGCAGCGATTAAATTTCAAACGACATCGCATACCTGATTTCTTGTCGCTGCCAAAGCTGCTCACACAAAAACATATTCAGGGTAATTGCAGATTCAATGCTTCCAATCGCTCGGGTGTTCCGACATCGGTCCATCTGCCATCGTGATGAATGCCAGTGACTTGCCCTTGATGCATCGCATTGCGTAACAAGGGCGCGAGTTTGAAACGCGGAGGCATTTCATCAGCGCCTTTTACATCGCCGATAATCGCGCGCCAGTTTTCAAATAATGCCGGCTGATAGACGCCAATGCCGGAAAAAGTCAGTTTACCTTCACCATCGCTTTGCACTAGCCCGGATTGATCCAGTGCAAAATCGCCTTTCGTGTTGTGCGCGGGATTGTCGACCAATACCAAATGCGCAAGACCGGAAACGACTTGCGGCAATTGCGAATAATCCACGTCGCTCCATATGTCGCCGTTGACCGCGACAAACGTTTCAGTGCCGATTATTTTCAGCGCCTGCAACATGCCACCACCGGTTTCCAGCGGTTCCGCGCCTTCATATGAATAATGCAGCGACACATTCCAGCGCGCGCCGTCGCCGAGTGCCGGTTCAAAACATTCCGCCAGCCAGGAAGTGTTGATCACGATATCGCGAATGCCGGCGGCGGCCAGTTTTTCGATATGCCATTCGATCAAACGCTTGCCGCCGACTGTCAGCAATGGCTTGGGTGTGTGATTCGTCAGCGGGCGCATGCGCTCGCCTTTTCCGGCAGCGAAAATCAACGCTTTCATGCAAGCGGCAACCGGATATCGCGTTCGCTCATCACGCGTTTGAGCAATTCAATCAGTGGTGCGGTTTCCGGATAGCGCAAACCGACATCTCGCGTGTACTGCCAGACCAGCGGCAGATCATTCAAGTAACCGGCCTTGCCGTCGCGGTACCAGAGCCGGCAAAAAATGCCGAGCACTTTCAGATGCCGTTGCAAACCCATCAAGTCAAAGCCGCGCTTGAAGGCTGCGGTATCCACATTGGCAAGGCCGGCTTTCACGCACTGCAAACGGTAGTTTTCAACCCAGGCATCAATACGATCTTCGGGCCAGG
>Ga0208628_1001056_pt1 | contig 10552 bp, 11 predicted proteins | sample LakWasMet16_LOW5_2_FD_183864 | JGI IMG/M metagenome (GOLD analysis project Ga0208628, IMG submission 183864) | Freshwater sediment methanotrophic microbial communities from Lake Washington under simulated oxygen tension - Sediment Metagenome... | ecosystem: Environmental > Aquatic > Freshwater >... | reverse complement strand
TATTGCCGGCGAGGCCAAGGTTCCGTTCTTCTCGATCTCGGGCTCCGACTTCGTAGAGATGTTCGTCGGCGTGGGCGCTGCCCGGGTGCGCGACATGTTTGACAACGCCAAGAAGAACGCGCCGTGCATCATCTTCATCGATGAAATCGACGCGGTCGGGCGCCAGCGCGGCGCCGGCTTGGGTGGCGGCAACGACGAGCGGGAGCAGACTCTCAACCAAATGCTGGTGGAGATGGACGGTTTTGAGACCAATGTCGGCGTGATCGTGGTGGCTGCCACCAATCGCCCGGACATTCTGGACGCGGCGCTGCTGCGTCCTGGTCGGTTTGACCGCCAGGTCTATGTCACGCTGCCCGATATTCGGGGTCGTGAACAGATTCTCAATGTCCACATGCGCAAGGTTCCCTTGGGACAGGATGTCAATGCTTCCGTCATTGCGCGGGGAACGCCCGGCATGTCTGGCGCGGACTTGGCCAACCTGTGCAACGAGGCGGCCCTGATGGCGGCCCGCCGTAGTGCGCGCACGGTGGAGATGCAAGATTTCGAGAAGGCCAAGGACAAGATCCTGATGGGCCCGGAACGCAAGAGCATGGTCATGCCCGAGGAAGAGCGCCGCAATACCGCCTACCACGAGTCTGGTCACGCCCTGATTGGCAAGCTCTTGCCGAAGTGCGATCCGGTCCACAAGGTCACCATCATTCCGCGTGGCCGGGCGCTGGGTGTCACCATGAGCCTGCCGGCGCAAGACCGCTACAGCTACGACAGCGAATACATGCTCAACCAGATCAGCATGCTGTTTGGCGGGCGTATCGCCGAGGAAGTGTTCATGAAACAAATGACCACGGGCGCCTCCAACGACTTCGAGCGCGCCACGCATATCGCCCGCGACATGGTGACCCGCTACGGCATGACCGACGCATTGGGCCCCATGGTCTACGCCGAGAACGAGGGTGAAGTGTTCCTGGGTCGCTCGGTCACCAAGACCACCAACATGAGCGAGCAGACCATGCAGAAGGTTGATGCGGAGGTGCGCCGCATCATTGACCAACAGTACACCCTGGCACGCAAGCTGATCGAAGACAACCAGGACAAGATGCACGCCATGGCCAAGGCCTTGCTGGAGTGGGAAACCATCGACAGCGATCAGCTCGATGACATCATGGCCGGCAAGGAGCCACGCGCCCCCAAGGACTGGACGCCGCGGTCCAGCGCTTCGGGCGGTGACAGCGGCAGTGGCGGCGCACCCGCCGTCAAGCCGGATCCCACGCCCACGGCGGCCTGAGAGGGCAACTTTTCCACACAAAGCGGGGCTAGTCGCCCCGTTTCTTTTGGACCTTGTCAACCTAGCCCGACGCCGGGGTGACAATGGTGTTTCTGTAGCGTTTTGGGGTGCGCGGTGGCCTGGCAAACAAGCCGTTTCCTGATCGATCTGTCCAAGCCCAAGGTGATGGGTATCGTCAATGTCACGCCGGACTCTTTCTCGGACGGTGGCCGGTATCAGACGGTGACGGCGGCCTTGCGCCACTGCGAGCGCTTGATTCTGGATGGCGCCGACATTTTGGATCTCGGTGGCGAGTCTTCCCGCCCTGGCTCTGTGCCGGTGCCGCTCGCCGAGGAACTGGCGCGTGTTCTGCCGCTGGTGCGCGAAGCCGTCAAGCTCGGTGTTCCGCTCTCGGTGGACAGCTACAAGCCCCAGGTCATGCAGGCGGTGCTCGACCTGGGGGCGGACATTGTCAATGACATTTGGGCGCTGCGGCAGGGCGGCGCGAACGATGCCGGCAGTGCACTCCAGGTAGTCTCTCGCCACCCGGGCTGCGGCGTGTGCTTGATGCACATGCACGGCGAACCGCTGACGATGCAGCTGTCGCCGATGCAAGGCGATGTGGTGACGCAGGTGCAGCAGTTCTTTGCGTCACGTGTAAAGGCACTTCGCGACCTGGACGTGGCGGCGGACCGCATTGTGATTGACCCTGGTATCGGGTTTGGCAAGACCGTGGCGCAGAACTTCGCCCTGCTGGCGGGCCAGCACACCTTGTTGGAACTGGGCTATCCCCTGTTGGCCGGCTGGTCCCGCAAGTCGTCGCTGGCGGCGATTTGCGGCAACTCGCTGGGATCGGTGGCCACGCTTGACGCCCGGGAGCGCCTGGTTCCCAGCGTGACGGCGGCACTGTTGGCGGTGGAACGCGGTGCCAGCATCGTGCGCGTGCACGATGTGGCTGAAACCGTGCAAGCGCTGAAAGTACTGGCGGCTATAAGATAGCGGGCCGCAAGCGTCGTGGACTTCGAGATTTAACCTAGGGCAAAGGGACGGACAATGAGCAGAAAGTATTTTGGCACTGACGGCATTCGCGGCACGGTGGGCATCGAACCCATCACGCCGGATTTTGTGCTGCGTCTGGCTCACGCCGTGGGCCGCGTTCTCAAGAAGACCGAGGCACGTCCCACCGTGTTGATTGGCAAGGACACGCGTATCTCCGGCTACATGCTGGAGAGCGCGCTGGAGAGCGGATTCAACTCTGCTGGCGTGGATGTGGTGCTGCTCGGTCCGTTGCCGACGCCGGGCGTGGCTTATCTGACGCGGGCGCAGCGCGCGTCGCTGGGTGTGGTGATCAGCGCCAGCCACAATGACTACCCGGACAATGGGATCAAGTTCTTCAGCGCCCAGGGGAGCAAACTGTCGGATGCCTGGGAGATGGACGTCGAGGCCGAGTTGCAGCGCCCCCCGGTCTGGGCCGATTCGGCCAACCTGGGCAAGGCGCGGCGCATGGACGACGCGGCCGGCCGCTACATCGAGTTCTGCAAGAGCACTTTTTCCAACGACCTCACGCTCAAGGGAATCCGCATCGTGGTTGATGCCGCGCATGGGGCCGCCTACCAAGTGGCGCCCAAGGTTTTTCACGAACTGGGCGCCGAGGTGGTGGCGATTGGCTGCGCGCCCGATGGATTGAACATCAACCACGAAGTGGGCGCCACGCATCCTGAGGCGTTGGTGGCCGCCGTCAAGACCCATCGGGCCGACTTTGGTGTGGCGCTGGATGGTGACGCAGACCGCCTGCAAGTGGTGGATGCACAGGGGCGCCTGTACAACGGTGATGAACTGCTGTACCTGATGGCGGACGACCGCTTGGGACGTGACGAGCATGTGCCCGGCGTGGTGGGCACGCTGATGACCAATATGGCGGTGGAGGTGGCGCTGAAGGCGCGCGGTGTGCACTTCGTGCGCGCCAAGGTAGGAGACCGCTATGTGCTGGAAGAACTGGAACGGCACAAGTGGCTGCTCGGCGGCGAAGGTTCCGGGCATTTGCTGGCGCTTGACAAGCACACCACTGGTGACGGTTTGATATCTGCATTGCAGGTGCTGCAGGCGGTGCAGCGCAGCGGCAAGACGCTGGCACAACTGCTGGCCGATATCGCCCTGTTCCCGCAGACCCTGATCAATGTGCGTTTGCGTGCCGGGCAGGACTGGCAGGCCAATACGCGCCTGTCCGAGGAGACGCGCACGGTCGAAGCTGAGTTGGGCGACACCGGACGCGTGCTGATTCGTGCCAGTGGCACCGAGCCCCTGCTGCGCGTGATGGTTGAGGCGCGTGACGGTGCCCAGGCACTGGCCTGCGCGCAGCGCATTGCCGACACGTTGGCCGCATGACGAAACCCGCGATTCGTATCTGCCAGGCCGACTACGGCCGGGACGATCACGCTGCCGCAGTGGTGGCCTTGCTCGACGCCTACGCGCGCGACCCCATGGGCGGCTCAGAGGCTCTGAGCGATTTCGCCAAGTCCAATCTGGTGGCGGCGCTGGCGGCGCGACCCCAGGCCTATTCGGTGTTGGCATTCGGTGGCGCGGCCGGCCAGACCCCGGTGGGCTTGGTCAATTGCATAGAGGGGTTCTCAACCTTTGCCTGCCGCCCATTGGTCAATGTCCATGACGTGGTGGTACTCGACGGCTACCGTGGCCAGCGGGTGGCACAGAGCATGCTGGCGCTGGCCGAGCAGATCGCCCGCGAGCGAGGTGCCTGCAAGCTGACGCTGGAGGTGCTGCAAGGCAATGAGGGGGCGATTCGCCTGTACCAGCGCATAGGCTTTGCCAACTACCAGCTTGACCCCGCGATGGGGCACGCGCAGTTCTGGCAGAAGTGGCTGTAGGCGGCGCCGTGTAACGCTATTGCTTCTTGGGTGTGAAACCCATCTCTATGAGCGGTGGAACGCGGCCATCGAGGTCGCGCGGGATGGATTCGGTCTTTTCGATGGCCCGCAGCACCGCATCATCCCAGCCCTTGTGGCCGCTGGGGGTCTTGAGGCGCGGCTTGCCCACTATCGTGCCGTCCGGTGCTGCGTTGAACAGGACAACCGCGCGCGGGTTGCCGGCGACTTCGTCGCTGAACACGATATTTGGCCGAATTCGTGCCTCGAGCTTGGCGCCATAGCTGGCGGACGGACCGGACGCTTGTGCGGCGGTACCGGTGGCACTGCTGCTGCCGGTGGCATTGGCCAGGCCAGTCAGTCGCTTGATGTTCTCCTGTCGCTGGGCCTCGAGTCGCTTGGCCTTCTCCTGGGCTGCAAGGGTTTCCTTGCGTTTGGCGTCCTGTTCGGCCTGGCGCTTGTCGTCGGCAAGCTTCTTTTCCTTGTTGCGTTTTTCCTGCTCGCGTTTCTTTTCCAGCTCCAGTAGGGCCAGCTTCTGCTGTTGCAGCTCCTTGAGCTTCAGGGCGCGCTCCTTGTCTTGCTGGCGGCGCAGTCTTTCGCGTTCAATGGCGATGTCGGCGTCTGTCAGGCGCGGCTCGGGCGGCTCAACCGTCCGAGCAGGAGGCGTCGGTGGGGGCGGCGGCGGTTCGACCAGCCTGGGCGCGGCCTCGGTTGGCACCGCGGACCATAACTCGGCCTCAGCGCTGACTAACTCGGCCTCGCGCTGCCAGCTCAAGCCGGCGGTCAGGGCCACCATCAGCAGGGCGTGCGCGACGATCGCCAGCAGCAGGGCGCGTGCCAACCCGGGCGTGGGCGGAGGCGCAAATTCCAGCCGATCTGCGGCGGTGTTCACAGGATCAGGGCTCCAACTGCACCGACAGACCGACGCGCTGCACCTGGGCGCGCTGCAGCGTGTCCATCACCTTGACGACCGATTCGTACTTGACATTGCGGTCGGCGCTGATGACCACGGCGGAGTTGGCCACGCCACGTTGGGCCTCGGTCACGGTCTTGGCCAGGTCCTTGAGCGTCACCGCGACAGTCTTGCCGGCGAGTTTGAGCTCGAGCGCCTCATTCTTGCCGAGCACCACCTGGATGACCTGGTCTGGCTGCTTCTTGCCCTTGCCGACGCTGGGCAGGTCGATCATGCTTGGGGTGATCAGGGGTGCGGTGACCATGAAGATGATCAGCAGCACCAGCATCACATCGATGAAGGGCACCATGTTGATTTCGCTGATGGTGCGTCGTCCGCGTCCGCGGCTGATCAGTGCGGGCATAGTGTTTCCTCAGTGCCCAGAGGGAGAGTTGGTGCCGACGTTGCGCTGCAGGATGTTGGAGAACTCCTCGATGAAAGTCTCCAGCCGATTGGCGATGCGATCAATGTCCCGGGCAAAGCGGTTGTAAGCCACCACGGCCGGGATGGCCGCGAACAGGCCGATGGCCGTGGCGACCAAGGCCTCGGCGATGCCCGGTGCCACGGTGGCCAGTGTCACCTGTTGCAGGGCACCCAGACCGGTGAAGGCATGCATGATGCCCCAGACCGTGCCAAACAGGCCCAGATAGGGCGACACCGAGCCGACTGACGCCAGAAAGGAGAGATGGGTCTCGACGACGTCCATTTCCCGTTGAAAACTGGCGCGCATGGCGCGCCGTGCACCGTCCATCAAGGTTCCGCTGTCGATGATGCGGCGTTCCCGCAGCTTCTGGAATTCGCGCATGCCGCTGGCAAAGATCCGCTCCATCGGCCCGCTGGCCTTGGCATTCTTGGCCGCTGCGGCGTACAGGTCGTTCATGCTGGTACCGGACCAGAACTCACGCTCGAACTTGTCGTTGAGTGACTTGACGCGACCCAGGGAGAACAGTTTGCGAAAGATCGCGGCCCAACTCGACACCGACACCAGTACCAGCAGCAGCATGACCAGTTGCACGATCCAGCTGGCATGCAGCACCAAATTGACGATCGACAGGTTTTGATTCATCGGAGCAGATCCAGAAGTGTGGACGGAAATCGTGCCGGTTTGAGTGTGCTGGCATCGACCCAGCCGACCCGGATGGTGCCGTCGCACAGCACCGTGTCCTGAGGTTCGGTGGGCAGCAGCACCTGCTGGCGTATTGTCAGCGAAGCACGGCCGGTTTCCACCAGGGAAACTGTGACAAGAAGTTGGTCGTCCAGGCGTGCCGGGCGATGGTAGCGAACATCGGTCTGGCTGACCACGAAGATGCCCCCGGTCTGCTCGCGCAGCGCCTGTTGCCCGACGCCGAGCGAGCGCAGCCACTCGGTGCGCGCGCGTTCGAAGAACTTGAGGTAGTTGGCATAGAAGACGATGCCCCCTGCGTCGGTATCCTCCCAGTAGACGCGTACTGGCCAGATCAACGCCGGCTGCATTGGGATGCCGTCGCTCACCGGCGTACCTTCGCCCTGGCTGGCTGCGGTGCGAGCTTGCTTAGGGAAGCGGCCCGGTGCGGCGCTCATGTCCGCCCCCACGGCGCGATGCGCCTGCCCCCCGAGGGGGTGCGAGCTTGCTTGGGGCGGCCCGGCGCGGCGCTCATGCCAGCAAGGCTCTGAGACGCGCCACCGATTCTTGCAGTTGCGCCATGCTGTTGGCCGTCGAGAAACGGACGAAGTCGCGGGTCTGGGCGGTGCCGAAGTCGCGTCCCGGAGTGACTGCCACATGGGCTCGCTTCATCACCTCGAAGGCGAAGTCCCAGCTGTCGCCAACGCCCAGCCTGGCACACGCCGCAGAACAATCAGCCCAGGCGTAGAAGGCGCCATCCGGTACCACCGGCACGCTCAAGCCCATTTCATGGAGCGCCGGGATGAAGAAGTCCCGTCGTGCCTTGAACTCCGCGCGGCGCTGCTCATACAGGGCCAAGCTCTCAGGCTCGAAGCAGGCCAGGGCGGCATACTGCGACACGGTACTGGGGCAGATGAAGAGGTTCTGCGCCAGCCGCTCGATCACCGGGACCAGGGCTTCGGGCACGACCAGCCATCCCAGGCGCCAGCCCGTCATGTTGAAATACTTGCTGAAACTGTTGACGCTGATGAGGTCATCACGTAGCGCCAGGCACGACTGGCCATATTGAGCGTCGTAACTGAGCCCGAGGTAGATTTCGTCCACGATGGTGATGCCATCATGGCTGCGCACCACTTCGTGGATGCGCCGCAATTCGTCGGGCGCAATCGACGTGCCCGTCGGGTTGGAGGGCGATGCCAGCAGCACGCCGCGTGTATGCTGCCCCCAGGCCGACTCGACTTTCGCGGCGCTGAGTTGAAAGCGTTCTTGCGCAGTGGTGGGCAGCAGGACAGCGGTACCTTCAGCAGCGCTGACAAAGTGGCGATTGCAGGGGTAACTGGGGTCCGGCATCAGGATTTCGTCGCCGGCTTCGATCAAGGCGAGGCAGACCAGCTGCAGTGCCGCCGACGCACCGGCGGTGATCACGATGCGCTGCGCCGGCACCGTAATGCCAAATCGTGACTGGTACCAGCCGCTGATGCTTTCGCGCAGGGGTTCAAGCCCTGTGGCCTGGGTGTACTGGGTGCGTCCGTCACGAATCGCCTTGGCTGCGGCCTCCTGCACCAGCGGTGGCGCGGTGAAGTCGGGCTCGCCGATGTTCAGGTAGATCATTGGCGAGGCAGTGTGGGCGACCTGCCTGGCCAGGGTCTGCGCCGCCTTGGCCACCTCCATCACGTAGAAGGGCTCTATGCGTCGGGCTCGCTCGGAAATCCGCATGACGGGGCTACTTCGCACTCACGCGCGGGACGGACCGGTCGAACGGTCCGCCGCGACTTCCGCGGCGCGCAGGGTGGGTGCCAGGCCATTGAGCACGGCGTTGACGTATTTGTGGCCATCGGTTCCACCAAACTCCTTGGCCAACTCGACGCATTCGTTGAGCACCACGCGCCATGGCACGTCCAGGCAGTGCTTGAGCTCGTAGGCGCCGATCCACATCACACCATGTTCGATCGGGGATATCTCCGCCAGTTTGCGGTCCAGCAGCGGGACGATCAGGGCATCGAGTTCCTGGGCTTGTTCGACACAGCCGTGCAGCAGTGCATCGAAATGCACAGTGTCGGACTTCGAGAAGCCGGCCAGGTCGCGCGTGAAGGCATCCACGTCGGCCACGGCGTTGCCGCCGACGAGGCTTTGGTAAAGCGCCTGCAAGGCGAATTCCCGCGCGCGGCTGCGGCTGGATTTGCTGCCGGCCTTGCGTGCGCCGGTGCTGGTCAGACCGGTGCGGGACTGGCGTGGCGGGCGCTTGGCTTCGGTCTTGGAACCTGGGGTGCTCATCAGATCTCCTGCATCAGGTTGGCCATCTCGACGGCGACGCGGGCCGCGTCGCGCCCCTTGTCGGTCTTCCTGGCAATGGCTTGCTCCAGGTTCTCGGTTGTGAGGATGGCGTTGGCGATCGGGATCTGGTAATCCAGCGCAACGCGGCTGACGCCGGCGCCCGATTCGTTGGCCACCAGTTCAAAGTGGTAGGTCTCGCCCCGGATGATGCAACCCAGCGCCACCAGTGCGTCGTATTTGGACTTCTCGGCCATGGCCATCAAGGCCACTGGAACTTCCAGCGCGCCGGGGACCATGACGTGGTCGATGTTCTTGTCTTGCACACCCAGCGCGATCAACTCCGCGTGGCACGCCTGCGCCAGGGCATTGGTAATGGGCTCGTTGAAGCGTGCCTGCACGATGCCTATGGCCAGGCGTTTGCCGTGGAGTCGGGCATCACCTGCCTGCAGAGTGCCTTTGTCGGCGTTGAACATGAATGAATCCTTGGTTGATCGATGGAAGCCAGCGCCCGCACCACGCACTGCCTGGCGCCGCCTGGTTTGCTTGCTATTTGGTGATGTAGCCTGTGATTTCCAGCCCGTAGCCGGTCATGCTGGGCATGCGCCGTGGGTTGCCCATCAGCGTCATCTTTTGCACCCCGCATTCGCGCAGAATCTGTGCGCCCACGCCGTAGGTGCGAAGGTCCATGCGCTCACGTTCCGGGCCGTGGCTGGCCAGGGCAGTGCCCTCAAACTGGGACAGCAGTTGCTCAGCGGTTTCACCACAATTGAGCAGCACCACCACGCCTTTGCCTTCGGCGGCCACGCGTGCCAGGCTGGCGTCCAGACTCCAGGAGTGCATCGCGCGGTTGACCTCCAGGGCATCGAAGATGGACAGTGGTTCGTGCACACGGGCGGGTACGGTGTCACCGGGCAGCCACTGGCCCTTGACCAAGGCCAGATGCACGCCTTGTGCCGGCTTGTCGCGAAACGCATGGGCCGTGAACTCGCCAAACGCTGTGTTGAGCGTGCGTGTGCCGACCTTTTCAATCAGGGATTCGACGCGGCTGCGGTGTTCGATCAGGTCGGCGATGGTGCCGATTTTCAGTCCGTGCTCGGCGGCGAACAGCTGTAAATCGGGCAGGCGTGCCATGGTGCCGTCGTCTTTCATGATCTCGCAGATCACGGCCGCTGGCGAGCAGCCGGCCATGGCAGCCAGGTCGCAGCCGGCTTCGGTATGCCCAGCGCGCATCAACACGCCGCCGTCCACGGCCTGCAGTGGGAAGATGTGACCGGGTTGCACCAGATCGTCCGCCTTCGCGCCTCTTGCAACGGCCGCTTGCACCGTGCGGGCGCGGTCCGCGGCCGAGATGCCCGTGGTGACGCCTTCAGCGGCCTCGATTGACACGGTGAATGCGGTCGCCAGCTTGGTGCCGTTGCGCACCGCCATGGGCGGCAGTTTCAGTCGCTCGCAGCGTTCGCGGGTGAGGGTCAGGCAAACCAGACCACGGCCAAAGCGGGCCATGAAATTGATGGCCTCGGGCGTGACGTGATCGGCGGCCAATACCAGATCACCTTCGTTCTCGCGGTCTTCCTCGTCGACCAGGATGACCATGCGGCCGGCCCGCATGTCGGCCACGATGTCTTCGACGGAGGAAATGGAAACAGGGGAGTGTGCAGTCATGCGACGACTTTCAGTGAGTCTTGATGAGAAGCGGTGTCAGCCGAGGGTCTGGGCCGCACCGGGCACCAAAGTGGCGAGCTGCGGCTCCAGACGGAGCATGCGTTCGACGTAGCGCGCGATCAGGTCGATCTCCAGGTTGACATGAGCGCCGGACGCCAGGGTATTCAAGGCGGTGTTCTGGACCGTGTGGGGGATCAGGTTGATGCGGCATTCGCAGCCGCGCTCCAGATCCGCGACATGGTTGACGGTCAGGCTCACGCCATTGACGGTGATCGATCCTTTGTAGGCCAGGTACCTGGCCAATTCGCGTGGGGCAAGGAGCGCCAAGTCCCAGCTTTCTCCGACCTGCGCGAAGTGCGTGACGGTTCCGACACCATCGACATGCCCCGACACCATGTGGCCGCCGAGCCGGTCGTTGGCCC
>Ga0208628_1001051_pt1 | contig 10587 bp, 5 predicted proteins | sample LakWasMet16_LOW5_2_FD_183864 | JGI IMG/M metagenome (GOLD analysis project Ga0208628, IMG submission 183864) | Freshwater sediment methanotrophic microbial communities from Lake Washington under simulated oxygen tension - Sediment Metagenome... | ecosystem: Environmental > Aquatic > Freshwater >... | reverse complement strand
ATGGTCGCCGGTATAGCCGGCAAACCAGCTATCGCGTCCGTCATTGCTGGTGCCGGTTTTGCCTGCCACCTGCAGCGGCCCCAAACCATCGGCAAGCAAAGCACTGCCGGTGCCATTGGTGACCACCTGTTGCAATCCCAAAGTTACGAGGCGCGATGCAATCGCATCGCCTTCCTGTGCCGCGTCGGAATTAAAGTCATAGCGATTCACGGCTTTGCCTTTTGGATCAAGCACGCCGCGCACCGCACGCAAGGGTTGAATGCGTCCGCCCGAAGCCAGAAATTGATACATCTGCGTCATCGAGAAAACGCTCAAGTCGACCGAACCCAGAATCAGCGAAGGTCGTGGCTCCGATTGCAAACCACCGAGCACTTTCAGCAATTCGCTCAAACGGTCGGGCCCCACTTCCATGCCGACACGCACCGTGGCCTGGTTGTAGGAATGCGCAAGCGCCGACGACATAGTTACCGTGCCATGGCTCTTTCCGTCGGAATTGCCCGGACGCCAGGTTTTGCCATTCGGCTGCGTGACTTCGACCGGACTGTCATCAACCCAACTGGCCAGCGAGTATTGATCCGGCTGTGCAAATGCCAGCAGATACACGAAGGGTTTCAGCAAGGAACCGACCGGACGCTGCGCTTCCAGTGCACGGTTAAATCCCGGTTGATCGACGTTCTTGTTACCGACCATCGCCAGCACTTCGCCTTTTTGACTATCGGTCACCACCATGCCCGCTTGCAGGGTCGGACCCTGCTTGCGCTGGATCTTGCCCAAGGTATCGATCACGGCTTTTTCCGACAGCATCTGTACCGAAGGCGCAAGCGATGTATGCACGGTCATGCCGGCACCTTTCAGCGCATCGGCGGGATAATCTCTAGCGAGTTGGCGACGCACCAAATCCATAAAGGCAGGATTGCGGTTTTTTGCTACGCCGGGTTTCGCACTCACGCCCAGGGGCGTTGCATTCGCACGAGCGGCTTCCGCCTTGGTAATCAAACCCAATTCTTCCCAGACACCCAGCACAACGCGACGACGTTCCAGTGCCCGCTCCGGATGCTTGCGTGGATCATGATAAGCCGGGCCCTGAATGATGCCGATCAACAAGGCCATGTCTTCGGTGCGCAATGAATTCAAATCACGGCCAAACCAGAACTCGGCACCGGCCGCAACCCCATGAATCGATTGCTCGCCCTGCTGGCCCAGATACACCTGATTCAAGTAGGCCTCGAGAATGCGTCGCTTGTCGAAGCGCGCCTCGATGATCAATGCGTAGGCAGCTTCTTTCACCTTGCGCGAAATCGTTTTTGTATTGCTCAGGAACAGGCTGCGCACCATCTGCTGCGTCAGCGTGCTGGCACCTTGTTCAAATTCGCCTTCGCGGATATTCACCCAGATCGCCCGCATCAAACCTTTCGGATCGATACCGTGATGGGTTTTGAAATTGCGATCCTCTACCGCCTGCAGGCCTGAGACAATAAGTGGCGGCACTTCTTCCAGACGCACCAGACGGCGTTCTTCTTCGCTATTGCCATACAAGGTGGCAATTCGTGCGGGATCGAGTCTCGCACTGTCCAATCGTTTTTTAGTCGCAGCATCTTGCACCGATACAACACGACCGGCACTGATCACAACCACCAACTGGCGCTCGCGTACCGGACCATCCATATCGACGAATGAACGGGTGGCGAGCGTAAACTTACCGCCATCGCGCTTGAATGTTCCGGGCAAAAGGCCGGCACCATCGTTACGATACGACGCCGCCGTCAATTCCAGTTCCATCGCTTCGGGATTCAGCCGAACGCCTTCGGCCAGAAATAGCGGTCTCGCAAAAATGCGGGTTGGTACCTGCCACTGCAATTGCGCGAATTGTTCGCGCACCTGCTTGTCCAGTTTCCAGAGGTACGGGCCGCCAATACCAATCGTCAAACCCAGCACCAGCAGGCTGATGCGCCAGAACCAGGTCCGGAGTCGGGAACGGAGGGCAGGTGTTTCTTCTTCGGAAGGAGCGTTTAGGGTCACGGACATGGATAATGTTGGTTTCCGGAAGTTTATCAGGCTCGAGAGCGAGTCTGAATTTTTCATGGCCTATTTGGACAATAAATCACCGAACTAATTCACATTTGATGAAAGATCGATTTATTTACCACTATCGTCGGAGCCGAAGCCTGCTGCAGCGCGGTTTGAGAAGCCTGCGCGTGCGCGGCCTGAAAGCCAGCCTGGCGATGATTTCGCCGGGTTTGAAGCAAGCTCGCGCAGGGCATGCGCTGCATTTTCCCAATCCAGCCGAAATAGAAAATCTAGGAACCGCCGATTTCGGCTGCGAACATCCCCAGGTCAGCCTGATTATCCCGATTCACAACAAGCTCGAATTGACCAAAGCCTGTCTTGCGAGCGTACTGCTTCAGCGTGGCGACATCGCATTCGAACTTATCGTGGTTGACGACGCTTCCAATGACGCCAGTTTCGAATTTTTATCGGGCATCAAGGGTTTGCGCGTGTTTCGTCTATCCGGACAAAGTGGTTACGTGCTCGCCAGCAACCATGGTGCAGAACAGGCACGCGGCGAAATGCTGGTGTTTCTGAATAACGACACCGTGGTTCAAAAAGACTGGCTGGAAAACCTGCTGGGCACCTTCATTAAATTCCCCGATACCGGCATTTGCGGTGCAAAACTGCTGTATCCGAATGGTCGCCTGCAGGAAGCCGGCGGTGCGGTTTTCCGGGACGGCAGCGTCTGGAATATCGGCCGCTTCGAACAGGCAGACAATCCGCGTTTCAACTATGTGCGTGAAGTCGATTATGTTTCGGGCGCAGTACTGGCCATTCGCAAAAAAGTATTCGACAAGATGAACGGCTTCGATCCGCATTTTGCGCCCGGCTATTTTGAAGACACCGACCTGGCCATGCGGGTTCATGCATCGGGACTGAAAATCCGCTATCAGGCTTTTTCACGTGTCGTGCATCTTGAAGGCGCAACTTCGGGCACACGTCTCGACAGCGGAATGAAAGCCTTCCAGGTTCCGCACCAGATAAAATTCGCCGAACGCTGGCAAACGACTTTGGCCGATTTTCCTTGCCGTCCCGATACGGAAGTGGAAAACAAAACGCTCGCATTCAAATCCGGCAGGAAAAAAGTCCTGATCATGGACGAGCATACGCCCAGGGCCGACGCCGATTCCGGTTCACTGCGCCTGTTTCATCTGATGCAGAGCCTGCAACGCGAAAACTGCGATCTGCATTTCATGCCAGCGGATTTAGGCTTCGATTCCGGACATACCCTTAGCCTGCAACAGCAAGGCATTGCCTGTTATTACCGTCCATGGACGAAAAGCGTGTTCGACTGGCTAAAGGAAAATGCCGACCAGTTCGACCTGATCATCGTCTGCCGGGTTGATCTGATGGCGAGCGTTTACGACACATTGAGAAGATCTGCGCCGAAAGCGAAACTGGTTTTCGATACAGTCGACTTGCATCATGTGCGCGAGGCACAGGAAGCGGAATTATCGAAATCGGAAGCCCTGAAAAAACAGGCGCAGGCCACCAAAACAAAAGAATATGCATTGATGGAAAAATGCGATGAAAGCTGGGTAGTAAGCGAAACCGAGTATCTCGCGTTGAAATTGGCATTCCCCGAAAAGAATATTCGTCGCGTTTCGAACATTCATGCGCTGCGATATGAAACGCCGGCTTTCAAGGACCGTAAAAATATTTTATTTGTCGGAAACTTCCGGCATCCGCCAAACGCCGATGGTCTGCACTGGTTTCTTGAAAGTATCTGGCCAAAAGTACATTTCGAACGACCGGACATAACGCTGCAGATTGTCGGCAGTTCCGCACCCGAATATTTAACGGGCATTTGCAAAGACATGAATGTCGTATTTCACGGCCATGTCGACGACATCGAAAAGCAGATTGACGGTGCGCGCATCAATATCGCCCCGCTGCGTTACGGTGCCGGGGCAAAAGGGAAAATAAGCCAGGCACTGGCTTCCGGATTGCCAAGCATCGCGACCACGGTCGCTGCGGACGGAATGCATTTGACCGACAAGGAGTCGGCATTGATTGCCGACGACGCCGAACTGTTCGCAACGGCAATTCTGACTCTTTACGAAGATGAAACGGCATGGAACCTGCTTTCGAAAAATGGCTACATCATTGCCGAAGAATTCTTCTCCGAAACGGCTGTTGCAAAAGAGATCAAGACCCTACTTGACTGGCAAAAGAAATGAATGACTACACCGCAAATTACATGTGGAATTTCAAGCCCGGGGAAAAAGCGCCCATACCGACGGCTTGCATCGACAACAACAGGAATTTCTTCAGCAAGACCAACATCGTATCGACGGCTGATATCGAGTTGCTGGCCAAACATTATCCCGACCTGGATCAATTGTGGGATCGAATACCGCACTGGATTATCAAAGCGGACCTGGGGCGCCTTCTCCATATTTATTTCCACGGCAATTTTTATTTCGACGTTGATTGCAAAATCAGGAAAAACATCCCCGTTGATTCCGTCGGCTTTCTGGTTTTGTTTACTGAAACCATACTCAAGAATGTCAACAAACTGGGCCCCCGCGAATGCAAGAACCCCGAAAATGTCTTGAGGGTTGCCAACTATGCTTTCGGCACGAATGTGATCAGGCATCCATTCCTGAATGAAGTGATTCTGGAATGCATCAAGCGGCTTGGCGTTTTAATTGACTTGAACTCTACCGAACTGTCGCAAGAGGACATTCTGTGGGTTTGCGGGCCGGACGTAATCACCACGGTTTATCATAAATCCAGATCCTCTTATTCTGATTTAATCCTGCTGGACACCAGTTATCTGTCACATCTTTGCCATGGATCGTGGAGAGAATAAAACCATTGCACACCTGGCTTTTATTTCAGGGAATGGAATCCCGGCTGTCACTTGCATCGGGCTTGAAACTAACCAGCACCTCGATGTATTCGGCTCTGATGCCGAGGCTGAGATCATCCATGTGAACAATCTGCGTAAACAATCCGCTGGCGTCAAAAATTTTCCGGCAAATGTCATAGCCCCAGTCAATCGTCACCAGAGACTTGCCGTCGCCGATCGGATTGCCGTGATAAATATCTTCAAGGATATGAACGACATCCCCCTGTTCCAGCCTGGCGCGTAATCGGGATGCCTTGTTCTTGTTCACCAGCGGCACGGTAAAAATATGCATGCCACCGGGCTTCAAGGTTCTTGCGATTTCGCTGAATACCTTTGATGGATGGAAAACGTGTTCAAGCACGTCTTGCGTAATATGCAGATCAAAACTTTCATCCGGAAACGTCAGGCTTTCCAGATTTTCGCAGCGAATGCCGTTGACCAAACTTCCAAGAGGGCTGCCCTGGAAAAACTGGGAAGTTTGAAAGCTGCCGCATTCTCTGGCCAATCGCGCACTTGCTCCCCGATTGCCCGGCGATGATTCGTGAATGCGGGCTTTTCGCCAACGGGGGAAATACGTATCGATAACATGCATCAGCGCACGCTCGCGCGGAATGCTTCCGCAATTCGAGCAAAGGAAATGATCCCTGAACCAGGCATTCATCGCGATAAAATCGACGTCCCGATCACAAGTTGTACAGCGACCAGAACTTTTCAGAACGACCTGTTCTGCATCATTCATGCTTTAAGTCTCCCATCAACCCAATCTTCTCGCATCCTGTATGCCGGGCACCGCATTCAAGCGCCCCAGCAAATCGCTGAGCTGCTCGAAATCGGTCACTTTCAGCAGGAAATTGATTTCCGCCATGCCGTGGCTGCTGTCGATTTTCGAATCAACGCCCTGTATCTGCACTTCGTTCTGTCCGATGATATTGGTGATGTCTTTCAGCAACCATTTCCTGTCGAAGGCCCGCACGACCACATTGACCAGATAACGGGATTTGTCCGATTGCCCCCAATTGACCGGCAGGCAACGATCTTCATGCAAGCTCATCAAGCGCTGCAACGAGGCGCAGGATGCGCGGTGAATACTGACGCCGCGTCCCTGGGTCAGGTAACCGATGATTTCATCGCCCGGCACCGGCTGGCAGCAGCGTGCCAGCTGGGTCAGTAAATTACCGACGCCTTCGACCGTGAACTGCCCGGCATTTTTCTTGATCGCATATTTTTTAGGTGTGGTTTTTACGACTTCGGGCAGCTTGCTGGTTTGCTGATGCTCATGCAAAGCACGGCTGACCTGATTCGGGCCGACATCGCCAAGCGCGAGCGCCAAATACAATTCATCGGTATTGGGCAAACGGAATTTCTCAAGCATCGGCGCAAGATCGGCATTCAACAAGGCAACGCGCCGCAATTCCTTTTCCAGAATGTCTCTGCCTGCTTGCAGGTTTCTGGCGCGATCAATCTTGTGAAACCATGCGCGCACCTTGTCGCGGGCACGGCCGCTGACCAGAAATCCGTTCGAACTCATCAGCCAGTCACGACGCGGCTCGGAAACCTTGCTGGTAATGATTTCGATACGATCGCCGCTGCTCGGTTTGAAATCGAGCGTGACAATGCGTCCATTCACTTTCGCACCCCGGCAACGATGTCCGACTTCGGTATGAACGTGATAGGCGAAATCGAGAACAGTCGAACCATGCGGCAGATCGAATACTTCGCCTTTCGGCGTGAGCAGATACACCCGATCTTCCATCAATTCTGTACTGAAGCCCGCCAACAAATCATGCGACTCATCGCCATCGCGTTGTTCCAGCAATTGCCGCATCCACGCAACCTTGCGCTCGAAACTGGCATCGCCCGGACCGCCTTCCTTGTAACGCCAGTGCGCGGCAACGCCGAGTTCGGCATGCTCGTGCATTTGCGGCGTGCGGATTTGTATTTCCAGTGTGCGATTCTCCGGCCCGAGCACGGCGGTATGCAGCGAGCGGTAATCATTGCCTTTAGGATGCGCGATGTAATCGTCGTATTCGGAAGGAATCGAAGGCCATAATTGGTGCACGACACCCAGCACGGTGTAACAGCTCGGAATGTCTTTCACCAGAACGCGAATGGCGCGAATGTCATACAGCTCGCTGAACGGAACATTCTTGCGCTGCATTTTTTTCCAGATGCTGTAAATATGCTTCGGCCTTCCGGCGATGTCGGCTTCGATGCCGGCTTCCGATAAAGCCTCGCGCATTTTTTGTTTCACCTGCTCGATGAAACGTTCACGCCCGGTTCTTTTTTCATCGAGGAGTTTTGCAATCTTCTGATAGGTTTCAGGCTGCAGATAACGGAAAGCAAGATCTTCCAACTCCCATTTCATTTGCCAGATGCCGAGGCGGTTGGCCAGCGGCGAATGGATGTCGGCAGTCAATTGCGCCAGCGCTCGTCGCTCGGCTTCGCTATATTGGCCGGCCTGACGCAAGCGTTGCAATTGCATCGCCAGCAAGATCGGAACCACGCGCAAATCGCGTATCAATGCCAGCAGCAGGCGCCGCAAGCCTTCGGAATTGCCGGGGTTTTCCCTTTGTGCGTGCAGGCTCCAGACTTGTTCGGCAGCCTTGATGCCATCCAGCAGCGGTTGCAAACGCGACAGCCCCTCCTGCTTGGGATTGACTGCAGCCTGCAGCGCAGGCCAGTTTGCCAAAGCCGCCGCCAACAGCACATCCGGGCTCACTTTCAATGCGAGCAGGCTTTCCAGCAGCGAAATCGTCTCCTGTTCGGCCGGTTCAACCGGCAAAGCCGGGGTCAAAGCCTGAATCCCCTGCCAAAGCGGGTCGCCGCGTTCGGAAGCGACTTTGGCCTGCTCCAGCCAATCACTTAGCCTTGGCACATTGGCGGACGATAAATTCAAGCGGAACCCTGCGCAGATTGTGTAAACTTAGGCCTTCGATAGTACAAACATAAACACTTGGGAGCCACCATGCCACGCATTTTTATTGCATTCGTCTGTGCATTTTCATTAATAGCCACTGCTGCGATCGCGAAAGAATTCTCCAGTGTCGAAGAACAAATGTCCTCGCGCGAATTCAAGTCGGCCGGTCTGGACAAACTGAGCCCCGAAGAATTGGCGGCATTGAACGCGTGGATTCGTGCGAACCAACCAACCGGCGGTTCCGGTGTTGTTTACAACCGTGCCCAAGATGATCTGGTTCGCATTGGCTTCGATGATTCCGATGCCCGCGAGCTGATCACCAGCAATATCATCGGTGAATTCAAAGGCTTCGCCAGCGGTACCAGCATCAAGCTGGAAAATGGCCAAGTCTGGCGGGTTGAAAGCGGCGATCTCGAAGGCATCAAATCCATGACCAATCCCAAGGTCACCATTCGTCCGGGTTTGATTGGCGGCTGGCGTTTGCAGGTCGACGGCTACAACTCGGTCGCCAAAGTTAAGCGGGTCAAGTAAGCGTTTCGAGCTGTTTGGCCAGGCGCTTGGCGGAAACCGGGCGCTGGGTTCCAAGTTCCTGCGCAAACACCTGCACACGCAGCTCTTCGCAATCCCAACGGAATTGTTGCCAGGCCAGATGTTGCATCTGGCCTTTTTCTTGCGCGCGATTCAATGCATCGGTGAAAGTTTTCAATTCCAGCATGCGTGCCTGATCCTTGACCGGATCGGCGAGTGCTCGCTCGGCACGCAAGGCAATAGCTTTCAGATAACGCGGAAATTCTTTCAGACCGATTGCCTCGGTTTCACGCAAAAAACCCGGATGCACAAGACTGCGAAGATGCGACTGCAAATCATCGAGATTCGCGCGCGCCCAGCCCATCAGGTTCGATTCGAGTTTCGGCTTGATCTGGGCATAGCTCGCGAGAATAGTTTCCGCGAGATTGAGATTCTTTACCGCTTCCGGAAACAGATCCCGGCTCAATGTTTGAATGCGCGCTTCAAATTGCGCCTTGTCGCGAATATCTGACAGATCGTATTGCAGCAATGCCTTCAATGCTGCGCTGACGATGTCTTCCCGTAATCGTTCCGAGCTTTCGATTGCGGCATAAAGCAGACCCAGCTTCGGTGATACAGGAAGCTGTTTGCGTGCCTGTTTTATTTTATCGGCCAATGCGAATTCGGCAAGGCGTCGAACGCCACGCTCGTGCTCTTCCTGTGCCTGCGCGCTGTCGGCAAATACCTGTAGCGCAACCGTATCGCCATTATCAACCAAGGCAGGGAATGCCAGCACGCCCGCAGCACCCGGAACCTGCAAGGGTATCGGTGAGTCCGGAAATGTTTTCAGACCTTCCTGCACCAAACGTTCGCCCGCATGTTCGGCAAACGCTTTTTCCGCCTTCGAACCAAAACGTTTTTTCAGTTCCGCCAAGTCCCGCGACTGGGCCAGGATAATTTGTGCAGCGCCGGTTTTTTTGTCGGCGACGCGCAGATTCATTTGCAGATGTTTGTCGATGCCGCTTTCATCGAAATCGAGTGTCTGCACCGGTGCGCCGGTAGTACGCGTAAGGAACCGCGCCAGTTCGCCGGTAATCGCATCTGCCGTTGGTGCAGGATAAGCCTGTGCAAAGGCGCGGGCAAAATCGGGAGCCGGCACATAATTTCTTCGAAGGTTTTTGGGGAGGCTTCTGATTAACGCTGTTGCCTTTTCTTCAATCAAGCCCGGCACCAGCCAGCCCAGACGACTGCCATCGAGTGCCATCAATAAATGCAGCGGAACATCCAGCGTCACGCCATCGTCTTCACTGCCCGGTTCGAATCGGTAATGCAGCGCGAGCCTAGCGTCGCCAAGTGCAAAATATTTCGGAAAGAGATTGCTCTCCTTGTCGCCGTTCGGCAGCAGGTCTGATAACGACCATTCCAGCGTTTTTTTCTTGTCTGGCAGAAGTTTGTGATACCAGGCATCGAAGCCCTGCGCGCTGTTGATCTCGGCCGGTACGCGATCAAGATACCAACGCGTCTGCCAGTCTTCGTCAACAACGATGCCTGCACGGCGCTGCTTGGCTTCTTCCTCGATGGCTTTCGCCAGGGTGGCGAGATTTCTTTGCAGCAGCGGCGAACGCGTATTGATTTCACCGGTCAATAAAGCCTGCCTGACAAATATTTCGCGCGCTTCGAGCGGATACAGGCCACCGTAGTGCATCGGTTTTTTTGCCGCCAGCAACAGGCCAAACAAACTGATTTGTTCGTAGCCAATCACCCTGCCCTGCGCTCGCGACCAATGCGGATCGAAATGTTTTCGTGCAAGCAAATGATTGAGTTCGGCGATCACCCATTCGGGTTCGATTTTCCCGAGCGTCAATCCCCAAATCTTTTGGGTATCGAGAATATTTGCCGCCAACACCCAGGCCGGCGGCGATTTCGATATTGGTGACCCGGGAAATAAACCGAATTTGCGTTGGCGCGGCGCATCGTAAAGTCCCTTCTCAGACTTGCGCCCGATGTTGCCGGGCAAGCCCGCAATCAATGCGCGATGCAGCATCGAGTATTCGGCGGCGACCGAGTTTTGCTGCCAATCCAGTTGTTCCGCACTCAGCAAGAGCTGGCGGTGCAGTTCGCGCCATTCCCGCATCCGCAGAAAGCCGAGAAATTTTTTCTCGCACCAGCCGCGCAGTTTCGATTGCGTGAATTCTTCGTGGGCGTTTTTGTAGGCATCCCAGAGTTTCAGAATGCCGGTAAATTCCGATTGCGGATCGGT
>Ga0208628_1001046_pt1 | contig 10617 bp, 8 predicted proteins | sample LakWasMet16_LOW5_2_FD_183864 | JGI IMG/M metagenome (GOLD analysis project Ga0208628, IMG submission 183864) | Freshwater sediment methanotrophic microbial communities from Lake Washington under simulated oxygen tension - Sediment Metagenome... | ecosystem: Environmental > Aquatic > Freshwater >... | reverse complement strand
CTGTCGGAAAAATGCGAAAAGCGACTCAAGGGAAAATTTACGAAAATTTCCAATTCCACAAGCACTGCAAATACAAAAATTTGGGGGCCTAATAGTAGTTAGAACCCATGCATAAATTACTCGCACTCGTAGTTGTTCCTATGATCTTCTCATTATCTGTTTCCGCAGCCGACAACAGAATGGGTAGCATTCCGACTGAAGTAACTTATTTAATGGCTACCACTGACTATAGATATATTGAAGCCTCTCAGTGTGTTGCAAACAGTTGCGTTTACAGTCGTTACATTCAAAGAATAGAATCTGGCGTCGTTGCCTGCACTGTAAAAGTAAAAGAAATTAACGAAAAAGAATTAGTTGGTGCAGCTCAGTGGGCTTCACAACCAAAGGTTCTTTATGTTTATACAAGTGATAAATCAAGCGGTAGATTTAGAAATGTTTTTCATGTCGGCAAGAACTGTAGTTACCGGTTCGAGCGCACGGAACTCTAGTGGGTTCTAACTACGCAATCAAGGGGACCTCCGTGGAAACATGGCATTCAAGCAAGTTATCATCCGGCGCGTCGGTCCCTTATCTTGGTTGTTAGGTCCCAGTCCCTCAATGCTGCAACCTGAGAGAAATGAATGTTAAAAATTACAAAGTACAATTGGCAAGAGCGTGCAGCTTATCTGACAGCAGTTCTGCTGATCTTTTCTGGCGTTTATATGACCTCTCCTGATGCACCAAACACAATTAACCGTGCAGGTTCACTTGTAATAGTTACTGGCGTCATACTTGCTATGTCGCGCAAGTATGATGCTTTATATGATGAGGTTAGAAATTTCATTGCCCTTCACAAGAGCAAAGGTGTCGATGATGCCATTGCTAGTATTGAAAAAGACAAAGGCATCGTTGTAACAGATGAGAAGCGTCAAGAAGTCAAACGACAGTTCGAAGTCGAAATGTCAAAAGATCTTGATCAAGTTTTTTACGAAAAACGTCGAATCTTTAAGATTCACGAAGTAACAATCATCATTCTTGGAACAATCGTAAATGGATTTGGTGATTTGGCATTGAAGTGCCTCATTGCCTGATACCTAACTACGCAATCAAGGGGCCTCCGTGGAAACATGGCATTCAAGCGAGTTACCATCCGGCGCGTCGGTCCCTTACCTTGGTTGTTAGATGTCAAGTAAACATCATGGAGCATTCATGGAAATAAACGTAAGTGGTATTTGGACCGGCGAAATGAGAGGCACCAATACCGGCGGAGTGACGTTAGAGCTGGAGCAATCTGGCGATCGCATATATGGCCATGGAAAATTTTACGAGCCCACTTTAGGTAGTTACATCTACGACGTACAAGGTGCCGTTAAAAGCGATCAAATGGTTTTCTTTCTGTCGCCTCGACCGAATCAAGGCCTATTGCTTGGAAATATTCAGGCAACGTGTGACACGGTGAAAAAAGATGTAATTACGGGAAAGTGGAGCTCATCCATTGGTACGAGTGGCGTTTTCGAAGTCCATAAATACGACCCTTCCACCGAGACCGATGAAAGCCCTTCTCCGCAATCTGTATTCTTAATTCACGGGCACGACGAAGGCACAAAAGAAAAGGTAGCGCGCTTCCTGGAGAAGCTTGGCTTGTCAGTCGTAATTCTTCATGAGCAAGTTAATAAAGGCATGACAATCATCGAAAAATTTGAAAATTATGCGGCTAATGCCGGCTTTGCAGTTGCCTTATTTACACCAGACGACATCGGATACCCAATGGCATCAGCCGAAAGTAAGCAACCACGAGCTAGACAAAATGTTGTGCTAGAAATGGGCTATTTTGTGGGCAAACTTGGACGTTCAAGAGTTTGCCTCTTACACAAAGGTTCAGTCGAGCTTCCCTCGGACATACTGGGTGTTGTTTATGCAGCAATTGATGACAACAATGGTTGGCAGCTTGCGTTGGCAAGAGAACTTCGCGGCGCTGGCTATGATATTGATCTAAACAAAATTGTCATTTAACTACGCAATCAAGGGGGCCTCCGTGGAATTATTAGATTCATCCGAATCGTAATCCGGCGCGTCAGTCGCTTATTCTGGTTGTTAGTCTTCAGGAGAAAAGTTATGGCAACTTTATGGTTTGCAAAAGACGGTGAGTATAAAATAGGGGGTCAGAGTGATTTATTCAGTGCAAATGCTAACATTTAGTTCAATTTAATTAGCGTGCCCCCTTTCTTGATTCGGAACAAGAAGTTTTATCTCTAAAATCCATTGCCCTCATCGACGAGGTTATTGATTTAGGCTATATTGCAACCTATGGAATCTTCTAAACAAATGATAAATGCCATTGACTTATTTTGTGGTGCAGGCGGACTCTCATATGGCTTGCAACAAGCAGGGGTAAATGTAGTTGCCGGAGTCGATATAGATTCTGATTGTGAGTATGTGTATAGCAGAAATATCAAAGCTCCTTTTTTGTTGAAAGATATCCGTGAAATTTCGGTTGAAGACATAAATAGTCTTTACCCGAAGAACGGTTACCGGTTACTTGCAGGCTGCGCACCTTGCCAACCTTTTTCGAAACATCGAAGGGGGGAGGATACAACTGAAGATGAAAAGTGGACATTGTTAGATGAGTTTGGTCGGATCGTCGTCGGGGTCATGCCTGATTTTGTGACTATGGAAAATGTGCCAGGCATTGTTTCAACCGTAGTGTTTAAAAGGTTTGCCCAGCAATTAATTAAACTTGGTTACCACGTTTCGTATAAGATTTGTTTTTGTCCTGAATATGGATTGCCACAAAATCGTCGAAGGTTAGTCTTGCTTGCTTCAAAGTTGGGTGAAGTTCACGTTCCAGAGGGAACTTTCAAGCCCGGAACATACAAAACCGTCAGAAAAATAATAGAAGATATTCCGCCGATCAAGTCAGGTAAGGAAAGCGCAGAAGATCCTCTGCACAAAAGTCTTGGGCTTTCCGATATAAATCTTTCAAGAATTAAAGCTTCTAAGCCCGGAGGAACATGGAGAGATTGGCCCGTAGATCTATTGGCTGATTGCCATAGAAGAAAATCGGGGTCTTCGTTTCAAAGTGTATATGGGCGCATGCATTGGGATGAGCCGAGTCCAACGATAACGACGCAATTTTACAATTTCGGGACTGGTCGATATGGCCATCCAGCACAGCATAGAGCTTTATCCTTACGTGAAGGGGCCATGCTTCAGGGATTTCCGAAGAAATATGTATTTATCGAGCCTGGAAAAAAAGTTTATTTCAATTCAATAGGTAGGCTTATCGGCAACGCCGTTCCTCCGCCTTTAGGTAAGGCAATTGGGAATGAAATAACCCGACATATTTTAAAAAATAGAATTTAGGTTACGAAAATGAACCTGGATTTTGACGGACGAACGGCCATTGGAACTTCGCGATCTCCGATCTGATCTCGGTCAACCTACTAGAGCACATGGGGGAGTAAATGGCGAAGTCTAAATCAAAGACTAGGAAGTCTCAGGTAAAGTCCAAGAAACAACTTTCAGAAAAAAAAACGTACCGACTCAGTGTTGACCCCCGCATTCTAGAGCTACTTGGCCCTAATCTTTACACGAACATTTACTACGTCCTAGCAGAGCTGATCGCCAATGCATATGACGCAGATGCGAAGAATGTCTACATCATCTCTAACAAGGACGACATCCGTGTTGAGGATGATGGGCATGGAATGTCCTATGAGGCGGGGGACATCAAGAAGTTCCTGAATGTGGCCGGAGTATCAAGAACTAAGGAAGAGGACTCGAAGACCAGGTCCGGTACTCGTCGCAAGATGGGACGCAAGGGCGTCGGGAAATTAGCGGCACTCTCGGTCTCGGAAAATGTTGATGTCCTCACCATATCAAAGGGAGAGAAGTCAGGGTTTGTGTTGACTCGTCATCCAAAAAATGGCCATGGGTTGAAAGCCATTTCAGACGATAAAATCATTTTTGAACGAGTTGGTGAGCAGGGCTCTGCAATCATCATGCTGCAACCTCAATATCGTCTCCACAAGACACTAGCTGCCGTCAAACGAAATCTTCTCAAAATCTTCCCGTTGATTGATGCGAATTTTCGGATACATGTTATACGTGGGAACGAAGAGGAAGTGATCAGCGATTTCGACCGCAGCATCATGGGCGAACTGTGCGCTTTGATCACTCTCGGAGACAAATTCGAGCCTCTGTGCGACCTAGTTCCAGATAGCTATCCGGACAGGCGAGGTGATCTCGTTTCAGCTAAGAGTGCAAAGGTCACTCCCATCACGATGAAGGCCAGAGATGGAAAAGAACATGAATACACACTGGAAGTTGTAGGCTGGATTGGTGCCTACAAGACCACCAGAGGTAGAAAAGCGGAGATGACTGACTTCCCAGATAACTTCGTTTCGCTATTCGCCAACGAAAAGATGGGCGAGTTCAACATTCTGCCTATTGTTGGTCAGAACAAGTTGAATGAAGTTTATGTTGTTGGGCAGTTGCATGTCGATCTGTTCGAGCGGACGGAATTGCCAGACATGGCCTTGAGCAATCGCCAAGGATACAAGTCTGATGACCCTCGTTATGAGGTAGTCCGTAAGTATGTGCGCGACGAACTGCTTGCAGAAATTCTCAAGAAGCGAGAGACCTATACAGACATAGCGAATTCCGAAAAAAAGAGGCAGAAAGAAGCGCTGCAAATAGACAACGAGTCGAAGCTTCGGGCTTCTGTGGATGGGTTTCGCAGGAAAGCAAGTGAAGAAGCAGCCGCTGCGCTATCGAAGTTGGGTGTAAATGTCTCCCGCGAAGCAATGGAAGAGGCTATATCAAAATCCATCAACGACAACAGTCCAGACCTGGGTCTGAAAGCGGTCGTAGATTCCCAGAAAAAAAGAATTCTGATCAGCCAGACCTACCCAGACAAGTCATTCTCTGACATCGTTTACCAGATGCTGGTATTTAACAATATACCTCCAGACGAAATCCTCTACACGAATTGCGATGACGAGGTGTGCCGTGTCCCGGAAGGTCGTGCCGTCTATGAATACCTTCGCGAGTTCTTTGTTGAGAGTTATTCGACCCAAAAGATCTTTGTGCTCTTTGTGACCAGCGATAATACCAAAGTCTCATGGGGTGCAATTACGGAAGTCGGAGCTTCCTGGATCACCAAGGTTGATCACAAGATTTTCAATATCCATCCATTCCGGCCAGAGCACCCTCTCAATGACGAAGTACAGTGGCAGACTACTAATCGGGATAAGCCAAGCGGTGATCTATGGATGATTCCGCTCAATGCGGACATATTTTGTCAAAAGATTGAAGCTGTTTGTGATGCGCTTGATTACAAGAAAAATACTCGTGCGCAGAACATGGCGCATTTAGGAACAATCGTTTCCATCAGAAAATCGTGATGGCCGCCTATGTCTTTAAGGATGGATAGCCGCCACATAGTCGGGCATGTGCTTGTGTGACAGATTCCAGTTGCCATGGGTTGCAAACGGAGTGAGGATGGACCAACTACATGACTTAGCGGACGGCAGACTTTTTCGAGGATGTGCCTATTGCGGAGGCGCTCCATACACACGAGATCACGTCCCTTCCAAAGTGTTCTTAGATGAGCCATTTCCTACAGAGCTTCCAGTAGTTGGCGCTTGCAAGGAATGTAACAACGGCTTTTCGCAAGATGAAGAATATGTGGCATGTCTCATAGAATGCGCGTTTCTTGGAACTGTAGATCCCAGACTTCATCGACGGGACAAGATTTCAAAAATTCTTCGGCGTTCGCCAGCACTTCAAGCTAGGTTGGCAGACGCTCGATCTGAAATTGACGGTCAAGTCTCGTTTTCCGTTGAGCTCGCTAGAGTGAAAAACATCCTGCTCAAACTAGCCAAAGGCCACGCGATGTTCGAGCTGAGCTGGTTTTCGGATCAAGAACCTGTCTCACTGTGGTGGTCACCAATCACATTACTTGATGAAAGGCAGCGCGCAGAATTCGAGCATGCATCGCCACCAATATTGTTTGGCGAGATTGGAACAAGGGCTATACAGCGGATGGGCGTGCTCCAATTGAAATTAGTGGGGCCAGACGGCAAGGAACAAATTGTTGGAATGCTAATCAATGATTGGATTGATGTCCAAGAAGGTCGATATCGCTATCTTGCAACTGATCAGGAAGGGCTGATTCGCATCAGACTTGTTCTCGGCGAATATTTGGCATGCGAAGTAACTTGGGCAGAACATTAACTCTGTTAGTCGGGCTAATTTGTTGGGCCACGGATCGACTCTCGCATTAGAGACTGTGCTAAATAATAATTTCGACAGCATTCAATTCATTTTTCTAAAATCTCATTTACAAAGTGCGTTTTTTATAGTTGTTTATTTAATAGGCCAACAAAATGAATTCTAAATTATCAGGTTCAGAACAATTTTCAGTCGAACGCTTTACGGATTGGAAAAGTTTTCGAGATGCCGTGTCAGGGCCAAAATACAAAAGCTGGGCATTTCGCGGGCAATCTAACGAGAATTGGCCTCTTTTTAGTTCACTTTCGAGATATTTGCATATTCATAATGTTCACCCTGATGCTTGGTCTAGACAAGAGGAAAGAATCCTTAGAATTTTTAAACGAAAAGCACATTTACTTCTTCCTCGCATTCCTTCGGCAAACGATAACTTTGAGTGGTTGGCTATGATGCAACATCATGGTGCACCAACCAGGCTATTAGATTTCTCGTGGTCACCATTTGTTGCCGCTTTTTTTGCCTTAGAGCAGGCCACAACAGATGCAGCTGTTTGGGCTGTATTTCCCCCGGGCTTAAATAATCGACCCAGTCGCACTATCAACCCTGACCAAGATGTGACGGGTGACGATATAGGGCCATGGGTCGAAGGTGCATTCGAAAAATATTTTTTAGTAAATAATTATGATTTGGCCGTTATCGGCGAACCGCACAATATGAATCAAAGACTACTTGCTCAAAGCGGCACGTTTGTTATGCCAGGAGTGCTAAACAAACCGATTGAAAGACTAATTCCGGCTGATAACGTCGTGAAATTTGTTCTTGCCACCGATCTTTTGAGAAAAAATGCTATGGCCGAGCTGTATGCCATGAACATAAGTAATGCAACATTATTTCCCGGGCTGGATGGACTTGCAAGATCACTCGCGTATGAATTAGAGCACCATTGGGCGTTCGACCCGACAACAATGGAAAAACAAAGCGGGTATCAATGACGCTTAACAAGAGCCGCAAAAAAGGGATTAGGTTCATCTAATTGAACCTAAGCCCTTATCGCATTTCCCTGTAGGGAAATCCTGACGCAAGTATCAGGCGATGTTGATTTTCTCGGCGTGCCGATTCATTTCCCCCATCAAACCCGGAACCCTTCATTCATCGTCGGGCGATACCAGTTTGTAATCGGAAGGTATCGTCGTGCTCAGTTGCTTGTTGATGTTCGGTTGATCGAATTTGAAACGGTAGTCGATGAGAAGTTGGGCACCGCCTTCCTGTCGCATCTGAAGGGGCAGGCCGTAGGGCGCAATACGCTCCACCATTGCGCCGAACAAGTACCACACCGATTACTATTACGCCGAGCCATAGTCGGAACTAATCAGCGTTTTTCTCTGCCACGATATTAATCGGTTGAGACGTCGGGCAGATTTTGTAGCATCGGGTCGAATTGGTTTAGGCGGTTCGCAGGTATTGGCGCAATGGTGGAGCGTATTGCGCCCTACGGTCTGAAAAGTGGTCCGGTTCATTTAATTGAACCTAAATCCTTATCCCAATTCCTCGCAGCGAAATCCTGACAGCAGTGTCAGGCAATGTTGATTTTATCGGCGTGCCGATTCGTTTCCCCAATCAAACCCGGAATCGCTTATTCATCGTCGGCGATACCAGGGACGTAGGGCGCAATACGCTCCACCATTGCGCCGAATAATTACCCACCGATAAACATTACGCCGAGCAATAGTCGAAGCTAATCCGCGTTTTTATCTGCCGTGATATTCATCGGTTGAAACGCTGGGCAGATTTTGTAGCATCGGGTCGCACGGGTTGGCGGTACGGCAGGTATTGGCGCAATGGTGGAGCGTATTGCGCCCTACGGCAGATTTCGCACCATCGGGTCGCGTGGGTTTATGCGGTACGGTAGGTGTTGGCGCAATGGCAACCACAATCCTGGACACCCAACATTTGAGACTGCTGGATGATTGCACCGAACAAAAGCCTGGATCATAAGATGTCTTAGAAACGTATCCTGTCGCGCTTGTCGAGCAGAACTTGTTGGAAAGTGCATTTTAAAACTAAGTAAAGTACGAGCCGATCCAGCTCCATACCAAAGCGCCGATACAGGCAAGAATCAATACGATACTTATCCAGCCAAAAATGACGGACCATTTTCCAGTGCGGGCATCGCCCATTATTGCCGGGTCATTCGCGAGCAAAACCAGGGCAATAACGTGCAATGGCAACATAACGGCGTTGACTACCTGGCTCAGATAAATCAGCGGAATCAGGGGTAATCCCGGGAGCGAAACAACGCTGACCGCTGTTACCGTCAAGCCGATAAACGCGGCGTAAAAAAGCTGGAAGTGATGGGAGTCAAGATCAAGCGATGCGGGGGCGCCAACGCCCTCTGCGATTGAATACGACGTTGCCAATGGAACAATGGCTGCCGCCAACAACGAAGCTCCCAACAAGCCCGCGCCAAACAAAATGGTGGCGAACGATCCGGCCAGCGGTCGCAAGGCTTCTGCGGCATCACTGGCATCCTCGATATGGATGCCGGCGCGGTTCAGCGTTGCTGCACAGGCAACGGCAATCGCCAGACCGATGACTCCCGTCAGTACCGAGCCAATCAGCACATCGACACGTTCCCATTTCAAATTGGCAACGGTAATTTTTTTGTCGACCGCATAGGATTGGATAAATGCCAATCCCCAGGGAGCAAGCGTAGTGCCCAACGCGGCGGCAATGGCAATCCAGCCCAGTTGATTGGTCGGCATGTGGGGAACAATCGAATAGTGCCAAACCTGCTCCCAATCTGGCTTCGCCAGAATGCCATCAACAATATAAAGCGCCAATGTGGATGACACGACCAGCAACACGCGTTCTATCTTGTGAAACGAACCCAGCACCACCATCAGGCAAATCAGAATGCCCGAGAGTGGCGCACTGACCCAGGATGGAATTCCGACCAATGAACCTGCCGCAGAAATGCCTGCGTATTCGGCGCAGATGGTCCCGAAATTGGCAAACAATAATCCGATCACTGCGCAATAGCCCCAGCCTCGTCCCCAATAATCGCGGATAGCACCGACGAAACCTTTGCCCGTCGCTGCACCAATCCGAACGGCCATCATGTGGAACTGGATAAGCAAAATCGTGGAAGCCGGAATAATCCAAAGCAGTTGATATCCATGATCGGTGCCTAGCACGGAATAAGTCGTGATCCCAGCCGGGTCGTCATCCGAAAGCCCTGCCAGCAAACCAGGGCCCAGCACGGCGAAAAACGCCGCCAATGCACCGAGCCCGGCAGTTCGAAACTTGAAAAATCGCAATGCGATTCCACGTCGATGATGCGCAACCGCGTGCGCGGGCGCGCCCAAATGTTCGCGTGCACGTCGTGCAACGGACTTCTTATGTTTGGCGCGATTGTTTGAAATGCGATATGCCCACGCAAGGAGTAACAACAATGTACAGTAAACCGTCGATGGGGGTAAAAGCATGCTGAGAGTTGGGTTCGCATCGATACACCATCATCATGGACACCCAAAGGCCATAAGGTGCGCTTGAGCGCATGCTATGAATTCCGCATTATTCAAAAAATTACGGCATTTAGGTGCGCTCCAGAGCCGTAGGGCGCAATACGCTCCACCATTGCGCCAAACAAGTATCACACCGATAAATATTACGCCGAGTCATAGTCGCAGGTAATCGGTTGGAACGCTGGACAACGCGGTAAGTCGGGCGAAAGTGTAGGTCGGGCCCTGGCCCGACGCTTCATACCGATTGCGAGGATGTCAGGATCCAGCCAAGGTTTCGGTAACGCTTTATGCAATTTGCGACGTTGCCAAAGTCGGGCCAGGGCCCGATCTACGCAATTGTCGAATTACTTCCGAATATCAACATCGGTGCGCGACACGCGCACCCTACGGCTTCACCACTTCCTTGGCAACTTTTTCAATACGACCAGTTGCCGGTCCTGATCTCTTCTGAGAAAGCCGCCTTGCACCAGATCACGTATGACGTGATTGACCATTTCGCGGGTGGCGCCGACGCGGTCGGCAATTTCTTGCTGGGTGATGGTGATGGGAATGCTGTGGGCAGTGTGCTCGAATGGCACGATCTCGTTGAACAAGGTGACGATGCGTTCGTAAACACCATCCAGCGCCAGGCTTCGCACTTGCTGGGTGGCGTGGCGCACGCGGGCGATCAATTTCAGGATCAGGCTTTCGGCAAACTCCGGGTAGTCGCACAGGAATTGCCGGATTTCATTTTCATGCACGACTATGCATTGGCTCTCAATCATCGCTTTCACCGAGGCGGAACGCACACCGCCATCGAGCAATAATTCGCCGAAAAATTCGCCGGGCTCCAGCACGTTGTAAACCAGTTCACGGCCTTTGTCGTCGCGGGTAAATACCT
>Ga0208628_1001043_pt1 | contig 10650 bp, 13 predicted proteins | sample LakWasMet16_LOW5_2_FD_183864 | JGI IMG/M metagenome (GOLD analysis project Ga0208628, IMG submission 183864) | Freshwater sediment methanotrophic microbial communities from Lake Washington under simulated oxygen tension - Sediment Metagenome... | ecosystem: Environmental > Aquatic > Freshwater >... | reverse complement strand
ACATTATCTAAAATGACAACCGAAAGAATCAAATTGCGGTTCATCCCCACGGGCGTGGGGAACATCTGTACGCCCGAGGTAGCGCTGTTATTGTTGCCGGTTCATCCCCACGGGCGTGGGGAACATGCTGCATTATCGACACTCAGCGCCGTAGATACCGGTTCATCCCCACGGGCGTGGGGAACATAACGATCAAGCAGGGCATTAAAGGGATTCCGGCGGTTCATCCCCACGGGCGTGGGGAACATCCGATAACGCCGCCAGTCTGCCGGTTGCCGTGCGGTTCATCCCCACGGGCGTGGGGAACATTGCGTCCAGTGCATCGGCATACAAGCGCAATGCGGTTCATCCCCACGGGCGTGGGGAACATGAAAGGCTATAAAGAAGGAGCCATTATTGAGCCGGTTCATCCCCACGGGCGTGGGGAACATTCAATCGGCAATGTTTTATCGCTATTGATCCACGGTTCATCCCCACGGGCGTGGGGAACATGTCATTTTGCATTGTCCTATTATTTTTCTAACGGTTCATCCCCACGGGCGTGGGGAACATATTGAAATCCATTCTGCTGACGATGTTCACGGCGGTTCATCCCCACGGGCGTGGGGAACATTGACCGCATCCTCATTTCAGGAGCAGGATCGGCGGTTCATCCCCACGGGCGTGGGGAACATTTTTCCGAATATGGATAGGTTCAATTATATTGGCGGTTCATCCCCACGGGCGTGGGGAACATGGTCATCAGCTCATTGGCCTTGTCGATATTGCCGGTTCATCCCCACGGGCGTGGGGAACATTACATAACCGGCAAGAATGGCACAATCATAGGCGGTTCATCCCCACGGGCGTGGGGAACATCTCGACCTGCTCACCGCCGAAATCGCTCACGGCGGTTCATCCCCACGGGCGTGGGGAACATACTAATCATAACATATTGTTAATTAAGCGAAATAACTACTTTGGTTTTTCTACCAAAAAAACAGCTGTTTTTTCACTACCAAATTGTTAAAGAGCGTCTTTATCCTGTTGGTCTTCAACCGGATAAAAAGAGACCAGTTTAAGCCCGTCAAACTCGACCGGCAGACGACGGTTTTCGCCTAATGTGACAAAATCAAATCCCGATTCGGTATTGGTGCTCCAGGCCATAATCGCATTGCCTCCTTCAATGCCGTCTACCATTTGCGCCCAGATCATTTCCCTGACTTTGGCCGATAAATCGCCGACATAAACGCCTGCACGAATCTCGATCAGCCAAACGGCCAGCCGCCCTCTTAACCGGTGCGGGACATTTTCAACTACGATGACCAACATCGCCGATACTCTCTGGGTTAGGAATGGCTGGAGCAATATTCTCTTCGGCCGGCTCGGGGATTTCCAGTTCACCGGCGGCCAAGACTTCTTCGATGGTGGGAATGATTTTTCTGAGGATTTTGCTTTGCCGGAAAATGTCGCGGCACATCAAGCGCACTTCCCGTTCCGGGTTGTGATAATTCTTGGCGGCGATTTTAAAAGCATGCGGAATAATGTCGTCGAACTTGAACAAGTCGGCGATGTCGTAGACGAATGACAAGGGTTTTCCGGTATGAATAAAGCCGATGGCGGGCGCGTATCCTGCCGCCAGCACTGCCGCCTCGCTGATGCCGTACAGACAAGCCGTTGCCGAACTGATGCAACGGTTCGGCATATCGCCGTTATCCCAATCGGTCTGGTCATACCGGCGGCCGTTCCATTCCACTCCGGCCTGCTTGGCTAATAATTGGTAGATTTTTTTAACGCGAGCGCCTTCAATGCCGCGCAGTTGTTCAACGCTACGCCGCTCCGGCGGCTTTTCGCCGAAACGGATTTCGTACATTTTGCGCACGACTTTTAACCGCGCCTCATCATCCAGCGCCAACTTGGCCTGATACAGCAAGCGATCCGAACGCGCCCCGCCCGGCTGGCCGGACGCATAAAGCCGCACCCCGGCCTCGCCGACCCAAACCAGCAGAGTCCCTGCCCTTGCCGCCAGCGCGGCGGCGTGATGCGAAACCCGGGTCCCCGGCTCCAGCATGATGCAGGCGATGCTGCCGACCGGAATATGGGTGCGAATGCCGGTTTCGTCGATGACGACAAAAGCGCCGTCTTTAACGTCAACCTGGCCTTTTTCGATAAAGACCATGGAGACGCGTTCTTTCATGGTGATGGGTTTTAAGGGTGGGAGCATGATTTTAATCCAAGGGTTTGCTTGATCCCATGCGCCTGCTTGGGATCAAGCGGAAATACAGCCAAAGCCAGCTTTGGACTCCAGAAAACGTGAATACAGGAGTTCAAAGCCTGCTTTGAACCTTATGCTGGTTTACGAGGTTTAGGAGCGCAAAACAAGACACTCACCTGTCCTACTCAAACACGAAAAATACGCTGCATCAGCAGGGTTTGCATATCGCGCCGTCCATCGAGTATTGCATGAACTACGATTTTGCCAGCCAACGTTTCGTAAATAATCCGATACGGCTTTTCAATCACCTGCCGATACTGCCGAATCCCCAAAGACAATAATTCCTTGGGGATGCTGCCCCGCTCGGGAAATTCGGCTAAATTGTTTACGGCGGCTTCCAAGCCATCAATGATCTTACCTGCAACGCGATCGCTGACTTCCACAAGGTAATAATCATTAATATCCAACAAATCAGCCAGCGCCGGTTCCGATAGAACAACTTCCAGCGTCATGCCAATCCGCGCCGCGCCCGCAATTGGCTAAAGGCATCCGCACTGGAGACGGTTTTTCCTAAACCGACCGCTTGCTGGCTTTGCGCCAGCATTTTCAGCAACGCCAAGGTTTCCTGCATGCGCTCATACTCGGCAACGGACTGAACCACCATAGTGGCTTCGCCGTTCTGGGTAATAATCATCGCCTCGCCGGAATCTTTTAATTCCAAAGCAACCTGCGCGGCATTGGCCTTGAGATAACTAATCGGTTTAATGTTTTTTGATAAATTCATAGTGTTCTCACGTATTTTACAAAAACCTAAATATAAACCAAATTCGGTTTGTTTTATATCTTTGCTACAGAAAGCAGGCCGCAACCGAAGGCTTTGGCGGGGCCTATGCCGTTAAACTCATCTGATTATCACTTTAATAACGCATGTAAAAACTCAGGAGCAAGATCCGCCCCGTTAGGCCAAACCACGGTAGCCAATTCTTTATCCAATTTAGCCTGACTGAATAAAGTCAGGTCTTTAAGTGAATCAAACACAGTTCCCCATAGCTCTCCGTCTAAATCGACGACGCCTTCCGAATCATCATTGAACCTTAGCCACAATTGATAATCATGCAGATATTCAACACTTGTTACCTGTAAGATCATTCGCAAATGTCCAACGAAAACAGTCCAGAAATTAACGCTTGGGAGTTGGATGCCTTTAGCAGCATCGCCGTACCAGCAACAAACCACAGCCAAAGGCCTTTGATCGCCCAATACCGGTAAACAAAGCTTCCTTGAATTTCTCCATATCGGTTATTTGCAGTTCTCCAGTAAAATCGACCGAGCTGAAGCCTGCTTTATCGCCTTTGCCCCCTTTTGCTGACAAACCATGCCACTGATATGCGCTATTTTGCAGCTTACTTAAATTGTTATTATCAGCGACCAGCTTGAATCCCAGACGTTCGCCCTGCTTAATGAACCAGTGTTCAAGCATCTGGTCAATATTGGCTTTTATGGCCCATTCCAACAAGTCAAAAAGTTGTCCGCTATGCTGTAGACGTTCGGCATAAAGTGGATCGTTTTGTAGTATTTCGGTAAGCCGCTGACGGAATGCTTCACCACCTTTATCCAGCAGTAGTCTTTTGTATGCACTCTTTTCCTGTTTAGCCGGCAAATCGGCATCAAGATTGAACTCTTTAACCAACAATTTTAAAAACTGCTGCTGCGCATCCATGACCACGTCATGTTTTTTGCCTTGCCTTGTCACAACTGGATTGGCTCGACATTCAAATGTCAGGCGCTGTCCTATTTCCAGTTGCGGCTGATAGTCCTTCGAGTCAACGCTGAATAATGAGTCATCAGTTTCGACCGGTTTGGTTTGCGATACCAGATAATAAACAGCTTCGCCGCGTACAGTGGGCAACGCCCCTAACTGTTCACGGGCAATTTCTTCACGGTATAAAAAAGTTCTTTGCTTGTCATCAGGAAACAAATCCCATAACAGGCGATGAATACCGTAAACATTGCCTTCCAGTACTCGCCCTAATTGCGATGATTTGAAGATATTGGGACGGATGCGGACTCTGGAAAAATACATTAGGCATCTCCCGAACAGAATAAATAATGCTCTTGGCGCGGCATAAACTGCCAACGTTTACGAGACAACGGCTGATCATGCCGGGTGCGTGTTTGCCGCCGGGTTAAATCCAAGGTGTCGGAAAAATCTTCCGGTTGCCCCTCCCAATAGTAATGGCGATCATTCGGCCGGCCCAACCAGTCATAATCACGCTTTGCCAACGTGCCATCGGTTGCTATCGACGTCGGCAGCATCGGTTTATGTTGATAGGCTTTAAATGCCGCAAAATAGTTTAACTGATCAGTTATTAGCTGGGGTTGCAAGGGCGCTGCTAAAGGGCAGGATTTACGTCCCAGATACAGGTGATATTTGGGTTGTAACAAAGCCGCCTGAATTTCAGCCAAGGTAAACGGTGCATCGGCTAAAGCTCGAACGGCGACCAGCGCCAAAGCGTCGGTGCGGTATTCGCGGCTGGATAGGATGGCGTTCGGCCTATTACTTTTTGATGGAGATCTCCCCTGATCTTTGTATTCATTAACTTCATCTTTGCGTGTCCGCAAATAACTTAATTGATCTTTCATAGGCACTTGCACGGTGTGGTAATCGCGTAGCAAATGTCCGGCCGTCAATAACTCCACAGCCAACGCATAGCCTTGTTGCAGTTGTTGCTGCTTTTCTTCTTCGTCGCGCGCAATACCCAACGCGGCTCCCAGCATGCCGATAATGGCGGACTTACCGGGATAACTGGCGGTGTGGCGGCTTTCACCGAGGGCAATTTCACCCCAGCTTGCCATTGGCCCGTATAAACGGAATACCAGAATGTCCATGATTTGCCCCTTTATTGACCGACGAAATCGAGCAGTTCAACCAAAGTTCCTTGCTCTTTGGCAGCATTCAGTTCATAGCGGGTATCCGCACAGGCACCGTAGACTTTATCGAAGCTGTCTTTTTGTTTAATGATGGACGTAATCGAATCGGCGATAAAATCTTCATTTTCACGATGGTTGATCGGTTTGAGGTAGGCGACTGACAACGAACGGGGTTGCTGGTCGCCCTTTTCCGCCAATACATACGAGGCATAAGCGCGGGACGCAAAGCTGTTTTGCTTGCCTTCGGGAGCGACTTTAACTGCCGCTTCGGTTAAGGCACGAATAGCTTTATTTGCCAATTCTTCATTGCCGTCCAGATTTTTAACCAGCAATTCGCGGTTAATACAGATGTAGGAATAGAACAGACCGGCAGCGAAGCGGGTTTCGCCGATGTGGGCGGCACCCATATCTTCCAGGCCGTTATTGAGATCATCGACAGCGGTGAAATAATCGTCTTCGATGACTACCGGATGGACGCTTATGGCGTGAGCTACTTGGCAAGCGGCTTCAATATTATTTTTTGGTGAATCCGCCAACATTCTTCCCCAAAGGGCTACATCTACGGAAGAAGTTTTATCCCGTAAAATATCCAATTCACTCTGTTCGGGTGGGCTGCCTCGTTTTGCAATTGTTTCAATAAGCTTTGTTATTGCCTCTTGCTCTTCCTGAGTAATAAATGCTAACTGTTCAATTTCGACTCCTTCCATTTTATTAAGCTCTTCAATATCAAGGCTATTAAACGCGAAGCCCTCGCAACTTCTTGACGCCCATCGCTTCCTAAGTTTGGATTCAAATTCTTGTCTTTTCTTTTCATCAGCCAATATTTTTTTCAAATCACTGTCTAACAGAACTTTCCTACTTTTCCCAAAAACGCCTGCGACACCAGTAGCCCAATCCACAGCATTTTCATGACTAATTCCTATTGCGATCATATCTTTATAAGTTTTAAGCCCAAATAGTTTAGTTCGTTGTCCTTGGCGACCAATCATTGTCTCACTGAATAAATTAGAAGTTCGCCAAGTTCTTTTCAAACACTGCGAAGAAACCCGTAAGCGTTCGTAACCGCCCATTTTTGCAGTTTTTGGGCTGCCTTGGTCGTCACGATTCAAATTGGCAGGCGGATAAGCGGTTAGTAAATGCAATTGGATAAAGCGGCTCATATAGTCTCTCCTTAGTCAGAATTTTTAGGTAAAGCAGTAAAATAATCGGTGGCCCAGCGGACAGCTAGCCGTTTGGCGGGCTGTCGATCAAGCTGGTGTTCAAACTCTTTATGCCAATGAATAATGTCGTTGGTTAACGAGATAATATTGACGCTACCGCCCAGCAACCGAATGGCCCTGATAATCCGGCGATAAAAATCATCGGTGGTCTGGCTTTTTTGTAATTGCTGAAAACGCAATTCACTCATAGGCGCTTTTTTCCCATCAATCGGTGTTGCCAATTGCTGAGCAAAACGAAGATGTGTGTTATTTGATTTAACATGAGCAAGCAAACCAGCTACGGCGGCAGAGACAAACAGTCGCGCCTCTCGTTTCTCTTCGGATAATTTTTCTGGGAAGTTGTCAGGCACGTCTTCTAAAAAATGGAAAAACGCATTAGTTAATAAAATATCTTCCGGGCTTTCCGAGCGACGTAACCGGGCGCGGGCTCCACGACTTCTATCCAGAGAATCATGCCAAACTATTAAATCGCTTTGTTCTTTATCATTCAGATAATCATATTTCATGAACCCCTCCTTTTTGTTTATTAAAATCGTTAACATCTTTCAATATCCCTTTTTTATGGGGATATAACGAACCCAACAAATAGTTTTTTGCTTCTATAACCCGCTTCATATCCTGTTCTTCTATAGCTTCATTTAAAGCATTCTGATCAAAATATTTAAGGCAATGTTTTTGGATTTCTTTGAGCCACTTTTTATAGATATGCAAAGGCTTACCGGATTCTTGCCCATAATCAATTAGTTCGTTTATAACCATGGAAAATGGCGATTCAAGCTGGCTCCAGTAGTCGTCATCAATGCTTTTATAAGCACTTAAATGACCGGCTTTATTGATGCTGCTAACAACGTGGCTCCATGATTGTTTACCGTTACCATCGGTTTGCGGTCTGAACCAAGCTCTGATAAGAGCGTAACTGAGTTCATCCGATAATTGGTAAGCAATTTGTAAAACTTCCGAGACATGGCTTTTTAAAGCATCAACATCGTCAGCGGATAAATTAAAGGTCGGCATGAGCGATTCATACCAGCATTTGACATTGGCATTATTCGCGTCGTAGCCAAAACACCAAAGTTTAGTTTCAATATTGATAGTCGATTTTTCGTAAAAATGCTTGACGACTAAAGCACGTCCCCAGCGCATTTTTTTATTTTCAGCATCGGCATATTCATCGTAATTAAGTGCGACCCATTGCCTGAATCCTTCTCCCGCCAACTTTCCCACAACGGGTTTTGGAAACTGGTCTTTTGCAGCTCTACTATGTGGAGTTAGTGGATGCACCCAACCGTTGGTATAGTAAACACCGTCTTTGATTCGCTGGTAATGACTAACACCTTTTAAAATCGGAATCCCTGTCAAATTACATACACTATCAACTGTTTCAACTCTTAGTTTAATGCGCCTTGGCATCGGCCAATAATGCTGTAAAGGATGTGCATCCGACGGGGAGGTTGGTTCTTTATTAGGACTGATTCGCGTTTTCGCCAACCACGGAAAGATGTTGGGGAACTCATTTTTATTTATATCTCCAGGCATTAAATCTATGTCTTCCTGATGAATAATATTCAGCCAAAGTTTCTGCCATAACGTGCTTTGTTGTTTTTCGTCCGGCATTATCAAGGTCGTCAAAGGTGCGTTTCCTCTTAATCCTAATCTGTGTTGCCCCCAAGCTAAAACTCCGGTTATTTGCATATTAAACAAAGCCAAAGCCGCCCAATAAGGACTGATCAATTCAATTTGTCCGGATTTTACAAACAGGTCTTTATTACCTTTTCGGGTGTTGTCGCTTAACGCCCCACCAATCAAGTCTTCTATCGGTAACCAGTCTGCGTTATCAAAAGCTTCAACGTGAGTAACTGTATCGGGGTGTTCTTGCATAAAAGATGCGCCGCCTGGACTATCCAACTCGAACGCAAACGCCACTTTCTCAAAATCTGCCTGCAATGCTTCAGGCTCTGGCATTTCCTGCCAATAGTCCAACCATTGCTCTTCATCTTCCGGTGAAAAACAAGTTTGCAGCAAACCGATTAACAACTGGTACAAAGCGCCCTGGAAATCCGGTCTTGGCGCATTGATTTCAATAACAGGATTATCCGCGTCAACAATTTGCCAGGGAACGATAGTGTCCGGTAGTCCATTTTGACGAATGACCGGTATCCAGCGATCGGTGATTAAATTCATGTCTTCTCCTTGGCTTTTGCAAGCCGCCTATTACAATTCGGATTCGTCGATGTCGGCCATTTTCATAATCTGCTTCTGCAAACCGATTTTTAATGCACTGTCGCCATGTACCGGGACGGAAATGCGAAGAATGCTGCCTGACTTGGCGTAAATATGATGACTGCCGTTGATACGCTTTAATTCCCAGCCTCTGATTTCCAACAGACGACAAAGCCTTTTGCCGCTGACCGCCTTCACACGGCTATCTCCATAACTCTGTCGTTTCCGGTTATAGTTGCTTCATCAATATCGACGGCCAAGCAACCTTCTACTGCTTCGTAAATATTGCTCAGCAATTCATCGAAGGTATCGCCTTGCGTTACGCATCCTGGTATTGACGGCACTTCCGCCCAATAACCGCCTTCTTCTGCTTCGTGTACGATTACTTTAAGTTTCATTGTTGGTTCCTCATGTTCTAAAAGTTGACCTACTGTTTTAATAGGTGCCCCAGCAGCGCAAACTATCCCATAAAACCGTGTTGCGATGAATAAATAACTTGCCCCTCATCCAATGGCAACATCTCTACCCAACGCAATACTTTTTGCTCGGCTTTCAAGGTTTCGATCAAACTTTTCAGATTTTCCGGGATCTGCTGTTGCGCTTTTTTCCATTCGTATTCCGGTAATTTGACGGTACTCAACGCCCAGGCATAAGGCTCGGCTTTAGCGTATGGTTTTAGTTGGCCGTTTTCTAAAATCGCCAGAGCTACCGAAACAGTTTCTTCTTCAGTTAAACGCGTCGGGATTCTGGTTTCTTCATCCCAGTCGCCGCTGGAACGGGTATAGCCTTTATTGAGCTTGAGCACGTTCAAATCGGCCATGCTTTTTTGCACCATGGTTTTGCTTGTCGCCTGCATAGAACCGTCCAGCAGCACATCCGGTATTTCCGCTTCCGCATCAAACGAATACACGCCTTCAATTAAATCTCTCGCATCATCGGGCATGGAAAATTGCCCCCGTTCAAGCAAACGTTTCGCCGTCAACCAAAGCTGGCCGATATGCGGATAAACGGCCTGCGTCCCGGCATGATCCGGTTTCAGCCAATTTACATCCGCGTCTTCTATCGGGTGTGGTGAAAACAGGTAAAGCGTTGGTGTGCCTCGCTGGTCTTTTGCGCCTTCCTGTCTGATCCGGTTGCCTTGCGCATCCCGGACATGACGCATCAATCTTCCCGCCCGCTGAATAATCAAATCGATAGGTGCTAAATCGGTGATCATCACGTCGAAATCCAAATCCAGAGATTGCTCAACCACTTGCGTGGCTATCAATACCTGACCTTTTCTATGTTCAGGGGTCGAGCCATCACCAAAATATTGCAAGGTGCGGTTTTCAATTTCTTGGCGATCGATCATCGCAAAGCGGCTATGAAACAAACTTAACCGATTCGCATCAATACCGGCATCCAGTAAATCTTGATAAGACTGTCTGGCGGCTTTTACCGTGTTACGTATCCAGCACACGCAATGTCCGGTAGCAACGGCTATACGAATTTGCGCAATCACATCGTCTACGCTGTTCAGGCGTTGAATGTTGACGGTACGTTTTACGGCTTCGCGGGTATCGATCGGCTGTTCAGCCCTTGTTGCCGGGCTATGGGTGGCTAATGGATATTTCGCCGGATAACCCAGTGATGGAGCAGTTTCCCCAAAACCTTTATGGAAGGCATTAACCAACGTTTCGCGCATAGTTTGCGGCAAGGTTGCCGATAACAAAATCACGCTGCCGCCTTGCCGGGCATGGGCTTCCAGCAAAGCATCCAGCAACTTTTGCATGTAGCTGTCGTAAGCATGGACTTCGTCGACCAACAATACCTTTCGGCCCAATCCCAGCAAGCGTAGCGACTGATGGCGCGCTGGCAAAACCGCTAACAAAGCTTGATCCAATGTGCCGACGCCGACATCGGCCAGTAGCGCTTTTTTACGGCTGTCGGCCAGCCATGCATTGCAGTAGGCGGTGGCGCTTAGTTCCTGATCCTCCTCATTGTTTCCGTTCAGATAATCGCCGTCTGTTATCGGCTGCTTGGCTAAAACAACAGAATCCTGAAAAGCCTGGGACAACTCGCGGGCACCATGAGCCAGAATCAGTG
>Ga0208628_1001042_pt1 | contig 10662 bp, 9 predicted proteins | sample LakWasMet16_LOW5_2_FD_183864 | JGI IMG/M metagenome (GOLD analysis project Ga0208628, IMG submission 183864) | Freshwater sediment methanotrophic microbial communities from Lake Washington under simulated oxygen tension - Sediment Metagenome... | ecosystem: Environmental > Aquatic > Freshwater >... | reverse complement strand
CATCTTCGCAATGATGTGGGCGCGCCTGCCAGCACGCGCATGCGCGGCTTCGCGTTCGATTTTTTTCAACAGACTTTTGTGCAAGGTGAATGGCGACTGCAGCAGGCGTTTCAGTTTGATCGTGGGGGCAAGCCCCGACATCTGCTGGAACAAGCTGTGCACATCGGTCGTAATTTCGGGGTCGGCGGTCATCAGGCCGATATCGGTATAAACCCTCGCCGTGCCGGCGTGGTAGTTGCCGGTCCCGAGATGCACGTAACGGCGCAGTTTTTTTCCTTCGCGCCTGACAATCAGCATCATTTTCGCATGCGTTTTGTAGCCGACCACGCCATACATGACCTGCACACCGGCTTCCTGCAGACGGTCGGCAAGATTCAGATTCGCTTCTTCGTCGAAACGCGCGCGAAGTTCGACCACCACGGTGACGTCTTTTCCGTTGCGGGCGGCATTGATCAGGTACTCGATGATTTTCGAGTCTTTGCCGGTGCGATACAGCGTTTGCTTGATGGCCAGTACTTGCGGGTCATTGCTGGCGTACTGCAGCAGATCCAGCACATGGCTGAAGCTGTCATAGGGGTGATGCAGCAAAACATCGCCTTCGCTGATGGTGTTGAACGGGCAGTCTTCATCGAGCAAGCCGTGGCGGGACTTGAATGGGGGAAACTTCAATTCGGGGCGGTTCACAAGATCATATACCTGCGTTACGCGGTTCAGGTTTACCGGCCCGTTGATTTTATAAACGGCATTTTCCGGCAGCTGGAAATTTTCCAGCAAAATCTTGATGATGGATTTCGGGCAGGTTTCGGCAATTTCCAGGCGTACTGCAGGACGAAAACCGCGACCGACAAGCTCATCCTTGAGTGCACTGGCGAGATTTTCGACTTCTTCTTCGTCGACGAACAATTCCGAATTGCGCGTTACCCGGAATTGATATGCGCCTTTAACCGTGAGACCGGTAAACAAATCATCGATAAAAGCCGACAGGACCGCCGACAATAAAACGAAATCATGTTTGCCGCCGGAGACTTCCTGCGGAATCTGGATGATGCGAGACAGCGAACGCGGTGCACGCACGATGGCCATGCCGCCGTTTCGACCGAAAGCGTCCTTGCCTTCCAGCACGACGACGACATTCAGGCTCTTGTTCAAGATGCGGGGAAACGGATGCGCAGGATCGAGTCCGATCGGCGATAAGACCGGCAACACTTCTTCCTTGAAATACTCGTGCAGCCAGCGGCGCTCCTTGGCGTTCCATTGGTCGCGCGGCATGACCCGGATGCCGGCCTTGGTCAGCTCTGGACGCATGACTTCATTCCAGAATTGATACTGCGCCTTGACCAGTTCGCCGGCCTTTTCGTGAATCTGTTTCAGTGCGTCGCCGGGATGGATGCCGTCGGGCTGCAGTGGAGTCCCGAATTTCAGTGCAGTGCGGACCGTTGCGGCACGAATTTCGAAAAACTCGTCAAGGTTGGTACAGGCAATGCAGAGGTAGCGAAGGCGTTCAAGTAGCGGAATTTTTTCATCCTGCGCCTGCGCCAGAACGCGGAAATTAAATTCCAGTTGCGATAACTCGCGATTGATAAACAGTTCGCTGCCGGGTCTGTCTGTGCTCACGGGTATGGGTCTTTATTTGGAAGATACAAGAATAGCCGACACGGATACCGATGGGTGAAAAAATCCCGTCAAATACGCGCCCGGGCACGGTCGCCGTTGAAGACGCAGCAAAACTGGCTGCCTTTTCCCACTTCGCTTTCAATCTCGAGCCTAGCCTGATGCAGGCTAAGCACATGCTTGGCGATCGACAGACCCAGACCGGTGCCGCCGCTTTCACGCGAGCGACTGGTGGATACGCGATAAAAGCGCTCGGTGATACGGGGCAAGTGTTGCATCGGAATGCCGTACCCGCTGTCTTTTACGCAAAGTCGCAGTGATTTGTCGGGTAGCTGGTCGAAGCGAATCGCGATCGAGCCATTGTGCGGCGTGTAGCGCACGGCATTGCTGACCAGATTGGAAAAAGCGCTATGCAGTTCCTTGTGGGCACCGTAAATATCACAGCGGGCGGTGTCTTCGATCGTGATTTTATGATGCCCCTGGCTTAATGCTTCGGCTTCGCGTCGAAGCGTGGTGAGCAGGGTCTGCATCGGAATCACTTCTTCTCGCAGTGATTCCTGCGAGTCGAGGCGCGACAGGGTCAGCAGGTCTTCTACCAATTGCGCCATGCGGGACGATTGCTTGCGCATTTCCTCGATCATCGGGGCAAACTCCGGATTATCCTCCGGCTCCATCATGTCGAGATAGCCGTGCACCACGGTCAGCGGCGTACGAAGTTCGTGCGATACATTGGCGACAAAGTCACGGCGCATGTGTTCGAGTTGCATCAGTTTGGTGACGTCGCGTACTACCACGAGAAACTGCTCGTTCGAGTAGGGCAGCATACGAAGGCTCAAGCGTATGTTTTCATCCTGCGGGCTGGCCAGATCCATCAAGGGTTCGTCGGTATCGCCTGCCAGAAACCATTCGTGGACTCGCGGGCTATCGAGGTGCATCAACAAGTTTGTACCAAGACTGCGCGGATAACTGAGGCCGAGAAAGCGTTTTGCCGCCTTGTTGAACCAGACAATCTGGCTGCTGTTGCGCTGGACGATCAGTCCGCCATCGTGCAAGGCGGCGCCGGCTTGGCGGTAGGCACGCAACAGACTAAGCAGTCGGCGTGCCCGTTGTCTGGCCGAAAGCTCCCGGTGTGCAAGATGGCTTTCGAGTTGCTGGTAGATGTCTTTCGATACCGTGGTGTTGAAAGTTTCGTTGGCTTTTGCTCGCATGAGCAAATGATTCACACGCCAGTATTGCCACATGATGACAAACACGCAGGCAATGATTAACGCCGGGAATAAAAAACCAATCGCCCAGCCAGCGAGCCCGGCTAAGATGACAAATAGCAGAATGCGCCGAAGCGTTTGATGTTTTCTGATCTTGCCGATGAAATTGTGCATGCTGAATTTTAACGCAAGGCGGAGAAGCGGTAGCCTGCTCCGCGGACGGTTTGCACCATGTCTTCGAGCTTGAAGGGTTCGAGCGCCTTGCGAAGCCGGCGAATATGGACATCAACCGTGCGTTCTTCGACATAGACGCTTCCGCCCCAGACGTAATCCAGCAGTTGGCTCCGGGTATAAACGCGGTCGGCATGGGTCATAAAGAAATGTAGCAATCGATATTCGGTCGGGCCGACGTGGACGCTTTGCTCGCTGGCATAAACACGGTGTGCTGCGCCATCGATCCTGAGCTCGCCGACGGTTACCGAGCCATCGTCCTCGTCATCCCTCGATCTGCGTAACACCGCCTTGATACGTGCCAGCAATTCTCGGGCGGAGAAGGGTTTGATCACATAATCGTCGACGCCGGATTCGAGCCCGCTGACACGATCGTTTTCTTCGCCGCGCGCGGTCAGCATGATGATCGGAACACCACGCGTCAGTTCGTCGCGGCGCCAGCGGCGTGCGAGTTCCAGCCCGCTCGTGCCGGGCAGCATCCAGTCCAGTAAAATCAGGTCAGGCACATTTTGTGCGATGGCTTCCTGGGCTTCGCGGGCATCGCCGGCGTGGACGGGTTCGTAATTGTCCTTGCGCAGGGCGAAAGCTACCATGTCGCGAATGGCCGGTTCATCATCGACGATCAAGATTCGTTTAAGCACTTATATACCGTGGCAAAGGTCGGAAGTAGATGCAAGTAGATATCATTTTTGTGACAGGAATGTGACTTGATGGGGCTAGATGCTGGTCGTGCCCTGGCCTCAAATTGCAGCATTCCAGGCATCCGTCTGTCGGGCCTGGGGCCTACCTAGGGCGAATATGTCACTTTTCTTGCAGGCAGGGGGAGGTCTTGTAGGTGTAATCCGTCCCCCAGCTTCGAAAGCCCATTGTGTCGAGGTGGATGCGGGTCGGCGTGTAGAAACCTAGTCCGAGATTGAGCTCAGGACCCGATGTTTTCCATGCATTGCAAAGGGTTTCCAGCGATGCGGGGGAGGCATCTATATCGAAATCGATGGCGTTCAACCGCAGGTGTTTACTTCCCGGGCTGCCACCGGCGCAGACATTAAGATCTGGGGCGCGATAGACCGAGGCTGCGACCGGATTGACCAACACGCCTTCGGATTTGAATTTTTTGACCGCCTGCAAAGTCGGCACAATATTGGGCCAGAGTTCTCTTGGCGGCATCGTGAAAGGCTCGGCCTTGCATTTTTTCCAGTCGCGGGCAGATTTCAACAATTGTGCAATCGGAACGATGTCGCCTACTTTTTTTTCATCCAGAAATGCCTGGTATTCGACAATGTCGGCACGATGCTTCCTTTCCCAGACGGCAAAGCGTTCGGCATCGGTAGGCTTTCTGAAAAGGCAGCCCTGCAAGAGAAGGGCAGGCAATGCAAAACACAATAGAGCCAGAAGTCCGGGGCGACTGGGCTTCGCACGCATCAGACGATGAAACCCGCCACGACTTTACGGCCCTCGGTGGCCAACACGTTGAACGTGCGCGCGGCTGCGGCGTTGTCCATTACTTCGATCCCGATGCCGCGCGTCAGACAGGCAGCCATGACGGCAGCGGAGGGGAATTGTTGGCGAGCCCCCGTGCCCAGAACGACCAGAACGGGATTTAAATCCAGCAAAGCCAGCATATCGTCGGCGACAAGATCCTGATTGGACTTTGGGCGCCAGTGTTCGATGAGCTCGTTGGGGGTCAGGATAAAGCTGTGATTGAGCGTTTTATCGTTGACCAGTACGCCATCGGCGCTGACGCCGCGCAGTAGATAGCGAAAATCAGGATTTTCCAGCGTCAACTGCATGGGGTCAGGCTTTAGGCAGAATCACGAAAGGTTTGTTTTTACTGCGACGGAACAGCACCGCAACATTGCCGATACGCGTCACCAGACCGCATTGGCTGGCTTGAACCATGGCATCGATCCATGCGTCCCGGGTTTCACGGTCTTCTGCGGCCACTTTTATCTTGATGAGCTCGTGTTGTTCCAGAACGGCGTCCAGCTCTGCCAAAAGCGAAGGCGTCACACCTTTGGCGCCGACCAGAATTGTAGGGCGCAAATCATGGGCCAAGCCTTTCAAATAGCGTTTTTGGGGATTAGTTAGGGAATTTGGCATAAACATCTGACGGGTTTTCAAGGGTGTACAGGTTATCATGGCGGCGTAGAGAAGGTTTTCGTATCCGGTTGAAGGTCCATGGCCCGCAGTAAAAGTAGCCAACAATGGCTGAAAGAACATTTTGCCGATCCTTTTGTGAAGAAGGCGCAAGCCGAAGGCATGCGTTCGCGGGCCGCTTACAAGCTCGAGGAATTGATCGAGCGGGATAAATTGCTCAGGCCGGGCATGGTGGTGGTAGATCTTGGCGCCGCCCCGGGGGGCTGGTCCCAGGTCGTTCGCCGCGATTTGGGCTCCAAGGGCCGCGTTATCGCCATGGATATTCTGGATATGCCCGGTATCGCCGGCGTGGATTTCATTCACGGCGATTTCAGAGAAGATGAGGCAGTCTCAAGGTTGGAAGCCTTGATTGACGGGGCAAGCGTGGACCTTGTGCTTTCCGATATGGCCCCCAATATGAGTGGTGTGGACTCCGTCGATCAGGCTCGGGCAATGTATTTGTCTGAACTGGCGGTGGAATTCGCGGATAAGCATCTGAAGAAAGGCGGCAATTTTTTGATCAAGTTATTCATGGGCGAGGGCTTCGATGCCTACATGAAAGATCTGAAGAGTCGCTATACCAAGGTAATTACCCGCAAACCGGCGGCATCGCGCCGTCGCTCTAATGAAGTTTATGCGTTGGCCCTAGGCAAACGTTAAGGAAAAAAAGAATGAATGATCTCGTGAAAAATTTATTACTCGCACTCGTCATCGGCCTGGTCATGATGACGGTGTATCAAAGTTTCTCCGGAAAAGCGGGCATTGGCGGCGCGTCGGTCAAGGAAATCGAGTACTCAAAATTCATCGACGATGTTTACGATAAAAACGTAAAAAGCGTGGAATTTTCCGGTGAAAGCACCGGCGCGGCGACCATTCTGAAATACACCACCAATGACGGCACCGTCATGACCACGACCGGTCCCTACGACCGCGAATTGGTGAATGACCTGGTCAAGAACCGCGTCGAAATCAAACAGCAGAAGCCGACCGGCGGTCCTTCCCTGTTCTGGTCGGCGGTAATCAATTTCCTGCCTATCATTCTGTTCGTCGGTATCTTTATCTACTTCATGCGCCAGATGCAGGGCGGAGGTAAAGGCGGTGCAATGAGCTTCGGCCGTTCGCGTGCGAAAATGCAAGGCGAAGACCAGGTTAAAGTGACCTTTGAAGACGTTGCCGGTTGCGACGAAGCCAAGGAAGAAGTTGGCGAACTGGTAGAGTTTTTGCGTGATCCGGGCCGCTTCCAGAAGCTGGGTGGCCGTATTCCGCGTGGCATCTTGATGGTCGGTAATCCCGGCACTGGTAAAACCCTGTTGGCGCGCGCCATTGCCGGCGAAGCGAAAGTACCTTTCTTCAGCATCTCCGGTTCGGACTTTGTCGAAATGTTCGTCGGCGTCGGCGCAAGCCGTGTCCGCGACATGTTCGACCAAGCCAAGAAGCATGCTCCCTGCATTATCTTCATCGACGAAATCGATGCCGTCGGTCGTCATCGCGGTGCCGGTTTGGGCGGCGGTCATGACGAACGCGAGCAAACCCTGAATGCCTTGTTGGTCGAAATGGATGGCTTTGAAGGTGGCGAAGGCGTGATCGTTATCGCCGCTACCAACCGTCCCGATGTGCTGGACCCGGCCTTGCTGCGTCCGGGCCGTTTTGATCGCCAGGTCGTTGTCGGCTTGCCCGATGTTCGCGGCCGCGAACAAATCCTGAAAGTGCATATGCGCAAAGTCCCGCTCGACGTCGATGTCGAACCGATGACCATTGCTCGCGGCACACCGGGTTTCAGCGGTGCCGATCTCGCGAATCTGGTGAATGAGGCAGCCTTGTTTGCTGCCCGCGAAAATGCCAAAGAAGTTCGCATGGAACACTTCGACAAGGCGCGTGACAAGATTTTAATGGGTGCCGAACGTCGCTCGATGGTGATGAGCGAAGACGAGAAAAAACTGACGGCGTACCACGAAGCCGGCCATGCGATTGTCGGCAGAATGGTGCCCGAGCATGATCCGGTTTACAAAGTCACCATCATCCCCCGTGGCCGTGCGCTCGGTGTGACCATGTATTTGCCCGAAGGTGACAAGTACAGCATCAACCGTGTCGCGATCCAATCGCAACTCTGCTCGCTTTACGGCGGACGCGTAGCCGAAGAATTGATTTTCGGTGCCGACAAGGTTACGACCGGTGCTTCGAACGATATCGAACGCGCTACCAAGATGGCCCGCAACATGGTCACCAAATGGGGCTTGTCCGAAGAGCTTGGCCCGATTGCCTATGCCGAAGAAGAAGGCGAAGTATTCCTGGGCCGTTCGGTATCGCAAACCAAAAACGTGTCGGATGATACCGCGAAAAAAATCGACGAGGTTGTCCGCAACATTCTTGATACTGCCTATGCCAAGACGTCGCAGATTCTGAAAGACAATATCGACAAGTTGCACGTGATGGCGGAAGCGCTGCTCACCTATGAAACGATTGACGTCAGCCAGATCGACGCCGTGATGGAGGGCCGTATTCCTGGGCCGCCGTTGGATTGGGCGAAGTCGGGTAAAACCTCCAAAGACGATATCGGGCCCGTGGCCGGCAGTTTTGGCGGGGCGGCTCCTCAGACCTGATTTAACTTGTCGCTGAATATTGAAAAGGCCAGAATGCGTTCTGGCCTTTTTGTTTGCAGCAAGAGGGACGATGGTCCCGATGTCACTCAAGGATAACTATGTTCGATACGACTCCCCAGCTCGACTGTGCCGGAAAAATCCTGAGTTTCGATGTTGCACGGGTAATGGGTATCGTGAACGTTACGCCGGATTCTTTTTCCGATGGTGGTCAGCACGGCACGACCGAGTCGGCCATCGCCCATGGCTTGCGGCTGGCGAGCGAAGGTGCGGATTTGCTGGACATCGGCGGGGAGTCCACGCGGCCCGGTGCCGATGCCATTTCGGAAGAAGAAGAGTTGAAGCGCGTTATTCCCGTGATAGAAGCGCTTGCCAGGCAAATCAACATTCCGATTGCGATCGATACTTCGAAACCAGGCGTCATGCGTGCTGCCGTAAAGGCCGGTGCCAGCATGATCAATGACGTGCATGCATTGCGTCGTGATGATGCGATCGACGTTGCCGCCGAATTGAAAGTGCCGGTGATCCTGATGCATATGCAGGGCGAGCCCGGCTCGATGCAATCGGCCCCGCACTACGAAGATGCCGTGACGGAAGTGCATAGTTTTCTGACGCAGCGTATTTTTGCCTGCGAAATGGCGGGCATTTCAAAGAAGAATATCGTCATAGATCCGGGCTTCGGTTTCGGCAAGACGCTGGAACACAATCTGGCCTTGTTGGCCCAATTGCCGCGCTTTGTCGAGCTTGGCGTCCCCGTGTTGGCTGGCTTGTCGCGAAAATCGATGATTGGCGCACTGACCGGCCGGGATGTATACGATCGCGTTTTCGGTTCGGTCGCGGCGGCGCTGATCGCTGCGCAAAACGGTGCGAAAATAATCCGGGTTCATGATGTTGCCGCGACCGTCGATGCATTGAAAATCTGGAATGCGGTATCGAAGCAAGGCAAGCCGGTGTTGAAATCCACCAAGTCTGCCGGGATTGTTTGGCCGGAAGAGGATTGAATTAGTCCTGTTGTCTTGTTGTCCTGTTCGGGTATGGCGTTGCGTTTTCAAAAACATGCAGCAGCGAATCCATATCTATCTGTTTATTGCCATATTGGCCGGATGTGGCAAGGCGCCGGAACCTCAGACTCCGGCAGTTCAAGCGTCCATGATCGCAAAACCGGTTGGTGACCCCGTTGAAGGCTTGCGGGTGGCCACTCGGGTTGGTTGCAATGGCTGTCACACGGCAAGTGGAGCAGGGCAGGTATTCAGTGACGAGCCTGGCGTAGCCAAAATAGTTTCGCCCAATCTTACCGAGAAGCGAAAGCTTTACGATGACGCAGGAATTGCAACTTTGCTGCGGGAAGGCAAAACCCATGACGGCCATCGCCCCATCGGCATGCCGATCAAGATGTTCCAATATTTGAGCGATCGGGAGGTTCGCGACATCTCGGCATGGTTGCGAGCCTTGCCCGAAGTGGCTAATCCGGATTTGCCCGAAGGGACGTTGTCGGACGAAATCAAAAAGCAATTGAAAGAAGGCACCTTTAGCTTCGACGATGATCTGCCGGATCCTATCGTACAGTCATCGAAAGAGGTTCCGACCGAAATCCTCGCGTTGGGCAAGCATCTGGCGATGACATCGTGTCCGGAATGTCACGCGCCCGACCTTAACGGATTTCCTGGCGATAACGCACCATCTCTGTTGGTTGCGAAAGCCTACACGCTTGAAAATTTCGCCAGACTAATGAAAACCGGCATCACGGCGAATGGAAAAGAGTCCAAATCCGGATTGATGACCAAGATGGCACAGAAACGTTTTTCGGTGATGACCGACGAGGAAGTGATAGCACTGAAGGCCTATCTGGACTCGCGCTGATTCAGGCCAGTTGTTCCTTGAACTTCAAGACTCGCGGGTCCATTACGCGATGCCAAAGCGGCGGGCATAACGCGAGTACGAACATGGCGGCATAGCCGCCAGGCAATTGAGGCGAGTCTTCATGGTGGCGCAGAATTGCATAGCGGCGTTTTGGGAAAGCGTGGTGGTCGGAATGTCGCTGCAACTGGAACAATAATAAATTCGACAGCGCGTAATCGGAATTCCACGAATGCAGGTGCGTGGTTCTTTCGTAACGACCATCTTCGAGTTTTCTGCGTTCCAGGCCGTAGTGTTCTACGTAATTAATGACTTCCAGTGAGCAGGCGGCGAATAATCCCTGTGCGATAAAAAACAACAGGCCCATCCATCCGGTGCCGAAGTAAAACGCCGCACAAAATCCAACCCACAATGCCGACCACCCCAGCATCTCATTGCGCCAATGGAACAAGGGGATGCCGAGTTTTTTCAGACGTTCGGCTTCCAATTTCCAGGCATTCCTGGTGTTCCTAAACATCGCCTCGGGCATGAAAGCCCAAAGGCTCTGCCCGAAGCGCGCGCTCGAGGCGTCTTCAGGCGTCGAGACATGCACGTGATGGCCGCGGAGATGTTCGATTTTGAATCCGTAATAGCCGACCGAGGTTAGCAAAATACCGCCAAACGCGGTTTCCAGTTTCGCATCTTTGTGAATGAGCTCATGGGCGACATTGATCGCAAGAATACTGCTGACAATCCCTTGGGAAAAAAGCCAGCCAGTCATGCCGAAAAAATTCAGGTCTTGATCGACAAACCACAGGCATGACCAAATCAGGGTCGCGCATTGCACCGGTAGAACGAGCAAGGTGAGCGCCTTGAACCAAATTTGCTGGCTTACCTTGCTCTCGTCAGCCTGCGCGATATTGACTGGATCGTGGCCCAGCAGGAAGTCGGTGGCGGGGATCAGAACAAACAGGAAAAACAAGGGATACCAGGCCATCAGATTTAACCAGCCGGTTTGCACGGCAAGCCAGGCAGCGGTTGGCAGCGTG
>Ga0208628_1001041_pt1 | contig 10669 bp, 10 predicted proteins | sample LakWasMet16_LOW5_2_FD_183864 | JGI IMG/M metagenome (GOLD analysis project Ga0208628, IMG submission 183864) | Freshwater sediment methanotrophic microbial communities from Lake Washington under simulated oxygen tension - Sediment Metagenome... | ecosystem: Environmental > Aquatic > Freshwater >... | reverse complement strand
GGGCAACCGTGTTCTTGAAACTTTCACCAAACAGGGCAGGGAAGTCGACCGCCTTGCCGCCACCTTCCATGGTCAGGGAATTGATATCGCCATTGATCGTGATGATGCAGATATCGCTATTGGAAACGTCCACCACCGACGGTACCGCAGCGACCCCGCCGATTTCGGCCTTCGGTGAAATCACGAACTGCAAAGCATGGTATTGAATGCCAGGCTTCAGCTTGCTGTAAGAGGCCATCGCCTTTACTGCGGCCTCGGAAATCGCCGCACGGAAAACCTTGGCAGAAGCCTGCGGCATCAGCGAGTCCTGATAGGTTTGAATCGCGACATTGCCAAATTGCTGGGTATCAACCAGTTTGCAGTCGGACTTGGCCAAGGCCGGGTGTAACTTCGCCACATCCGGATTCGGCGTACAGGCCGCCTGCGATGCACCGCCGAAAAGCATGAGTGCCAGAAAAATAAAGCCAGGAAATGAAGAATGCGGGGTTGTGTTTCCGGGTGCGGTTTTCATAGGCGGGTGTCAGTGCGTGTTGGTTGGAGATATGTCGAATTACGTGCTTCGGGTGGGTATGAGGCCAAGGCTAGAATGGTTAGGAGTTCAGCATCAGAGGGTTAGCTACTTGTCATTATCTGCCAATAGGCTTATCTCAAGCGAGCAAATGGATCTAGTGGGGGCCCAAAAACAATTGCGGATACCCATCAAACCCATAACGCCTGATGCCGGCTTAAGGATTTCCCCACAAGGAATTTGAATAAAGCTTTAGATCGGTAGCCTGGCAGCATGGCATGTACAAGTCGGACTCTGCCTGATGCACTAAACAGGTGGTGATGCTGCCGGTGTCGGGCCAGGGTTGTTGGAGCTTGCCTATTGGGAACGCAGGCTTTATGTTGGCCGAAATCGCCCCACTTGAGCGCGGAGATTCCAGAATGAAAGACTATTCGTCAATCATGCGTTGGGCGCCACCGGCCTATATTCTGTTGTTCATGCTCGCAATGGTCGCATTCTGGCCTGGGTACTTGGCAGTTCCCAAAATGGAATTGAGCGGATGGGTCCATTTTCATGCCATCACCGGTACCTTGTGGATGGTGATGTTGATTGTGCAGCCATTGGCCATTCGGCATGGAAAAATGAATCTGCATCGACTCATCGGGAAGTTGTCGCCTTTGTTGATGCTGTTTGTAATGATCACCTTTGTCGGCTTGTCGCATGCTTCCCTGCAGGGACTCACGGCGTCCACGTTGGGGATCGGTGCCTATTTTTTTTATATCAGGGTGGTGTTGGTGGCCATCTTCCTGATGTGCTACGTGCTGGGGTTTTTAAATCGACACAACCCCGCTGTCCATGCGCGATATATGGTGTGTACCGGACTTAGCTTTATCGACCCGGTGATGCATCGAATTTCCCACCGCCTGATGCAAAATGACGAATTCAATTACCAATTGATTACCTTTGGCCTGGTCTGGGCCATTCTTGTCGCTTTGATCATTGCCGAGCGCAAGGCGGCTTCGGGAAGAAAAGTATTTCCAATCGTTCTTGCAGCGTTTTTGATCGGCGGTATTCCCTTGGCACTGGATTTTTTCACATGGGGTTGGCCATGGGATATGTGGAAACAGGTGACGGCAGAGTTTGCGGGTTTGCCGTTGACGTAAGGCCAGAGGGTACTGTGCGAATGGGCGTGGTGAAATCCTTCAGCGTTTTTGCTATTTTGCGTCCGAATAGGCTGTTGCGTTTCTTGTTTTCCATGGGGCGGGGTGCAGTGTGACCGTATTCGAATTATTCTTCGGCTTGACCGCCATCATTCTGGGCTTGGCCCTTACCCAGATGGCTTCAAACTTGCACGGATTGCTTTTAGCGGGCCGTCGCGTACGTTGGGCACCTGAGCCTGTTTTGTTGATGGTGATTATTCTACTGGTGATTGTTTTTGTCTGGCTTAACCAATGGGAGGAACGCGGGGTAGTGGCGATAGGCTTTCCGCATGCCTTGCTGCTCGTCTTGAAATTATTGGCTCTCTACCTTGGTGCTGCATTCGTGTTGCCTGCTATCGAACCCGGTGCCGAGCCTGTAGATGTCTATGCACATTACGATCGTACGCGATCATTCACTTTTGGAGCGCTGATTGCATCGATGCTTCTATTTGGTCTTTATCGATACAATCCGGCAGTTGGCTGGAGCTGGGGCGAGACGATAGATTCCCTGCTTGTTCCATTCATCTACGCGCCACTTATTTTCATTCGACGGCGCTGGTTCAACGTGCTTTTGCTAATGGTCATTCTGCTGATTTTCTCTAGCGACATCATGAGTTATCACGTGGCGGCCTAAATTGAAAAGGCCAGAATGTGCGCTAGAAACGCACCCTATGAATCCTGTAAGGGTTTTCTGACCCCTTTTATATCTAAAAAATCACGTCTTGTATCAAGGCCATAAGGTGCGTTCGGCACAATCCTGGACACCCATGATTTGAGACTGTGCGGCTTATTCGGAACTTCGTGTCATGGGGTATGCGTTTGATGGGTGTCCGTCAATGTCAGAAGCTTTGTAATTTTGCAGATTCCCCGGGTCGTTGGCGTCTGACCCGGGCTACGTTGATCTTTCATTTTGGCTCAGGCAATAAGCTGCGAATATGGTCGTGATATTTTGACAATGCTGTTTTGCCCTCAGCGGTAATCTGGAATGCGGTAACTGGCACACGCCCGCGAAAGGCCTTGAGTGTTTTAATGTAACCGATTGCCTCCAGTTTCTGCGCTTGAACGCTGAGGTTGCCTTTACTCAAGCCAGTGACTTTCAGCAAAAATAAAAACTCTACTTCCTCTGCGGCCGACAGTACCGTCAAGATCGCAAGACGGGCTGGTTCATGCACCATCCGGTCCAGGTCCATGATGGATTGTGTGGTTTCGTCTTTCATTCGGATACCTGCAGGGCATTTATTTCTCCGCGAATCTTCTGGAATGCGAAAAATTGGTACAGCCCTAAAGCCGAATACATCAGCAAGCCGATTAGGCTTAGTGCGATTACGATCAGATCGATTTCATTCAAGGTGCTCGACATAATGGGAAAAAACATCAGCGTTAGCAGAGTAGCCAGCCCGCGACTAATGGTGTCACGTGTTGTGAACGCCCAGATAACAGCCCAAACAGTCATAGTGGCCCAGCCAAGGTAAGCACTGATGTCCATTATTTCAAAAAGGGATTTTCCATAATATTCGTGAGTGACATTGTCATGGAAGGCGAGAGACTGGCCTACGTTGTACCCAACACAAATAAGCAAAAAACAGATAAAAAAAACAGGCACGAAAAACCGCATCAGCTTTCCAGTGGGATCTCTTGGTATGGCTGCGCCCAGATGCTTGTCAATGAAAGTTTGCAGGCAGGTAATTCCAAACCACGTAAGTATGGAAACACTAATGGCTGCGGCTTTTATCCAAACAGGTGTTGCCAAGCCATCGGAGCGTAAAAAATGCCAAAGGCTGGTATCTGCATCGGCGCTGGCGGCAAATTCGGTGAACACGTAATTGCCAAGCAGTACGATAAAACTAATCGCCAAAATACTGGCCCACAACGATCCCAGGCCTGCCGCTCCCATGCGGATATTTGCATAGCGGCGGGTTAAATCTTCAATGTGTTTTAGATGTTCCATGACTATGCTCCAATACTTGAAACGAGTTTATATTATAAACTAGTTTTGTCAATGCTTGGGACATAAGTCTTTTTTTGAACGATATTGGACACCCATCAAACCTCAAACCAGCAAAAAAATAGGCTCAGGTTCAAAGACAAGGACACCAAAGCTATCCTGCCAATACCTGATCAATCAAACAGAACCGCCTCAATGGCAATTTCTTCATTCCTAAATCGCGAATAGAAAACCATTGACCCTGCTTCTTTCTCGCTTTAGTTAGATATAGTTGTCGGATAGGTCTTACTTAATTTTTACCAGCACTATCGAAGTGCCGACATGAAGTGCCGACATGTTCTGCGGGTGTTCTGATGTTCCGCATCGTCCGCATCGTCCGCTTGTCCGACTGTCCGTGTCCGATGCCGCAAGAATTCGCTATAAATTTTGTATAAAGCAATGAAAAACAACAGCATGCAACAATATTGAGCATGGCATGGTCTTTGCATAAGTAGCATAGTACCGAGAGCGTCGGGTTTTCGGTCGCTTGCTATCACTGTCTAGGAATCGTCTATGTCCCGCACCCGTTTTTTTCGTTCCACTGTCTTGCATTCGTTTGTAGCCGCTGGCGTATTGGCATTTTCAAACGCGGTAGCAGCGGACGAATCACTGGATGTTTTGTTGCAGCAAGCCATGAGCGGCACGAAGACGCCTGCAGTGGCGGCCTTGGTTATTCGCGACGGAAAAGTCGCCGAACAAGCCGTGCATGGCGTTCGCCGTAGCGATGGTAACGAGGTCGCGACCCTAAATGATACGTGGCTGCTCGGATCCACCGCCAAGCCGATCACGGCGGCGTTGATCGCCAAATTGGTTGAGTCCGGGTTGTTGTCTTGGGACGCACCGCTGGAAAAAATGCTGCCGGAATTGGTGTCGACCATGCATCCCGAATACCGCAAGATCACCTTGCAACATTTGCTTTCGCATACCTCAGGCTTGCCGGAAAACCTTCGCGACCTCGCCGTGCTGGATAGTTATTTCACCGATTCACGCCCACTCCGCGAGCAGCGATGGTCGTATATCGAGGCGGCTCTGAAAGATGCGCCTGCGGTCTCGCCGGGAACGAAGTTCAGCTATTGCAATACCGGTTTTCTAATTGCCGCCGTCATCGCTGAAAGGGCCAGCAAAACTGATTTTGAAGTGTTAATGCAGCGCGAAGTGTTTGTGCCGCTCGCCATGACCAGTGCCGGATTTGGTGCGAATCCGGCAGGGCAGCCCCAGGGCCATCGGGGCGGCAAGCCGGCAGGTAAAGCGCTTAAAAATGAAGACGGTGTGCCGGAGATGTATTCCCCGGCCGGTTATATACACATGAGTCTTGAGGATTGGGCGAAGTTTTGCATTGACCAATTAGCCGGCAATCGTGGACAAGGGAAATTACTCAGCGCGGCGTCCTATTCCCGCATGCAAACAGCGCAGGCAGGAAGCAGCGCTGGGATGGATTGGAACGTGCAAGATGGCATCGCTGGCCGCCAAGGCCCGGCGTGGGTGCATGGCGGTTCGGACGGAAATAATTTGGCGTGGGTGGTGTTATTTCCGAAAACGAATAATGGTGTGCTGGTGGTAGCAAATGCCGCTCAGGATATGGGTGGCGAGCAAACCACCCATGCTGTGCTGGGAGCATTATTTCCGAGCTTGAGCCCGGCCAAAGAGTAATCAAAAGGACAAAGATAAGGATCATGTTGTCGCAGTCACAATTCTCAGTGCAGCCACCAACCCAATGAGCGGTCTTAATCGTTGCTGGGCTTTGGCTTTATCGTTGCGACAGCTCATTTGAAGCGGTCTTCCCAAAACCTACCCGTACACGAGTCATCGCCGTAGGCGGTACGGGTCGCAATGTTGCATGGCAGAATAGCCATAATGATGACCTGTACGCGGCCCGATAAATGATGCTGAGCCCTTTTGTGTTTCGGGCGTTTACGCCCGCCATGCTTCAAGCCATGCGCGACATCAAGCAGCTGTTTGATCCGGACAATATTTTGAGTCCGGGCATGACCCTGCCGGATCATCCGATGCCGGCTCGGCAAATTCCTCACGACCGAGTGCTCTGACCGGCATGGATATATTGCTGGCGCTCGCCGTTGCCACAGTAATCGTGGCCTTGCTGTTCGACTATACCAACGGCTTCCACGACGCCGCCAATATCGTGGCGACCATGATCGCCTCGAGGGCCATGCTGCCCGCGCATGCGGTGTTGCTTGTGGCGGTATTCGAATTTCTCGGTCCGTTGCTCGGTGGCACGGCAGTAGCCAACACGATCGGCAATTTCGTCGACCTCAACGGTGTGGACCCGCGCTTGGCGCTGTCGATCCTGTTGTGTGGCCTGTTCGGTGCCATCAGCTGGAACCTGATCACCTGGTGGAAAGGCATACCTTCATCGTCATCGCATGCGCTGGTTGGTGCCTTGGCTGGCGCAGTGGTGGTATCAGTCGGCATCGGCCATGTCGTCTGGGGCTTCGCCGAACTCGGCCATGGCCGGCTAACCGGCGTGACCAAGGTACTGTTGGCCTTGTTGCTGTCGCCTCTGCTCGGGTTCTGGGTGGCTTACGTCGTCCACAAAGTGATGAGCCGGCTGCTGGCCGGCGCGCATCCGATGATCAACCGCGACCTGCGCCGCGCGCAGTTATTCACCGCAGCATGGCTGGCTTTTTCGCATGGCGCCAACGATGGCCAGAAAAGCATGGGCATCCTGACTTTGGTACTGCTGCTGGGTGGATTCATCCCGACCTTCGCGGTGCCGTTCTGGGTGATGCTGGCCTGCTCGGTCGCCATTTCACTCGGCATTCTCTCCGGTGGCTGGCGCATCGTGCGGACTCTGGGCTTCGCCATCTACAAAGTCCGTCCGCTGCATGCCATCGACTCGCAGATCACCTCGGCAGCGGTAATCTTCGGTGCTTCGATGCTGGGGGCACCGGTCTCCACCACGCACGTGGTATCCACTTCAATAATGGGCGTCGGTTACGCCGAACGGCCCAAGGCGGTACGCTGGAAAAAGGCCGCCGAAATAGCGAAGACCTGGATAGTCACCATTCCCTGCGCCGCGTTGATGGGCATCCTCTTTCATTTCCTTTATCAGGCCGTCGTCCGGCTCTTACAGTGAGGTTCGCCATGCCGAAAATACCAGGTCACGCGCTGATAGCACGAATTTTCGACCGCGTGCTGCCGACTGCACCTGACTTCTTCGGCATGCTCGGCGAGCAGAGTGCTCAAGTCGCGCATACCGTCGGCAAACTGGTTGATTTCATGCAGACCGCCAGCCCTGATGCCGACGTCGCCATACACGCCGACGAACACCGTGCGGACGACATCAAGATCGCCAACATCCGCATCCTCAACGAAGCGTTCGCGACGCCTATCGACCGCGAGGACATCTACCGAGCGATCACCAATCTCGATGAGATCGTCAACTACTGCAAGGACACCGTTAACGAAATGGATGCGCTCGGCGTGAAACCCGACCGCTTCATGCTCGAAATGGCGGAGTTCCTGCTGCACGGCGCGTTGGCGTTGCGTGACGGCTACGGCAAACTGGGCAGCAGCACCGGCGACGCGGCGCAGGACGCCGAGGTGGCGCGGAAGGCAGTCCGCAACATCGACCGCATCTACCGTGTCGCGTTGGCCGAACTGTTCCATGGCGACAACTACATCCAGATGTTCAAAAAACGCGAGATCTACCGGCACCTGACCAATGCCGCGGAACGCATGGCGCACTGCGCCAGTACCCTGCACGACATCGTGGTGAAGATGATCTGACACAGTCACACACAATCATGGATGGGTTCTACGCGGTTTTCACGGATGGTTGGATTAAAAGTCTTAAGGTTCAATCCAGCACTATCCTCATAATCCTGCTCACAATTGCTTTCTATCAACTGTTTCATGTCCTGTCGAGCGATGCACGTTCAGTCAGTTGGCGTGTCAGATTCAGGATCAGGTGCGCCAGCATCTATTGCTTCAGGCGATATAGGCAGGAATATAGATACGCCACGCCCTGCATAACTTGCTTTTCCGAAACGTGCATCGCACAGGTTTCTATTATTCTCGATGCGTGTTTTATCCAGCATGCTTCTCTTTTTACTTTTCGAACCATCGGGGCTGATTAGCAATTTCGCGAAGAACGCACCAAATGACCCGGCAAGCTGGTAAGCGTCGCCGATGGTCGACACTTTTGCATCATTGGTAAAAGCGTTAGCGCCTTTAGCCCATTTTGTCATGACAACCTGGTTTCCATTGACATCACTTGCACTACCGTCGGCTGCAAATCCACCCAAGCCTGCTGGCAACCGGAATGGACCAGGCACCACCACTCCCAGCAGCGCGGAAGCGCCGGAAGCGGCTGAGTTAGTCGGGTTTAAAGCGGTCACCACAAACTGCAAATTGAGCTCAGGGTTGTCCTGGTCTAGGCGAATTTCAAAATAGTTTGCCAACTGTCGACAAGCATCACGTCCTGCACGGTTAGCTACCAAGGCTGCCTGAGCTTGCGTGATTTTTTCACTGACGATGCCATCGGCAACCGTCACCTTGGGCAAACTCAGACTGTCTGTCGATTCAAGTAGGGCCGTATCGACGAACTGTTTTATCGAAGAATTTCGTCCTTCTTTTTTAATGCTCAGGTCTTGCGTTGCCTCGATACCTGTTTTTCTATTCATTGGTGCAGTAGTGCAGGCAGAAAGTAGAAACAGTGAAATTATGACGATTAGATTTTTCACGTTTTTTATCCTGTATGTATGGATATAGGATGCGCTAACCCAGATGAATGCAATATCCTTTTTGGGTGATAAAAAAGTGAATTATTGAACCTTACAGCATCAGCCATGCCACCTGGTCATGAATTGAAAATTGTGGAAGGTAATTGCAGGTCACCTGACGCAACAGTCAAGGCAATAAGGTGTATGTGGACTCACCATGATTTTGACGACTAACTAATAAGCAGGGGGGTCTGAATCTCGTATCAGAGATAAGGGTTTTATGGGTAGGCCTAGGTTCATTTAATTGAACAAATTGTTTGGATTTTCATCAGTTAAATCATTCTGACTTCTTTTGCTGGATCGACAGAAACTGAACCTACCCCCGATGTTGCTTATCCCGGTCTCGTCAACTGGAAATGCGGATGACGTTTAGCCCCCGCGAGTGGCCGGTGCCGACGTGCTGGAGCGCGAGACTCACCTCCGAGAATGACCAGACGCGATCGATTACCGGGCGTATGGCGCCAGAATCGATGAGCTCGCGCATAAGCACGAGGTCGGCGGCACTTAGTTTCTGCATGAACATATTGACGTGCTTGCCGCCCCATAGAAATGTGAGTTGGCATCCCATGATGCGCATGATTGGGCCTAGCCAATCGCCGCCACCGCCAGAGCAGGGTACGTAGCGTCCGCCGGCATTCAACACATGTTTGCAGTCAGAAAGGGAGCGGTTGCCCACCATGTCCATCAGTACGTCGAAGCGCGCACCGCCTTTGACGAAATCGCTCTTCGTGTAGTCGATGACCTCGTCTGCACCGAGCGATTGCATCAGTTTGACGTTGCGCGTGCTGCATACCGCGGTGACGTGTGCGCCGAGCGACTTCGCAAGCTGTACGGCCCAGGTGCCGACCGCGCCGGATGCTCCGTTCACGAGTACGCGCTCACCTACTTGCACTCGGCCCGCGTCACGCAGACCCTGGAGCGCCACCGTGCCCCACGGAACAGCCGCAGCATTCTCGAAGGAGAGAGTTTTCGGTTTGTGCGCGACGAGATTCGCGGGTATCGCCAGAAATTTCGCAAAGGCGCCATTGAGTGCTTGCCCGAAGACCTCGTCACCGACATTGAAGCCGGTGACTTTGGCGCCGATCGCCACGACGTAGCCCGCCATTGCGGTGCCAGGCACCTTATGCCTGGGCCGGGGTAATCCGCCAAACGGGCTCAGCCTTAAGAGGTAGGGCTTGCCGGTGATGATGTGGTGATCGCCGATGCTCGCGCCAGCCGCGATCACGCGAATCAGTACTTCGTCGTCGCGAGGGGCAGGCATTCCAACTTCACCCACCTGCAGCAACTCGGGATCTCCATATTCGTAGTGAACGATGGCTTTCATCGTGGCTATGTGACTGGTGACGACGTTAGGCTTCTCGACGGCCTTCATGGCGCGCTCCATTAGTTAGCAGAATTCAGGAAACCCAAAGAATCCAGACGATTTTGAACTGTTCGGAAAAAAGGGGATGCGTTTAAGCACAACCTGGTTTCATTTCTGCAGGCTCTTCTCGAAAAACGCCAGTACGTCGGCATTCATCCTTGCATGGAAAGTTTTTCTATCGAAATTTCCCTTCTCGGCACAGATGGCCGGAGGTGCCAGAAGGCCACATGGGGCAAGAAAAGACAGATGACCGGCACCTGCAACCGAATGAAATTCCACTCGGTTGCCCAGTGCTTCGCGAACAATCTTTGTATTTGTTGCATAGGGCACCTTGTCGTCAATTTCGCCACTCCAGAGTTGAACGGGAACTTGCACGTTGGCTAGACCGTTCGGAGCAAACGTAAATGCCAGACCCGGTGCCGCGATGGCGGCGGCCTTGATTCGTGGGTCGGATTGAAAAGCGTTGCCCCGATCTTTCGTATCGGCATTCACCAAAGGTGATTTGGCGAAACGAAGCGCATCACATACGAATTCGGGCGATGCTTTGCAATGCTTCGGCACGATACTCAGATCGGGTTGTGCACCGATGGTGGTCAAGACGGTAAATGCACCGGCGGATAATCCAAACGCACCGATGCGTTGCGGGTTAATACTTTCGTGGCCGCGCCATTGTTTCAGCATGTGATCGATGGTGGCGCGTACTTCCTGATTGCGTCCGCTGAACAAGTTGACGGAGCCGGCGGCACTTTGATCGGCGTAGTTGTCGCCGGTGTGCATGGGTGCGGCAACGACATAACCTGCGTTGGCAAGGTACAGAGCCAGGTCTGCATGACTGCCCGGGCCGCCCATGTTGCCGTGCGATATCACGACGAGCGGCAGATTCTTTCCCGACAC
>Ga0208628_1001039_pt1 | contig 10701 bp, 10 predicted proteins | sample LakWasMet16_LOW5_2_FD_183864 | JGI IMG/M metagenome (GOLD analysis project Ga0208628, IMG submission 183864) | Freshwater sediment methanotrophic microbial communities from Lake Washington under simulated oxygen tension - Sediment Metagenome... | ecosystem: Environmental > Aquatic > Freshwater >... | reverse complement strand
GATGAGAATGGACATGGAAGTGGTTCGTTGAACGGTGGCGGTTTAGGCGACGAGCTTGACGATCTTCTGGGCGGCGTCGGCCATGGTGTCGGCGGACTCGATCTTGAGGCCGGACTCGGCGAGGGTCTTCTTGCCGGCGGCGACGTTGTTGCCCTCGAGGCGGACGACGAGGGGGATGGTGAGGGCGAGCTCGCGGCTGGCGGCGACGACGCCGGTGGCGATCGTGTTGCAGTCCATGATGCCGCCGAAGATGTTAACGAGGATGCCCTTCACGTTGGGGTCGGTGAGGATGATCTTGAAGGCGGCCGTGACCTGGTCCTTGGAGGCGCCGCCGCCGACGTCGAGGAAGTTGGCCGGGCTGCCGCCGAAGTGCTTGATGATGTCCATCGTGCTCATGGCGAGGCCGGCGCCGTTGACGAGGCACGCGATATTGCCGTCGAGGGCGATGTAGGAGAGCGAATACTTGGAGGCCTCGATTTCCTTGGGGTCCTCCTCGTTGAGGTCGCGCAGGGCGACGATCTCGGGGTGGCGGAAGAGGGCGTTGTCGTCGAAGGAGACCTTGGCATCGAGCGCCAGCACCTGGCCGGTGGGCGTGGTGATGAGGGGGTTGACCTCGACCATGGCGGCGTCGGTTTCCCAGAACATGCGGTAGAGCGCGGCGATGAGCTTCACGGCGTTCTTGAAGTAGTCGCCGGTGAGGCCGAGGCGGAAGGCGAGCTCGCGGGCTTGGTAGCCCTGGAGGCCGACGGCCGGGTCGACGATGATCTTGAAGATCTTCTCCGGGGTCTCGTGGGCGACCTTCTCGATCTCGACGCCGCCCTCGGTGGACGCGACGATGACGGGGCGCGAGGTGTTCCGGTCGAGGAGGATGGCGAGGTAGTATTCCTTGGAGATGTCGCTCGCGACGGTGAAGTAGACGGTCTGCACCTTGCGGCCGGCGGGGCCGGTCTGCGCGGTGACGAGCGTGTTGTTGAACATCTTGTTGGCGTAGTCGAGCGCCTCGGCCTTGGACTTGGCGAACTTGACGCCACCCTTGAAGCCGTCGGTGAACGTGCCCTTGCCGCGGCCGCCGGCGTGGATCTGGGACTTGACGATGAGCGGGCCGTCATGGCCGAGCGTGGAGAGGGCGGAGTCGAACTCGGCCGGGGTGCGGGCAGCGACACCGCGGGGCACCGCGACGCCGAATTTCTCAAAGAGGGCCTTGGCCTGGTATTCGTGAATGTTCATGCGGGAAAGAAGGGACTGAGATTTGCCAGAAAGCCCGGCCGAAAGACATGAAAAAAGCGGCCGGCATGACACATATTCACCGCTTTGCCCGTCGCTTATGTCGTCTCGGGGGTTGCCTTATGACGGCCCGTTTGCAGGATGCCGGTCATGCAATCGCACGAATTGCTCAAGGAGGTGCTGAAGAAGACCAGCGCCAAACAGATCTCGGCGGACATGGGCTTGTCCCTCTCGCTCATCTACAAGTGGGCCGAGCCGCCCCAGGACGAGACCGGCAGCGGCGCCAACAACCCGCTCGACCGCATCGAGCAGCTGCTGCGCATCACCAACGACGAGCGCATCGCCCAGTGGGTCTGCGAGCGCGCCGGCGGCTTCTTCATTCACAACCCCAAGGCCAAGCCGCACCCCTTCCAGCTCATCCCGTCAACCAACAGCATCGTGCAGGAGTTCGCCGACATGCTTGGCGTCATCGCGGTCGCCGCGGCGGACAACCAGATCACGAAGGACGAGGCCAAGGCCATCCGCCGCCGGTGGGAGGACCTGAAGTCGGTGACGGAGGGCTTCGTGCGGACTTCCGAGGAGGGCAACTTCACGAAGCTCAAGGACGAGGCGGAGAAAACCGCCAAGCCGGGAGCGTGAGCGATGGAGGCGGGGCCATCAGCCCCGCAAGGCGTCGGCAACGCAGCCGGCCCCGCGGGACTGATGGTCCCGCCTCCAAAAGAAAGGAAACGGTAGGTGGCCCGCTTGCGGGCCACGTTGCGCGCAAGCGCACAACCTACCGCTTCAGCTGGGCCGGGATGAACTGTTCGCGGACGGACTTGGCCAGCAGCTCGGGCGGGAGCATGCCCTCGCTGATGATGAAGTCGTTGAACGCCTGCCGGTCGAACTTGGCGCCGAGCGTCACCTCCGTCGCCGTGCGCAGTTCCATCAGCTTGGTGTAGCCGTAGAAGTAGGCGGTGGCCTGGCCGGGCGCGCGGAAGGTGTAGCGGTCGACCTCCTGGTTGGCCATGCCGTCGGAGAGGCAGACGTCCTGCAGCAGGACCTCGAGGGCGCGCTCCCGCGTGATGAGGCCGAGGTTGAGCATCGGGTCGAGGAAAGCGCGGGCGGCGCGCAGCAGGCGGTGCTGCAGCGCGATGAGCTGGCCGTCGAGCGGCTCGTAGGGCTTGGTCTCGGCCTCGGCGTAGAGGGCCCAGCCCTCGACGTTGACGCTGTTGAAGGCGAACAGGCTGCGGGCGAGCGAGACGCCGCGCTCGACCATGGCGGCGAATTGCAGGTCGTGGCCCGGCCAGCCCTCGTGGGCGGTGAGCGTCCAGGCGCCGGCCTTGTAGGTGAAGTCGTCGAAGCCGGCCTGCTTGCCGGTGGCGTCGGTGTTGCCCGTGGTGAGGACGAAGACACCCTGCTCACCCTTGCTGCCGATCAGCGGCGGCGGCTGGTAGTGCGGGGCGGGCTGGGCGGCATTCTCGGCCTCGGAGGCGATGCGCATGAGCATCGGGCGGTCGGGCAGGGTGAGGATCTTCTCGCGGCGGATGATGGCCTCGATCTCCGTGATGACCGTGCGGTAATAGGGCTCCACCTCGGCCTTGGTGATCTGCTCCTTCTTCAGGGCGCGGATGACGGCGCGGTAGTCGGAGTCGGGGAAGCCGTATTGCTTGGCGACGAGCGGCGCGATCGCCTTCATCTCGTTGCGGATCTCGGCGAACGCGAGCTGGGCCTTCTTCATCACCTCCTCGGGCGGGATATCGAGGCCGATGTTCCGGAGGTTGTCGGCGTAAAGGTCGGGCGGCAGGCGGTAGTCGCTGCGGGCGGTCGGCAGGATCGTCGTGCGGATCCAGTCGGCATAGGCCTTGAACTGGGCGTCGAGCGCATCGAGCGCGGCCGCGGCGCCGTCGAGCTTGTCGATGCCATACTTGCCGTAGAGCTGGCGGATGCCCGCGGCGTAGCGCGGCATGGCGGTCAGGTGTTTCTCGATCTCGCCCTTGTAGGGCGGCAGCAGGCCGGTGGTGGCCTTCTTCTCGAGATAGCGTTCCTTGGCGAGCTCGGTGACGGCCTTGCTGCCGGGCGCGAGGCCGGTGTAAAGCTTCAGGCGGGCCAGGGCGGCGGGGCGGCGGGCGGCGTCGATCTGGTCGTCGAGCAGGCTGAACTCGCCGAAGAAGATGAGCTGCGCGATGTCCGCGTAGGGCAGCATCAGGCGCGCGTTGAGGGCGTTGGTATTGAGCTGGTTGTTGGCGGACTCGACGAGGATCTCGAGGTCCTGGCGGACGAGCGGGTCGGTCTCGACCATGACGCGTTTGGCCAGCTCGTCGCGCGATGCGGTAAGGGCGGCACGGGTGCGCTCCTCCACGCCGGGCGTGAGGTCGGCGATCTTGTCGTCGAAGCCGGCCACGCCCACGCGGCTGGCGAACTCGGGGCTGAACTTGGCGAGGTCCTTTACCAGCACCTGGGCGTTTTCATTGCTCCGGGCGATCCAGGCGGGGGTGTCGGCGGTCCCGGCGGAGGCCGGGCCGAGGAGAAACGCACCACCGAGCAGGAGCGCGGCGGAACGGAGGGCGGTCGGGATGGAACGATGCATAGGGAAGGGATGAGAGGAGGGACTAAGCCGGGAGGGCGGTCTGGCGGCAATGTTTTCGCGGTGAACCGGGGCGGGGAACGGACGAACGGTCAGTCCTCCCAGTCGAGCGGGATCTTCCGGATCTCCGACTCCGTGTAGGCGATCACGACCGCTTGGTGGCTGGTGTGGCCGTTGGTCGTCTGGACCTGATAGTTGATCGTGAGGTAATCGTAGGCGCCGCCGTATTCATCGCGGGCGCGGGTCACGGCCTCGCGGGTCCAGCCGCCTTGCAGCAGGGCCAGGATGCCCCAGACGAACAGCAACCCCGGCGGGACAAGATAGGCGAGAAAGGCGCGCGGCTGCAGCCACCTGATCTGCGGCCGCCGGAAGGAGGCGGGCCAGTGCGCGTGCAGGGCCTCGCCCTCAAGCATCAGCCAGAGGAGGAAAACGATGGCGGCCACGGTATAGCCGGAATAAAACCAGAACCAGAACGGTTCGGACGCCTGCAGGGCGGACAGCAGTTTGCCCGGCACGCCCAGCCAGAAGCCGAGGGCGGTCCCGGTCAGTGCGCCGATGCTCAGGGCGGAAAAATAGGTGAGCAGGGGCCAGATGAAACGCTTGTCCATCCAGACCAGCGCGCCGGCCGCCCAGAACCACAGGCAGCCGAAAGGGGACAGCAGGTTGATCTGGCCGCCATGTTTGAAGCTGAGCACGAGGCTGAAGCTGCCCTCGGCCAGCTGCAGGAAACCGAAAAGAAACAGGCCCAGCGCGACCCGGATCGCCGCCGCCGGCCGCACCGGCCCATCGATCACTGGCGGCAGCTCCGGTTCAACGGCCATGGGCACGAAACTACAGCAGTTGCTTCGCAAGGAAGGCCGCCTGCGCGGCCGCCAGGTCCTTCAGGCCCTTTTGTGAAAGGCCGAGGAGTTGTTGCAGCTGCTCGTGGGAAAAAGTGGATTCCTCGCCACTGCTCTGCACCTCGACGAACTGGCCGCGGCCGGTCATGACGACGTTGGCGTCGACCTCGGCGTCCTTGTCCTCGACGTAGTTCAAGTCGAGCAGGGCCTCGCCCTTGAACAACCCGACACTGACGGCGGCGACGGAATCGGTGAGCGGGTTCTCGGTGATTCTTTTCGCGTCGAGCAGCTTCTGGATGGCGAGGCGGGCGGCGATATAGGCGCCGGTGATCGAGGCGGTGCGCGTGCCGCCGTCGGCCTGGAGCACGTCGCAGTCGATCCACAGCGTGTGCTCGCCGAGCTTCTCGAGGTCGAGGACGGCGCGGAGGGAGCGGCCGATGAGGCGCTGGATCTCGACGGTGCGGCCGTCGATCTTGCCCTTGGTGATGTCGCGCGGCTTCCGGTCGAGCGTGCTGTAGGGCAGCATGGAATACTCGGCGGTGAGCCAGCCGCCCTTGACGCCCTGCTGCTTCATCCACGAGGGCACCTTGGCCTCAATGGTGGCGGCGCAGATGACGCGGGTGGAGCCGAAGCCCAGCAGCACGGAGCCGGAGGCGTAGGGCGCGACGTTGACCTCAATGGTGAGGGGACGGAGTTGGTCGGCCGAGCGGCCGTCGATACGAGCGGGCATGAAATCAGGCGTTGTCCGCGTCGAACTCGTTGTCCTTGTCCGCGACCTCGAAGGGCGACTTGGAGGTGACCTTGTGGCTGGTGGCCTTGGGCGCCTTCTGCTCGGCCATGTGGGCGATGAGGCGGTCGTTGAAGGTCTTGGCCGGGTCGTGGCCCATGTTCTTGAGGGCCTGCACGAGGGCGGCCACCTCGACGAGGCGGGCGATGTCGCGGCCGGGCCGGACGTAGAACTCGATGTGGGGCACCTTGACGCCGAGGATGTTGTAGTAGTTCTCCTCGAGGCCGGTGCGCTCCTCGACGACCTCGGGGGTCCAGTTGCGGAGCGAGACGACGAGGTCGATGCGTTTCTCGAGGCGGATGCTCTTCACGCCGAACATGTCGGCGATGTTGATGATGCCGATGCCGCGGCACTCCATGTAGCCGCGGTTGAGGGGACGGGAGCTGGCGGAGAGCTCGCGCTCGTCGAGGAGCTTGATGACGGTGAGGTCGTCGGCCACGAGCGAGTGGCCGCGCTCGATGAGGGCGAGCGCGCACTCGGACTTACCGATGCCGCTGTCGCCGCGGATCATCACGCCGATGCCCTTGATGTCGAGGGTGGTGGCGTGCTCGGTGCTGGAGGGGGCGAACTCGTTGTCGATGCACAGCGTGGCGGCGTTCACGAAGTTCATCGTGATCATCGGGGTGCGGAAGATGGGCAGGTTCATCTCCTGGGAGACGGCCAGCATCGGGTGCGTGGCAATGTAGTTGCGCGTGAGGACGATGGCGGGGATGCCGCGCTTGACCATCTCGCCGAAGATCTCGATCTGCTGGCGCTGGGTGAGGGTCTTGAGGTAGGTCATCTCGGCGGCGCCGAAGACCTGGATGCGCTTGTTCGCGAAATATTTGAAGAACCCGGTGAGCGCGAGCGACGGGCGGTTGATCGAGCCCTCCTTGATCAGGCGGTGCAGGCCGGATTCGCCGGTCACCAGCTCCAGCTCGAGCTTGTCCCGGTAGGTCTCGTAGAAATGCGCGACGGTGATGCCGTGGATGGCTTTGGTGGGCATGGCGAAGAAGCGGTCAGCAGTCAGCGATCAGCTTTCAGCTATTGGGGCCGGAGGCAAGACGCTGATTGCCCGGGCCGGGTGCGGTGAGCCGGGCGGCTCACATGTTGAAGTCCTGGCCGAGGTAGAGCTCGCGGGCCTGGGGGTCGTTGATGAGGAAGTCGCCGGAGCCCTCGGTCATGACCTTGCCCTTGTGGATGATGTAGCCGCGGTCGACGATGCGGAGCGTCTCGCGGACGTTGTGGTCGGTGATGAGCACGCCGATGCCGCGCTGCTTCAGCTGGAGAATGATCTTCTGCACCTCGGCGACGGAAATGGGGTCGACGCCGGCGAAGGGCTCGTCCATCAGCAGGAACTTCGGGCGCGTGACGAGGGCGCGCGCGATCTCGAGGCGGCGGCGCTCGCCGCCGGACAGCGTGTAGGCCTTCTGCTTGGCGAGGTGGCCGAGGCTGAGCTCGTCGAGGTGGTGTTTGACGAGGGCGGGACGGTCAGCTGACTTCACCGGCAGGGTCTCGACGATGGCGAGCACGTTCTCCTCGACGGTGAGCTTGCGGAAGATGGAGGCCTCTTGCGGCAGGTAACCGATGCCCAGGCGTGCGCGACGATGCATGCGGAGATGCGTGGCGTCCTGGCCGTTGATGACGACGCGGCCCGAGGTGGCGGGGACGAGGCCGACGACCATGTAGAACGTCGTGGTCTTGCCCGCGCCGTTGGGCCCGAGCAGGCCGACGATCTCGCCGGCCTGGACGTTGACATTCACCCCGTTGACGACGGAACGCTGGCCGTAGACCTTGACGAGCCCCTCGGTGCGGATGGCGGGCGTGGCAGGCTCCATGCTCAAGGCTGTTTCGGCGCGGCAGCCGGGGCGGAGGGTTTGTCGACGCCGAGATCCTTGATGGGCGGGGCGGTGAGGATGGGTTTTTCGACCTCCACCTTGCGCTGGCCGCGGAGCATGGTGATCTTCTCGCCGGCGATGCGGGTGTTCTGGTCGTGGTCGACGACCACCGGGTTGCCGGAGAGGACGACCTTCTCCTCCTCGGGCTTGACCTCGGCGCGGCCGCAGGCGGCCTCACGGTCGCCCTGGATCATCCGCACGTTGCCGGTGGCGAGCATCGAGCGGAACTTGTCGAGCTTGCCGAGCGTGGCGGTCTTGTCGCCGGTGCGCAAGACGACCACCTCGAGGTAGTCGCAGGACAGCTTCATGTTGGTGCCGGTGACCCGCACATTGTCGCGGAAGGTGATGGTGGTCTCGGTGTCGGTGCTGACCATCTCGCCGGGGCCATCGCTCTCGATGACGGTGGTCTGGAGCGTGGCGCTCTGGGCCACCGCAAGCACGGGCAGCAGGCCGGCGACGGCGAGGGCGGAAAGGAGGCGGAGTCGGTTCATTTCAGGAAGTCCTTGAATTCGGCGCGGAAGGCTACGCGGACGTTTTTGGCGATGGAAACTTTTTTATCCTTGTGGGCGTAGCGCCAGTTGATGCCGCTGGCCTCGAACTGGTCGCTGAGGACGCGGATGCCCTCGGGGCCGGTGATGACCGCGTCGGCCGGGTGCACCACGGCGAGCGGGCTGAGGATCAGCGTGTCCACCTTCTCCTCGGCGGCCTTGGCCGCGAAGATCGAAAGGGTGAGTTCCTTGATGCCGATGTCATTGGGACCGGCGTAACGCGCCTCCGAGCCGCGCACGAGCCAGGCGCGGGTGCCTTCCGGGGTGAAGGCGGGCAGGCGGAAGTTGACGATCGGCTTGTCGGTCGAGATCGACGTGCCCTGGGCCAGGGCGGCGGCGGGCAGCAGGCAGAGGAGAAGGATGCGGAGGAGGGACGGCACGGCGGGTTACTGACCGCGGTTGGCCAGGATATGTTCACACACTTCGCGCACGGCGCCACGGCCGGCGGGGCGGGCGGGGACATAATCGGCGGCCTTGAGGGCGGGCGGCATGGAACCGAGCGGGGCGACACCGAGGCCGGCCCAGGCAATGGCGGGGGCGTCGATGTCGTCGTCGCCCATGTAGCAGACCTGGGCCGAAGCAAGCCCGAGCTGGCTGGCCAGTTCCTGCAGCGCCATGAGCTTGTCGGTGCGGCCCTGGATGACGTGCGGCACGCGGAGCTCGGTCGCGCGGACGGTGGTGGCGCCCGAGGCGCGGCCGGAGATCCAGGCGACGGCGACACCGGCCTTGTGCAGGCGGACGATGCCCATGCCGTCGAGGATCGAGAAATCCTTGGTCTCCGTGCCGTCGCTGGAGATGGCCACGGTGCCGTCGGTCAGCACGCCGTCCACATCCATGGCGAACAGCCGGATGGAGGCCCACACGGAATTGCGGATTTTCGATTTCGGACTGCGGATGGTGGGGCGGGATTTTGCCACGGGACGGCAGCTTGGGTCAGCAATCCGCAATCGCCAACCCGAAATCCGCAATTCTTCAGTCCAGCCAGGCCGCGATGGCGTCGACGATCTTGTCCTTGCTCGGGCGGTAGACGACCTCGAGTTCGGGGGCGAAGGGGACGGGCATGTCGAGCGCGGCGATGCGCAGCGGCGCGGCCTTGAGGGCGGCGAAATGTTCCTCGGTCAGGCGGGCGACCAGCTCGGCGCCGAAGCCGTGGGTGCGGCGGCCCTCATGTATGACCACGAGGCGGCCGGTGCGGGCGAGGGAGGCCTTGATGGCGTCGAGCTTGAGCGGTGCTAGGGCGCGCAGGTCGAAGAGGTCGAAGGTCTTCTCGTATTCGCCGGCGAGGTAGTCGCAGGCTTCACCGGCCAGCAGCGTCATCTCGCCGTAGGTCACGATGGTGGCGTGGTCGCCGGAGCGCAGTTTGGCCGGTTCCCAGACCGAGCGGTAGTTCTTGTCCCACTGCACCGGCTGTTTGCCGCGACGGTAGAGCGCCTTGTGCTCGAAAAGGATGACCGGGTTGTCGTCCTCGTAGGCGGCGAGCAGGGCGTTGAAGGCGTCCTGCGGGTTGGACGGGTAGAGGGCCTTGAGGCCGGGGAAGGAGAGGAAGGCGGACTCGAGCTCCTGCGAGTGGAACGAGCCGAAGGTCAGGCCGCCGCCACACGGGAAGCGGAAGACCACGGGACATTTCTGGCCGGCGCGGAAGTGGTAGGTCGCCGCGTTGAGCACGATCTGCGTCGTGGCGTCGGTGGAGAAGTCGGCGAACTGGAACTCCTCGACCGGGCGGTGCGCGTTGGTCGCGAGGCCCAGCGCGTAGCCGGTGCTGGCGGATTCGCACAGCGGCGTGCTGAGCACGCGCGGGCGGCCGAACTCCTCGACGAGACCCTCGGTGACCTTGAAAGCGCCACCGTAGGCGCCGATGTCCTGCCCGAGCACGAGCGACTCGGGGCGTTCGCTGAGGATCTTGCGCAGGCCGAGCGTGAGGGCCTGGGCGAGGTTGAGATTCTGCGGGGCGGCCGGCACGGGCAGCCACGCGATCGGCGCGGCGGGCGGGGCGAAGACTTCCGCGAGCATGCCCTCGGGGCTGGCGGGCGGCAGCGCGAGCGAGGCCTTGATGGTGGCCTCGGTGAAGCTTGCGACCTCGGCGTCGATCGCTTCGAGCCGGGCACCGTGGCCGGCCGCGGCCAGCTTCGCGCGGAACTTCGGCAGCGGGTCCTGCGCGAGGATGGCCTCGGCCTCGCCGGGCTTCATGTAGTCGCAGGTGTCGTAGGCGGCGTGGCCGCGGAGCCGGAAGGTGTGGGCCTCGATCAGCAGCGGCCGGCCGGTCGAGCGGGCGCGCTCGATGGCGGCGCCGAGCGTCTGCAGCACGTGCACCGGGTCGCTGCAATCCATCGCGAAGCCCTCGATGCCGTAGCCCTTGGCGCGCTCGAAGAGGTTGGCCGAGACGAACTGTTCGCTGATGGGCGTCGAGTAGGCGTATTGGTTGTTCTCGATGACGAAGACCACGGGCACGGAGAGGACGGCCGCGAGGTTGAGCGACTCGTGGATGTCACCGGTGCTGGACGAACCGTCGCCGAAGAACGCGAAGCCGACGGCGGGCCGGCCGAGGCGCCGCTGGGAATCGGTGCCACCGATGACATTCGAGAGCATGATGCCGAGGTGCGAGATCATCGGCAGGCTCCGGTTGGCCGGGTCGCCGTGATGGATGTTGCCCTCGCGCGCCTTGGTCGGGCTGCCGCTGTTGGCGAAATACTGGCAGAGGTGCTCGCCGAGGTGGCCGCTCCAGACCAGGTGGCCGCCGAGGCCGCGGTGGGAGAAGGAGACGACATCGAGCGCCTTGTCCGCCAGGAGCGCGAGCGGGACGATGAGCGCCTCGTTGCCCTGGCCGCCCGTGACGGTGCCCTTGATCAGGCCCTGGCGGAAA
>Ga0208628_1001036_pt1 | contig 10717 bp, 11 predicted proteins | sample LakWasMet16_LOW5_2_FD_183864 | JGI IMG/M metagenome (GOLD analysis project Ga0208628, IMG submission 183864) | Freshwater sediment methanotrophic microbial communities from Lake Washington under simulated oxygen tension - Sediment Metagenome... | ecosystem: Environmental > Aquatic > Freshwater >... | reverse complement strand
TGGTGGACCAAAAGGCAAAAAATTCATGTTAACGAACTTACAAAAAACGTTACTAGAAAACATTCAATCACCTATGGATGTTCAAAAACAAAAGCTAATGGAAGCCTTTATGGCTTGGAAACAGGACGCCGAACAAATTGATGACGTTTTAGTTATCGGCATTAGAATTTGATAACGTTTTTTAATTTTAAACTCTCATTATTTTGCTTAAATTAGTGCTTTAATTTCTATGAAAAATCAGTACTGTATTATAATGGCAGGTGGTGTTGGCACGCGTTTTTGGCCAATGAGCACAACAGCCCATCCTAAACAATTTTTAGACATTCTAGGGACTGGAAGAACTTTGATTCAACAAACCTTTGACCGTTTTAAAGAACTTTGTCCTGCATCAAATATTTATGTGGTTACAAGTGACATATACGAAGGCTTAGTTTCAGAACAATTACCTGAACTTCCAAAAGAAAATATTTTAACGGAACCTTCTCGTAAAAACACAGCCCCTTGTGTTGCTTATGCATCTTATAAAATTCATCAATTAAATCCTAAGGCAATTACTGTTGTTGCCCCTTCCGATCATTTAATTACGAAAGAAGATACCTTTATCAAAGCTATAAAATCATGTTTTGCGAAAGCGAAAAATGAAGATTGCTTAGTAACCCTTGGCATCAAACCTTCTCGACCTGATACTGGTTATGGCTATATCCAATTTATTGACTCACCAGTTGAAGAGAAAGATAAACGTATGTACAAAGTAAAAACATTTACCGAAAAACCAGATTTAGAAACTGCTAAGTTTTTTATTGAAACAGGAGAGTTTCTTTGGAACAGCGGCATTTTTATTTGGAGTACAAAAAGCATTCTATCTGCTTTTGAAAAATACGACCCAGAATTAGCTACTTTATTTAAAGAAGGGCAAGAATATTATAATACCCCTAAAGAAAAGGAATTTATTACACGAACTTACAATGTTTGCAAAAACGACTCTATAGATTATAGCGTAATGGAAAAGGCAAAAAATGTGTACGTTCGTTCTTCAATCATTGGATGGAGTGATTTGGGTACTTGGGGATCTCTTTATACTCACATTAAACACGATAAAGGCAGCAATGCTTTGGTTGGAAAAAATGTTATTCAATACGGTTGCAATAATTGTATTGTTCATGTACCTAAAGATAAACTTGTTGTTTTACAAGGTTTAGAAGATTATATCGTTGTTGAATCCGATGGTGTTTTGATGGTTTGTAAAAAACAAGACGAACAACAAATTAGAAACTTTGTAAATGACGTTAAAGTTCAAAAAGGCGATAAGTTTGTTTAATTTCCTATCAGTCTGAGCGCCGCGTCCGACTTCTGGCGGATAGACGAAGACTTTAAAATAAAATTTTTAAATACTTCTTATGCCACAAACTAAAAATCTTAATAAATTAATCATTGTAGCCGCTTTAGGTTATTTTGTAGATATCTATGATTTATTATTATTTGGTGTTGAAAGGACTCAAAGTTTAAATGAAATTTTACCTGTTCAATTTCCTGGTATTTCTGAATCCGTTTTAAAAACATTAAACGCCTCATTTGGAAAACTTCTCTTAAACTGGCAAATGGCAGGAATGTTATTTGGAGGAATATTTTGGGGAATATTAGGAGATAAAAAAGGGCGCCTTTCTGTTTTATTTGGATCAATACTAGTGTACTCTATTGCTAATATTTTAAACGGTATGGTATATAGTACTGATTCTTATATTATACTTCGTTTTATTTCAGGATTTGGATTAGCCGGCGAATTAGGCGCTGGCATTACATTAGTGAGCGAAAGCATGAGTAAAGAAAAACGTGGCTACGGAACTATGATTGTTGCTACTGTTGGCGTATTTGGCGCCGTAGTGGCAGGTTTTATGGGTGAGGTTATTACAAATTGGCGATATTCTTTTTACCTTGGTGGAGCAATGGGATTAGCACTTTTAGCACTTCGTATTGGCGTATTTGAATCTGGAATGTTTCATTCCGTTAAATCAGAAACGCATATTAAAAAAGGAAATATCATACAGTTGTTTTCTCATTTGCCAAGCCTAAAAAAATACCTATGTGTAATTTTTGTAACAGTGCCTGTTTGGTATGTTATGGGAACTTTGGTGTTATTTTCACCCGAATTAAGTGAATTAATGGGCCTTCCCGAAAAATCAATTTCAGCAGGTAAATCAATTATGTTTGCGTATGCAGGTATTACCGTTGGTGATATTGCATCAGGCTTAATTAGTCAGTTGTTAAAATCAAGAAAAAAAGCATTTACTGTATTTTTATCTCTCACTGTTATTGGAGTTATTCTATACTTTTTATTTGGAGGCGTTTCTGTTTCTGTATTTTATGCCATTGTTGCATTTATAGGATTTGCAACAGGCTATTGGGCCGTTTTCATTAGTACAGCATCCGAATTATTTGGAACTAATATTCGAGCAACTGCAACCACTACTGCTCCTAATTTCGTGAGAGGTTCTACTATTTTAATTTCATTATTACTTAACTTTATAATTTCGGCTTTTTGTGTAGATAAACTATTGGCTACTAAAATTACCGGTGCTATCATTATTAGTGTTGGCTTTATTGCACTCTATTTCTTAGAAGAAACCTTTGGTAAAGATTTAAATTATGTCGAAAAATAAACCCACCGTTGTCATAGGCGCATCTCCTAATAGCGATAGATACAGCTATAAAGCAACTATTAGTTTACAACAACATCAACAGCCTGTTTTTCCTATTGGCATTAGAAGTGGGCAAATAAATGGATTAGATATTATGACTGATAAACCAGCATTAGAAAACATTGATACGGTGACTTTATACGTAGGTCCAGATAATCAAGGCCCTTGGATGGATTATATTTTTTCTTTAAATCCTAAACGCATCATTTTTAATCCTGGTACCGAAAACCCAGAGTTTGAAACCTTAGCCGAAAGTAAAGGCATTGAAGCTTTAGAAGCTTGCACTTTAGTATTATTATCCATTAATCAGTATTAATGATAACCTTCACCACAAAATCATTTAACGAATTAAGTACGATTGAACTATATCAATTACTGCAATTACGCGCTGAGGTTTTTGTGGTAGAACAAAATTGCCCCTATTTAGATTTGGATGATAAAGACCAAAAGTCATTTCATGTGCTTGGATATGATCATGGTAAATTAGTGGCCTGCACTAGATTAGTGCCTATTGGTGTTTCATATAACAAAGAACCATCCATTGGAAGAGTAGTAACTCATCCTTCCGTGCGCAGTTTAGGATATGGAAAGCTACTCATGGAATATAGTATTGCCGAAACAAAAAAACGTTTCAATTCATCTGTTATAGTTATTGGCGCTCAATGTTACTTAGATAAATTCTATCAAAATCTAGGATTTATTCCTGAAGGAGAAATGTATTTAGAAGATAACATTCCTCATATGACGATGAGATTGACATCGTCATTGCGATCACGCTAGAGCGTGAGAAGCAATCTGATACAACGCTTTTTCACCACAAACATCTTTTGATAAATCATTATTTTGAGATTGCTTCGTCGTACCTCCTCGCAATGACGGGATAACAAAAGTTCCGTAAAGAAGCTTTCACTTATTTACAGAACCATGTCAACAACAAAACAAAAAAATTAACAAAAACCTTTTGTAAAATTACTATTTAATGTAGTATATTCGTGCTACAATTTGTAGCAATTTAAAATTATGAGCAAAGTATTTAGTAATTTAAAGTATTTGCGTTTGCAAAAAGGCTTGTCGCAAGAGCAATTAGCCGACAATTTAGGAATCACTCGTTCTCGCTTGGGCGCCTACGAAGAAAACCGAAATGAACCCTCTATTGATTTATTAATTGCCATTTCTGATTTTTTTCATGTGGCCGTTGATGCTTTAGTACGTGGCGATTTAAGTAAAACAAGTTTGGATGGCTTAATGAAAATTGGTAAAAATCGTATGCTATTCCCCGTTTTAATTGACGATGATGGAAGAGACATGGTAGAATTAGTTCCATTAAAAGCTAGCGCTGGTTATTTAAAAGGTTATGCCGATCCTGAATACATGGAGCGCTTACCTCGTATGAAATTACCTTTCTTGCCAACTGGTAAGCACAGAGCCTTTCCTATTAAGGGCGATAGTATGCCTCCGATTAAAGAAGGGTCTTTTGTAATTGCTAAATACTTAGAGCGTTTAGAAGACATTAAAAACGGGCAAACCTATATTGTTGTTACTAAAGATGATGGATTATCATACAAGCGTATCTTTAATTTAAACACGAAAAAAGGCACTTTAGAATGTCATTCGGATAACAAAATGTATCAACCATACAAAGTAAACTTAAAAGATGTTGTAGAACTTTGGGAATATACTTGTAGCATTAATATGAGCGATTACAGAGAAGAAGAGTTAAACGTTGGTAGTATCATGAATATGTTACGCAACCTTCAAGTAGAAATGGAAGTTATAAAAAAACAAGGCAGCAAAAAATCGATTTCTTAAATAGAATGCATAAGGCAACGAAAACATTTTTTGCAATCACTTTGATAATATTCTTGGCAAGTTGCTCTTGGCAAGAGTATTTTGTCATTAGTAATACTAGTCAATCAGAGGTGATTTTTAATTACACTGTTGAAGAAGTTGAAAATGGGTTTCCTGTTTTTACAAATCAACCCTTATTGTACAAATTAAACAGTTCTATGGAGATCGATTGGAATTCCAACCAGATTCCTCAAGATTTAGATACTTCTTTAACTGGCCTTAAATTGAAAATACCTCCTAATTACGCAGTTGTTTTTGGCGAATTAAGCAACGAACATTATAAAGCCTACAATCAAACTTTTATAAACGGGCGCGTTTTTAATCTTAAAGAATTAGAACTTTTACACAGCAATGATACGATTATAATAGTTCCAGAAAGTTTCGATACTTATTTCAAAAAAACAAATGGTACTCATAAACTTGAAATAAAATAAAGAAAAAATTACTCCCTAAAAGAAAAGCTCTTTACATTTGAGAAATTTTCTTCATGTCTTTTACAACAACATAAACAATCACACTCATCAGTGCTGCAAAAAAGCACCACACCGAAATCGCATACTGCTCAAAAAATAATTTTGAAACAAGGAAAGAAGCTAAGATCGACATACCTAATAAATTGGTTCGCTTAATGCTTGATACAAAAGGAGAAATAACAGTTGGTAAAAAATATAAAAAAGCACCTATGGGTATCATCCATTTTGGAATGTTTAATGTATAATGAATATGATGCTCTAAAATTTCGGACTTAACAGTATAGGTTGTTAAATTATAAATCACACATAAAGACAAAATAATTCCAATAGCCAATAAACCTGCTAATAATTTTTTAGATTTCTCTTTCTTCTCCATTAAAAAAATGGAGAAAGGAATCCACAAAGGCCAAACAACCTGAGCAATGATTAAAAACAAATAAGTTGGAATTTGCTTTAAAAAAGCATAATCAACATTAGATAATGATAACCATACAAAGCCCTCAATGAATTGTTGAACACCAAAGACAAAAGGAATAATGGCAAAAGCCAGTTGTGATCTGGCTTGTGTTTTTCTGAAAGTAGCAATACCAACTACCGTTAAAATTGCTCCTGCTCCAAAACTCGCTTCAGTAGAAAAACACATATACTTTTTTTATAGTTATTAAACTTTATACTCAATCATTAATTGTAAATCTCATTAATATCTCTAAAGTAGGTATTTAACAACCACAAACCTATATAATAATGATTGTATCTATTGCCAGCAATTCTATAAGGCTGTAAAGGTATAAACCGACTCTTGTAAATGATTCAACGATAGGTGATTTATTAGCCGTATTCATAAATGATGATATAAAACTATCAAACCTAAATTGTTAGTTAAAAAACCAAAAAGGTCTTTTAAATTCACTCTTTACAGTATAATTTAGAGAATTAGTTAAATCACCTCTTTGCGTACTTTGCTTTTGCAAAGTTTTCTTTGCGGTTAAACACAAAAAAAAAAATGAAAAAATTCTTATCATCAAAATTATTTCGCGCTATTTGGTCGCTGGGCTTAGCCGCATTTTTCTTTTATATTACTCCTTCTTGTTTTAGTAAAACAACCATTGGTGTCGTTTTAGGTATTTTAGTATTATTAGTCAATGGATCTAGTATCTTAAATAAGTTTCCAATTATCACTCACATATCTCGTTTTTTAGTAGGTGGTTTATTTATTTTTTCGGGATTTATTAAAGCCAACGATCCATTAGGCTTTAGCTATAAATTACAAGAATACTTTGAAGTATTTAAAGCCGACTCTGGCTTAGGGATTTTCGAAAGCTTTGCTCACATTGCCCTACCCCTATCAATTTTATTATGTGTGAGCGAAATGGCTTTAGGCTTTATGTTATTAGTTGGCTACAAACGTAACTTAACTTTAGGCTTATTAACTCAAATTGTATTTTTTACTTTCCTAACATTTTACTCTGCTTGTTATAATAAAGTAACTACCTGTGGCTGCTTTGGAGACTTTTTAGTTTTAAAACCTTGGACAAGTTTTTGGAAAGATATTGCTTTATTAATTTTAATCACGCTTTTAATTTCAGGAAAGGAACATGTTAATGAATTATTTACTGAATTAGTAACTTTATCATTAACCGTTATTGCCATTGTATTATCATTTGCATTTCCTATTTATGCTTACCGTAATTTACCTCCTTTAGATTTTAGACCATATGCGATTGGCATGAATATTAAAGACAATATGAAAGCAGGGACAGATTATAAACCAGCTGAATATGAATCAGGTTTTATTTACGAGAATTTAAAAACTGGTACGCAAGAGCATTTTAATATGCAAAACTATCCATGGCAAGACACCTTAAATTGGAAATGGGTTGCTACTGACAACATCTTAATTCATGATGCAATTAACCCTCCCAAAATTGTAGATTTCTCAATTACATCTTTAGATGGAGCCGATTTAAAAGACAGTATTTTAAATAACAAAGATTACATGTTTTTATTAATCTGTTACGACTTAACCAAAACAGAAGAAGATGAAACGTTACATGCTAAAATAAATGACTTATATAAATTAGCATCCGCAGATAAACGAAAAGTTTTAGCATTAACAGCAGGCGATGCAAAACAGATTGACGACTACAAGCATAAACACCAAGCTATGTATGATTTTGCTCAAGCAGATGGAATCGTTTTAAAAACAATGGTAAGAGCAAATCCAGGTTTAATTTTAATTAAAGATGGAACCGTGATTATGAATTGGCATCATAATAATTTTCCAACTTATAGTGACGTGAAACAAAAACACATGAAGTAAGCTCGATTTAATCTCACAAAAAGCTCCAGTTTTCTGGAGCTTTTTTATTGCCTTATAATATATATTGTTTACTTTTAATAAACGACAAATAAAAAATCCATGAAACTATTACAACTCACTCTCATTACTTTATTATTGAGCATCACTTTAGTGAAAGCCCAAAACAATGTTCGTATGACCTCATATTACGATAGTAATGATAAAAAAAGTTATTACATAACCTGGGATATTAAAACCGGGAAATCTGTCCAGTATTACTGGAACGGCACGGATCATAAATGGGCGTCATTTGAAATCAACATACCCGCTCAGCCGGTATCGGGTGCATTAGGCAACATTATGTTTGATGTGTATTTCGACCATAATGACGGAAAAGCCTATTATATTGCTTGGGATACCAAAACAGGAAAATCGGTACAATATTACTGGAATGGTTCCGATCATAAATATGCGGCCTTTGAAATTAATTTACCTGCCGCTCCGCTTCCGGGAAATACAGGGGAAGTAATGATAAAAAGTTACTACGACAGCAAGGATGACAAAGCTTACTATATTGTTTACGATACCAATGGAGGAAAATCAATTCAGTATTACTGGAATGGCTCCGACCACAAATGGGAAGCCTTTGAAATTAATTTGCCAGCTCAGCCTTTGTTAGAAAAATAAAAAACTCATTTAGTACACCCTTCTTTTAAAGATTGTGAAAAATTATTTTCCGTCTTTCTTCGTTAAACGTTCGTATTCTCTTTCAATAGCATTATGATTTGAGAACACATATACATTTAAAAATATGTATGCTAAAACAACAGCTAATGTTAAGGTTGGAAACATTGGCCAAGGTAAGCCTGCATCCGGATTTAGACGATCTGTAAAAAACCAAAACACCCAAAAAATTGCGGTTATAATAAGATAGGCATAAAAATACCGTTTAAATTTAGATCGTTTTTTAGCCAACTCCCACAATTGTTTTTCTCTTTGCGTTTCCATAATATTATTTTTTAGGAGTCTCAGCTGGTGCACAACATTGCTTTAATAATTTTTCAGCACGAGGCTTTCCCCAATGCGGAAATATAAAACTTTCTTTTTTATATGTATTAAATTTTTCAACTGCTAATTCGGCATGAGGTTTAGCCTTTTTTAAACCACCGCCAATCACTTCTGGAGTATGATAAACTATAGTTGCTTTTTGAAGATAAGCTCTAGGATTTTTTGGATTTAATTTAATAGCCTCATCTGCTAATTTTAAAGCCATGGCGCCGTATTTTTGTCCACGTTGTGCTTTATGAACCGAAATTCGTGCCGCAATAATCATCGACTTTAGGACTTTTACTTCCGAATTATTTTCGCTTAACGAATCTGCTTTTTTAAAAAAACACTCTGCTTTATCACACCAAATATCCGTGTCTTTTCCTTTTTTCTCTAATGCAATTAATACATAGCAAATACCAGAGTAATAATATGGCAACCATTCATTTTTTTCTTGCTCAGCAATTTGTTCAAACTCTGAAGCTACTTTTTTATATTCAGCACTTCCTTTTGCTGAGTCTAAAGCAATAACCGTAGATTTCATGGATTCCTCATATTTTTTATGCTGAGAAAACCCATTAGATGCGATGAAAAAAAACGCTACTAAAAACAGAGCTTTTATATTAGATAACGATAACATAGTGCAAATATAGCTTAAAACCTCGTGGTTTATTTCCCAAAAAAATAAAAAATAATCCCGTTATCACTTAGCTATATAAGGACTACGTCGTGTTTTTAGCTGCAAAAATGAAATATTTAATTTGTTAATAATTTGTTATTAACAAAAATAGTATTACCTTTGCCCCGCAATTAGATTTAATATTTGCATCCAATACATTGTGAACGCGCCCATGTCGGGCTATAAATTGTTCACAGCTACTGCGGAAATTAAATCTTAGTTAGCAGCTAGTAATAATAATTTAAACAAAAACAAATGACATTTCAAGAATTAGGCTTGGAGCCAATGCTCCTAAAAGCCGTGACCGAGATGGGCTTCGAAAATCCTACGCCTATCCAAGAACAAACTATTCCTCAGTTGAAGGATAAATCTACCGACATGGTAGCCCTTGCACAAACAGGAACAGGAAAAACTGCAGCTTTTGGCCTGCCTTTATTAATGAAGTTAGATTTAAACTCTCGCTTCACACAGTCTTTAATTTTAGCACCAACTCGTGAGTTATGTGTTCAAATCAGTAAAGATTTAATTAACTATTCAAAATTCCTTAACGGATTAAGAGTAACTGCTGTTTACGGTGGAGCGCCTATCATGGCTCAAATCCGTGACATCAAAGCTGGTTCTCAAGTAATTGTTGCAACTCCAGGTCGTTTAATAGACTTAATTGAGCGTAAAGCAATCGACTTATCTCATGTAGATGTAGTTGTATTGGATGAAGCTGATGAGATGTTAAACATGGGTTTTAAAGATGATTTAGATCAAATTTTAAGCAACACACCTCCAACAAAAAATACATGGTTATTCTCTGCTACAATGCCTCGCGAAGTTGAGCGTATTGCAAGTAAATACATGGAATCTCCTTTAGAAATTTCTGTAGGTAAAAAGAATCAAGGTGCTGAAAACATTCAACATATTTACTACACAGTAAATCAACGTGATCGTTATGCTGCATTAAAACGTATTGCTGATTTTTATCCAGATATATTTGGTATTGTTTTCTGTCGTACAAAAGCAGAAACTCAAGATGTAGCTGATCAATTAATTAAAGATGGTTATAATGCTGATGCATTACATGGCGATTTATCTCAAGCTCAACGTGATTTAGTAATGAAACGTTTCCGTAGCCATACGCTACAAATGTTAGTTGCTACTGATGTAGCAGCTCGTGGTATCGACGTTAATAATGTAACACACGTAATTAACTATAACTTACCTGAAGAAGCAGAAAACTACACGCACCGTTCAGGTCGTACTGGTAGAGCTGGTAAAACAGGTATTGCTATTGCTATTGTTACTCCTCGTGAAGTAAATAAAATTCGTGATATTGAACGTATTATTCAAAATACATTTACAAAAGCTGACGTGCCAGATGGCGTAGCAGTTTGCGAAAAACAATTATTTCATTTAGTTCATAAATTACATAATGTTGAAGTAAAGGACGATGAAATCGAAACTTACCTTCCTAAAATTTATGATGAATTAAAAGATTTATCTAAGGAAGAATTAATTAAACGTTTTATTTCTGAAGAGTTTAATCGTTTTTATGCGTATTACCAAAATTCGCAAGATTTAAACATTGGTAATGATGGAAACAATGGTAAAACAACTCGTTTCTTCATGAATATGGGCGAATTAGATGGCTTTAACCGTAATTCTATCAAAGATTTCTTAGTGGAGA
>Ga0208628_1001033_pt1 | contig 10733 bp, 7 predicted proteins | sample LakWasMet16_LOW5_2_FD_183864 | JGI IMG/M metagenome (GOLD analysis project Ga0208628, IMG submission 183864) | Freshwater sediment methanotrophic microbial communities from Lake Washington under simulated oxygen tension - Sediment Metagenome... | ecosystem: Environmental > Aquatic > Freshwater >... | reverse complement strand
AAAAAGCAGATAAAGAAGCAGCGGATGCAGCAGCCAAAGCTAAAGCAGAGGCTGATAAACTAGCGAAAGAATTAGCAAATAAATCAGCCGCTGAAAAAGCTGCGGCGGAAGCAAAGGCAAAAGCTGACGCAGAAGCTGCTGCTAAGAAAAAAGCAGAGGAAGAAGCGGCAAAATTAGCTAAAGCTGCAGCAGATAAAGCCGCGGCAGAAAAGGCAGCAGCTGATGCAGCCGCTAAAGCTAAAGCGGAAGCAGAGGCAAAAGCGAAAACAGATGCAGAAGCCGCTGCTAAGAAAAAAGCAGAGGAAGATGCCGCACGTTTAGCAAAAGAAAAAACAGATAAAGAAGCAGCGGATGCAGCAGCCAAAGCTAAAGCAGAGGCTGATAAACTAGCGAAAGAATTAGCAAATAAATCAGCCGCTGAAAAAGCTGCGGCAGAAAAGGCGGCAGCTGATGCAGCCGATAAATTAGCAAAAGAAATGGCAAATAAATCAGCTGCGGAGAAAGCCGCAGCCGAAGCAAAAGCCAAAGCGGATGCTGATGCTGCCGCCAAGAAAAAAGCGGAAGAAGATGCAGCACGTTTAGCAAAAGAAAAAGCAGATAAAGAAGCGGCAGAAAGATTAGCTAAAGAAAAACCAAAAGTTGACAAATACAAAGAAGCTATAACGAAAGCTGATGCTTTGTTTAAGGCTAAAAAATATCAAGATGCTAAACTACCATATGAAGAGGCTTTAATTGCAAAAGCAAATGATAGTTACGCAAAAGGACGTTTAGCAGAAATAGAGAAATTATTAAAGTCTGATACGGCTATTGCTGAAGACATTGACGCAAAACAAAAAGCTTTACTAGCTAAATACCCTCCTGGGGTTACGGAAGAAACAATTTCTGGTCCTGGAGTTGTCATTATTCAAAGAGTTGTTGTAAAAGAAACAGCTGCTTATTTGTATCAAAAGAAGATATTTAGTTGGGGCGGTATATCTTATTTCAGAGATGGAAAAGCTGTTACCGAATCTACTTTTGAACAAGAAACTAAACCTTAATAGTTATTATGCCAGATATTTTTGAAGATGTTCATTGCTGCGTTTGTGGAAATACAAATCCTACTAATTTTAAAATCAATTACGAAAAAGAAAAATTTTCGGTGATAGAATGTGAAAAATGTTCTTTCACTTTTATCCCTCCTTATTTTCGTAAACAAATTTCTTATGAAAATTATAAGGATGAAAATGTAGCTAATGCTGTTCGTAATGGAAACAACTGGGTGAAAATTGAACGACATAAATTACGTTATGATTTAATCAAAAATTATAAATCAAGTGGTTCATTATTTGATTTAGGAGCCGGCTGGGGACATTTTATGCTCACTGGACAAATGTTAGGTTATGATGTTTACGGAATCGAAATTTCCGAACAACCTTATCTTTATTCTAAAAATGATTTGAAATTAAATGTAGATCATATTGATTTTTTTGACATGAAAGAAGATAAAAAATTTGATGTCATTACTATGTGGGATGTTTTAGAACATATAGATAAAGCAGATGATGTGATTGCTAAATGTTCTAGAATAACTTCTAAAGATGGTATTATTGTTATTCAAGTTCCACAAATAGATTCTTATTTTGCTAAAAAACATAAGGATAATTGGAAAATGATGGGAATTGACCATGTTAATTATTTTGGAAAAAAAACAATCACTCAGTTATTAGCAAATCATGGATATAAAGTAGAGACAATTAAATCTTCTTTTGAAATAAAGTTATTTATCATGTACACTATTTTACCTTTATTAAAAAGGTTGAAAGGAGATAAAAAACAAACTCAACAACAAGCTAACAGTAATATTAAAGCTTCTGAACGCCAACAATACTTTAATACATTTACTCAAAAACCAATGTGGAAACTAAAGTTATATATGAAAATTCACAATATTATATACAAGACTTTATCTGCTTTAAATATTGGAGAAGAAATGATTGTTGTGGCGAGAAAAATAAATTAAAAAATTAATTGGTACATCAATTCGTCTTCAAATATATTTTTCGAAACTTGGTTCCATTGTTTTTTAATTCCAATTTTTTGAAACCCTGTTTTTTCAAAAAGAGTAATACTTTCTAAATTAGATAAACTAATATTGCAAAATAATTGATGCATTAGTAATGTTTCTTGAGCATATTTTTTCACTAATTCAATTGCTTCATAAGCATAACCTTTTTTTCGAAAATCTTCAAAAATCAATACTCCTACTCCTACTCTCAAATGCATTGGTTCAAAATCAAACAAATCAATGGTTCCAATAGGTGTATGATTTTGATTTAAACAAATCATTAACCTTAATTGCTTATTGGTATATATATCCTGATGAGCTGAGTGTAAATACAATTCTAAAACATCTTTGCTAAAAGGCGCTATCGTATTACTCACTTTCCAAATACGTGAATCATTCTCTGAAACATATAATAACTGCAAGTCAGATGACTCAAGTGCCCTTAGATAAATATGTTCTGATTTAATAAACATTAGTCTTTATAATAATTTGCTCGTTCGGTATTAATAATTGATTGTAACTCTTCATTAGTATACATTGGTAATGAAAATTCATTCTCCTCTACCCTATCTTCAATATTTAATCCAAAGGTTAATGAAATATATTGATTTTGTTTTAAACGTTCTATTAATTCAAATAAGAGTTCTTGTTTATGTTCTGAAATTGCATAAAACTCTTGTAAAAACAGCTTTATAGGACTTAAGCAGGAAGCTTCATTAGCTTTAACTTGAGTAAATTGTTTTATGTAAAATTGACAAATTTCTTTTTGATACCCAGTACTAAAAACAGGATGTTTTTTTAATTTTACAAAAAGCGTTTCTATTTTTTTTTGTTGAATTGTTTTTAGTAATACTTTAATATCAATATCTAACTCATGACCTTTTATGGTTAAAGAATTATAATTTCCATCTATTACTATCCCTATGTGAGGAGGAGTTCTAGAAGCGTGTAATATAACCAACCAAGTATCCTTCGCTAACAAATCCTGATGAAAAGAATCTGAAACAGAAAGTGTATATGGGCTTTGTATAATCATTTGACCAAAGTTACTGAAAGATTTTTAATTACACTTATGAAAGTGTTAATCCTAATTTTCGACTAATTACGCCTTCTTTTAATGAGAAAGTAGAAACTCTTATTTTATTTAAATTAAGTTCTTTCAAAATGAAATCAATGAGTAAAATAGAAATGACAATCATATCAACTCTCATATCAATTAAACCTGTAATATGGTAACGTTCTTTTAATGTAGATTTTTTTATCATCTCGCTGATATGATCGTATTGATTTAAATTAATTTCATATTCTGTTTGAATATCATTTAACCCTCCTATATTAAATGCTCCAGCAATAACATCAACTACAGAGTCAAATGCACCTGAAGATCCAATTAATTCGATAGGTTGGTGTTTTTTTATAGCATCTATTAACGATTGTAATTCCTGTTTTAAATAGGAATTAAAAAGGATAATTTCAGAATTGGTAACTGGATCCGATAATTTGAATTTTTCTAATAATCTAGCGGCTCCTAACAAATAACTTTGTTTCCAAAAAACAGTATCATGATTAGCTAATATAAACTCTGTACTTCCTCCACCAATGTCCATAATTAAAGAAATTGTATCAGTCATATTAACTGCCATTCTATTTCCGTAATATATCAAATCAGCTTCTTCATTTCCATCAATAACTGTAATTGAAATACCAGCCACTTTTTTGGCTTGTGCTACAAAATCGTTGCCATTAGATGCTGAACGAATAGCTGATGTTGCAAAAGCATACGTATGCTCTACATTATAATCTAATAAATATTGTTGATATTGTCTTAATGCACTTATTCCTCTTTGAAAAGGAGCATCTGCAATGTACCCTGAATTAATTGTGCCTTCTCCTAGTTTAACTGCAATTTTAGTGTTAAAAATTTTCTTAAAAGTGCAATTAGGTAAGCGTTCTGCTATTAGCAAATTAAAAGTGTTAGTCCCTAAATCTATAACAGCAAATATCATTAAACAACCTTTTTATATACCAATTTAGTCAAAAAACACAAGAATAACTATAAATATTAAAGTAAGTATTGATATCTCTGTCTGATAAATCGTTTATCAAAACCTCTTCTTTTTTTATCTGTTCCCATATTTGAAGAGAAAACTAAAGATAATTCATGTGATCCGTTTTGATATTTTCTTAATGGAGAGGTTACTATATCATAAGAATATGAAATTTGAAAATTCTCTTTTATTGTATAACCCAACTGTAATGCAATAGCATCATTCAATCTAAAACTTAAACCTGCGATAAGTTGTTGTCTCATATGCAATCTAAGAGTATAATCAAAAGAGAAAGGAACACCAGGAACATAAACTGCTAATACTGAGTTTTCGAATGTGAAATTTGGATCATCTGCCCAATTAAAACCTGCCGACAAATTATAATGAGGAACATTAGTAAACCTTCCCTTTTTTAAAGAATCATTTTTATAAAATTCAAATTTACTACTTGCAATATTATTGGCCCCTACTCCTAAATGAAATCTATCATTGTAATACAACAAGCCAAAGCTACCATCAAAATTACTATCCTTGTCTTCTGCGTATTGATTAACTGCTTTATCTTGTTGATTTCTTAGAGTTACATCGCTTCCATTAAAGGTTTGTCTTAAATAGTTTCCTTGCACTCCAAATGAAATTTCTGAATCAGCAAATTTTAGGTGATAAGCAGCAGTTAAACTTGTAGATAAATTTCTAAAAGGACCAATATCATCTTTAAAAATAAAACCTCCTACTCCGATGCGTCCTTTCCATAAACGAGAATTTAACGCCAAAGCATAGGTTTTTGGAGAGCCATCAAAACCAGTCCATTGATTACGATAGTTGATTCTAATATCAACAACCCTCTTTGTTCCACAAAATGCAGGATTATAAAGTGTTTGATTATTTCTATATTGTGACCACCAAGGATACTGCTGCGCAGTAACATTGAATGTTAAGTAAATAAAAGTAAATATCAGAAACTTTCTAATCAAAGAATAAATTTTAGTAACTATTAATTAGAAAAAAGAGTTTTAGTTAATACGAACTCCGTCTTTATATTTTGCGATAAAACCATTGTAGCCTTTTGATTTTAACTCATCGCGGTGTTTAACAGCATCATCTAATGTTTTAAAATTACCAACAGTAACTTTATACATCCCATTAATTAAATCAATATTTACATTTCCTGCACCCGAAAATTTGCTTTTACTTGGCTGAGTAGAATAAGCTCCAATTTGAACTTTAAAAGTCAATCCAGCCTCTGAAGAAGTAGTTACTGGTTTAACAGGTTTTGTTTCTACTGGAGTTGTTGTTACTGGTTTTGTTTCAATAGGCTTAGTTTCTACTGGTGTAGTTGTGGTTACGGGCTTTGTCTCAACCGGCTTGGTTTCTGTTGGTGTAGTAACTGGAGTTGTTTCAACAGGTTTAGTTTCTGTTGGAGTTGCAGCTACAACAGCGCTTCCTCCACCTATATTAATAATTGCAGGGGCTGCTTCTACCTCTTTTTTCTCGTTATTTTCTAAATAATAAAATTTTTGTAAGAAAGTTCCTGGATTAGTGGCATCTGAATTGGCTTGAACTTTTAATTTAACTGTAAATTCTGGTTCGCTTGGCACAGAAACCCATACGATTTTTGCTCTTTGATTTTCGAAAGTAAAATTCCCTCCTTTTGCATCCACAACAGATATGACGTAACCTGCTGGAACATCCAACTGATATTTAGCAAAATTACCTACCGCTCCTTTGTTAATTTTAACATCTGCATCCACAGTTGAAGCCGCGTTCATATTAGAAGGGAAATTAGCATTAATTGTAATTTGAGAGAAAACGGATGTAAAGCTAGCAATTGCAAAAAAGGTTAATATTTTTTTCATATAGTAATATTGTTAATATCACAAATATAATTATTTGTTTCAAAATTAAAAACTAATTAGCATTAATAGTTTATCTCTCATCTTGTATAAAAATCCATCATAAATTGTAATTTTTCTGGATTTAATTCTTGAATTATAAATCAAACTAATAGCAATCTTCATAGACTAGTCTATTTTTACTAAATTGATTTAATTAATATTTAACAATTACTTCTCTGCTTGTGTCGTTTAATTGATATATTTTTGTCTTTCACTTATTTTAAAAATCAGATGAAAAACAAATTACCTATTTTTTATTTCCTTTTACTTTTCGGCTTGTTTAATAACTTATTTTCTCAAGAAGCAAATAACACATTAAAACCAGATGAATTTTTCACAATGCACTATTACACTTTTGAAGGAAATCTAAATCAGGAAAAAATAGAGGCGTTCGAAAAAGTATTATTAAAAATCGAATTTGTATCTCAAGCAAAAGTGAAATACAAGACTGAAAAAAACATGGGACAAATTGTTCTTGTGGTAAAAGAAAAAAACGTAACGAACGAAGGTGATAAAACCTTTAGTCCAACATCCATTAAGCAAGCTATACTCAAAAATGGTCTAGCCCCAATGGAATATAGTACAGGAAAATATATTCAATAATTTTTTATAAAACTTTTTACATTATTTAAGTATGCGCAATATTTATATTACTATTCTTTTTGTTTTATCTTTTTTAGTTTCATGGTCTCAGTCCGAAAACTGTTCAGGAGCCGTTTCATTAACTAACGGAGCATGTGTAGTTGGAACGGCAGGCACTTCGCAAAATATCGTTGGTTGTGCCGGTAATGCTGATGATGATGTTTGGTATAAATTTGTAGCCTCTGGTACCAGTCACTCATTAACGGTTACAGGTTCTGCTACATTTGATGCTGTATTACAAGTGTTTTCTGGAACTTGTGCAGCCTTAATTTCAAATGGTTGTGTTGACAATACATTTAATGGGCAAGTTGAATCTACCATTGCATCAGGCTTAACAATTGGAGCAACATACTTCGTAAGAGTTTATCACTACGGAGCAGGTTCTGGTTCTAGTACATTTACAATGTGTTTAAATAACCCACCTGCAGCTCCTGCAAATGACCCTTGTGCTAGTGCTATTAATTTAGCAGTCAATGCTGCTTGTGTTAATACATCTGGCACTTCTTTTGGAGCAACTACTTCTTTAACTGGATGTGCAGGTACTGCTAATGATGATGTCTGGTATTCATTTACTGCAACAAATTATACTCAGACCATACAAGTAGCTGGTTCAGCTAATTTTGATGCCGTTGTTGAATTATATGATGGAGCTTGTGCTGGCTTAACTTCTCTTAGCTGTACTGATAATACATTTTCGGGGGGAACAGAAACAGTGACGGCTTCTGGTTTAACTCCGGGCGTTACGTATTTATTTAGAGTTTATGATTATTACTCAGGTGCTGGAAGTACTTTTAGTGTTTGTGTATCTGGAACAAGTATCATTGCTGGTTCTCAACCAAATGACGAACCATGTAATGCTATTCAAATTCCTGCTGTAACGGCAGATTGTAACAATTTAGTGTTTTCAAATATTGGAGCAACTCAAACTATTCTTCCAGGAAGTCCAGGTGCTGTTTGTGAAAACTATGATAATTCAACCAATTCCATGGGAGCACTTTCAAATGGTGGATTTGGCGCAACCTCAAAAGATGTATGGTTTAGTATTACAGTGCCTGCTAGCGGAAATATTTATATCACTCCTCAAGCAAATATGGGAGCTGGTTGGATACAAGATGGAGTTATGACGTTATATAGAGGAACGTGTGGAGCTTTGGTAACATACACTTGTTCTGATGATTATAATTACCCTGCAGGTTATAATGATTTACAATCTTTTATTAGAGCTACAGGATTAACTCCTGGAGAGACCGTTTATTTGAGATATTGGGGGTATGGTGCAGCTCAAGGGAATTTTGGTTTTTGTGTACAATCTCCAACTAACGATTTATGTGCTAACGCTTTATATATTTGTGATATTAATGGATATTCTGCAACTACAAGTCCCGCTTACACTCGCGACCATCCATGTAATATGCAAGGAAATGGAGAAGGTCCTGGTCCTACATACTCTTATAGTGTAGGCGCTAATCCTGCTGGTCCTTTTGGTGCTGGCGGAACATGGGGTACTGGGTCAGCTTTAAATGATGTTTACATCGATAATAATTCATGGGTACGTTTTACAGCTGCAAGTCCCACTGTTTCATTAAGAGTAACTGTTTCTAATTGTTGGGGAGTTGGAACAAACTCTATTACCGCTACTCCAGGAACTCCAAGAGGTGTTCAAATGCAAATTTTTTCTACGACCTCTGCGTGTTGTGGCTTCACTCCTGTATCAGATTATAAAGAAAATGCATCTGGTTCATTTACTGGTGGTATAAGTACTTACACTGTAAATGCAAATAGCTTAACCGTTGGTAATGATTATTATGTAATGGTTGATGGTTGGAGCGGAGATATTTGTAATTATAATATTCAAGCAATTTCTGGAGTTGCATTACCCGCAATTACTGCTGTTCCTGGTACAATATGTCCTGGTCAAAGTTCTATTTTAACAGCTCCTACTGGAGCAACAGGATATACTTGGGAGCCAGGTGGTCAAAACACTCAAACTATATCTGTAGCTCCTGGCACACAAATGACTTACACGTGTTATGTTGGAGGAGTTTGTGGTTATAAACAAACTTTAACTAAAACAGTTTTCTTATACACAGTTCCTTCTGTTTCAATTAACGCTGGAGCTGCTATTTCAACTTGCGGAACTCAAACCATTACCTTAACTGGAGGAGGTGCAAGTACTTATTCTTGGAGTACAGGAAATACAACCACTTCATTCACTGTTGCACCTTCTGGTAATACCACCTACTCAGTCATTGGAACTTCCGTCAATGGATGTACCAATACAGCCGTATCTTCGGTTACTGTAAATACTGTACCAACTCTTTCCATTTCATCTTCTTCTAATACAATTTGTAATGGATCAAGTACCAATTTATCGGTTAGTGGGGCTAGCACTTATACATGGTCTCCTTCTGCTAGTTTAAGCGCTTCAACAGGAACTGCCGTTACAGCCTCTCCTACTATTACTACTAACTATACAGTAATAGCAACAGCAGCAAATGGTTGTACTAATTCTGCAGTATATACTGTTACTGTTAATCCTAAACCAACAGTATCTTCAACAACCACTGGTTCAGTTATTTGTAATGGAAACTCGGTTACCTTAAATGGAACTGGTGCTAGCACATATACTTGGACAGGTAGTATAACGGACGGAGTTGCATTTACGCCAACTATTACAACTACATATACTGTTATTGGAACAAATGCAGTAACTGGATGTACTAATTCTGCCGTTAGAACAATTACTGTAAATACCCCTCCTACTGTTTCATCAACAACTAGTAATTCTGTTATTTGTAACGGAACCTCTGTTACATTAAATGGAACTGGTGCAAGTACATACACTTGGACGGGTGGAGTTAATAATGGAGTTGCATTTACACCAAGCACTACAATATCATATACTGTCACAGGAACTGCGGTAAATGGTTGTACAAACACAGCCGTAAGAACAATTACAGTTAATCCATTACCTACAATTGGTTCTTCTGTTTCAAACTCTGTAATTTGTAGAGGAAATTCTACTACGTTAAATGGTACTGGAGCTAATACATATACTTGGACAGGAAGTGTAGCAAATGGTGTAGCATTTTCGCCTACAATAACTACAACTTATACAGTTACAGGAACCGATGCAAATGGCTGTGTAAACTCTGCTATAACAACCATTACTGTTAATTCAATTCCAACATCAACAGCAAGTGCAGCAGGAACAATTACATGTGTTACCAATACCATTAATTTAAATTCAAGTTTATCAGGTCAAAGTTATACTTGGACCGCTCCTAGCGGAAGTTCAATTTCAGGAGGAACTGCAAATAATCAAAATGCTATGGGACAAGGTTCTGGTACATACACTTTACTCGTTATGAGTTCTGCAGGTTGTACATATACAACAACTCTAGCTGCTAATATAAATACAACAACACCTTCAGCATCTGCAACAGGAGGAACTTTAACTTGTGCTCAAACATCAACTGTATTAGTTGGTGGCCCAACTGCAGGTGTTACTTATAGTTGGTCGGGTCCTGGAATTGTAGGAAGTAATACTGTAGCTAATATTACAGCCTCAGTTGTAGGAACCTATTCATTAATTACAACTAGCTCTGTTAATGGATGCTCAAGTTCATCTGTTGCAGTAGCAACCTTAACAAATAACTTAACTACACCAACTGTAACGGCAGGATCAAGCCAAACAATAACATGTGCAATACCTTCTGTTACATTAACAGGTAATGCAACAGGTGGTTCCAATTTAAGTTGGAGTAATGGTGCTACTACAAATACCACAACAGTTGGTGGCGCAGGAACGTATACATTAACAGCTACTAATCCAGCTACTGGATGTTTTATTACATCAACTGTTCAAGTAGCTCCAAGTGCAGGAACTCCAAATGGAAATGTTAGTGCTGCCTCAAATTCTATAACCTGTTCTCTTACCTCTGCATCAATAAGTATAACATCTTCAATATCACCACTTACTTATTCTTGGACAGGACCAGGAACAATATCTTCCCCAACATCTTCTGCTACAACTGTATCATCAGGAGGTACTTATACTATTACCATTACAAATACTGCTAGTTGCTCACAATCCTATCCAGT
>Ga0208628_1001031_pt1 | contig 10757 bp, 10 predicted proteins | sample LakWasMet16_LOW5_2_FD_183864 | JGI IMG/M metagenome (GOLD analysis project Ga0208628, IMG submission 183864) | Freshwater sediment methanotrophic microbial communities from Lake Washington under simulated oxygen tension - Sediment Metagenome... | ecosystem: Environmental > Aquatic > Freshwater >... | reverse complement strand
ATTTAGCTGGCATGTTATATGAGTCGTTACACAATAAAATTATGACATTGCCTGATGATGTAATTGTGTATCCTGCACATGGAGCTGGTTCGGCATGTGGTAAAAACATGAGTAAAGAAACCTTTGATACTTTAGGGAATCAAAAGAAAACAAATTATGCATTAGCTGATATTTCAAAACAAGCTTTCATTAAAGAACTAACAACTGGTATTTTACCACCCCCACAATATTTTGCGAAAAATGCGCAATTAAATAAAACTGGGTGTGATAATTACGATTATGTGGCACAAAAAGGTTCTAAAGCATTATCTGTAAATGATGTTAAACATTTATTAGACACAACTAATACTATTGTTTTAGACGTTAGAAAACCTCAAGAATTTGCAACAGAACATATAACTAATTCTATTTTCATAGGAATTGACGGACAGTTTGCACCTTGGGTTGGCGCACTCATTACTGATTTAAAACAAGCCATTATTTTAGTTGCTCCCGCAGGAAGAGAAGAAGAAGCTGTAAAACGTTTGAGTAGAGTTGGTTATGATAATTGCGTGGGATATATTTCAGGCGGTGTAGCTGCTTGGAAACAAGGCGGAGGAGAAATCTCTTCTATTTTATCAATTACTGCTGATGAATTTTCAGGTAAATTATCAAACAATTCATTAGACGTATTAGATGTTAGAAAACCAGGAGAATATGAATCAAGTCATTTATGTAGTGTAGATAATAAGCCTTTAGATTTCATTACCGAATGGCATGATTCGCTTTCAAAAGATAAAGAATATCACATTCATTGTGCAGGTGGCTACAGAAGCATGATTACTGCATCATTACTAAAAAGAAAAGGGTATCACAATTTAATTGATGTGGCTGGAGGCTATGGCGCAATACAAAATACAAATGCTAAAATTGTAACAACTGCTTGTAAAACTGAACAAGCAAAAGTTAAAACTCAGTCAAAACAAGGTTTTTTTTCAAGATTATTTTCAAAAAAAATGTAAACCGTTTTCATTTTAATTATTATTAATTATACAATCATATGTTCAAAGAAACCAAACTCTATTCTATTTTTAATAATAAATGCCCTAAATGTCATCAAGGAGATTTCTTTGTAACAAAAAGTCCATATAACAGAGATTTTATAAAAATGCACGACAAATGCTCTCACTGCGGTGAAATTTTCAATAAAGAAGTAGGTTTCTTTTACGGTGCAATGTATGTGAGCTATGGAGTTAATATTACTTTAGGAATTGGATTATTTGTTTTAATGGTTCTTCTTTTTAAAACAGGATTATTAACTTATTTATTTAGCTTTTTAGGATTAGTGGTTGTTTTATTTCCATGGATAATGAGGGCATCAAGGCTTATTTACATCAATATGTTCGTGTCATACGACCCTTCAAAAAAATAATTTTATTTATAAGTGATAAAAAAAACCTACTCTTATGAGTAGGTTTTTTTTAGTAAGAATTATATATTTTAAATTAAGCTAACTTAACGTTTACTGCATTTAATCCTTTTTTACCTTCTTGTACATCAAATACAACGTTATCGTTTTCGCGAATCTCTTCTTGTAAACCTGTTGCGTGAACGAAAATTTCAGTTCCGTTATCTTCTTTGATGAATCCGAAACCTTTAGCTTCGTTGTAAAATTTTACTACTCCGTTTTTCATTATTTATATTTTAATTGTTATGTTTAATTGATTAAGCTAACTTAACGTTAACGGCATTTAATCCTTTTTTACCTTCTTGTACGTCAAATACAACGTTATCGTTTTCGCGAATTTCTTCTTGTAAACCTGTTGCATGAACGAAGATTTCTGGACCGTTATCTTCTTTAATAAACCCGAAACCTTTTGCTTCGTTGTAAAATTTTACTACTCCGTTTTTCATTTTATATGTTTTAATTGTTTTTTTATTGGTTAAGCTAACTTAACGTTAACTGCATTTAATCCTTTTTTACCATCTTGCACGTCAAATACAACGTTATCGTTTTCGCGAATTTCTTCTTGTAAACCTGTTGCATGAACGAAAATTTCTGGACCATTTTCTTCTTTAATAAATCCGAAACCTTTTGCTTCGTTGTAAAATTTTACTACTCCGTTTTTCATTTTTTTGTTTTTTGTGTTGTTATTATTTATTTTATTTATTGAAACCTTATCTCTAATGATAATAGTTACAATGCTGTTTTAAGAATAAGGATGTTTTTTAATCACATCAATATCTTTCTTTATTAATTTTTGTATGCCCTTAAAGTAAGGTAATTCTTCGTGACTACATAAAGAAATTGCTTCTCCACTCTCGCCTGCTCTACCCGTTCTACCAATTCTGTGAACATAAGCTTCAGCTTGTTCAGGAATTTCGTAGTTAATAACATGAGTTAATTTATCTACATCAATACCTCTTGAGGCAATATCTGTCGCTACTAATACATTAATAGTTCTGTCTTTAAATCCTTTCAAGGCTTTCTCTCTATTATTTTGAGATTTATTTCCATGAATTGCTTCTGCTTTTATTTTAAAGGCGTTTAATGCTTTAGCTACTTTATCTGCACCATGTTTTGTTCTGGTGAAAATTAATACATGATTAATTTTTTTATCGTCTAAAATAAATTTTAACAAAGCTGCTTTCTTCGTTTTTTGAACAAAGTAAACTGATTGTTTAACTAAAGTAGCTGTTGATGAAACTGGATTAACAGCCACACTAACTGGATTATTTAAAATCGTATTAGCAAGCTTCATGATATTTGGCGCTGCTGTTGCCGAAAAAAACATGGTTTGTCTTTTTACTGGTAACTTAGCAATCACTTTTTTCATATCGTTTATAAAACCCATGTCTAACATACGATCAGCTTCATCTAATACAAAATATTCAATTGATCCTAATTTGATAATTCCTTGTTGCATTAAATCTAATAATCGACCAGGAGTTGCAATTAAAATATCAATCCCTGATTTAATGGCAACTACTTGATGAAACTGAGAAACACCTCCAAAAACTACAGCATGTTTAAAACCTAAGTTTTCGCCGTATTCTTTAAAGTTATCACTAATTTGAGTAGCAAGTTCACGCGTTGGAGCCAAAATCAATGCTTTTATTTCGCGACGTTGATTTGGCTTTTTATTAGCATCCATCAATTGTAAAATTGGTAATGCAAAGGCAGCGGTTTTTCCAGTGCCTGTTTGGGCACAACCAAAAATATCTTTTCCTAGTAAAATGTGGGGTATGCTTTGTTGTTGGATAGGAGACGGTTCTTTGTATCCTTTTTTGTCAAGCGCGGTAAGCAGCGGTTTGATCAATTTTAATTCTGTAAATGTCATTAATTGTTATTGTTATTTAATACTTTATTAAGAAAAATGTAAAGTATTCTATTTGCAATTGGCATTTACAAGCGGATTGAACTACAGTCTTCAAAAGAAGTACACAAATATAAACATATTATTAACAATAACCTAATTTATTAAAATATAATCCTTAAAGGCATCGTAAAAACTCATTTATTAAGAAGAAATCTCCATTTTAATCTTACGATTTTTAATTTTTTCTTCTTTAATTAACTGTAAAGTCTTACCAATTTTATTGGTTTTCACTGCAGCGTAAGCCGAATGATCCAGTACTTCAATTTTTCCAAGTTCATCTTTTTGTAATTGTCCTTTTTGCAAAAGCATTCCTACAATATCCATTTTATTAATTTTATCTTTTTTGCCAGCACCGATGTACAAAGTTTTCCATTCGCAAGGAGCAGGTAGCTCTAATTTTTTTGGTAAAGATTCTTCTTCAGGTTTTACATCTAAAAATTTTGGTAAATGATCGTCAATATCCAATAAAAAATAAGCCGTTCCTTGAGCGCTCATACGAGCAGTTCTACCATTACGATGTATCATCGTATCTTCGGTAGTTGGCAATTGATAATGAATCACTGCTTCAATTTCAGGAATATCTAAACCTCTTGCCGCTAAATCAGTCGTGATTAATAAATTAATACTTCCGTTACGTAATTTAATTAAGGTTTTTTCACGGTCAATTTGCTCCAATCCCCCATGGTAAAATCCATGATCTACTTTGTATAATTCTAATTGTTCTGAAATACGATTCACTGCATCTCTGTGATTACAAAATACAATGGTCGATTTAGCTTGAATTTTTCCTAGCAACAACATCAAAGCTTCTAATTTATCATCACCCTCTACCCTAACCGATTTAATAACTAATGCCGATTTTAATTCTTTATGTTCTGTGGTATAATTTAATTCAACACTATATTTTAAACCAACAAAAGCGGGAATATCATCTAATGCTGTGGCTGAAGTTAAGATGCGTTTTTTTAAATGTTTGCATTGCTGAATGATAAATTCCATTTCATCTTTAAATCCAAATTCTAAAGATTTATCAAACTCATCTAGTATTAATGTATGAACGTTATCAACGTTTAAATTTTTACGACGTAAATGGTGAGATATTCTGCCTGGTGTACCAACTAATACTGCTGGCGGATGCTGAAAATTATTTTCTTCGATTCGAACCGAGTGTCCGCCATAGCAGCAATTAATTTTAAACGACGTACTCATTTGTTTAAATACCTGTTCTATTTGTATGGCTAATTCGCGAGAAGGAACAATAATTAATACTTGAACACCTTCCTTATCTGTATCTAATAATTGAAGTATAGGTAATAAAAATCCCAATGTTTTTCCTGACCCTGTTGGTGAAATCAACACCACATCATTAGGTTTTGGAATAGCTTCCAAAGTAGCTTTCTGCATTTCGTTTAGTTCTTTGATATTGAAATGTGAAAGGATGGATGCGTAGTTCATGGTATATTTATATAAATAATGTTTGCAAATATACGTTATTAAAAAGGAATCACTTTTCTTACTATTCATCCTTAAGCAATCCGTATATTTGAACTTTAAAATTAATCATATGCCCTTTTCAAAACTTGGTTTAACCGATGCTTTACTAAAAGCATTAACCGAACAAAAATACATACAACCTTACCCTATTCAACAACAAGCTATTCCTGCTATATTAGAAGGGAAAGATATTTTGGGTATTGCTCAAACGGGTTCTGGTAAAACGGCAAGCTTTGTATTGCCAATTTTACAACAATTGCAAGCTGGTGTTTCTACCAAAAACCGACATGTACGTGCTTTGGTAGTTGTTCCAACAAGAGAATTAGCGATTCAGGTTAATGATGTATTTACGGCATTAGGAGCCAATTTGCCTACATCCATCAAAACTATGGCAGTGTATGGAGGCGTATCTATTAACCCACAAATGATTGGCTTGCAAGGTGTAGAAGTTTTAGTAGCTACTCCAGGACGATTACTAGAATTAATTTCCACTAACGCGGTATCGTTATCAGCTATTAAAATATTAGTATTGGATGAGGCTGATAAAATGTTGAACCTAGGATTTAAAGAAGAGATGACCAAAATTTTTGGCTTGTTACCAAAAAATCGTCAAAACCTTTTATTCTCTGCAACGCTCAGTGATGATTTAAATAACATCAATCGTAATTTATTACGTAATCCTGTTGTGATTAAAGTTGAAGAAGAAATTCAGAATTTAGATTTAATTAAACAGTTTGCTTATTTAATTTCAGAAGAAAAAAAGGGCCCTTTACTTCGATACATTATCAAACAACATAAAATAAAACAGGTATTAATATTTACATCTTCAGTTCATAGAGCTGATGCAGTGGCTTTAAAATTAAGTCAAAATGGAATTGATGCTTTTGCGATACACAGTAAAAAAAGTCAAGAAGCTAGAAATCAAGCTTTAGATTTTTTTAAGACTGGAAAAGTAAAAGTATTAGTAGCTACCGATTTAATGGCTCGAGGTATTGACATTAAATTTTTACCTTATGTGATTAATTATGAATTGCCTCGTTCCCCGAAAGATTATATTCATCGTATTGGAAGAACTGGTAGAGCAGAATCTTCAGGTGAAGCAATTTCAATAATTAGCCCTGAAGAAGAACATCATTTTAAAGTGATTCAAAAAAAGATGGGTAAACGAGTTACCATGATTGATGGGAATACTATAAATTTGAAAGGGTATTAAAATAATATTTAGTTTTCAGTATTATAACTAGTTTATGAGCGATACGTTAAAATGTGAAGAAAAAAAGATATTTAATGGTTCTCGTTCAAGATGGCAAGAATTAAAATATGCATTTAGTGCTTTTTCTCAATTAATTGTTGGCTTTAGAAAATTACATTTTATTGGACCTTGTGTTACCATATTTGGTTCTGCTCGTTTTAATGAAGACCATCAATACTATAAATTAACTAGAGAAGTATCATCGGAAATTTCTAAACTTGGTTTTGCTATTATGACTGGCGGTGGTCCAGGCATTATGGAAGCTGCTAATAGAGGCGCAAAAGATGTTGGAGGCTTATCAATTGGTTGCAATATAGTGTTGCCTTCAGAACAAAAAATTAATCCCTATTTAGATAATTTTGTAACATTGGATCATTTTTTTGTAAGAAAAGATTTATTAAGAAAATATTCTTTTGCATTTGTGGTTATGCCAGGAGGATTCGGAACCTTAGATGAATTTTTTGAAGCTCTAACACTAGTCCAAACCCATAAATCAGAACAATTTCCAATTGTTATCATGGGTCTTGAATATCATAAACATTTAATAGAACATATAAAAAGAATGGTTGAAGAAAAAACCATTAATGAAAGTGATTTAGGACTAATTTTATTTACTGATTCAGTTAAGGAAGCTGTTAAGCATATTCAGAAATGTTCTATAGACGCATTTAATTTAAAATTTAAAAAAGAAAAAAAGCCTCTGTGGATTTTGGGAGAGAAATCTTTGAAATCATAAATAAAAGAGGTTACCAATTGGCAACCTCTTTTATTATTAAACATACAAAAACAACGTTCTATTTATCAATCACAATCTTTCTATTGATTTCTTGATTTCCTATTTTCATTTTCACAAAATATATACCGCAGTATAAAGTTTTTGTATCAAAATAAACAATTGTACTTCCTTGGTATAATGTTGTTTTATCAACTAATTTCCCTGTCACATCATATAATTCTACTGTACAATTTTCTTTCACTAAATCTTTAATTTGTATCGCAATAAAATCAGTAGCAGGATTTGGAAAAACATTTACATTTACTTCATTTACTTGATTTTCGTTAATTGCAGTGGCTGCTGATGTGTAAGTTGTAACTGTTTCTGAAATTGAAGTTACTTTTAGAGCTACTTTTGTACCGTAATAGGTTGGTCCAACTAAATACGGATAAGCTGAATTCCAATTTGCATCTACTGTTGCAAAATAGCAATAAATACCATTTGGATACTCTGGCGTTTTACAAAAACGACCATTATGCTCATCTAAATAATCTGGTGCTATAGGTGTTGTAAATCCGTAATCTTCTTTAAAGCTTCCTAAAGGATAAGTAGTGTTTACAGGTGGTCCCGATGTCACAGTAACAGTGCTTGTATACAATGTATTTCTTACTGTAATATTTCTTAAACTATAACTTGATTTCATTCTCACAATGCCTCCTGTACCATCTGTATTTTTATATGCATAAGCGCCATAAACAGGAAATCCATCATAAGCAAAACCAATTAATGGCGAGTGAACTGTACTATCAATAGCATACAATCCGTCCGCATCGTATAAATTACAAATGGTTGAAATCACAGTTAAATCTAAATCAAAGGCACTTGGACTTTGATGATGATGATAGTTAGTTCCTGCTGGATGCCCTTTAGCGCAATCAAAACCAGCTTTTTCATAAACAATAGCATCTCTATTCCAAACACCATCACCTGCTCCTCCTAATGGACCACCGGCAAATGCGCCTGTTGAATTTTTCCAAGATATACCATCGCTATAATTAAACATGGCTACTCCATTAATAAACACACCAATATTTCCCATTGGTGTTGACACTGCTGTACCTGTATTTTGAACTGGATTTAAAGGAAATTTAAAAATCGCATTTTGATTACCCGCTTGATTTGTGTTCCCATCTAAATAAGGTCCCACCACATAAGAAGGAATACCTTGTGTAGTTGCATACACAAAATTTGCTGAATATTTTACACTTTGAACATTAGCAGTATAAGTATCGGCAATAGGTGTTGAATTACCGGATACATAATGCCTTCCTTTTACGGTGGTATTTTGCAACCAGCTAGTAATAGCTGGATTAGTTTGAGCCGATAACATAAAGACGTTAGACACTAAAACAGATGTTGTTATTAATTTTTTCATGAGTAGATATTTGAATTTAAATTAAAAATAGAAAGATTTGTTTGTTACATAAAATAATGGAGGTGAAAACACAATATTTTGCGATGTACTAATTTTTAGGAAAGGTATGTTTGGGATTAAATAAAAAAGTTTTATCTGTTAAGGTTAATAAAAATGCAGTTAAATCTACCTTATCATTACTACTTAAAACGATTGGTTGTCGTAATTGCTTAGCTAAGTTTTTACCATGAACCAAACCAGTTGTATAATGTTTTAAAACCTCTGATATTTTTTTAAATCTACCATCATGCATATAAGGAAACGAAAATTCAATATTACGAAGGGTTGGTACTTTAAATTTAAAAGAATCTAAGGGGTTTTTAGTAATACGCATTCTTCCCAGATCATTTAAAGTCATATCTATTGGTAGTCCATTATTTTCAAATCCTGTATGAGTAAATAAAGGTTCCGTGTGGCAAGACGAGCAGTGTTGTTTAAATAATTGATAGCCTTTATTTTCTTGTTCCGTAAAATGAGTTTGCTTCCTCATCACACTATCGTATTTTGAATTGGCACTCACCAAGGTTAACATAAATTGAGATATGGCTTTTAAAGTATGTTCTCCTGTAATAACTGTATCGCCATATGCTTTCAAAAACAAATGCACATACTTTTTCGAATGTTGTAATTTCAAAACAACTGATTCAATTTTATCTCCCATCTCATCAGGGTGACTAATGGGAGCCAATGCTTGCATATCTAAATGATTGATGGCGCCATCCCACATAAACAAATTATGCCAAGCTAAATTCATTAAAGCTGGCGAGTTGCGAGTCCCAATTCTATCGTCAATACCATGACTTAAATCGTGATCAACATGAGTGAAGGCAGTGTATGGCGAATGACAACTAGCGCAAGAAATTAAGTTGTTTTTAGATAAGATGGGGTCGTAAAACAATTCTCGTCCGAGTTCTACTTTTTGTTTTGTTAAAGGATTTTTTTTGAAATCGTAAATAGGCTTTGGCCAATTTGGAGGAACTTCAAATAGCTGTTGTGTGGCTATTTTAAATGCACATAGAGCCAAACAACTGATTACTAAGGCTGCCCATTTTTTACTCATAGCTTACACTAAATATTTTTGTTATTTTTTCTGCCAAATCAACAGCCTCCCTGCTAGGCGACATAATATGGTTGACTTGCGACAAAGAAAGCTGTTCAATAAATTTTGCTACATCAATGTGTAATATTATGTTGCTTGAAGATTTCATGGGTATAAAAACCGTTTGCAAGCAATTAAAGGGTTTCTGATAGCCTCCTAAATGAAATTGAAATTCGTTATGGCGTGTTTTGCAGAGATTGCTATTTCCTTCTAATTTAAAATTGATATAACCACTTTGCCAGGTCCAAAACATCCCTTTTGTTGGATCTAAATCGCCACCCATGGCACCCGACACATTGGTTAAACTATCAATACCTAATTGAAATTTAATTTTTGTAAAACTAATATTTGGTGGAATTTGAAGTAACAACGTCTTTTTATCAAAAGCATCAATTAAATGATATTTCACTTTGTCTTCCCAAACAGTTTTAGTTCCATTGATTAATTCTAAATTGGAAATATAAAATTTTAAGGACGTAATTTGTAAACTATCTGTTGTATTGAGTTTATAATATACTTCTGGGTAAAGTGTTTGTTGATTGTAATTAGTATGAACTCCTAATTTGTTGTCTTGAGAAAATAGCAAATCATGTGCAATTAACACAAAAAGCATACATATACACTTCCTCAATTTCATTTCTTATATTCTCACATAAATATAGCGAAAATACGAGAAATGAATTTTAAAATGAGGTGAATAGAAAAGATGTATAGATAAAAAAAGTTTAATATACTGGTTTTTGTATTGGATAAGTTGTGTTAGTATAACTTCTAACTGTTGGATCCAAACTCATGGTTTGAATTAATAACTTGCATTTATCCGAATTGCCATCGCACATTTCAATTGTTTTTGCCATTAAATCTCTACTTGCAATAGAATCTTTAGAGGTTAAATCAAACAAGTCATTCATCATCATTTTATGATGCATCAGGTATTGTAGTAGCCATACTTTACTACTATCGTTACTCATTAACTCGTCCATTATTTCGGTTCGGTATTCAGGTGTTATAGCAATAGTTTTTATAATTATTGTTCTCTGCTCCTTATTGGCTAATTTTTGCAAAGTTGTTTCATTATAATTGCAAGCAACTCCAAAGCCTAAACATACCACTACTAGTATCGAAAATGCGATATTACTTTTCATATTAGTTAGGTTTTTTATCTTCTAACTCTTTTGCACGTTTTACGTTTTCTTCCACAACTTTCAAAGAATCTTTTTGAATATCTTTTTGAATATCTTCTTTCTTTTCTTCTAATTGTTTAATAGCTTTTTGTTTATCACTCTCAATTTTATCCACTTCGTTATTTGCTTTACGTAAGTCTTCTTTTTTATCTTCTGTTTTATTTTGAGCCTTTCTTAAAT
>Ga0208628_1001027_pt1 | contig 10796 bp, 9 predicted proteins | sample LakWasMet16_LOW5_2_FD_183864 | JGI IMG/M metagenome (GOLD analysis project Ga0208628, IMG submission 183864) | Freshwater sediment methanotrophic microbial communities from Lake Washington under simulated oxygen tension - Sediment Metagenome... | ecosystem: Environmental > Aquatic > Freshwater >... | reverse complement strand
CCATTGGGAATAAGCATGGCCGCGATCTCATTTCCCGTTATCGTCGTTCCGGTTTTCAATGCCCATGATGCACTCGATATTTGTCTTGGTTCGCTCTTGAAAACCTTGCCTGCAAATGCACGGGTGTTGTTGGCGGATGATGCTTCGACCGATCCCCGCATTCCGGATTTGCTGCTTCAGTTCAAACGGCGCGCCAGTTTCGATGTGACGATTGCAAGGCGGGATATGAACCTCGGTTTCCCCGGCAACTGCAATGCGGCATTTCGGGAAACGGGTGATAGCGACGTGCTGTTGTTGAATTCGGACGCCATTTTTACCCGGGCTTGTCTGGAAAAAATCACTCAATGCGCCAGCACGGATACGAAAATCGCCACGATCACGCCATGGTCGAACAACGCGGAAATCTGTTCTTTCCCGAAATTCTGCGAAAACAATCCCTTGCCGGACAATCTTGAATTGATGGCCGAAGCCGCTGCGTTGATTTCGGCTTCCGAATTTCCGGAGTTGCCGACTGCAATGGGGTTTTGCATGTGGATTCGCCGGGCCGCTCTCAGGCAGTGCGGAAATTTCGACGCCGAAACCTTCGGTCGCGGCTACGGCGAGGAAAATGATTTTTGCCGTCGCGTTGCCGCCATGGGTTGGCGAAACGTGATGTGTGTCAATGCCTATGTCGCGCACAGCGGTTCGGCTTCATTCGGCCCGATTGGCCTCGGTCCGGGCGGCGATAATTTGCAACGTTTGCTGGTTCGCTGGCCGGATTACCACGAGCAAGTCGCCAGATTTATTCTTGATGATCCCTTGCGTGAGCTGCGTGACCGGTTTTCTGCCAATATACTCGACATTCAAAACCGTGGCCCCCAGGGCGACTTGTTCGGTGCATTGGGTTCATGAACGAAGCGACATCACATCCATCCATCCTGCCGTTTACCGGCGAACGCTTCACGCCTGAATGCGTGCGGGAAATTGCCTACGAGCATTGGCATCGTTATGCGTTTGCCTTGTCGCTGGTAAAGGACAAGCACGTTCTTGATGCTGCATGTGGCGAGGGCTTCGGCGCCGACTTGCTTGCAGGTAAAGCCGCCAGCGTGCAGGCGATCGATATCGATGCCGCCAGTATCGAGCACGCAGAAAAACGTTACCGCTCCGCAAACAAACTCGAATTTAGCCAAGCCGATGTCACCCGACTTGATGCAATGCCCGACAACGGTTTCGACGTGATCACCAGTTTCGAAACTCTGGAACACGTGATGGATCACGATCGCATGTTGTCGGGGTTTCATCGATTGCTGAAACCCGATGGCGTGTTGCTGATTTCGACGCCCGACAAAAAAAACTATACCGATGCCACCGGCGTGGTGAATCCGCACCATGTTCGCGAGTTGTATTCCGAAGAGTTTACCGCTTTGCTTGACCGGTATTTCCCGGCAAAGAAAATATATATCCAGAAACTTTTGTTTCAATCGACTTTATCGGCGCAGGATCAACGCGGTTCGCTTGAGACGCTCGTGCACTCGAAAAACGATATTGAACACGGCTTGAATTATCCGCCGATGTACTACGTTGCGGCCTGCGCAAAATCGGATCAGGTGCTCGCAGATCTGCCTGCCTTGTCACTGTATGGTGATGCCGAAGAATCGGTGTATGCGCATTATTACAACGAAATCCGCTACGGTATCTGGGCACGCCAGCGCATCGCCGAGCTCGAGGCGCAGCTGGAAAAAAACCGGCAGTCGAATGGCTAGTCCGGTCAATAACAATATTGCGGTTGTCGTGGTCACGCATGAAAGTGCTGCCACCATAAGCATGTGTTTGAAAAAACTGCGGCGCACGACCGGTTTGCGTCGCGTGATCGTGGTCGATAACGCCTCCACCGACGACACTTGCGGCATCGTTGAAAAATTCGTAGCCGACGACCCCAGAATAAGTCTGGTCAAGAACAAGGAAAATCTCGGTTTCGCTGCTGCCTGCAACCAGGGCGCGAGCGCATTGTCGCAACCATGGCTGGTGTTCCTGAATCCCGATGCCTATGTTGAACCCGATAGTCTTTCCAGATTGCGAGACAGTGCTATCGAGCACGCCGGTGCGGGTCTCATCGGCGTCGATCTGGTGGATGAAAAAGGCGTTGTCGATCGCGCCGCCCGGCGCTTCGATCTTTCATTGATTTCATTATTCAAAAACCACGCCGATCTCGACTTGATTTATATGGGGCGTGACCCCGACAAGAAAGTGCAAGCGGTCGAAGCCTGTTCGGGTGCCTTGATGATGATGCCGGCAACGGTATTCCACCATGTCGGCGGTTTCGATCACGGTTATCGCCTGCATGCCGAAGATCTGGATTTATGCCGCCGGGTAAGGCTTGCCGGTTATGACGTGCTGGTGGATAACAGCGTGCGTGTCGTCCATGTTCGCGGTGCATCGGGCCTTACCAAGCCGGCCTGGGTCGAATGGCAAAAGCATCGCAGCCTTTGGCGCTATTTTCAGAAATACGAGGCGTCACAAACACCCGATTGGATCGAGCCGTTTATATGGTCTGGATTATGGCTGCACTTCATCTGGGCATTGTTGCGACTTCGATTGAAACCTTCGTCATCCTCATCGGTGAGTGGCACGTAAGCCATTAAAGTGACCATCATCACATTGCTTAAGCGTTTTGATCATTCAAAACGTGAACTGATTCACACTGGAAGCTGAATTTCATTTTTTATGTGCGAGACAAAGCAAAGCCCTCGGCCTACTATGTCGTAACAATCTGTAACATCAGGGGGCGTATATGACTCATACCCAGGTTTGGCGATCCGGTCTGCTGCTCCGGGCAAGCGCCTTGGTATTGCTGTTGTCTCTGCTGCAAGCCTGCGGTTCGCAAAGCGACCAAAGCGCAGACAAAACCAAAGCGCAGGACGCCGCCGCGATCCAGGCGCAGATCATCGAAAAATCCGCTGCGGATCCAACGCCCGAAGAGGCGTCGAGATTCTTGATGCAGGCAACCTTCGGGCCGAAAGAGTCCGAAATCACCGCGCTCGATGCCAGCAGCATGGATGCGTGGCTTACGGCGCAATTCGCGATGCCGCGCGTGTCGCACTACGACTATGTCTGGAACCTCAGGACGCAAGGCGTCAATATCGATAATTTCAGCAATATCTATGCGATCGAATCCTTCTGGAAACAGGCGATAACCGGGCAGGATCAATTGCGCCAAAGAACGACCTGGGCGCTAAGTCAAATCTTTGTCGTCGGCGAACAGGACAACGTTCGCAACGCCGCCTATTACGACCTGCTTGCCGAAAATGCATTCGGCAATTACCGGACCTTGCTGGAAAAAGTGACCTTGAGCCCCGCGATGGGGCAGTGGTTGTCGATGATCGGCAACCAGAAAGAAGATCTGGCGACCGGCCGACTGCCTGACGAAAACTATGCGCGCGAAGTGATGCAGCTTTTCTCGATTGGCTTGTGGCAGTTGAATGCGGATGGCACGCGTAAACTCGATGCGAATAACCAGCCAATTCCAACCTATACGCAGGACGATATTCGCGGCATGGCAAAAGTGCTGACCGGGTGGAGTTATGCCAATTGCAATCCGGTGCAGGAATCCTGGTATTGCATTGATAGTGCGCGGAATGGTTATTACCGCATCTATGACAACACGCCAGACCATAGTCCTGCACCGCTGCCGCTTGATAAAACGCAGGTCTATCGCGATGTGACGAAACAATTGACGGCCATGCCCGCCTATCATTCGACCAGCGAGAAAAAAATTGTCGGCGGTGTGATCTTGCCTGCAGGCAGAACTGCCGAACAGGATTTGAAAGATGGCCTCGACACATTGTTCAACCATCCCAACGTCGGCCCGTTTATCGGCAAACAGTTAATTCAGCGTTTGGTCAAAAGTAATCCGTCGCCGGCATATATCGGGCGCATCTCCGCCGTCTTTGCCAATAACGGCCAAGGTGTTCGCGGTGATTTGAAAGCCGTGATCAAGGCAATTTTGCTTGATCCGGAAGCTCGCGATATTGCACAGGCAACGACGGCAAGCTCCGGCAAATTACGCGAACCGATATTGCGGCTTTCGCATTATCTCCGTGCGTTTACCGTGCCGAACGGCTCGACGCCTCGTTACGACATCAACCCCTGGTGGATGCAGGAAGTATTTGCACAGCGGCCAATGACTTCCGCCAGTGTATTCAATTTCTATTCGCCCGGTTATTCGCCGCCCGGAGAGATGTCGACCAATAATCTTGTGGGCCCTGAATTCCAGATTTATCATGAATCCACATTGGTCGATAGTCACAACTTCATTGAGTATTGGCTGACCAATGATCCATCATCCGACCCGGACAACCTTCCGTCGTTCAAGCACAACTATTCCACTTACATTGCGTTGGCGAGCAATCCTACCGCCTTGGTAGACAAGTTGAATCTGATCATGACGTCCAACACGCTGTCGCCGGAAGCCCGTACCACCATGATTACCGCCGTGACCAATGTGCCTGCAGGTACCAATCAGGCGCGCGACCGGTTCCGGATGGCGATTATGCTTTTTGAAATATCACCCGATTATTTGATTCAAAAATGAGGTCAATATGAAATCCGAATTTGAACAAATGGTCATGGATGATGCATCGCTGAAAACGCGGCGCCGGTTCCTGCTTGGAGCCGCCGGCGGTGCGGGTGCCGCACTCGGCGGTTTTGGTTTCAGCTTGAGCGGCATTGCGGCTGCGGCCAACATGAGCGCCAAAGCATCTACGCCGATTCCGAACGATTACCGCGCGATGGTCTGCTTCTTTTTATTCGGCGGCAACGACGCTGCCAATACGATCATTCCTTACGATCAAGCCACCTACAATCAATACCTCATTGCACGCGAAGGTTCCCTGTCGCGGCCACTGGGCATCACGCGCTTGCGAACTGATTTATTGCCGATCACGGCGGCTTCCGTGAATGACGGACGCCAACTGGCATTCCCGAAAGAAATGGCTTCGCTGAAACGCATTTACGATCGCGGCAAAGCCGCGATCATGACCAATGTCGGCGTGTTGGCACAGCCGACCAGCAAGGCCCAATACAACACCGACGGTTTTGAATTACCGCCGCAATTGTTTTCGCATTCCGACCATCAGCGCTTCTGGCAGTTGGGCGTACCGAATTACACCACGCGTACCGGCTGGGCCGGACGCATGGGTGATTTGCTGGCGGCAGGCAATAACAGCAATGTCTCGATGTGTATTTCGGTCGCCGGAAACAATACCTGGCAAGTCGGCGGCAATGTGCTTCCGTATCCGATCAATTCCGAATACGGTGCTCCGGAATTCTGGAGCAGCTGGAATACCAATCGCATGACCGCGATGGGTGCGATGAATCAGCAAACCCGGACCAATCTGCTTGAACGGCAGGCTGCCCGCGTCTACAACCGTTCGATCAATGCCCAGATCGATATGGACGAGGCCCTGAATTTTTCATTGACGCTCGAGAATTTCTTCCCGAAAAACCCTGCCGGATTCAATGCCGGTTTGAACGGCGAATACAACGACGTGATGCAGCAATTCCAGATGGTTGCCCGCCTGATCGCCGCACGTGAAGTACTGGGGCACAAGCGGCAAATATTCTTCGTGAGTCTCGGTGGTTTCGACAACCATGATTCACTGGCGGACCATGGCGATCGCCTGAAAATCGTGGCCGACGGCATGGCGGCTTTTTACCAGGCAACCGTGGCCTTGGGTGTCGATCAAAACGTGACGACTTTTACCGCTTCCGATTTCGGTCGTCCGTTGAAGAGCAATGGCACTGGCGCCGATCACGGCTGGGGCGCGCATCATTTTGTCGTAGGCGGTTCGGTCAAAGGCGGAAACGTGTACGGCAAGTTCCCGCAGATGGTGATCAACGGTCCCGATGCATTGGACAACCAGGGTCATCTGTTGCCGAGTACGTCGGTGGATGAATATGCGGCGACACTGGCAAGCTGGTTCGGTGTTTCGCAATCCGACATCCCGACCGTCATTCCGAATATCGCGCGTTTCGCCAAACCCGATATGGGCTTTATGGGCGGTATCAAACCTTATCCGCAAGGCGACAGCGTTTGCGTCAGTGCGAAGGGTTGCCGGCCTATCGGCACGAAATAATCAATTACACGATGCGGTGACAATCGAGTCGCCGTTATTTCAATTTTATGTAGGTGTATTCATACGTATGATTCACCTTGCCGCCATCCGACAGTGTGTAAGTGACGATCATTTTTCCGATCAGCCCATCCTTGTTGGCGGTGAAAGTTGAAGTCGCAGTGGGTGTGCCTTCCCAGGCACCATCGCCGCCGGCATGGCGACTTTCGAGGTCGGTGAAAAAATACGCGCCGGTATATTGCAGCGGATTCAGCCTGCCGTCGTAATTACCGTAGGTGTAATCCTGCGCTTTTACTTTCGAATTCAGATCCATGCCGGTTTTGCGAATGAAATTGCCGTCATCGTCCAATTCATAGACGGTTTCATCAACCAGCTTGCCGCCGAAGCTTGATCGCGATTTGTTTTCGATGATTTCATTGTTTTCGTAGCGGAAGTTTCTTGTCAGCGTGACTTTATCCGGCTTGCCGGAATAGATATCGTGCGTGATTTCCTTGCGACTGGTTGGCCGGCCTTGGTCGTCGTAGCTGAGTTCATAGGTGTAGAGCTTGCTGCCCTTGATATACAGGCTGCTGCTCTTGATGCGGTTGTCGCTGTCGTATATGAAATCCTTTTCGGTATTTTTCAGCGTCTTGCCGCTCAGGTTCCGGATTTCGGTCACGCGACCTGCGCCGTCGTATTTGTATTCGTAGATATCGGCGGCGTCACCGGGCAATAGCCAGGTTTTTTTCACCAACCGCCATTGGTCGGCGGATGCCTGTGCATTGGCCGGCATGGCGATCGGCAGGGATAAAAACAACAGCGCGAAGAAAATGGTTTTCATGTAATCCGGTCTCGATTTGGCAAGTACGATGAATGGATAGATCGTTTTTTGAAAGCCAAAGCGGACATCATTCCCAGAATATCAATACCGCCGCCGCCACGATCAGGACGAAACCGGCCACGTGATTCCATTTGATCTCGTCGCCCAGGTACCAGATTGAAAAACCGGCGAATACGACCAGCGTAATGATTTCCTGCATGCCCTTGAGCTGCGGAGCGGTGTAGACATTGCTGCCCATGCGGTTGGCCGGAACCTGCAGGCAGTATTCGAAAAACGCGATGCCCCAGCTCACGGCAATCACGATCCACAAGGGACTGGCCTTGTATTTGAGATGGCCGTACCAGGCGAAGGTCATGAAAATATTGGACCCGATCAGCAGCAAAATCGGCATCAGATAGGCATTCCACGAGACTGGCATTGGTTTTCCTTGAGTCAAGATGAGGTTGAAAGGTGCGCCCCGGCGCACGTATGCCTCGGCGATGGGTTTTGATAAAAATTAAATAATCAGAATCTGCATGGTTTTACGAGTTTCGTAGGATACATCCGGCGTGGTGCGCAGAAGCGCACCCTACGCCAAAATCTTGTTCAGTTTCGCCTTCACGTTTATTAAACCTGCCTTCACGTCTAATGCCTGACATGAATCCACAGGAGTACAGATATGCGCCGCGATGACCCATCGGGACTGATTTTGTTGGTCGAAGACAACCGTAATTTGTCAGAAATGGTAGGCGAATATCTGGAATCCAAAGGCTTCGGTGTGGATTACGCCAGCGACGGTCTTGATGGCTATCGATTGGCGGTAGACAACAGCTATGACGTGATCGTGCTGGATTTGATGTTGCCGCGACTGGACGGTACCGATCTGTGCCGCAAACTTCGCAACGAAGCGAAAAAATCCACGCCGGTATTGATGCTGACCGCACGCGATACATTGAACGACAAAGTCACCGGACTCGAAGCCGGTGCTGATGATTACCTGGTAAAGCCGTTTGCCATCCAGGAACTGGAAGCACGCGTGCGTGCATTGATTCGCCGCGATCGCCGCCAGGTGAGCGCCGAAGTATTGAAGATTGCCGACCTTGTGCTCGATACCGCGAGCCTGCGCGTTACCCGCGGCGGCCAGGAACTTTTCCTGTCACCGATTGGTTTGCGCCTGTTGACGATTCTGATGCGTGAATCGCCGCGCGTCGTTACGCGCCGCGATATTGAACGCGAAATCTGGGGTGATGGCTTGCCTGATTCCGATACTTTGCGCAGTCATCTTTACAATTTGCGCAAATGCGTCGATCGTCCGTTCGACAAACAGTTATTGCATACTGTGCAGACGGCTGGTTATCGAATTGCGGATTTAGAGACCGCGCCGACCGCATAAAATATTCCAGAGACGTACGCCCCAACCCATGACTAAATCATCGGCAAACGCCGGCCTGCGTCGGAAAATCTGGACTGCTTTCATCCTGCAAGCCGCGGTAATCAGTTTCGCGGCAATTCTGGGTGTGTACGGCGCGTCGATCATCCTCAAGCATGTATTGATCAGGCAGGCGCTGGAGCAGGAGGCGGAGCACTACTGGGATATTTTGCAGGCGAATAAAAACGCTTCTGCGCCCGATACCTACAACATGAAAGGCTACCTGCTGTTTGCCGGTGATTCCGAAGCCGTGTTGCCGGAAACCATGCGTGGACTCTCGCTTGGTTTTCATAGTTTGCCGCAATCAAAAGGCGGCGCATTGATTCTGGTGGAGCAGAGAGGCGATCGTCATTTGTTTCTGCAATTCAAGCAGGACCAGGTGGACGCATTGGCATTCTGGTTCGGCATGGTGCCCTTGGCGTTGGTGCTGGCTGTGGTTTATCTGATCGCCTTCAGCACTTATCGCGCTTCCAAGCGCGCGGTGTCGCCGGTGATCTGGCTTGCAAACCAGGTCAGACTCTGGGATCCCAAAAATCCCGATGCCAATTCCATCAAGCCGGAAAACCTGCCGAGCGATGTCGAAGGCGAAACTTTCACGCTCGCTTCGTCATTGCACGATTATGCATCGCGCATCAATAATTTCGTCGAACGCGAACGCAATTTTACCCGCGATGCATCGCATGAATTGCGTACGCCACTCACGGTGATTCGCGTTGCCGGCGACATGATGTGCAGTGATGAAGGCATGTCGGCATCTTCAAAAAAATCACTGACGCGCATTAAACAGGCTGGTCGCGACATGGAAGCCTTGATCGAGAGTTTCCTGATCCTTGCGCGCGAAGGCGACACCGGCTTGCCGGATGAGGAATTTTCGGTGGCCGATGTCATTGCAGAAGAAGTCGACAAGGCTTTGGTTTTGTTGCGCGACAAACCGGTGGAACTGAAAGTCGATGTCGTGCAGGACTTCGAACTTTTCGCGCCGTCGCGCGTGCTGAGCGTGATGTTCAGCAATCTTTTGCGTAATGCATGTAATTACACCGATACCGGCAGTATTCGTGTCGTGATCGAGCTGGGCCGGATCACGGTGATCGATACCGGCGTCGGCATGGCAAAGGAAGATCTGGACAAGGTGTACGACACTTTCTTCCGTGGCAGCAACCACAGCAAGGAAGGCCAGGGCGTCGGCCTGTCGATCGTGCGCCGTTTGTCGGATCGTTATCACTGGCCGGTCAAACTGGAAAGCCGTCTGGGAGAGGGAACCCGCGCAAGCATCGAATTTCCGAAGGCAATCGTGAATCATCCGCATGCAAGGTGATCGATAACATCATTTTACTTGGACGCCGTCGTCCGAGCCGTTATGCTTGCAACATCAACGGAGTCTGCCATGCACCGACTACTTTTGCTTATCGTCCCCATCTTGGGGTTCTCCGCGATTTCTATTTCATTTCCGGCTGCCGCGGAAAATTCAAAAGAAAATACTATGCAATCGAATAACCAAAACAAAAAATTCGCTCTCGTGATTCACGGCGGTGCAGGCGTCGTTAGCCGCGAGTCGATTCCCGAGGCCGATGCCAAATTGATGCATGTCGATTTGAACAAGGCGCTGGATGCCGGTTATGAGGTGCTCAGCAAGGGCGGCGATGCACTCGATGCGGTCACCGCGGCCATTATCGTGCTGGAGGATTCGCCCTGGTTCAATGCCGGCAAGGGTTCGGTTTTCAATGCCGAAGGCGGCCATGAACTGGATGCTTCAGTAATGGAAGGTCACACACGGCGAGCCGGTGCGGTTGCCGGTGTAACGACCGTCAAAAACCCGATTCTGCTGGCACGCAGCGTGATGGAAAAATCGGAGCATGTGATGCTGGCGGGCGAGGGTGCCGAAAAATTTGCCGATACGCAGAAAGATATCGAGCGTGTTGATCCGACATATTTCGATACCGAAAGACGTTTGAAACAATTGCAGGACGCCAAGGCGAAAGAAGCCGCGCACGCAACGCATACTGTGCAAGGGACCTATTTCGGTACGGTGGGTGCGGTTGCACTGGATCAACATGGCCATATTGCGGCAGGCACTTCGACCGGCGGCATGACCAACAAGAAATGGAGTCGTGTCGGTGATTCGCCGATTATCGGTGCAGGTACTTTTGCCACCGATAAATGCGGTGTGTCGGGAACCGGCTGGGGCGAGTTTTATATCCGCGCCGTGGTCGCCCATGATATTTGTGCGCGTGTCGAATATCGCGGAGATTCGCTGATGTTGGCGGCCGAAGACGTGATCAACAAGATCGTGCCCGAAATGGGCGGCGATGGCGGTGCGATTGCGTTGGATAAAGACGGCAACATCGCGATGCCGTTCAACACCGGTGGCATGTCACGCGGCTGGATCAATCCCGACGGTACACGTGGTACCGCGATCTTCAAAGACGATTAAATACGTAGGTCGGGCCCTGGCCCGACG
>Ga0208628_1001023_pt1 | contig 10884 bp, 13 predicted proteins | sample LakWasMet16_LOW5_2_FD_183864 | JGI IMG/M metagenome (GOLD analysis project Ga0208628, IMG submission 183864) | Freshwater sediment methanotrophic microbial communities from Lake Washington under simulated oxygen tension - Sediment Metagenome... | ecosystem: Environmental > Aquatic > Freshwater >... | reverse complement strand
AGCACGCCGGCGCGCGCAAATTCTTACCTGTTTGCGTAAAGCACTGGATAAAGGCGAGTTCCGTCTCGTCTATCAACCGCGCATGTCGCTTGCGGATGGTCGCATCACGGGTGTCGAAGCTTTACTACGTTGGCATAGCGCCGAACTCGGCGATATCAGTCCAGTCACCTTTATTCCACTGGCGGAAGAAAGCGGCCTGATTCTCGCGATCGGCGAATGGGTTTTGCAGGAAGCCTGTATGGCGCTGAAGCGGTGGCGCAAACACGATCTGACCGAACTATCGATGGCCGTGAACGTTTCGGTCATGCAATTGCTGCGCGGCAATCTGGCGCAGACGCTCAAACGTATTCTGGAAGAAACCGAAATTCCAGCCAACCGGCTGGAACTTGAACTCACCGAAAGCATGGTGATGGAAAACGCCGAGCAGGCGACCACCGTCCTGAACGAATTGCGAGCACTCGGCTTGACGCTGGCCATCGACGATTTCGGAACGGGTTATTCGTCGCTGGTGTATTTGAAACGCCTGCCGATCGACACCCTGAAAATCGACAAGGCATTTATCGGCGATCTGGACCATGATCCGGACGACGAGGCCATTACAGCCACCATTATCACCATGAGCCATTCGCTTGGCCTGAACGTGATCGCGGAAGGCGTGGAGACCGAGCAGCAGCTCCGCTATCTGCGCGAGCAGGGCTGCGATGAAATCCAGGGGTACTGGCTATCACCACCGATTGACGGCCATCGCTGCCTCGCCTTTATCCGTAGCTGGCAGCCAAGTACGGTTGCCGCCATCCCGGCGCCCTACTGAGACGCCTGCCGGCACAGGAATATAGCTTGACCCCCTGTTGAACTGACACTATCGTGAAGACCATGAACCCGACTGACGTACACCAACAAATCAAAGCCTTGGCCGAACGTGTGGATCGTTTGATAGAGGTCTCGCGCCGCCTGCAGGACGAGAACCGCAGTCTTCGTCAAAGTCAGGAACAGCTGACCAATGAACGTTCGCAATTAATGAGCAAAAACGAACTTGCGCGCTCGCGGGTTGAAGCGATGATCAATCGCCTCAAATCGCTGGAGCAAAACGCGTGAGTACACCGGTCAACGTAAAAATACTGGATCGTGAATTCACCGTTGGTGTCGAAGAAGGCGAACAGGAAAGTTTGCAGGCATCGGCTCGCTTCCTCGATGCACGCATGCGAGAAATCCGCGGCAACAACCGAATGGTGTCGATCGACCAGCTTGCCGTATTGGCTGCGCTTAATCTGGCGCACGAGTTTCTGCAGCTGAAAAAAACCGCAGACGATCGCGATGGCGCGTTACATCAAACGCTGGGCGACATGAATCGAAAACTTGACGGCTTATTCGATTCACTACCGCGGTAATTGCGGAAAGTTTCATTCGCAAATTTACCTGTCAAATTCACATTTTTTTTCGGATTAGGTTCTATACTATGTTCGTGTCCTCTGCTGTGTTTGACAGCGTACGCAAACATTTCACCTTGACCCATAATTACGGCCCGGGAATTTGTCGACGACGACGGTGTGCATGTCCGCCATGTTGCGGGAAGCCTGAAGTTTTCGTCCAGATGCCCACTTGATCCTCCTGGATCAAGGTCGTTTCGTACGCATCGGCACGGTGGAGGATGCAATTTTGAATTCCCGCGAAACAACGAACGTGAATAAAAAAATGCGCGCGGAAAAAAAACTTCTACGACATGACTTCATCGCAAAGCGTTTGGCAATTTCTGCCCCGCAACGCATGCAAGCAGCGGATGCCATCGCAAACCAACTGGTAAATATTCCGGAATGGGCTTCGGCGAATTACGTCGCCGGCTACTGGGCCACCCGAGGGGAAGTGCCACTGCATATTGTGCAAATGCGCGTGCAGACACCGAAGGTGTGGTGCCTGCCGATTATCCAGCACGACAAGACTCTTAAATTTGCGCCCTGGCGTTCCGGCGACGACCTCGTCAGTAATCAATACGGCATTCCCGAACCTGATATCTCATCGACATCGGCACTGGATGCGTCAGATCTAAGCATCATATTGCTGCCTTTGCTCGCCTACACCAGGACCGGCACTCGCCTCGGAATGGGTGGCGGTTATTATGACCGTAGCCTTTCATTTCGCGGGACACAATCAGCGCCACCACTGCTTATCGGCGTCGCTTATTCGGGCCAGGAAGCCGAAGATTTGCCTGCGGAAGATTGGGACGTAAAACTCGACATGCTGATCAATGAGCGGGAAGTTTTGCGCTTTACGGAATAATGATACCCACCCAATACGAGAATAAATCTTCATGAATTACTGGCTGATGAAATCGGAACCCATGTCTGGCGGGGTGATAATTAAATGAACTACTGGCTGATGAAATCGGAACCAGAAGAATTCTCGATAGACGACCTGAAACGGGTAAAACGCGAACCCTGGAGCGGCGTGCGTAATTACCAGGCCCGCAATTACATGATGAAAGACATGAAAGTTGGCGATGGTATTTTTTTCTACCATTCGAATACGGTCATTCCCGGCATTTCGGGCCTGGCCGAAGTCGCCTGCGAGAGTTATCCCGACCCGACCCAGTTCAACAAGAAGTCCGATTATTACGATGCCGCCAGTACGCAGGAAAATCCGCGTTGGTGGCTGGTGGATGTCAGTTTCAAACGCAAATTGAAGCGCGTTATTTCGCTGGATGAATTAAAATTGCAGGCGGAGCAGCTCGAAGAGTTTGCACTGCTCAAGCGCGGCAATCGCCTGTCGGTTCTGCCCGTCACTGCCCTGCAGTGGAAATTCATCCTGTCTTTGGAGTAAGTCATGTCGCAAAACGAAGGTAAACGCCTGTCCGGTGAAGCAGCCGCAAAATTCATCGAGGAAGGTTCGGTCGTTGGTGTCGGCACCGGCTCCACGGTGGCGTTTTTCATCGAAGCCTTGGCTCGCATGAAGCACCAGATCGAAGGCGCTGTTTCCAGCTCCGAACAAAGCACGGCATTGCTGAAAAAGCATGGCATTCCCGTACTCGATCTGAATTCGACCGGCACTCTTTCCCTCTATGTCGATGGCGCCGACGAATGCGATGTGCACAACCATCTGATTAAAGGCGGCGGTGCAGCATTGACGAGGGAGAAAATCATTGCCGCAGCAAGCAGGAAATTTGTCTGCATTATCGATGCCAGCAAGGAAGTAAAATTGCTTGGAAAGTTTCCGGTACCGATTGAAGTGATTCCAATGGCTCGCAGTTATGTCGCCCGCGAAATCGTGGCAAGAGGCGGACAACCGGTTTGGCGAGAAGGCACGGTCACCGATAACGGCAACTGGATTCTGGACGTCCATAACTGGCAAATCGTCGACCCCGTCAGTCTGGAAGCCGAGCTAAATCAAATCACCGGGGTTGTCTGCGTTGGCCTGTTCGCGAAACGTGCGGCCGATATTGTGATTGTCGATGGCGTGCAGCGAAAATAATTTGTAGGTCGGGCCCTGGCCCGACAATAATTTCGCAATAAATAGAAAGCGTCGGGCCGGGGCCCGACCTACGCTTGTTGCTGCAATGCCGCCTGCTCCGCAGCAGCTTGGCTAGCCGCCAACATTCTCACCATGGCACCCAGCCCGCCATGTAATGCATGCACCGTGTAACCAAGACCATTCAAGATGAAAGCCGCAGCGGCCGAACGTTCGCCGGTATTGCAATACACCACCAGTTGGCTTCCTGTCGGCAATGCCATCGCAGCGTCTTCGCGCAAGCGATACAAAGGAACGTTCACCGCACCATCAATGCCGCGCAATGCGTATTCTTCCGGCATGCGGACATCGAGAATGATCGCGCCATCCTTGACCAATCGAGCTGCATCGGCCGGCAATACCCAATGCACCATCGGTGGTTTCAACACCGCTTCGAAATCTTCCTTTTTAAGCCGCATTAAACGGCCGCCCTGCATGGTACGTACGGTCGCATTACGTGGCACGTTAGCCAGCAAGGCGTCCTCGCCGAAAATATCGCCTTCACGCAAATAGGCAACGACTTGCGGCGCACCATCGAGATATTTCGAAACTGACGCGGTACCTTCGCGAATCACGTAGAAATAATCCGGCGCATCGCCTTCGCGCATGATGATCTCGCCCGGCAATGCCTTGATTTCCTCGAAGCGCTGGAACATTTTTTCAATATTTCCGGTCGGTAATTTCAGGAAAGCATGGCTATTGAGCAACCTGAAAACCCAGGAATTCGCACCAGGTGCGGAATCGAAATGCTTGTAGCTTTCGCTCCTGCTGACCTGGTCCCAGGTAATGATTTTTTCCAGATAACGCCGATCAAGACGCAGTATTTTGGCGGTGCTTGAAATTACCTTGGCGGCAAAACGGCGCGGGATCGCATCATTCAACGGATAACGGCCATGCTGTGCGCTGGCGACATGCGCCACTTTGCGGCCATCCGGGTATTCGCACTGCAATTCGCCTTCAAGCAGATAAACCGTGTCGTCATCGACGCTGCCGGCTTCAAAAATATAATCGTGGCGGGCGTATTGCGTGACTACCGCATCCCGGCCCAATTGGTCGCGAGTTTCGGTACGTAATGATTCCAAAGGAAATAATTTGGCAAGATCTGAAGCGGACACCGGCATATGAATCTCCCTGCAATTTGTTCAGTCTAGCCCGACTGGCGTTAAAAGCCGAGGGTTTTCAGTATTTCCCATTCTATTTTCATGGGCAAGCCTGCGACTGCAAAAATTTGCAAACTCCGGGCAAACAAAAACCCCGCTGTTGAGCGGGGTTTTCGATGGATCCAGCGAAGCCCGAGGGCCTCGGCAAAGCGTATTAACGCTTCGAGAACTGGGTCGCGCGGCGAGCTTTGTGCAGGCCGACTTTCTTACGTTCCACTTCACGGGCATCGCGGGTCATGAAACCGGCTTTGCGCAGTTCTGGCTTCAGGGTGTCGTTGTATTCAACCAGTGCACGGGCGATACCCAGACGGATAGCGCCGGCTTGGCCGGTGATACCGCCGCCTTCAACTGTGACGCTAACGTCGAACTTGTCCGTCATTTTGGTCAGTTCGAGTGGTTGGCGCACGATCATGCGGGAGGTTTCGCGACCGAAGAATTCTTCAATCGAACGACCGTTGATGACGATTGCACCCTTGCCCGAACGCAGGAAAACGCGTGCAGTGGAGGATTTGCGACGGCCGGTGCCGTAATTTTGCGAAGTTGCCATGAGTTATCCTAAAGCCTTAAAAGTCCAGCACTTGAGGCTGCTGGGCCGTATGCGGATGGTTTGGACCTGCATAAACCTTGAGCTTGCTGTACATGGCACGACCCAGCGGGTTCTTGGGCAACATGCCCTTGACGCCGGTTTCGATGACACGCTCAGGATGCGCATTCATGGCTTGACCCAGGGTTTCAGACTTCATGTTGCCGATGTAACCGGTAAAACGGTAATACATCTTGTCTTGAAGTTTTTTGCCGGTCACGGTGATTTTGTCGGCGTTGATTACAACAAGGTAATCACCCGTATCAACGTGCGGGGTGTAAACGGGTTTGTGCTTGCCGCGTAAGCGACGAGCAAGTTCTGTGCACAAGCGACCGAGGGTTTTACCGCTGGCATCAACAACATACCAGTCTTGCTTAACAGTCTCAGCCTTGGCGCTAACGGTCATGTTCTTCATGACGGCTCCAAAGGAAAAATTGGGTGAATAAGAAGCGGAATTGTAACCAGCCAGCGCGTTTAGCGCAAGCCCATCGGAGCTTAAAAACCAGCCATGCTAGGATTTTGCCTATGGCAAAGCCCTTGGCACCCCCGAATACCGCTTCCGAGATGGCTTTGCTGGCTGATCGTTGCGTCCAATGTGGTCTGTGTTTACCGCACTGCCCCACTTACCAGCTGGATCGCTGCGAGACCGAATCTCCGCGGGGCCGCATAGCTTATATGAAAGCCCTGGCCTTGGGGCAGATAAATGCCAGCGAGGCCGGGGACAGGCATCTTGACCATTGCCTGGGCTGCCGCCGTTGCGAATCCGCCTGCCCGGCCAATGTGGAATATGGCGATTTGCTGACTTTGGCGCGCGAACAACAATACCAGCGCGAGTTGCCGCCCCTTCAAACAAGATTGATGAATGGGCTGCTATCCAGCCCCAGGCTGCTCGGCATGACTGGGGCCCTGGCTCGGGTCGGCAGTCGGCTTCCAGATCTGCCGGGGAACAGCGTTTCCCGGCCCGCATCGATCAGCAATACGAATAAGCAGGTCGCCATTTTTGCTGGCTGTATTGCCGACACCTACGAAGCCAGCACCCGGCTTAACCTGCAACTGTTATTGAATGCGATCGGATTTTCCGTACAACCCATAACTCGGCAAACCTGCTGCGGTACAGCCGCCGTGCATCTGGGCGATACCGAAACAGCCAAAGCACTCGCCGAAAAAAACAGGGCTGCCTTTAAAAGCAATATCCCCGTACTGACCCTGGCGACTGGCTGCCATGCGCAACTGGCGCAAAGCCTGCAGGCACAGAACAAGGTTATGGATGCGCTAGATTTTATTTTGCAGCACGCGGACAAACTGGCTTTCAAGGCAGCCAACAAGAAAATTGCGCTTCACATTCCCTGCAGCCAATCGACGGTCGTGAAGAGTGACGATGCCGCTCGCAAGCTATTGGCGATGATCCCGGAACTTCTGATCCATCAGTTACCTGATCGCGGATGCTGTGGCGCTGCCGGGTTGCATATGCTGACCGAACCAAAACGCGCCAATCGATTACGCGCACCCTTGCTTGAAGACATTCACGAAGCGAAGGCAAGCCAATTGCTATCCTCCAATATCGGTTGTCGTTTACACATCGCCAATGGACTTAAAATACCGGTGCGGCATCCGATTGATTTTCTGGCGGAACACCTAGCATGAGCGAACGTCATTTCAGCTTTTTCGACAAGGCCATCATCCAGGCGCAACGTGCAATGAGCACAAGCCTGGGCAATGCTTTCGCCGAACGCGAATATCCGGCAGAAAACACATTGCATGGCATCTTGAATGATGAAGAGCAACGCCATGCGGCCGGCTTGATGCGGATCAATCACACCGGCGAAGTCTGTGCGCAAGCACTGTACGTCGGACAGGCCGCCGTGGCTCGCGACGAAGACACGCGAAAACAATTACTCGATGCCGCACAGGAAGAACAGGACCACCTTGCCTGGTGTGCCGACCGCCTGCGTGAACTCGACGCCAAACCCAGTATTTTCAATCCGATCTGGTACGCCGGCAGCTATACGATCGGTTTGGCGGCAGGGTTGCGTGGTGATGGCTGGAATCTCGGCTTTGTGGTGGAAACCGAACGCCAGGTCGAAGCGCACCTGGAGGAACATCTTGAAACACTGCCGCCATCAGATGCCCGCAGCAGGGTAATCCTGAAAAAGATGAAGGAAGACGAAGCCCGCCACGCCGAACATGCCGAGCAGGCAGGTGCGCGCAAGCTGCCGCAACCGATTCCGAGAATCATGGCGCTGACGTCTTCCATCATGAAAGCCGTGGCGTATCGTATTTGATTCTTCTGGGGGCTGCTTTAGCAGCGATGGACTTTCAACACTGTCGTGAAGTTCGACATTCAATCGCTGCTAAAGCAGCCCCCACAAGAATTAAAAAACCGCCTCTCGGCGGTTTTTTAATTGAAGCAATTCAATACAAAATCAATCAATCAAATTACGACCATGAAACAGTTCCGCAATCTCGCGGCGTAATTGCATTTCGATCCGCTGGCGATCCTTGAAGCTCAGGTTTTTCGCCTTTTCTTCAAAAAGATAAGTATCCAGATCGAAATCCTTCAAATGCATCTTGGTGTGGAACAGGTTTTCTTGATAGACGTTGACGTCGATCATCTCGTATTTTTCACGCGATGATTTCAGCAGATAGTCCTGAATCGAGTTGATCTTGTGATCGATGTAATGCTTCTTGCCTTTTACGTCGCGGGTAAAACCGCGGACGCGGTAATCCATCACCACGATATCGGAGTCGAAACTTTCAATCAGATAATTCAATGCCTTCAGCGGTGAAATGACGCCGCAGGTAGCAACGTCGATATCGGCACGGAAGGTTGCGATGCCATTATGCGGATGCGTTTCCGGATAGGTGTGCACCGTTATGTGGCTTTTGTCGAGATGCGCCACCACGGCTTCGGAAATCAGATCCTTGCCGGCGGCCTTCTTGTCGATCACCGGTTCTTCGGAAATCAGGATGGTGACCGAAGCACCTTGCGGATCGTAATCCTGGCGCGCGACATTAAGAATGTTGGCACCGATGATATGCGCCACTTCAGTCAGAATTTGCGTGAGTCGTTCTGCGTTATAAACCTCGTCGATATACTCGATGTAGCGCTGACGTTGTTCTTCGGACACTGCATAGCAGATATCGTAAATATTGAAACTCAGGGACTTTGTAAGGTTATTGAAGCCTTGCAATCGTAAGCGCGGAAGCGGCTTGACCACGGCGGTGCCCTCCAGGGGCGAGTTGACTAAGGGGCGCATTATCGGGCAAAAGACCCGGCGGGGGAACCTTTTCAATTTTTAACATATAAAACGTTGCTGAGAACTGCATCACAGCCTAAGCTAAGAGACATATTTTTGACTGTGAGCGAGTTATGACACCGCACCGCACCACTCTGAGCGTCGTTAAGGCATTCACGCCTGTACATAGCCCACTGGAACTCGATCCGGGTTCACTTAGCCGCTTCCTGGACCATTGCCACCGTCGCAAACACCCTACCCGCAGCGACATCTTCCGCCCCGGCGATTCTGCCAATACGCTTTATTACGTGATCAGCGGCTCCCTGAGTGTGATCAGCGAAGAATCCGATGGCCGCGAACTGGTGCTTGGGTATATCAACGCCGGCGAATTCATCGGTGAAATGGGTTTGTTTGTTGCCGCCGATCAACGCGAGGTCCTGCTGCGCACCCGTGTTCCTTGCGAATTGGCCGAATTGAGTTATGAACGCCTGCACCAGTTGTTCGAAGGTGCTCTTCAAGTCGAATGCCCGCGTATTCTGTATGCGATCGGCTCCCAGCTTTCGAAACGTCTGCTCGACACCTCGCGCAAGGCAAGCCGTCTGGCGTTTCTCGATGTTACCGGCCGCATTGTTCGCACATTGGGCGATCTATGCCAGGAACCTGATGCCATGTCGCATCCGCTGGGCACCCAAATCCGCGTTTCGCGCCAGGAAATTGCCCGCATCGTCGGTTGCTCTCGTGAAATGGCCGGCCGTGTCCTGAAACAATTGCAGGAACAAGGCCAACTTACCGCCCGCGGCAAAACCATCGTGGTGTTCGGAACCCGTTAATGGATAGCAATCCGGCCGCTTCCAACACACAGGTCTATATTCGTCCTGCTGTTCTGGAAGATGCGCCGGGCATAGCCGCTCTGCTGGTAGCTCTTGGCTACCCCTGCAGTACCGAAGAAGCCGCAGTCAGATTAACGCAACTGCGCGATGAACCAGAACAGCAATTATGGATTGCGCAGGAACATGGTGAAGCCATCGCCATGATCGCCATGGATATTCGCTACTACCTGCCCCTCGGTGCGCGTACATGCCGGATTACTGCCCTTGTCGTACTCGATGCCTTTCATGGCCGCGGCCTCGGCAAACGCTTGTTGCGTGAAGCCGAACAAAAAGCCCGCCAGGCCGGCGCTACCCGCGTTGAATTGACGACGGCAATGCATCGCGAACAAGCACACCTTTTCTATAAAGCATGCGGTTATGAAAATGCCTCCCTGCGTTTCGTGAAACGCCTTGGCGATGCATGAACAGGCAAGCATCGGGAATATTCTGACATGCGCCTACGCACCAGAACCATTCTGCTGGTGTTCTTTTTTGTGGCGCTATCGGCACTGAGCCTTACATTGGCGGGCCGCTTCTATCTGTACCCGAAATTCATTCAACTCGAAAACGAGCAAGCCATCCGTAATGCGAACATCGGGCTTGAGCTTTTAAACAGCGAAGTCAACTTCATGGCGGACCGCCCGCCTGACTGGGGTTATTGGGACGACACTTTCGAATTCGTGCACGACAGAAACAAGGAATACATCACTTCCAATCTGGAAGCCGGGTCTCAAATCAGCCTGCAAGCCAATCTGATCGCAATTTACGACCGGCAAGGCAATAAGGTCTGGGCTCGTGCGATGTTGCTCGACACGCAGAAAATAATTTCACTCGACGAATACGAACTCGAGAAACTTCCACTTAGCCACCCCATGCTTTCGCACGAAGACAGACCGACAACGCGGGCGGGCATCATGAATTCTTCTTACGGCCCGATTTTTCTGGCATCCACACCTATATTGCGCTCGGACCGAACCGGTGTCAGCCAAGGCACTTTCATGTTCGGCCGCTTATTCAATCCCGAAAAAGTACGACGCATCGCAACTCAGGCCGGGCTTGAATTAAAACTATCGCCACACGTCGCGGGTGTTTCCGACCTGCGCCCCACTTCAGCCAAAAAAGAATTCGCACGCCTGCAACATACGCCTCTTGTCATCTCGCGTACCGACAAACTGACGCAGGTAAAAACCACCTTGTTCAGCATCGACGATAAACCCATTATCGACATGCTGGTTTCCATGCCTTCCGACATTTCAAGGCGCGGCATGAAAACGCTGGATGCGATCACGATAGCGATATTTCTTGCCGGGCTTTTCCTGAGCCTGGTGCTGACATACATGCTGAACCGCTCGGTGACTGCGCCGATCAGCCGCATCACACGGCATCTCGCCCACATCGGCAATCAGGAAGATATTGCCGCCCGCATCAAACTGGAACGCGACGACGAAATTGGCGACCTTGCCAACGAGTTCGACCAAATGCTGCAGCGCTTGAGCGACACCCGCAAACGCCTGTTCCAGCAAAGCTACAAAACCGGC
>Ga0208628_1001022_pt1 | contig 10891 bp, 9 predicted proteins | sample LakWasMet16_LOW5_2_FD_183864 | JGI IMG/M metagenome (GOLD analysis project Ga0208628, IMG submission 183864) | Freshwater sediment methanotrophic microbial communities from Lake Washington under simulated oxygen tension - Sediment Metagenome... | ecosystem: Environmental > Aquatic > Freshwater >... | reverse complement strand
CTCTTACATGATGTTTATCGAAAAGTGTTTTAGGTGAAGGTGGTTTGATCGTTTTGTGGGTGGGTGTTGCCGGTTCTGTGTGGGCTATCGCAGGTTTGTCGCGCCAGAGGAGCAGGCGCTCCTACAAGGGGTATTTGTGGTTTATTGGGCTATTGAGACTTGCATCGAAATGGTGTTAGGCGTAGAAAAGTAATTCCCGAATTGTGCTTGGTGTGGCTTATGAAGCGTCCGCTGCTTATCGTCCTGGTGGGTGTTGTTGGCATTGGCGGTTTGCTGTATTGCCGGGATAATCCTGAAGTACTGGATTTTGTCATGCCGGTGTCGACGCCTGAAATCAATCAGGCGACACCCGCCGCCACCGCTTCATCCGTCGCCATGCCTGCGACGGCAGCATTGCCGCCGCCAGAGATGGCTGTGGCCGACGTGGGGCCGGACATCATTCCCGGTGCGACTTTGTTGCAGGGGCTTGGCGATTATCATTTCCCGATCAGCAGCACCGGTCCCGAGGTGCAGAAATGGTTTAACCAGGGAATGATTCTGGCCTATGGTTTCAACCACGATGCGGCCGAACGTTCATTCATCAAGGCCACGGAAATCGATGCCGAGTGTGCAATGTGCTGGTGGGGTGCGGCGCTGGTGCTTGGCCCGCATGTCAATTCAGGTATGGACCCCGCCAATCACGCGAACGCCTGGACGCGCCTGCAAAAAGCGCAGGCGTTGGCACCTAAAACAACGCCACGCGAGCAGGCTTTCATCAAGGCATTGTCGGCAAGGTATGCGGAAAATCCGCCCGAAAATCGCAAAGCCCTGGATATGGCCTATGCCAAGGCCGCCGGCAAAGTGCTGGAAGAATTTCCGGACGACCCGGATGCGGCGACTTTATATGCCGAGGCCATGATGGATTTGCAGCCCTGGGATTATTACGACGAAAAATTGCGACCCAAGGGCAATACCCAAAAAATCGTGGCGACGCTGGAATCGGTGATCAAGCAATTTCCCGACCATGCCGGTGCTTTGCATTTGTACGTGCATGCGGTGGAAGCCTCGTCCGACCCTGCCAGGGGCGTGGCGGCTGCCGATCATCTGCGTACGCTGATCCCCGCTTCGGGGCATTTGGTACACATGCCGGCGCACATCTACACGCGTGTTGGCCGTTGGCATGATGCAGTGCTTGCGAATCAACTGGCCATCAAGGCCGATGAAGATTATCTGGCCATCTGCCGAGGCAGCGCAAAGGGCTTGTATCCGATGGGTTATGTGCCGCACAACTATCACTTCCTGTGGTTTGCCGCCAGCATGGAAGGGGCCAGTGCCCTGGCAAAACAGGCGGCCGAAAAAACCGCGGAAAAAACCAATCTTCCCGATGTGATGCGGCAGCCGGGTTATGCCGGATTGCAACATTACTGGATGACGCCCTGGTTTGACCGTGTGCGATTCGGTCGCTGGGACGAGATTATCGGCCAACCCAATCCCGCACCCGATCTTCCGTATGTCACGGCCATCTGGCATTACGCACAAGGCATGGCGTTGGTGCAGGAATACAAAGTCGATGATGCGATGGTGCATCTGCTGGCCTTGAAAAAACTGTCGGCAGATCCGCAAATGGAGAAGCTGATGGTATGGGATCGCTATCCCCTGTCGCATGCGGTGAATATTGCCGAGCTGACATTGCGCGGTGAAATTGCCGCCTTCAACGGTAACAAACCCGGCGCTCTCGCGGCCTTGCAAAAAGCGGTGATTATCGAAGACAAGATTCCCTACGACGAACCGCCGGGTTGGCATTCCCCTACCCGGCAAACGCTGGCCCAATTTCTGCTCGATTTCGGCAAGGCTGCCGAAGCTGAAAAGCTGTATCGCGAAGACCTGGTGCGGAACCCGGAAAATGGTTGGTCTTTGTTCGGCCTATCCCGGGCTTTGCGTGCGCAAAGACGATCGGACGAAGCTGATGAAATGGATAAGCGTTTCGATGCCGCCTGGCAAAATGCCGACGTGTCCTTGGTGGCATCACGGTTTTAATGGGTGCGATCGTGTGGGTTTGATGGGGTGGTGAAATCATGTATGCAGTGGCATGGCCCTCATGCCATTTGCAATCGTGCATTGCTGCGCTACTCTCGTGCATCGAATGAATGACATCGTTGCCGTGAGCACTGATCCCAAAGAACTCCCCTTTGTTGCCGATTGCCAGACACTGCCTTACCACGCGGCATTTGGGTGGTTGCGTGCGGGCTGGAAAGATTTGTGCCGGGTGCCGAGGATTACGCTGATTTACGGGCTGCTGATTTTTTTCGTGAGCTGGGGTGTTTCCGTGTTCGCGTGGTGGCTGGGGAAATTCGCGCTGCTGGCCACTCTGCTGTCAGGCTTTATTTATATCGCGCCGATGCTGGCGGTGGGTTTGCATTCGGTCAGCAAAGACATCGAGGAAGGCCAAAAGGCGAGCTTTCGGCGTTCGACCCGCTACATGGTGAAAGCCATCGGCGATGGCGGCGTGTATGCCTTGATGCTGCTGGTGATCCTGTTTATCTGGTCGCGCTCTGGCATGGTGTTGTATGCGTTTTTTCCGGTGGAAGAAGGCGACCAGCGCGTGCTGATGGAATTTCTTGCAGTTGGCAGTTTGATCGGCACGGTGTTTGCGACACTGGTATTCGCCAGCGCGGCGTTCTCGCTGCCGATGATCGTGGACAAACAAACGGACATGGTGACGGCATGTTTGTCGAGCGTGCATGCGGTGCTGCGCAACAAGCCGGCAATGTTGGTGTGGGCCCTGTGCATCGTGGCGCTCACGGCGACGGGTTTTGTCACCGGCTATCTGGGTTTCGTTATCATCATGCCCTGGCTTGCTTTTTCGGCCTGGCATGGCTATCGCGCCACCGTGCTAAGTTCACCCTGGCCCGAACGGATTGATCCGGAAAAATAATGTCCACGCCTGAATGAAAATCGCTTTTGTCACGACGGACCATCCGTCGAATATCCATGCCTGGTCCGGAATCGTGTCTTATCTTTATGAGACCTTGCAGGAGGCTGGCTTTGATCTGCAGGTCATCGGCAATCTGGATCAGCCGAACCTCATCCGCTCGATGATAAAGAAAGCGTTTTATTCGGGCCTGCTTGGCAAAAAATATTTACGCGACCGCGAACCGGCTCTACTCAAACATTTCGCCCGGCAAGTGGAGCAGCAACTCGCCGATATCGATTGCGACGTGTTGCTTGGCCCGGGTTATGCGCCGCTGGTGTACCTGAATTCCGACAAGCCTTTCGTGTTCTGGGCCGATGCGACGTTTGCCGGTTTGCTGGATTTTTATCCGGCCTACAGCCACTTGTGCAGCGAATCGATTCGCAACGGCCACAAGATGGAACAGATGGCGCTGTCGAAATGCCGTTTCGCAATTTACAGCTCGGAATGGGCGGCCAATTCGGCGATCGAACATTACGATGTCGACCCGGCCAAAGTGAAAGTACTGCCCTTCGGCGCGAACATTTCCTGCCAGCGCACCCGTGAGGATATCGCTGCAATCGCAAGCCGGAAATCCTTCGATGTTTGCCGCCTGTTATTCGTCGGGGTGGACTGGCAACGCAAGGGCGGCGATATTGCACTGGCCGTGGCGACGCGCCTTAACAAGCGTGGCGTAAAAACGGAACTGCATGTGGTCGGCTGCGAACCAGACTCGGACACGCCCGCTTTCGTGATTCGTCATGGTTTTATTTCGAAGCACACCCAATCGGGGCGACAACAATTGGACACCCTGTTTTCCGAATCGCATTTCCTTATCCTGCCGACGCGGGCGGAATGTTTCGGGATTGTATTTTCCGAAGCCAGCTCGTTCGGGCTGCCTTCATTGGCCACCGATGTCGGCGGCATTCCGACCGCCATCCACAACGGAAAAAACGGATTCACCTTTGCCCTGGATGCCGACCCGGAGACGTACTGCGATGTCATCGAGCAATGGATGTCGTCCAAAGCGGACTACACGGCATTGGCGCTGTCTTCGTTCGCCGAATATTCGGAACGATTGAATTGGAAAACGATTGGTAAAAAATTGAGAACCTTGCTGATTGAAAGTGAGTGACGGCAAGCCGGTGCATCGGGCCCGCAGGCCCGGCTGCATGGCTTAGTCGGCGCGGACGCGCCATGCTTCGGACAATGAAATCAGACCCTCGCGAGCCAGCCTGACGGCGGCCTGCGTGATGGGCACCATGCCTTCTTCGATGGCAACGCGATTGATTTCATCGGCCTGTGCGCCGGGAACAATCAATGACTGAATCTGCGGGCTGACTCGCAACAATTCATAGACGGCACGACGCTTGTGGACACCCAGACCTTCGCAATGTGAACAACCCGATCCGATGAAAAATTCCTCGTCTTTCCCGACACCGAGCATTTCACGGATATGCGGATTAACCGCTTCCGGCGTTTTGCAATGCAGGCAGGTCAAGCGCACCAGTCGCTGCGACATCACGGCCAGTAACGAGGCACGCAGCAAGTAAGATTCCACGCCAAGATCGAGCAGACGCGTGACGGTAGTGGCGGCGGTGTTGGTATGCAGCGTACTCAAAACCAGATGGCCGGTGAGTGCACTTTCGATGGCGATGCCGGCGGTTTCCCGATCGCGTATTTCGCCGACCATGATGACGTCGGGATCGTGGCGCAGAAAGTTGCGCATGGCACTGGCAAAAGTAAAACCCGCAGGCCTGTTGACCTGCATTTGCTGGATATCTTCGATATAAAATTCGACCGGGTCTTCAATGGTCAGGATATTGATGCGCTGTTTGCGCATTTCCAGCAGCATGGCGTAAAGCGTGGTGGACTTGCCGCAACCGGTGGGCCCGGTGGTGAGGAACATGCCATGACTCATTTCCATGATGTCGTTGACGCGTACCCTGTCTTCATCGGTCAAGCCGAGTTGATCCAGATTCCACAGGCTTTCGTTGGTATCGAGCAGACGCACGACGACGCTTTCGCCAAAGACCGCGGGCAAAACGGAAATCCGCAGATCGACTTTGCGTCCGTCATCCAGAATGAAGCTGGTACGTCCGTCTTGCGGACGCCGATGTTCCGCCAGGTTCATCACGCCGAGCACCTTGATTCGGCTGACGATGGCGGTCTGCAACACGCGCATGAATTGACGCACGGACACCAGTTCGTCGTCGATCCGGAAGAGCGCTTCCAGTCCGCTGACGCCTGGGCGCAGATGGATGTCGGAAGCCCGGCGGGCCACCGCCTCGGAGATCAGATCAGAGACAATCCTGACGATGGGTTTTTCCCGCGACAGTTTTTCGATGTCCAGTTCGCTGTGCTGCAACTGGAGGTTGGGGTCGAGACCCAACTGTCGCGACACCAGCAGATCTTCTTCGCGATCGTAATATTTTCCGATGGCGGCACGCATGACGCGCGGTGTTACCAATACCGGCATGACGCGGTCTTTCAGCAGAAAGTTCAGCGTGGCAAGCGTCTCGTCGCTGCCGGCATTTTCCATCGCGACGGCGATGCGGCCTTTTTCCACCATCAGCGGAATGGCCCGCAAGCGCCTGGCTTCGTGCGAACCGAGCAAGGTCATCACCATGGGATCGATATTCAGGACATCCAGATCGATCAGGGGGACATCGTAGTCCAGCGCCTGCTGGAAAGTCTTCGGGTCTGCATCGGAGTCTTCGTCCAGCCAGTCGTCCCAGCTAAGCAAGGTTTGTACGGAGTTAGCGGCGTCCATTTGAAGATAAAGCTGCAGCGACTTTTCATCCTTGATCATCAAGGCCGTACTTTTTGCTTTCAGCTCAGGCGCTATGAGTTTTGTCACGTGCAGACTCCGCTGTGTTTTCACCAGTATGACGCCCTGATTTTCCTCAGTACTTGTTTCAAGTCAAATGATTGCCGGCTTTAAATGTGAAAGTTTGTAAACTCTTGAACCCGTTCCACGCTGGTATTTTGCTAACATCTTCTCATTCGCATATCTGCCGGGAAATACGCAATGACTATCGCGCCATCACACGATGTGGTTATCGCCCGATTCAACCCCCTCATCCGCCCGTATCTGGTCCTGCAAGTCGGGTTTGTGCTGGTGGTGACGGTTATCGGGATTCCCCTGGCCTTGATCTGGTTTCTTGGGGCTGGCCAATGGTGGGCACGGCATTATTTCGACAAATTGCATTGCGAAATCAGCGATATCGAAATCCGTTTTCGCAAAGGCATTCTGTTCCAGATCGAGAAAACCATTCCGCTGGAAAATATCCAGGATGTCACCTTCATCGAAGGCCCGTTGCTGAAGTATTTCCATCTCAGCATTCTGAAATTCGAGACCGCCGGGCAAAGTCTGCACCAGGCCAATGACATGCAGTTTGTCGGCATCATCGACGCTCACGATTTTCGGCAACTGATTCTGCAACGGCGGCAAGCGGTGCGAAACCGGATGCAGCCGCAGAAATCCGAGCCAGTCGCCGGTTCTGGCGATGAACAACTGGCCGTATTGCGGGGAATCCAAAAACAACTGGAAACGATGACGGAACTACTACGTCAAAAAGAATGATCGGGATGAAACGCATTCTGGTGATTGGCTCTGGCGGCGCCGGAAAATCACGATTGGCGCTTCAACTGGCGCAGCTTACCGGGCTACCGCTTTTGCATCTTGATGCCCTGTATTGGCGGCCCGGCTGGGTTGAACCGACAAAAGACGAGTGGAACACGACAATCGACCGGCTGCTGGCCGGGGACAGCTGGATTATGGACGGTAATTTCGGCGGCACGTTGGAGCGCCGGATAGAAGCTTGCGATACGGTCATTTTTCTCGACGTTTCGCGATGGGTTTGCCTGTGGCGGGTGATTGCGAGGCGTATTCGGCATCACGGTCGTGCGCGCCCCGACATGACCCCAGGTTGCCCCGAAAAACTGGATTGGCCATTCCTGGGGTGGATTCTGAGCTACCCGGAACAACGCGGGCGATGGGTGGCAAGCCGCCTGAAAAAACTGCGTCCGGACCAGCAAGCGCTGGTGTTCAAGACCACACGGGATATTGAGCATTTTTTGCAATCGGTTTCTGCCACACAGCGGGCATGAGCCGGCGTTAGGTGGGCTGCAAGGCGGCTGCAAAGGCCTCCAATGTGAGCAAAAATCATGCAATGCAGCACACAAAACGTGTCGCAATGCACAATCGAAATGTGTTGACGATCACATACTTATCAGTATGCTGGCCCCACCATACGCTTGCGAAGGGAGAGCGCAAGCGAATATCGGGCGGATTCCAGGAGGGATGAACCGCGCGAAAAGTGTGTCTGGGGGGATCAACGTGCGTTATTTATTACTTGCTGCTTTGGCGGCCTTATCAAGTGTGTGCTCAGCGAATACCGGCGTGGCTTTTGTCCACGGTACCGGCAATCAAACCGACGCCTACAACGCCTATTGGCAACCAACGATGGTCAATAACGTGCGTGGTGGTCTGGTGAATCCTGCCAACTACGTCGTGATCAACTGCAATTTCGACCAATACATGTGGGATAGCCGCGCATCGGGTTGCCTGGCCGGCCAGCTGACCAATTTCATCAGCGCCAAGGGGATTACGCGCCTGATCGTCATCACTCACTCGAACGGCGGCAATGTCATGCGCTGGATCATGTCGAACCCGACTTATGACAGCCGTTATCCGAACATCATTTCCAAAATCGTGCGGGTGAATGCACTGGCACCTTCATCGGCAGGAACGCCTCTGGCCGATGCCGTGATCAGCGGCAACATCTTCGAGTCGTCGCTGGGCTGGCTGCTCGGCTACAAATCCGATGCGGTAAGACAGCAGCAAACCAGCTGGATGGCGCAATACAACGCGAACAATCTGTATGGCACCAGCGGTCGCCCCGCTCTGCCGAAATTATTCCGCAGCGTGGTGGGCACCGATGTCGATTCGGCCATTTGGGATAGCGACAGCTATTGCGGTGGTTACGCGGAAAATGTCGGCCTGGAAACCACGCAATGGTGGTTGAACAGTTGCTCCGACGGCTTTCTCAATTGCACCAGCCAATCGGCTGCCGGCAGCGTGTGGTTCAACGACAAAACCCGCATGGCGGGTTCGGAACCGCTGTCGCACAACCAAAGCCGTCGCGCCTGTTTCGGCCTGGACTCCATTCTCCGCACCGACATGAAGAACTAAGGGGCCACACACATGCGTAAATTATTATTAGTGTCATTACTGGCTGCCGCATGCTCCGCCCAGGCCGCCAATGAGCCGCGTCTGATGATGCGCGATCATGACTTGGTCGGTTCGCGTCTGGTCAATATTCCGGTGCCTGCAGGTGAATTCGAACGCAAGGCGGTGTCTTTTTCCTATGCGCTCAATCCACAGAATGAAGTGCGCGCCAGCACACCGTTCACCGCTGAAAGCCGTGAGTTCTGGATGCAGGTTGATGGTGGTCAATTAAGCAAAGGCCTGATGATCGACACCACCGCTCCGGGTGCCTTGGTGCGGATCAGCCCTGCCGGCGCTGCCGCGGCAATCGTTCCGGGTGATTTGAAATTGCTCCGCAACGGCAAAGCCATTGATGGCAAAAAAGCGTTTTCACAACAGGCCAATACCGAGCAATTACAAAAAGCCGGCATGGATGTCAGCCGCGGCACGGCAGTCGTAAAAATTGCCGACGAGCAGGGAAAAGGCCGCTTTCAATTGATGCTGCCGAAGGCAACGGGGCGCTATCTGGTACACGTATTCGAACCCAACAGCGATGTCACCCTGCAAGCCAAAGCCGATCGCCAAAACTATCTTGCCGGTGATCAGCTGGTAGTGAATGCCATGCTGGGCAGAAACGAACAAGCCTTTGCCGGTACCGAAGTGAGTGGATTGCTAGTATCGCCTTCAGGCAAAAGCTATGACATCACCTTCAAAAATGACAAAGGCAGCTTGCGTGCGGTGAGCAAATTACCGAACGAAGTCACGCAGCAGCCAGGTCTTTGGGAAGTGCAGGTATTGGCAGGCGCCAGCGAGGGCGGCATTCAAATTCAGCGCGATGCCCGCACGGTGATTTCGATTGCACAACCGACGGCAAAATTGAACGGTGAATTCCGTTTCAACGCACAGGCCTTGTCATTCAGTATGCCGATTCAGGTAGGTTCTCCGGGTCGTTATGAACTCAGCGGCACCTTGTTTGCCACCGGTCGCGATGGCGTCAGCCGTCCGGTTGCACAGGCCGCCATGGCCAACTGGTTCAAGCAGGGAAAAGCCAATCTGAGCCTGAATTTCAACCGTGCCAATGTGCCTGCAGGTTATGGCGCTCCGTATGAATTGAAATTCGTCGAACTGAAAGACCAGACGCGCATGACGCAACTGGAATCGCGCGAAATGGCGGCACGCGTGGGTTCGCAACGATAAGTTTTATCCAACGCTAGACTTTACGGCCAGCCTTGCTGGCCGTTTTTTTTTGCGCTATTTGCCTCTACCCACCATGATCGGCAACCCGACTCCCACCATGAAAAAATAAAAAATCGTCATCCCCGAATGCTGTCGTCGGGGATCCGGTGACTCCATGCATCAAAGCAACGGCGCTGGGTCCCCGCCTGCGCGGGGAAGACGATCTTCTACCGGAGAAACACGATCGCAAATTGAGCCATGTTAAAATTGCGGCATGCAAAACAAGCTCCGATATTTCTCGCTGTTCTATTTTTTCTACTATGGGGCACTCGGGGCGTACACACCCTACATCGGGCGCTGGGTAGACTCGCTTGGTTTCAGCGGTTACGTCGTCGGCACCATGCTCGGGCTTTGGTACGGCACGCGAATCATCGGGCCGCCGCTGTGGAATAGCTGGATCGAAAGATCGAAAAATCCGGGCAACTGGTTCGTCGTCGGCACTTTGTTGACGCTGCTGTGTTTTGCCGGTTTCACGCTCACGAAAACGACCACGCAATTGTTCATCGTGATGGCGCTGTTCGGATTTTTCTATAACGCCGTCATGCCGCAGTTCGAAGCCATGACCTTGACGGCACTAGGAAAAGACACGCATCAATACGGACGCATTCGCGTCTGGGGCTCAGTCGGGTTTTTACTGGTCGCCGCCAGTTACGGAAAATTGCTTGACCATTTCGGCAATGCGACGTTTCCCTGGCTAAGCTTGCCCTTGTTTGTCGCCACAGTGCTGGCCGCCTGGCCGCATCGTTTCGACCCCGCCCCCGCCATTGAAAAAGCCGGCGTTAAATTCATCGAATTATGGCGCCGTGCCGGCGTGCCGCATTTCCTGTTTGTGGTGTTGCTGGCACAAGTCAGCTTCGGCGCATTCTATGTTTTCTATACCCTGCACTTGCAGGCACACGGCCACGATGGCGGCCATATCGGCATATTGTGGGGCACCGGCGTGCTGATTGAAATTGCGATGTTCTGGCAGGCGCCGAAACTGATTTCGCGTTTTGGCGCACATCGCCTGATGATCTTCTGCCTGCTGATTACGGCAGTCCGCTGGACGGTGACCGCGTTTTATGCCGACAACTTCAGCATCATGTTGCTGGCCCAGACAACGCATGCATTCGGCTTCGCGATATTCCATGCCTGCTGCATGCACTCGATGGGCAAACTATTTCCCGGCCACATGCTCAAGGCTGGCCAAAGCCTGATGTATGGATTCAGCTCCGGCATCGGTGGCGTCGTGGGTGCGGTGCTGGCCTCCTGGATGTGGGACATCAACAAAGGCCAGGCGGCATTTCTGGCAAGTGCCTTTGTATCGCTGGCAGCCTGCATTCTGTTTGTCTCGCGGAAAGAAAAATAAACATCCCGACTTGCCGATGCGGGAAGGACGTTGCGTTTTCAATACTTCAGGGATTTTTTACTGGCGTGGCTTGCTCGGAAGAATTACCTGCCGACCCGCCTTCCAAAGCGCCGATAAGCGGTAAATTCCTCCGCTGATCGCAAGCATCGTCGCCGAGGGACTCATT
>Ga0208628_1001004_pt1 | contig 11046 bp, 6 predicted proteins | sample LakWasMet16_LOW5_2_FD_183864 | JGI IMG/M metagenome (GOLD analysis project Ga0208628, IMG submission 183864) | Freshwater sediment methanotrophic microbial communities from Lake Washington under simulated oxygen tension - Sediment Metagenome... | ecosystem: Environmental > Aquatic > Freshwater >... | reverse complement strand
TTTGCCAGCAATGCATCCAGAATGTCCTGCAGGTAGAGCAATGCCGGCGGCAAGCGCGGTATGGGTTCCATCAAGTGCTGCATGCCGATCGCAAAAGCGTCCGTGCCCCTGTAGGGCAATTCACCGACCAGTAATTGGTAGAACACTACGCCCAGGCTATACAAATCGCTGCGACCATCGGTGTATTCGCCCCGCATTTGTTCCGGGCTCATGTAGTGCGGCGTACCTACACTGGTACCTTCGCGGGTCAGGCCGATCTGCGATTCGGCCGCACGGGCGATGCCGAAATCCGAAAGCACGCAGGTGCCGTCGGTGCGAAGCAGAATGTTTTCCGGTTTGACATCGCGATGGGCCACGCCTTGCCGATGCGCATAATCGAGTGCGCCGGCGATGTCGCGAATAATGCGGAACACCGCTTTGGGGTCCAGATGCGTACGCGCCAATTGCGCCACGGTGCCGCCAGGTTCGTAAGCAATCGACATGTAGGGCGTACCTGCATGGACGCCGACATCATGAATGGCGACGATGTGCGGGTGGTGCAGTTTGGCAGCGATGCGGGCTTCACGCAGGAAGCGCTCGGTTGCCGTAGCGTCCTGGGCGAGTGCCGGGGATAGAACTTTCAGCGCTACTTCGCGTCCCAGCGACTGCTGTACGGCTAAATAGACCGTAGCCATCCCGCCTTGTCCGAGCGGACGCAGGATGGTGTAGCCGGGGATCTCGATCATTGTGTGCCCCTCTGGAAAAACAAGAGAAACAAAAACAAGTGAAACAAGGACCTGCACAGTATCCACATAGTCCCGCTTGCATTGCAATAAATCCGTGCAACATCTTGTAAAAGCTGCGGTGCCCTACAGAAAACGGCTAAACCCCGGAATCAAGGCCATGAATTAGTGCGGCAAGCGCACCAGATCTTGAATCAAAGGTCCAATGACACGAAGGCCCCGGTGTCTTTGACGCCAGGGCCTAACGTGAACTGCAATGATTGTTTGTCGAAGCAGGCAAGACTAACGATAAATATGCTGGCCTTTATTGGTCTTCCACTCCTGCTCGATATGGGCGGCATCTTCATCCGATTTTGGTTTTACGCCCATCAGGATTCCGCCCTCATCAATGCCACTTTGATAATGTCGTACACGCTCCTCGGGAATGCCCAAACCGATCAATGCGCCGACAACGCCACCGGTTAAACTGCCGGCGCCCAGCCCGGCCAATGCGGCAACGGCAGGCCCGTAGAAAATAATGCCAAGGCCAGGAACTGCGAGAGTAGTGCCGACCGTGGCAACCACTGCTGCAATGGCACCAATCGTGCCGCCAATGGCGCCGCCTATTCCGGCACCGTCGGCCGCCTTGCTACCCATTTCGTTATAGGTAATCGGATTTTCCTGGAAATGCTTTTGCCGCGTGGCGTCCGACATCACCAGATTCACTTCGTCTTTGTGATAACCGCGGCTGGTGACCGAATTAAATGCATGTTCCGCACTTTCACGATCATTGAATAATGCAGTGATCATGTCGACCCGATCCGTTCGTATGACCGGTATGGCCGATGCTTGCGGATTAAGGGGGATGTTCAACTCATCTTGATAGTTTGTGTTCATCGAAGGCCTCTGGTGAATTGATGGAATCACTCGGCGCATTTGGCCGCGCATGTGACGTAGCTCAAAACTATCCATGCGCCCCCGAGCCTTCCGTGCGATGACGCGCTTAGCCTTGATCGCAGTCAGCAAGCCGTCACATGATGTTGCAAACGCGATCAACCGTCGTTTGTGCGTTGACGCACTGAAGTCCAGCCAATTTCGGGACATAAATAAGCAGTCAATGTCGTCTTGAAAGGTTGGTTTTATGGCTATCGATGATTTTATGGCGAATGCGTCCATTTCCATTAATGCGAGCAAAAGAGAAGTGTGGGATGCGCTGGTGAATCCCGCTGCGATAAAGCAGTACATGTTTGGTGCCGATGTCGAATCGGGTTGGCGCGAAGGCAGCGAGATAATCTGGAAAGGCGAATTCAATGGCAGGAAATATGAAGACAAAGGCGTGATTCTGAAGATCGAGTCTGAAAAACTGCTTCGTTACAGCCATTTCAGTTCTTCATCCGGAAAGCCTGACATCGCCGACAATTATCACTTCGTCACGATTTATCTTGCGGACGGCGCCGACCGGACTGAGGTATCGCTTACTCAGGACAATAACGCCGACGACTATGCCCGGATCGAATCCGAAAAAAACTGGAACGCGATGCTTGAGGCACTGAAGGCCTATGTCGAAAAGTCCTGATGCTGTGGAAATCAAGAAGCAACAGTTTTTTCGACGGCAGTTCATGTGTAAATAACAAGAGTGAGACTGATTGATGATGTCAATTCCTTTTTTTGCAAGACACTTCGGCGCTTGCATGCTGATTGTTGCTGTCTTGTGCTCCGGTTGCGGCAGGCAGGAAGAATCGGTTGTCGCGTCGCCCAAAGCGGAGTCCGCAATGCCGGATGAAACAAAAACCACCGAGTCCATTTCTGGTGAGGAAACCAAGGGCGCATCTGTCGTTGGAAGGACCAATACCGGATATGCAATTCAAATCCTGAAAGCCGTTCGCTTTGGCAATCAGCCCGGAATGGATCGAATGGTATTCGAGTTCAACGATGCCGGCTTGCCCGAATGGGAAGTGAAATATGTCGAGCCTTCACAAGTTGTCGATTGCGGAAGCGGCGAGCCAGTTGCAGTTGCGGGCAATGCCTGGTTGCAAATCAGCTTTCGCGGAGCGCAGGCGCATACAGAAGCAGGCGAGGCGACCAGTGACCCGCGTCGCCGACTGTTGAACCAGATTGCCTTGCGTGAACTGGTGCGTACATGCGACTTCGAAGGTGAAGTGACGTGGGTAGCCGGTGTGATGCGCGAGAATGAATACGTGCCGCGAGTGCTTACCGAGCCGTCACGTCTGGTAATCGATATCGCACACTGATTAGCACATTGATTTTTTTTCCGGGCAATGCATTCCCTTTGGAACGGGTTCGGGAGTAATCTGGCGGCAAGAGATGCATGAGAGAACTTGATGTCGCTTTCGATTGGAACTGTTGTCGTCGCGTTGCTCCTGAGTGCCTGTTTGCTGGTCATCGGAATGAAAGCCTACCGGCAGAATCTTCCATTGATTCAGGCATTCGGCAGCGGCAATCGGAAATTCAAATCAGTACTCTGGCAGGCATTGGTGGTGTGGAGCCCGATGGCCGTCGTAATCCTGGTGTTGCTGGGCGTGGCTTCGGCAATATCGCAGGGCATGACGGAGCTCGCGTATCGACACACCACGCTCGATGAATTCTGTGCAGTGCAGGGCTTGGATAAGCCGGCGTATGTAGCATGCACCGGCATGGGCGACGAATTGTCTGCCGATAAAATCAAACAGCTCGATGCAGGCAAGGATTTGGAGCAGCAGATATTCCGGCAGTATCGCTTTGCCAGGAAGCGAGTTCTTGAAATGCCTGTCAGCGAATTGAAAGCGCAAGCGAAAAATCGATCCGCATTTATGGGCACTTTTTCGCCATCTGCTGTTCTTTCGCTTCCATCAAGCAGCGAGGACGATAAAGTTCTTTCCAGACTCGTGACGGAGAGACGCCGCTTATTCGAAAGCCCGGTGCCAAAACCCGCGGACCTCGTCGAATTGATGAGTTACCGGCAATCGGTCGATACGAGGAATCGATTGCTAAGCGAAATGGATGCAAAAATAAAAGCACGCAAGGCAGCTTTGTACATTGCTGAATACGGTCGCTTAACGCCGGAACAACGACTACAGCATCTGCGCAGGAACCGGCTATTGCTGCTGCTGGCTCGAGTGAAAGTGGATGCCGATCAGGACCTGCAGGCAGCCTTGTCGGCACCGGCAAGCAAGACGGCAGCCGATACCGATTTGATCAAGCATGGGCTTGTGCGCGCACTTGCTCACAGCGAACGCGATGCTCTGGAGATTATTTCGCGCGAGCTGGTCACGCCAGCCAGAACATCGGTGGCTTACGACGTGCTGGGCGCGGTGCCACAATGCACCGTGGCAGAAGAAAATGCCGCGCTGCGATTGAATTCGAATGATTTCACGCCGTTTCTTTCCAATCTGGGCGATGTCGATCCCTCCACTTTTACAAGCATCAATGGCGGCAGCTTTCCGTGTTTTGGCAAACCCGGTGCGAGCGGATCGTGGAAACTGGTTTCAGTCGGCTTCCGTAAAAGCGTGCTGCTTTCGATTGACCGCATGCGCGACGATGCCGCAGTTTCCGCTTTCAGGAATTTGGCAATGCTCGAGCGAAAGGCAGAGACCGGCGCTGTCGATGCTGAAACCGTAACATATGCCATCGCCAATCTGGTTCCGGGCGTCATTCCCCTGGGCCGACAAAAATGTGGCCTGTTTCATCCGGCAAATTGTGTAGTGAATGGCATGGCGGGTTCGGCAGAAGCAGCATACGCGCGTTCCCGTGCCGGGCTGGTGGACCAGTACGACGGGCAGGCAAACAAGGCCGTAAATATTGCGGGGATGACCATTCAGCAAAAAATTGATCAGGCCCGCGTGACCGCCGATGCTGAAATCAGCCGGATGCATGCGGCTGGCTACGCTACTGCCAAATCGATTTTCAGGTGGAATGACCTGCTTCGTATATTTGGCTGGATCGGATTGCTGTTGATAGCGCTCAGGAGTTTCCTGTATGTGCTCGCTTTGGAATTGTTCGACAGGAACGGCGATTCCAGAATTTCATTCGATGTTGAAAATCCCGTCGAAGGTAATTATGTGGCTGGATCCGAAATTACCATTGACGGGGATTTTCCCTTTCCGATAATCAATCGCGGCAGCCTGACCAATACACTTGCCGATATTGAATTTGCTCCGTGGCGATGGTCTGCACCCATCGTCCGCATTCTGCATGGCCGTTACTTCCTGTTTAACCGGAGTGTATTCAGTCCATCAAGACAGAAAGAGGGCGCCGAAGAAGTAAGAGGAATGGAGGCCTCCGCACGCGGTGCCTATTCGATAGTCGAATGGCGGATGCAACCGGGTGAAGAGGTTATTTTCAACTACGCGAATTTTTACGGCGCAAGTACCAATGTGCAACTGAAGACCGATATCAGTCTCAGGCTGTCCACGTTGCTGCTCGGGAAGATTTTCTTTCACTATGCCTATTGCGTCGGCGGTGAAGGAAGATTGCTTCTGGAAGCTAGAATCCACAACACGCCCAGGGACAGCATGTCGTCCATAAAGCCAACACGCCTCGTTGCGTGGAATCGGCATGCGCAATTCAGCGCGGACAGCCATCGTCACCCATGGAAGAGCCTGATCAACCCGTACACGATAGTCCGGGAATCTACGCCCGGAGTCGCGAAGGGCTTGGTGATCATCGCGCCGGAAAGCGAATCCGCGTCCTTTTTCGGAATGGGCATCCAGTTTGTGAAGCGGATTTTTTCCAGGATTTTCTAAGATCGCAAGTTTGCACGCCAGGACGCCCATGGCCCGTAAAGGTTTTGGAACGGTTCCAAAAGCCTGACGTGACGCGATTCTCATGGATCATGAGACGCATGTCACAAATTGTTACCAAAATCTGAACTGTCTAGGTAGAATAGCGGCCTTCGAGCACGGCGAAAGCCGTGCTTTTTGTTTGTGTTGACCGCCGAATTCCTTTCTGGGGCTTGCTATGCGTTTTAAATTCTTATTGCTTCTTTTACTGAGCTTGGCGACCCAAGTTACCCATGCCGAGGAGCGGAATTACAATAAAGGTGAATGGCGCTACATCACGTCCTGGGACATTGGTACCAGCAATGGACAAAGCCAGAATAATTCCACAGAGCAAGCAGCGATAGATGCAGCATTGTCGTCAATCAATTCGGATGCAACTACATGCTCTGCTGCATACATAACGAGTTTTACTGCCTGGCAAGTGCGGGAAACCTATGCCGGTCAATCCACATATGAAATGCGTTATCCAAATTATATGCGTGGACGGTGGTCCTGGAATCATACAACTTGCGATCCGTTACCAAGCAGCATGACGGATGGTCGTAATCGCGAGATAGCCTGTCCTGTAGGCTATTCGCCAAATCCCAATAATGGCTATCAGACTTGCATCGCCGCTCCAGAAACTGTCAAGTTGGACAAAAGCGATTGTCCCGAATGCGATGCGGCCTTGAAAAATCAAAGCCATCCCATTCATTCGGGTTTGGGTTTCATGGTTGAAACCGAGCAAGACTATAGCTCCGCCGGTTCGAAGCTAAGTCTCAACCGCTATTACACTAGTGCTGGCAATCGCGCCTCGGGCATGCTTGGTAGTAATTGGCGACATACTTATGAGCGCTCATTAAGTTACACCAACAACACGACTGCAGGTCTCGAAACAGTCGTGATGAACCGCCCTAACAAAGGCCGTGAATACTTCACCTTCACTGGTGCTCAGTGGACGGCCGACACCGGCTTTACCGAGCGTCTTGTGCATAATGCAGGTGGCGGCTGGCTATATACCGACAACGCCGATAATAAAGAGCTGTACAACGAAGACGGTCAGTTGCAAAGCATTGAAGATCGTGACGGGCGAATTATCAGTTTGCAGTATCAACTGGATCAGTTGGTGGCGGTGGTTGATGAAAGTGGTCGTTCGCTGACCTTTGCATATCAGTATTTCGGCAGCGTCAGCGATTTAAGAAAAACCCGGCTGACAACGGTTGGTTTGCCCGACGGTAAAGTCATCACTTATCAATACGATGCCAACGGTATGCTTGAACGTGCGGTATATCCAGATGCGACGCCGACGGTGAGCACGGATAATCCTTTTCGCCGTTATCAATATGGTGATGGATCTTCGGCAAAAACTTACCAGCTGATCGGTTTGTTTGACGAACGCGGCATTCAATACCTGAACTGGCAATACGAAAGCTCCAATCGCGCCGTAAGCAGCGAAATGGGTGCGCCGGGTTCCGCTATCGGAAAGGTAGCTTTTGTCTACAACGCTGACGGTAGCAGCACCGTTACCAGCCCATTAAGCCATGTCCGTACTTACACATTTTCATCGGTTAATGGCATACAGAAAATTGCCTCGATGAGTGGCGCTTGCCCTGCTTGCGGTGTGAATTTTGCCGCACGCACTTACGATGCCAACGGTAAAACCGACGTTGAAACCGATTTCGCAGGCACTACGACGGATACCGATTACGATGCGCGTGGCCTTTTGACGCAAAAAATCGAATCGGCCAATCAGGCAGCGACCAAACGCACCACACAAACCGATTGGCATGCGACTTTCAAGGTGCCGACCGAGCGCCGCGTGTTGAATGCTTCCAATGTGCTGGAAGCTAAAACCAAATACGCCTACAACGCGCGCGGCCAAACCACTGCGATGTGCCAGATTGATCCAAGCAATAGCACGGCGATGGCTTACGTCTGTGGCTCGGCCACCAACGCGCCGGTTGGCGTGCGTCAAAGCATCACGACCTATTGTGAACAAGCCGATGTCACTGCCGGGATTTGCCCGATTGTCGGCTTGGCGATTTCCAGCAATGGCCCGCGTGTCGATGTCAGTGACATCACTGCCTTTACTTACTATCAAACCGACGATGCAACTTGTGCGACGGCACCTACCACTTGCCCGCATCGCAAAGGCGATTTGTGGAAAGTGACCAATGCCTTGAATCAAGTGACTGAATACACGTCTTACGATGGTGCAGGGCGCGCCTTGCAAATGAAAGACGCCAATAACGTCATTACCGATATGGAATATCAGGCACGTGGCTGGCTCACCGCTCGCAAAGTGCGTGGCAGCGACAATTTGACCGAAGCCGATGATGCCATTACCCGCATGGAATACGATGCGGCTGGCCAAGTCAGCAAGGTGATTCAGGCTGATGGCGATTTTGTCGACTTCACCTATGATGCCGCGCACCGTTTGACCAAAATCAGCGATGCCTTGAATAACAGCATTACCTACACGCTCGATAACACCGGCAATCGCACCGCCGAGACGACAAAAGATCCAGGTAATACCGTCAAGCGTAGTTTGAGCCGCGTATACGACACACTGGGCCGTTTGCAGGCCAGCAAAAATGCGGCCAGTACCACGCTGGCTTCATTGACCTACGATGCCAATGACAATCTCAACTCGACCACCGATGGTTTGAGCCGCGTTACCGATCAGGATGTCGATCCGTTGAATCGCCTGATCAAGACCATTCAAGATCAGGGCGCAGGCAAAATCAATGCCACTACCCAGTTTGAATACGATGCTCGCGATAATCTGACCAAAGTCATCGATCCGAAAAGCCTCAATACCGTTTATACCTACAACGGCTTGAATGACTTGACCGCCTTGTCCAGCCCGGATACCGGCAGCACGTCCTATACCTACGATGAAGCCGGCAATCGTAAAACCCAAACCGATGCGCGTAATAAAACCAGTACCTATGCCTACGATGTTGCCAATCGCCTAACCAGCGTGAGCGTACCGACCGCAGCGCAAAATGTGTATTTTGATTACGATGCCACGCAGGCAGATTGCCAAGTCGGTGAAACCTTCACTGCAGGTCGTCTGGCGCGTATACGTGACGAATCCGGCAGTACCCGTTATTGCTACAACCGCCTGGGTCAACCGGTTCGTAAAGTGCAAAGCATTACCAGTGGTCCGAACCTCACACTGGGTAGTACTTACAACGCAGCCAATCGCACGATTGCCATGACTTACCCAAGCGGCGCAATTGTGACCTACCTGCGCAATGCCAAAGGCCAGATCACGGGCGTCTCTGCAAAACCGACAGCCGCAGCCGCTCAGGTGACGATGGTCAGTAATGTTACCTATTTGCCGTTTGGTCCGTTGAATACGCTTACCTTCGCCAACGGCCGTGTACTGACCAAAGCTTATGATCAAAATTACGATATTGATAAAGTCAGTGATAACAGTACGACTGGTTTGAGCGAAGACAGCACCGTTAACGTGATGGGCAATATCACTGCCATTACCGAACGGACCACCGCTACCGCCAATGCCACGCGTCAGTTCACCTATGACAATCTGGACCGTTTGCTCAGCCTGAAGAACGGCGCGACCAATGTGCAAAGCTTTACCTACGATGCCACGGGCAATCGTCTGAGCAAAACCCTTGCGACCACGACGACTACCAGTACGTATCCAGCTACCAGTCATCGTTTATCCACGGACGGCACTAGTGCTCGCACTTACGATGCCAATGGCAATACCGCCACACTGGCAGCCAAGGGCTTTGTCTACGACGATCGTAATCGTCTGCGTGATTACAAAAACAGCGGTAGTACCGTTACCCGCACTTACCGTTACAACGGCAAGGGTGAGCGCGTCAGTAAAGTGCAATCGGCTGGCAATGCCAATAACCGTTATTACTTCTACGATGAAGCTGGGCATCTGCTGGGCGAATACCTCGCCAACGGTACGCGTGTGCAGGAATACGTCTGGCTGGATGATCTGCTCGTTGCCGTTCTATCCGATCATGATGCGAGTACGTATCAGTTTGTGGAAACCGATCATCTTGGCACCCCTCGTGCCGTGATTCATCCGGTAGAAAATAATATTGTTTGGCGTTGGAATATCACCAACACTGCGTTTGGTGAACATGCCGCGACCAATAATCCGGATGCGGATGCGGTGACGTATACGTTTAATTTGAGGTATCCGGGCCAACAATATGACGCAGAGAGCACCCTTCATTACAACTATTTTCGGGACTACGAAGCGGGAACGGGTAGGTATGTGCAGAGTGATCCTATTCGCCTGAAAGGCGGGATCAGTTTGTATGCATATGTAAGCTCTAATTCGCTAAGATTTTCGGATACTTTAGGGCTGCGGAGGGTATTGGTTTATCGACAAACGAAAGATCAAGTAAACTTCTCGATTATTGCTGCTTTGGGCGGTTGTGATGACCCAGCAGGGTGTAGTACTGATCGTTATCGGTTATCAGATTGGAAGTGGACCGCGGAAGCGTCAGATTCATGTGTTTTTGAAAAATGGATAGCACATGTCTTCAACAGCCCGTTTGCCCTTCAAGCGGGAGGGTTTGGGTATATCCAAATAAACACTGAGCAATCTGTGTATAAGAGCAGCATGGAATGTCAAGAATGTACACTGACAGACTATAAAGTAGAGCGTAAGAATTTCACGCCGCCTGAACTACAATAGTTAATGCAATAAATTGTGGAAATTTCTCTTATAAGCCGGGCTCACGCCCGGCGCTTTTTGAATGGTTTCGCCGTTATTCCTGTCAAACAGGGCCCCGCTCGCGAGGTGCAATCGTTAATAAGTACGATGGACTAACCGAGCTCAAACAACAAAAAGTCCGGCTCGACGCCGGGGCTTTTTTTTATCAATTTCGAATAACGAAAATTAGGCGCCGTTGTGTCAAATGCAAAGTTTGAAATCAGGTTGTCCTCAGCAGTCGCCAAGATTACGTAGTTAGGTTTTCGGACTATTTTTTGAATTGTAAATCTGTACCAGATAGAAAAGTGCTATGCCCGATAACCCGAAAAACAAACCTAGTAATGACCAAACCCAAGCTCTAAGCCCTGCGGCCTTTGACTCCACGAACAACCAGACAGTAGCGCCTAGATTAAGTAAGCCACTCAATAAAAAGTACGCGCTTTTCCAGAGCTGTGTATCCACAGGTGGCGGTCCAAAAACGCCATAATGAGATGCTATAATAACTTCCTTCGCAAAGAGCCCTAATCTCCCAAGCAATAGCATCGAAACGATGAGAAGTATGAGTTTTTCTTGTCTAGTCATGTCGTATGCTCTCAAAAAGTCGAGCCGTCAATATAAGATGCTGACGCACCGGATGTAAAATTTGATTGTAATACGGTAAGCTGTAAAATCCCGGACACCCACTTTTTAATATGCACAATAAATTCCTAGACACCCATGTTTTAGAACCACTATCGAGCTAACCCTCGATAGTGCCAAAAACATCAATTTGTTTGTCTGAATGGAACAACTGCGGACACCCAAGATTTGAGACTGGGCGGCTTAATCGAACCGACTAAGCCAATAACGCCAGTTTTGCTCAGCGAGATTTAACCAA